>Ga0315290_10004257_pt1 | contig 10303 bp, 5 predicted proteins | sample YL17G12_0_MG_FD_203627 | JGI IMG/M metagenome (GOLD analysis project Ga0315290, IMG submission 203627) | Sediment microbial communities from Yellowstone Lake, YNP, Wyoming, USA - YL17G12_0 | ecosystem: Environmental > Aquatic > Freshwater > Lake > Sediment | place: USA: Wyoming | collected...
TCGTTCGATTCTTCTTTTGCTTCTTTTTTGGATGTTCCGTTAGTTCCAACTTCAGCACCAGCTTCAGCTCCAGTCTCAGCTCCAGTCTCAGCCCCAGTCTCAGCCCCAGTCTCAGCCCCAGTCTCAGCCCCAGTCTCAACGCTAGTTTCTGATTCGGTATCTCGGTCTTTGTCTTTTTCTTTTCTCTTTTTCATATCTTTTAGTAATAGGTCTAGGTAGTATTCGAAGTGTTTTCCACGGGGATAACCTGCTGTCTGCGGCATCACACCTTGTTCTAGTATAATGGAAAATTTTTGTCGGTATTTTTTCGCTGCGTCATTTTTGGTAATAAACTCAGATACAATAGAGTCATTAACAGCCATATCCATAGCTATACCACATAACTGTAGCATTTCAGTGCGTTTAGAACCGGCTAAATCATGGGTATATGGAAGCATACGTTCTAGATGACCCAACGCTAAGTGTGCGGCTTCGTGAATAAGAATCATTAACCTAAAGGGTATCGAAATACTTTCAAACCAGGTGGGACACCAACAAAAAGTGTATTTTCCATAGGGGTCTATCATGACAGCGGCTGTCCCTGTAGTCATTGTTTGCATCCTACAACCTAAAATAACTCGACCGTAATAATTGTTTGCTCCACGCGGTGTAATCAACCAAGAAAGACACCTTCCTAGCAGGGCTCCGTGCGTTAAAGTTTTGTTATCTATTAGTGCTATATCTGTCGCTGTTGGATTTAGTTCTGTTAGTTGTTCAATTGTTTCTTTCATTTCCAATTCCTTTCTTATATACTCAGTGTAACAGTGAGGTGAATGATGCCTTTTATCGACATACAAAATGATCCTGGTTACGCTGGTTTAAGTGTAATTGTTTCAACTTTTCCTAAAATAGCATCGGTAACGGAACCTGGAATGTCTTTAGTAGACTTACAACAGTTACCTGATACCTGTTTTGCGTGTCCTGCCTTGCGGAAATACCCTATACATACTCCAGGGCATGCTGCGGTATCCATTGGGTATGCTAAATACGCAGAAGCGTTGCCTCCTGGGACGAAAGAAGAGTTGGCTAAAGCGGAAGAGCTTTATGCCTTAACTCCAATTTTTGCTGAACAAATAAAAACTGCGTCAGCAGAAAATCCAGCAGACTATTTATTGCCGGAGCAATTACGTTTTAAAGTTTCTAACGCTGAAGATGTTAAGGCATTTGAGCTTATCTTTCGAGAAAAGTTGGCGGTTTGTGGTATAGAAGACCGTATTCAAATGGGTGTTAGATTCGAAGATAGTGCGGCAAAATTTCATGTGAAGTTAGCGGCGTCTACGCAGAAATTAATATTTAATACGCTGACGAGTACACAACAATTGCGTGATCAATTATCGGCGAGAGTTGAGGCGGCTTATCGTAATGGGTCAGAGAAATTTGCCTCTGTTTTTGAGGCGTTTAAAGCTGACTTGGAAGGGGCTCCCGCGTTCCTACATTCACGAAGCGAGCAACTTAAATTAGCCAGTGCTATTAATACGCTAGATAAACAGGCAGGCGTGCAGAAGTATTATAACAAAGGTATCGCGGATCCTTTGACGGCGGTTTTTAATACCGAATATCCATCAAAACAGTACATTAAAGTCAGTTCTGCTTTGACTAATCGTGCATTATTGGAGAAATTACCTTTATCATTCTGGTCTGACGCGCTGGGTCCTGAGACTGTTTCTGAGATTGCTCCTGGGGGTGTTTTAGATGTAGCGTTATTGGAACAGGTTATATCAACGCTACCTGCTGATTTAAAAGCTACGCTTGAGATCCAATTGGCTGCATATAAATAATGTACGAGCAATGCACACTAGAAAAAGTAGCTGAGGTATTGTCTCAGCTACATGAATACACAGTGAAGACGGCAGAGCGTGAGCGCATCGCAGTTGGGTTTTTAAAAAATACCCCCGGAAAAGCGGCTATTACACTTTTGGCTTCTTTACGTAATTTATATGGAGTTTCTGCTCTTTATTGGGAACCTGAGACTCTTTGGTTAACGTTAGAGCAGGATAATATAGTTTTAGATATAGAAGCTCGGGATAAATTACAGGCTGCTATCTCTTTGATTATAAATCCAGCATTTTTTTATGATAGCCTTGTGTTCCAACGTACGGTTCAAGCACTTAACGACGTTAGGTATGATCCTAATACGCTACAAGAATGTTCTCCAGCTCACATGGCGTGGGCTGTGTATGAAGCTACACTCATCCGAAGTCTAAATAAAGAAGGACATACAATGGAAATGGATGAGGACGTTCAACAGTATGTTGCTGTTTGTTGTTGTAGAGATGGGTTGATATTTCCACCTAAAGAATTGTTACAAATAGCTGATAACATAGAAAAAATGCTACCAGCCGAATCCGCTGCGTTAATCGCTAACGTGAAGAATAGCTGGGAGCATATTTCTAGATTAAATTTAGAAAATAGACAGTTTGAGGAAACACCTATAGAAATTCAAACTGCAAAATTAGCTAGTATATACCTTTATGTGAGGGATAAACTTCAAGCGTTAGCTACAGATTTACTATCGTTGGAATCTTCTAAAGTTTAGTTTCACAGTGCTGCGTCTAATGCTTCAGTCATCGCCGTGTGTTGTGTATTTAATTTGCTTGCGAGTTCAACCCATATAGGAGTATTGCGAATGTATCTCATTATATTATCTAAATATGGTTTGGCATTATTTTCGGTGCTTATGTAAGTTAGTTGTGATAATGCACTACAAGCTATTTCTGCTGGACAATCATTACAGAACTTAAAGTAGTTGATAACAGGTATTGAATTAGTGTTTGGCCATATTTGTTGTGAGATCAGTAATGTAGCGGTATTCTGTAATGTTTCCAGCAGGGTTTCATTACTTCCAGTCGTTATTAAATGTAGTATTTTAGCTTTAATTCGTTCGTCATAGTGATATAGAATATCTAAGGAACTTAATGTATTATTTTCGTTTATAAAGTGCTGTTGTAATGCGTGAGCAAGTCTCACACCTGCAACTCCAGCTATCTTAGTATAGAGGAATTGACTTGTTAAATGTTCTTTACGTGCATCGCACAAGTACGCGGCTTCTGAGATAGTTTCGACGGCTGCGGGAGTACATGCTTGTTTGCTTTGAGCTAAGGCATTGCCATCGTAGATTTCCCCTGTTTTAGCCATGAAATAATTTAATATAGCCGGGTGACAAGCTTTCCCGCGAACAAAGGTGCTACCGAATCGGTGAAATTTTTCTGTTTGCGCGTGTGCGAGCCACTGTACTGCGCTATGGGTTACGTACATCAATTGTAAACGCCTGCGAAAGGCCATTTCCCCTTCCATAGCGGTTACTTTGTATTGACTAGTTGCTGGGTTCATCGCTGCAGTTACAAGGCAATGTTCAGGTAATGTGTAATCAAAGATGCGCCGATCTTCTAGAAGCGTAAAGAACATTTGAATTGCGTGAGTGTTGCCTCGATTGATTTCATCGAAAAATAGGATAGTTGGTTTTGTTTGAATCTGTTCAAACATAGATGGGAGTGCTATTTTGAAAAATCCACTATTCATGTCTGCTCGACACGGTACACCAGCACCTAGCAACGAGAATTGTGCTGTATTAATTGTTACGACATCCCAGCCTAAGTCAGCGCCTGCGTGTCGAAATATCTGGGATTTTCCTGTTCCGGCATTGCCTACCAATGTAATGCATCCACGAATTTGCTGATGGGCGATAGCTGCCTGGATTTGGGCGTACACTTCAGATAAGGTTACTTTTGGAATGTCGTACCGTAACGCATAATCTAACGTTGTATTATTAGTAGTATCAGTTGCCATATTTATCTCCGTAGTGTAATTAGACTATATGGTGGATCCAGCACAAAGACACTATCTATTAAGTACAGTAGCTCAATCTTGGATCCACTTAAACGGAAAACCTTTTAGTTTAGCTGATTGGCCTATGAATACTGCATTCTACGATGGCCGTTATCGCAGAACTCTATTAATGACATCTCGACAGGTTGCCAAAAGTACAACGATGGCAAATCTTATGATTACAGAATCATGTACGATTCCTTATTTTTCTACTATGTATGTGAGTCCAACGCAAGAACAAACTCGTCGGTTTTCAAATACACGTGTATCGAAAACCATGAAGTATTCACCTATTATAAATAAAACTTTTCTTACTTCAGACTTAGCTGATCGAATATTTCATAAACAATACTCAAATGGGTCAGAGATGATCTTTACATACGGCACAGAAGACGCTGATAGACTGCGTGGACCATCTACAGATCGTAATCTTTTTGATGAAGTACAGGACATGCTATTTGATCCCATCGTAGTGGTGGGTAATGAAACAATGGCAAATAGTGAATACCAGTTTGAGACTTATGCAGGTACGCCTAAAACTATGGAAAATACTATTCAGTATTTGTGGGAACAATCCACACAGACTGAATGGGTAATGCAGTGCACTTCATGCAAAAAGTACAACATAGTTGTATCAGAAAAGTCTATAGGAAAAGATGGTCCAGTTTGTGTACGATGCCAGAAATACCTGAACCCGTTTATGGGATTTTGGGTAGATACTAATCCCGTAAATATAGGTATTGGGGAAGACGTAGACAATAAGATTAAAGGTTTTCATTACGGTCAAATTATTATGCCGTTAAATGTACCTCTCGCTATGGCGAGTAAAGGTACAGAAGCTGAAGCTCTAGCTCGAATTAGGTGGAAACGTATTCTAGCTAAATTAGAGACAGTTAGAATTTCAACTTTTAGAAATGAAGTGATTGGAGTATCTGATGCTATCGGTGTTCGGTTATTAGCCAAGCACGAGTTAGAAGCTCTGTGTACGAATCGAGTGATGTACCAACAACCAAACTCGGACATACTTAAAGGAATCTCTTTTTGTGTCGCTGGGGTAGACTGGTCTGGTGGCGGTACAGCCGGCGTTTCTAGAACTGTGTTATGGATTTGGGGCTGGCGCCAGGCAGACCAGCGTTTAGTTTGTCTATTTTATAAAGTATTTCCGAATCAGAATCCTGTGCATATAGTAGAAGAGATAGCGTCTATCTGTAAGTTATATAGTATCTCTATGGCTGTAGGGGATGCGGGAGAAGGCCATATGGCCAATACAGAACTACGAATGCGCCTAGGAGGGCATCTAGTTCATCAGGTTCAATATGGATCTTTTACGAAAGCGATGACCTGGAACTCTATTGACCGTTACCAGATTGACCGAACTATCATGATTGATAATTATTTTATGTTGATTAAACGCGGCGGCGTCGAGTTTGCTAATAAAGAAGATATGAAAGTAGCATTTACTGATATTCTGAATGAATACGAAGAAGTAACCACTAGCGGCAAAAAGGTGTGGAGGCACTCACAACAAAGACCGGATGACTGCCTCCACGCAGGTCTGTTCGGTTGGCTTGCATTTAAGATCGTTAAAAACGACCTTCTGTTTTACCAATAAGTTTGATAGCTCTAAAAGGTGTGTTGAAATTACCAACACATTCGAGGATTATACTGCAAATCTCTTCGATGTTTCATCGAACTGCCTGCAGGCCCGGTTCAACTATCTAAATTGGTGTCTACATAAGCGTATACCACAAATCAAAGGGTGATTGCGGTAGTTACGACGTTACTGATTCTTCTAGGTCTTCTAAAATTTCTACATCAATCCAGTTATCATCGTTTTCTCGCGTTTCAATGGGGTGTTCTGCTAGATAGGCATCAATAGATTGTTGTTCACCGTAAGAGGGTCCCACTGAAATATCCCACTGAAATTTTGTCTTTAACCACGAATATTGTTGTTGTACTTTGAGTACACAGTATTCTTCTACAAAGTCCTTTAATTTAGAAATGTATTTCTTGTGTATCTGAAAGACAATACTGTCATGGACAGTAGCCAATAACTGAGCGCCAAACATTTCCTTTAAGGGTGCTGAAACAGAACATAGAACACCGAGAACAATTTCTGATGCGGTGCTCTGTACTTTAAAATTGACGGCTTGTCTGTGCGCTTTAGCTAGAGCGTACTTATCCATACTTTTGGTATTAAAGCGCCGACGTCTGCCGAAGAATGTTTCTACGAATCCGAGATAATCTACCTGATTTTTTGTGTGTTCAATGTAGTTCGGAATAGTAGGAAACATACGAAATAATACGTCTATGATTGCTTGAGCTTGAATATCTGTGATTCCTACGATACTGCCGATCTTTTTTTCAGAAGCTCCGTATAGAATACCAAACACTACGCGTTTAATATTGGTTCTTAAGGCATCTAGTCTTTTGGCGTAGGCTGGATCTGTTTTCTCTACTATTTTTCTTGCGCTGAAATCTTCGTAGGACCACGCATGATTTAAATCAATTCCTATATTATCTAGCGTCACCTGTTGATGTTCTGGCGCTACACCAGCTAATACGCTTTTGGGGTTGTAACTAGTAGCTGCGAAGAACGAGTGAGGATCCATGCCGTCGTTTAAGGCTTTAATAAGGTTAGCATCTTCACTGTAAGAAGCGTAAATATGAACTTCAGTTGCCTTAACGTCTAAGTTGACAATAACCATCTCCGGGTCAGTAGGAATGAAAATTTTCTTAATATTATGTGGACCTATTTTAGAGGGAATGTTTTGCAAATTTTCATTACTACTAGATAATCGACCACCGGAAGTACCCTGAATATTAAAATTAGTTTGCATTCTCCCGTCTTCACGGCTGAGCACTTCAATGTTCGCTACAAAGGTAGACCGCGCTTTAGAGATCGAACGGTACAGTAACATCACTTCGGCTAACGGACATTGGTATGACGTTATTAGTAAACGCAATAAGCGTTTATCCATTGATATTTCTTTGGTCTTCTTTGTTCTTGTCAATAGTTCTTCGGGAATTCGATTAGCATAACTAATTATTTCATGCGTGACCGGATGTTTATATCCCACAGTAAAGAAGGCTTTCTTTAAATGCGGGATGCTTTGGGGGTTAAACGGCCCGTCAAATACACCGGCGGGAATCATAGAGTAAATAGCTATTTTCGCCGCTATCATAGACTCATCCATGGCTCGCATAAGATTTGTTAAATGCTGTCTATCCGTAGCGAAACCATGAAACTCCATATCAGATAAGACATTTGTACAGGGAAGTGCGCGTGCTGCCATTAAATTCTCTAACGGATCAGGGTGTATACAATGCGGTATTGCTAAGGTAGAGAATGCTCGACTCGTTCTAAGTTCTCGTCGCCGGCGTTCATACTCTGCATTTTCTTCTCGAATTTTAATCTTCTGGAGTAATGCTATTTGCCGTGTAACATCACCGTCGACTGCTCCGTACATGTGTAGCGTATCTAGCGGAACTTTTTCATAACCCACATCAGCTTCCAGCTTCCCTTCAGGTCCCTTTTTTATCGCAGCTTTAGGTGTTAATGACTCTGCAATAATAGCTACTTGATCTTCATACCCTGAGTACTGAGGTACATAGATAGTCGTAAGTGCTTTCAAACCGTAGTAGCCTTGTCTGTCTTCGTGAAGTAAATGTTCAGCTAACATGGTATCCCATTTCACGTTAACTGTTTTTCCAAGTATTTTACGTATCACTTTTATGTCATATTTTCCGTTTTGAAAAATCTTAGGCTTTAAGCATTGCAACAATTTTCTAATCAGGGGAAGTACTGCGTTGGAGTCGTATGGAGTTTCAACGTGTTCTACTGCAATTGAGGCAGCTCTTCCGGGTGCCCATGCGACGATAAAGGTCAGTAATTTTAGTTTGGCTCGATGGGGGTTTAGTGTGTTTGTTTCAGTATCAAACGCAATCGGCCATCTATCAACAAGCACATCTCCTTCAGTATATCCAATAATATAGTCTATTAATGACGACACTTCTTCGAGTGTTTTGGGGTAGATATAGTGTTTAGCTAATGTCTCTATTGGGACTTTAATTAGCGTTTTATTATCCGCTTGTATGTTATGAGTGGAGGTTAAGAAGAGTTTTAAATGCTCAATAAAAAGGTCAATAAATCCTGATCTATCCGCGAGTTGCCGTGTAGATACTGTTGGGTACACTAACAGACGCCTTCCGTTTAGTGTAGCCTCTATTAATTTACCTTGCATGGTTCTATATTTATGAATAGGAATACCCAAAGTACGCAGGACTACAGGACCCAAAGCTAATATAAATATAGGCTGGTCGGGACGCGCGTGTTGTAGAATTTCTTGTTGTAAAATTGTAGTACAACATGCGATAGTTTTGCCGTTAGGTTTTGCCTCGGCACACTTAACCGCGTAAGTAAATCGCGTTTGTAAGCGTGAAAATTGGATTGTTTTGGCTTTTTCATCCCAAACAATTTTTCGAGCGTGTTTTTCTGCGTTCCAACTCCAAGGTTGGTGTGCGTCTAAGGCTAATTCTAAGTGAGGTGATGGTGGGGACTCGGATATGACAAAGAAATCAACAGGGCCTTCTCCTACACCGGTTAACGTGTGTTCCATCTGGTAGAGTGGGCAGTAGGTACAACTAGGACCACTCCACGCAGCAGAACCGCATCTACTACAGTCAATGCGTTTAGATTCGATTACTGTAGTAGGTTTGGGTTCTTTAATTTTTTTCTCTTTAGGTATTTTAACTTTTTTCTCTTTGATAATTTTAGGCAGTTTAGATTCCTTCTGGGTGTTAAATTTACTCCGTTTTTTTACAGCTTCAGTCGAAGGAATCGTTGACATTAAACTGGGTGTGTTGATTTCCATGCGTAATCTCCTCGATAGTTGCTGTTGCTTTTTGTGGTGTAGCAGTTATAACGATAGGTAGTGTAACCCAATCAGTAGCACGTATTACTACAACGTCCCGGCATTTAATATTAGCACCAAGAATCGGTCCTACTCTGGGTAAAATACCGATTTCTTCTACTTCGGCTTGAGATAACACATATTTATGCCTGGCTAAAATGTTTTTTAGACGTAATGCAGTAAGACCTTTATTTTGTAGCGATAATGGAACGAGTTTAATTGCTACTGTATCTACTAGGAGTAGTAGACATTTACTAATTTCATCAAAATAAGTTCCAAACTCGGAGGAATTGACGAAGGACCGGCGCTCAGACGATGCTAAAAGTTCTGCCAAAGAACAAAGCTTATTACGCTCATATGTGACAACGGGATTTCGAAGTATCGCGGCTAATGTATTATCTGCTTCATTTCCTACAACAGTAACATTGAGCATTTCCGCATTAACTTCAGCGTACTTAAGAATAAAAGTTTTCCAGTCGCGTCCTATAAAATGCATCAAAGCTAATGATGCATGCATTGAAGAAGCAAACCTATCTTCGAGTTTTAGAATTAACTCGCTACGCATTCGATTCAGTTCTTTTATGACTTCTTTTTCACAGACTTGTAACTGCGGTATGTGTGCTTGTAGTATTATAGATACTTCATCACATAATGATGCCTGTCTTTCACCTAACATATTTGGGATTGACACTGCCGGATTTTCAAAGAGAGCTACTTTATGCATTTCAATCGGTAGATAACGATTAGAATCTGCTACCTGAGAGGGCCTATTGATGGCACTAACGATCAATGGCATTTTAAACCACTGTTTTGTGGTTTTACTTCCTGTTGCTTGTCCTTTCGTTCTATCTGATTCTCCACCGGCTAATGTGCGGAACAATTCCATAATACTATCAATTACAGCTGCCTTTTTCGAGTCACCTTTAGATTCAAATTCATCTAAGGCTAGTGTTCTAGAATCTGAGTCAGCGATACCACATACTGCTGCTAAACTAAAATTAGAAACTCCGTGAGTACATCTAGTTAATGCACAATTAGAATTTCCAAAACCAAATGCACTCATAAGCGCGGACTTTCCGGATTCACTTTCTCCCGTAATAAATAACATAGGAGGTCTTTGCATTGCAGTAGCTATGGAATTAGTTAGTAGAAAAGCAGCTATGAGTTCTGGTGTAACTGATTGCCTCTTAAAACAAAAGCATTTATCAATAACAGCTACGAGTTCTTCGTAGATAGCTTTGACATCAAGTGTATTTATGCTCTCTAACGCTTCTGCGGTAGCATAACGCGGTAACCAAGCTTTTTGACTGTCTGTCTCGCTAGCTTGTATGTCAAAATAGATTTCAGATTCAGGATCGCAAGGACCTGTTAATGCAGTATAGGTAGTATGACCCATTTCATCTCGGGTAAGTTTAAAAACATTACCGCCATTAATAAAATATTCGTAAGTTTTATTCTCTACTTGGATGTAATGATACCCTTGTTTATACTTTCTATCTGACATACTAGAAGTTCCAACCGCTAGG
>Ga0315290_10004258_pt1 | contig 10302 bp, 12 predicted proteins | sample YL17G12_0_MG_FD_203627 | JGI IMG/M metagenome (GOLD analysis project Ga0315290, IMG submission 203627) | Sediment microbial communities from Yellowstone Lake, YNP, Wyoming, USA - YL17G12_0 | ecosystem: Environmental > Aquatic > Freshwater > Lake > Sediment | place: USA: Wyoming | collected...
CTCAAGGAGCGCATCGCCGTCCAGGTGGCGAATCTGCACATGGACGCGACCGCCTCGAAGCTCGAGCCGCTCGGCGCGGACCACGACTCGACGGATGGGCTCAACCCGTCGCTCATCATCGTCGACGAGTTCCACGCGCACAAGACGCGCGGCCTCATCGACGTCATGGAGACGGCCACCGGCGCGCGTCGGCAGCCGCACAACTTCCAGATCACGACCGCCGGCGATGATCCGGTCAGCCCGGGCGGCGACCAGCACGACTACGCCTGCAAGATCCTCGACGCCATCCTGGTGGACGAGAGTTTCTTCGCGTTCATCGCGCACGCGGACCTCGAGGACGACTGGCTCGACGAGGCGACCTGGCGGAAGGCGAATCCGAACTACGGCGTCTCGGTGAATCCGGAGGACATGCGGGCCCTGGCGCTCAAGGCCAAGTCGATGCCGGCCGCCGCGGCCACGTTCAAGCAGAAGCGCCTCAACCTCTGGGTGAATGCAACCGCGCCGTGCCTCTCGGTCGAGGGCTGGCGCGCCGGGCAGTCGGCGTTACCTCGCGCAACCTCGCGCGACGCGCTGTTACATGAGCGGTGCTACATCGGCATCGACCTGGCGTCGAAGATCGACCTCTGCGCCCTGTCGCTGGTGTTCCCGCCGACCGAGACACGGACGCGCTGGCGCGTGATTCAACATATTTGGACGCCAGAGGACACGGTCAAGGACCGGTCGCACCGGGATCGGGCGCCCTACGACATCTGGGTGGCGCAGGGTTGGCTGCTGACCACGTCGGGGTCGCGCATCGATCACCGGGTGGTCAGAGACGCCATTGCCGCGGCGAAGACCCTGTACCAGATTGAGTTGATCGGGTTCGACCCGTGGCACGCCGACACGCTCATCGACGAGCTCGTGCGCGAGGATGGGTTCGCGGCCGACCGGGTGCTTGCCGTACCGCAGACCTATCAAGGCATGAGCTCAGCCTGCCTGCGGATGCAGGCGGAAATCCTCGACGGCAAGGTCGACACCGGCGGGTGTCCGGTCACGGCCTGGGCGGTCAGCAATGCCGTAGCGAACCGGGACGGGAAAGATAATCTGATGTTCGCCAAGGGCAAGAGCCGCGGACGGATCGACCCGCTCATCGCCATGACGATCGGCATGGCGCTCTGGCTGCGCGTCCCGGTGCCGGTCGAACCGGCGTATCAGATGCTGGTGCTGAAATGAGCGACGACGACCTGCTCGCTGGTCGTGGTCCCTGTCCGGCTGGCCCAGACGGCATCCAGGGCGTCGACGGTATTCCAGACACACCGCCGGCTCCGAAGCCGAAGCGAGGACGCCCGCGCTGCACCGAGGAGGTCCTCGGGTCCGTGACCGTGCATCTGCCGACGACCGCCCACGATCGCATCATCGCGCTTGCGTCTGCGCGTCGGCAGAACGTCTCCGAATACCTCCGCGACGTGATGATCCAGCTCTTCCTCCGGGGCTAGTCGGCAATTTCAGACAGGAAAATAGGCGGCCCTTCCCGTGCCACGGATAATCTGGCGCGATGGACCGTGCCTATTCGACGTTCACGATCAAGGCCGTCGACGACGATCAACGCATTATCGACGGCATCGCGTCCACTCCCTTCCCCGATCGGATCGGTGACGTGCTCGAGCCCAAGGGCGCCACATTCGCCCTTCCGCTCCCACTGCTCTGGCAGCACAACGCCGCCGAACCGATCGGGCACGTCACCCACGCGAAGGTCACGACGGACGGCATTGCCATCCGCGCGCAGATCGCGAAGGGCGTCTTGCCGCGCATCGACGAAGCCTGGGCCCTCATCAAGAGCGGCCTCGTGCGCGGCCTCTCCGTGGGCTTCCGCGCGCTTGACGCCGAGCCGATCCCTAACTCCTTCGCCGTCAAGTTCAAAGCCTGGGAGTGGCTCGAACTCAGCGCGGTCACCATTCCGATGAACGCGCAGGCCAGTATTCACACCGTCAAACAGTTCGACACCCCGCCCGCCGCGACAGGCGCTGGCGGTGGCGTCGCCTCGCTCACCGCGCCCGGCGCTACGGGCCTTCGCCTGACAAGGCAGACCAGTATGAAGACCGCATCCGAGCAGATCACCGACTTCCAGGCGTCGCGGACGCCGAAGGCCGCGCGCATGACCGACATCATGCAGAAGGCCGTGAACGAGGGACGCACCCTCAACACCGACGAATCGACCGAATACGACGGCCTCGCGGCCGACGTAAAGTCGTACGATGACCACATCGGTCGCCTCAAGGCGTTCGAGACCATCCAGGCGACCACGGCCGCGCCCGTCACCGACGCCCGCGTGCCGCAGTACGTCGAGGTCAAGGCGCCGACGCTCCCGCCCGGCATCGAGTTCGCCCGCTACGCGATGTGCCTGATGGCCGCGCGCGGCAACACCTCGCAGGCGCTCGAGATCGCCAAGCAGCGGTATCCCAGTCAGGGCCGCGTCCACGCCATCCTCAAGGCTGCCGTCGCCGCGGGCACCACGACCGACCCGACCTGGGCCGGCGCGCTCGTGCCCGACTACCCGGCATTCGCCGGCGACTTCGTGGAGTTCCTCCGGCCACAGACCATTCTCGGTAAGTTCGGTCAGGGCGGCGTGCCCAGCCTCCGCCGGGTGCCGTTCAACATCCGCATTGCCGGGCAGACCTCCGGCGGGACCGGCTACTGGGTCGGCCAGGGCGCGGCGAAGCCCCTCACCAAGTTCGACTTCGAGACCGTCAAGCTCGGCTGGGCGAAGGTCGCGAACATCGCGGTCCTCACCGAGGAGCTCGTGCGCTTCTCCTCGCCCGCGGCCGAGAGCCTCGTGCGGGACGGCCTGGCGGCGGCGCTCATCGAACGGCTCGACATCGACTTCATCGATCCCGCGAAGCCGCTCGTGCCGGACGTCTCGCCGGCCAGCATCACCAACGGCCTCATCGCCGGCACCCCGAGCGGCACCGATGCCGCGGCCGTGCGGACCGACATTCAGACGCTGCTCGGCAGCTTCATGCTCGGCAACCTCAACCCGACCTCGGCCGTCTGGATCATGCCGAACACCGTTGCGCTCGCCATCTCCCTGATGACGAACGCACTCGGGCAGCCGGAGTTCCCGAGCATCACCATGACGGGGGGCACCCTGAAGGGCATCCCGGTCATCACGAGCCAGTACGCGGTTCTGGGTGGCAGCCCGGACGGCAACCTGCTCATCCTGGTCAACGCCTCCGACATCTACCTGTCGGACGACGGCCAGGTGGTCATCGACGCGAGCCGCGAGGCGTCGCTCGAAATGGCCGACAACCCGGCGAACTCGGTCGCCACCGGATCGCCCTCGGCGCCGGCGCCGACGAACCACATGGTCTCGCTCTGGCAGACGAACTCGATCGGCCTGCGCGCCGAGCGGTTCATCAACTGGGCGCGCCGCCGCGACGAAGCGGTCGCCTTCCTCGAGAACGTCCAGTACTCCGCATAGTCGTTCCTTGCGCGGCACCAGGTCGTATGGACCTGGTGCCGCGATTCCCAGTGAGGTAGTCCGATGGCGATGACCAGGGGCCTCTACTTGCCGGTGGGAGCCATGGTGGCGTTCGGCATTCCACCCACGGACGGCGTGACCGGGGTGGGAGTGTTGCCGCGCGGCACCCTCTATCTCGCCATTGACAGCACGCTCTACATCAATCGCGGCACCAAGGCCGACCCGCACTGGGTCACCGCCGGCACCATGATCGGCTTTGAGCCGGACTAGCGATGGCGATGATCCCGATGCGGGCCCTCGTGCCGTTCACGCACGAGGGCACGTCCGTCAAGCGCGGTGACCAGATCGCCGTGGCGGCCCCGACGGCGGCCATCCTGCGGTATCAGCACAAAGCCGACTTCGTGACCATCACGGTCACCCCCGAGCCCGCGCGCAAGCGGCGGACCTACAAGCGCCGCGATCTCCAGGCGGAGTCCTAATGGACATCCCCTTGCTTGGCCTGACCATCACGCGCACCAAAGCGGCGGGTCCCCTGGCGTCGGTCGAAAGCCGCGGCGGGTGGTGGCCCATTCTTCGCGAAAGCTACGCCGGCGCCTGGCAGCAGAACGTCGAGGTGCGGCTCGAGGACGTGCTGACCTACAGCACCGTCTTCGCCTGCATCTCGCTCATCAGCTCGGACATCGCGAAGATGGGCCTCCGGCTGATGCAGAAGGGCGCGGACGGCATCTGGAGAGAAGCCGAGATCGCCGCCTTCTCGCCCGTGTTGCGCAAGCCGAACCACTACCAGACGCGGATCAAGTTCATCGAGCAGTGGCTCATCAGCAAGCTGGTCCACGGGAACACCTACGCGCTGAAGCAGCGCGATGGGCGCGGGGTGGTGACGGCGCTCTACATCCTCGACCCCACGCGCGTGCGCCCGCTCGTGGCGCCCGATGGGTCGGTGTTCTACGACCTGAAGCGTGACGACCTCTCGCAGCAACCTCAGCAGCAGATCGTGGTGCCCGCGCGCGAGATCATCCATGACGTGATGGTGGCGCTCTACCACCCACTCATCGGCGTTTCCCCGATCTACGCCTGCGGAATGGCGGCGGTGCAAGGCCTCAAGATCCAGGGGAGTTCGACGGCGCTCTTCGCGAACGGCAGCAACCCGGGCGGCGTCCTGACCGCCCCGGGCGCCATCAGCGACGCGACGGCCGTGCGTCTGAAAGCCTACTGGGACACGAACTACACCGGCGCGAATGCGGGCAAGGTGGCGGTCCTCGGCGACGGACTGACGTTCGAGCCGATGATCATGAAGGCGGTCGACGCGCAGCTCATCGAGCAACTGAAGTGGACGGCCGAGTCGGTCTGCTCGTGCTACCACGTGCCGCCCTACATGGTCGGGGTGGGCGCTGCGCCCACGTACAACAACATCCAGGCGCTCAGCACCCAGTATTACACCCAGTGCATCCAGAGCCTGGTGGAGTCGCTCGAACTCGTTCTCGATGAGGGCCTCGGCCTCGGGCCGTCATTCAGCAATGCCTACGGGACCGAGTTCAACGTCGACGACCTGCTTCGGATGGACGCGGCGACGGCGATGGACACCATCAGCAAGGGCATCGGCGCCGGCGTGATGAAGCCGAACGAGGGCCGCTTCCGGCTGAACCTGGGGCCCGTCCAGGGCGGCGACACGCCGTACCTGCAGCAACAGAACTACTCGCTCGCCGCCCTCGACCGTCGCGACACGGCCGAGCCGGCGCCGGCGTCGACGGTGCGGGCGCCCGCGGCCAGTGACGAGGACCCGCCGGAACCTGACGACAAGGACACAGCGGACGAGGACGCCACGCCCGCCGAGGACAGCCGGGACGAAATGGCGGCGTTCGAGGGCGCGATGTTCCGTCGCGTTGCGGAGCCTTCCTATGGCATTTGACCCTGACCGCTTTGCCGACATCGTCGCCAAGGCCATCGACATCCGCCTGGCGCCCGTGCTGGCCCGGCTCACGTCGATCGAGGCGCGCCCGCTCGTCCCTGGCCCGCCGGGCATCCCAGGGCGTGACGGCCTGAACGGGAAGGATGGCGTCGACGGCCAAACCGGCCGCGACGGCGCGTCGGGCCTGAACGGGAAGGATGGCGTCGACGGCCAAACCGGCCGCGACGGCGCGTCGGGCCTGAACGGGAAGGATGGCGCCGACGGCCAAACCGGCCGCGACGGCGCGTCGGGCCTGAACGGGAAGGATGGCGCCGACGGCCAAACCGGCCGCGACGGCGCGTCGGGCCTGAACGGGAAGGATGGCGCCGACGCCGTGGCGGGCCCGATCGCCGGTCTCGACCCGGCGCTCATCAGCGCGAGCGCGGACATGCTGCTGCGGAAAGAGTTGGCGTCCCTCGACGCCGCGGCCCCGCCCCGGATGGCGAAGCGGATCATTCGCGATGCCCGCGGGAAGATCGAGCGTGTCATTGAGGAACCCGTCAGAGGATAACGATGGCTATCACCCAAGCGTTCTGCAATTCCTTCAAGACCGAACTGCTCGCGATGACGCCGCATACGGCCGGGGATACCTACAAGATCGCGCTCTATGCCTCGACGGCGACCTTGAACAAGGGAACCACGGCCTACACCGTGTCCGAGGAGGTGGGTGACAGCGGCGACTACGCTGCCGGCGGCCAGGCGCTCTCCGGGTTCAGCGTGACCCTGGATGGCGACACGGCGATTCTCGACTGGACGTCCAATCCGGTCTGGACCGGGGCAACGATCACGGCCCGCGGGGCGCTCATCTACAACAGCACGCGCGCGGGCAAGGCCGTCGCGGTGCTGGATTTCGGCGGCAACATCACGAGCACGGCGGGCACCTTCACCGTGACGCTGCCGACGCCGGCCGCCGGCACCGGCCTCATTCGCATCGGCTGAGCGGGCGATGGCTGACGCCTACAAGACGCTCTATCGGGCTCAGTTGCCAGATTCCGTGGCGACGCTCTACACCGCGACCGGCGTGTCGGCGATCATCAAGCACATCTCGATCGTGAACAACGACACGTCGGACCGGACGTTCTCGCTCTATCGCAACGGCACCACGGCGGCGTATATCTTCTCGCCCTCGACGGCGGTGAGCGTGCCGGCCGGGGGGTCGGTGGAATGGGACGGGACGATGGCGCTGGAAGCCAGCGGCACGATCGCGGGGGTGGCGTCGGTGGCGAGCAAGTTGACCTGCATCATTGATGGGGATGAGGTCAGCTGATGTGGACGAAGTATGACGCGGCGGGGTTGCCGGTCCTCGGGCGGCCCGGGTATCAATACCTGAAGTCCGTCTACGTGCTGAGCGGCACCACGACCTACACGATCAGTGCCGGGGTCAGGATGATTCGCGTCCAGTGTCTCGGGGCGGGAGCGGCGGGCGGGGGCGTCATCGACGCGGCGACGAACTCGGCGGCGGGCGGGGGCGGAGGCGGGGGCGCCTACTCGCGGATCGACATCGTGAGCCCGAAGACCACCGCCTACACCGTGGCCGTTGGCGCGGGCGGGACGGGCGTGAGTGGCGCGGATGGCAACGTGGGCGCCGACACCACCTTCGACTCGCCATCAGTCTGCACCGCCAAGGGTGGAGGCGCCGGCAAGGTCGATACCGTCACCACGCTGCATGCGGGCGGCCTCGGCGGTGCCGGTGGAGCGGCGGCCAGCGGCGTCGGCGACCTGAAACTGCAGGGCGGCCCCGGCGGTCCAGGTCTGAGCTTCGCCGCGGCCCAGGCCGTCAGCGGGCAGGGCGGCAATGGTGCCGGGTGTCTGGGCGGCGGTGGGGCTCCCGGGGTGAAGACGGCTGCGGATGGCGCGGCGGCGGGCACCTTCGGCGGCGGCGGATCGGGCGCGGTGAACCTGAGCAGTGACGCGGCCCACACGGGCGGGGCCGGGGCGAACGGGCTTCTGGTCGTTGAGGAGTACGTGTGAGCTTCAACCTCTTCGAGAAGTACCAGAACGACAAATACCGGCGCGACGGGTCCGGTGCCGTCAACGCCACCGTGGCGGCCACCGGCGTCGCCGTCGCGTGCGCGCTCGGACTTCTCCTCGGCACTGGCGGCGCGTTCGCCACCGCGACGGGCGTTGCCGTCACCAGCGCGGTGCAGACGGCGACGGCGACCGGCACCGCGGTGGCGTCCGCGACCACCGTCTCCGTGGCGTCCGCCATCGGGACCACGGGTGCTACCGGATCAGGTGTCGTCGCGGCCAGCGGGCTCTCGGTGGGCACAGGGGTCAGCGCGGCCTCCGGCACGGGCACGGCCATCGTCGTCGCATCGGGTGTGGACACCCTCTCGGAGACTGGCACGCTCGCCGGCGCCGGAACCGCGGCCGTGACCGCGTCCGGTGTCTCCGGGACGAGCGCGGTCGGCGGAGCGGCGGCGACGGCGGATGTCGCCGTCCTCGCGAGCGGCGTCTCCGCGCAGACGGCCATCACGGCCGGGTCGGCATCCGGCAGCGCCGAGGCCGTCGCGTCGGGATCGGGCGTGGCCACCTCGCTGGGGTCGGCTGTCGCGCGGGCGTCGGTCGCGGTCTCCGCGTCTGGCGTGGCCGCCGCGAGCGCCGTCGGCTCGATCGTCGCCACGGGCGGCGCGGTGACCCTCGCGTCGGGCGTATCCGTCACCGGCGCGATCGGGGACGTCCTGGCCGCCGGCGATCCGGTCGATGTCGCCGTTGACGTGACGGGCGTCTCCGCGACGGCGAGCCTCGGCACGGTGCTGGCCACGGGCGGGACCCCTGTCACGCCACCGACACCGATCTTTATCGGCGGGATGGTGCCCTACGTCTACCCGACGGACGTCGTGAGCGCCATGGTGCGGGTGCGTGGCGTCCAGGCCCGCGCGACGGTGGGCACGAGCAAGGCCATGGTTGCCGGCCAGGTGGCCGTCGCGGGTTCGGTCTCGGCGACGCAACTCGGCGGGGTCAAGGTTGACGGCTCCGCCTCGGAGACCATCTCCGGCGTCGCGTGCGCGGGCACCGTCGGGCCGGTGGCGGCCTCGGGGTCTGCCTCGGGGTTCGCCGAGGGCGTCTCCGCGGGTGTGGTGCTGGGTATGGCGGTGGGGGATCCCGACGCCTTCGAGGCGGCCTGGATTGACCTGCAGCGGGACCTGGACGAGGAAGATGAACTGCTGCTGCTAGGAGTCTTAGACCCATGACGATTCCAGAACTGGGCGCACTCCTGCAGGGGCTCGCGCCCGCGATCCGCGACTACGTCCACACGACCATCAAGAGCCACAGTGACCGGCTCTCCGCCCTGGAGACGCAGGATCTGATTCCAGGCCGCGATGGGGAGCGAGGCCCTGCCGGTGAACCTGGTCGCCCGGGCAAGGACGGGGCTGATGGCGTGGGCTTTGACGACCTCCAGTTCAGCTACGACGGCGAACGCACCATCACCTTCCGCTTCACGAAGGGGGCGCGGGTGGTCGACAAGACGTTCACCATGCCGATGCTGATCTATCGGGGCGTCTACGACGCGGAGCGCACCTACGAATCCGGCGACCAGGTGACCTGTGCGGGATCGACCTGGGTGGCGAAGGCGCGTACGACGCAACGGCCTGACGATGACGGGCCTGGCGCGCGCGATTGGACGCTCTGCAGTAAACGCGGCCCCGTCGGTCAGCGCGGCCCCAAGGGTGACCCCGGCACGACGGGCAAAGACGGCGCGTCCGGGCGCGACCTGACCCAGATGGACACCACAGGCCGCAAATGGTGACCCGACGCCCGTCCACCGTGCCGTATCTGCCCGTGCCGACAGTCTGCCCGGGCGGGACGGTGGTGTGCCTCGGGGGCGGGCCGAGTCTTCACCTCGACGATGTGAACGCCTGCCGCGGGAAATCCACCGTGATCGTCGTGAACGACGCCTGGCGCCTGGCGCCATGGGCCTACGCCCTCATCGCCTCGGACGCGGCCTGGTGGAACCACTACAAAGGCGTGCCCGAGTTTATGGGGCTGAAGTTCTGTCTGGAGCCGTCCGCCGCGAAGTGGCCCGGCGTCCAGATCCTGCGGAACACGGGCGCCGAAGGCATTGAAACCGATCCGACGGGCGTCCGCAGTGGCCGGAACACGGGGGCGGCGGCGCTCAATCTCGCCGTCCATTTTGGGGCGACCCGCGTGATCCTCCTCGGCTACGACATGGAGGCCGCTTCCGAGGCCAAGAGTCATTGGTTTGGCGCGCACCCGCGCGGGCTGCGCGGGGCCTCGCCCTACGCGCTCTTCCGTCAGATGTTCAAGACGATGGTCGCGCCACTGACAGCCGCGGGCGTGCAGGTCGTGAATTGTAGCCGGTCTACTGCCCTGACCTGCTTCCCGCGGATGCCGCTCGTCGAGGCGCTGCCATGACCCCCCCACGTCTCTTCGTCGTGGACTATCAATTCCTCGCCTGTGGAGATGTCTTTACCGATGGGCTGGCGCACGCCGCGCAGGAACTCGGCCTCACGTACGCGCACGCGGAGGCCCGCAACCCGCAGCTCGAGGCGTTGGTTCGACGGTTCGCTCCGGACCTGCTCTTGGTGGTGCATGGCCGGATCGCGACGCCGAAACTGGCGAAGATACTCCCTACGGTGCCGTCGGGGATCTGGCTCCTTGATGAGCCCTACGAAGTCGATGACACCAGCCGGAGTTCCCGACACTACGGACACGCCTTTGTGTGCGACCCGGTTACACTCCATCGGCACGAGCGGTCCAGTTATTTGCCGGTCTGCTACGACCCGCAGGTGCATATGCCTGGCGCGGGCGACCGACCCTACGCGGTCGGGTTCATTGGCGGTGGCAACTCGACGCGCGACCGCTACCTGGCGGCCCTCGCGCGCGCGGGACACCTGAGCTACGTCATCGGGGGGGCCTGGCAGAGTCCGGCGGT
>Ga0315290_10004260_pt1 | contig 10301 bp, 8 predicted proteins | sample YL17G12_0_MG_FD_203627 | JGI IMG/M metagenome (GOLD analysis project Ga0315290, IMG submission 203627) | Sediment microbial communities from Yellowstone Lake, YNP, Wyoming, USA - YL17G12_0 | ecosystem: Environmental > Aquatic > Freshwater > Lake > Sediment | place: USA: Wyoming | collected...
AAGGTAAGGGTCCTGGATATAACATTCCTTGATATTGACCACTTCGTGGGATCTCTGTTTGAAGTATCCCATCTGGAGGTGTCCATTCTGCTCCCGGATCGGGAATTGGACTTTGTTACGATAAAACCACGGATCCTTCATCCCTTTGGTCGGCCGCACTTCTATCCCTGCTAATCCTTGCTTCTCCATGTTTTCCCTGACATCCCTGGCCTTCATCTCCAGCTGGTCTTCATATGCGATATGCTGCAGCTGGCAGCCGCCACAGGTGCCATAATAGGGACAGCGCGGTTCGATCGTTTTCATATATTAATGATAACACATAAATTCCCTCACCAAAACCCCACCTGCTCGAGCGGGGTATTAGACCACGCTCTTCGCACAAAAGGTAACTCCACGCAAGCGGTGGGGTATTTTGGTGTGGGAATAAATCGATCGAAATTCCGTTTTACGACCTGGTCAACAATGCTTTGGTCCACCCCACACTAAAGTGTGGGGGATGGAAGAAAAAAGAATAGAAACGAAATAATATTCCCCAGACTTTCCGCCAAAGGCGGATCTGCCTCTGGCATGATAGTCTGGGGTTCTCGTTGCTAACCAGTAATGACCTTAATAGTTACCAATTAGCTGTAATTTTTTCCAAAAAGTGACGATATATACGGGGAGGAATCAATAAACATGGGAGCAAGCATAGAAGGAGTCATCTGTCAGCCCCGGACAGTTACCATTCCATCAGCTGGTGGGGTAAAAGGAAGAGAAGAATCTCTGCCGGCTTTAACTATTGATGAAGCTACCGGGTTGATCGCACTAGAGGGAATAGTGTTTGCTGGCGCAAATCCCGGGAAATGCTTAAAGGATCTGAGGAATTGCAACCTCATGTGGAGCTCATCTAATACCATCGCCAAATTTCAAAAGAAGGGTTTTGCCTCTTTTCATATTTACGGCGGGCATGATCGTGATCGGATGAAAAAAATTCAAGCAGCGCTGGCAAATCCCTCGCAACCGACCCGCATCGTAAGCATCGACCAGGAGCTTGGGTTCGTGAACCGATTTGGCTGGATGCCGGACTTTAAATACATCTATCCCGCTATGTTGACCGCATCGAACAATCCTAAGATCGCTGATGAGGCCGGATATTTGACCGGTCAGCTCTTAGCTTTATACGGGATCAATTTAAATTTTGCCCCTTTTGTTGATTTACACACCTATACTCCAACGCGGAGATTTTCAGATGATCCCGACAAGATAGCTTTCTATGCCAAGGCATTTATGCAAGGCTTGATGCGAGCGGGAGTAGGCGCCTGTGCCAAGCATTTCCCCGATGGTTCTACAAGTACTAACCCGCACGATAAAGTAAGCAAGGTAAATCTTCCTATTGGCGCATTACACGTTAGGCAAAGATATCAACCGCTGATAGATGCCGGATTGCCCGCGATCATGGTGGGGCACGACATTTTTACGCGAGTTGATCCTAATAACCCGGCTTCTATGTCTAAAATATGGATAACGGATATACTGAGAGGACAAATGAATTTTCAAGGAGTAGTTGTTACGGATGCGCTTGGAATGGGCGCGATTCAGAAACAAGGAATAACTGAAAGAGACGCGATTCTCAGGGCTTTTGAGGCCGGGGCGGACCTTTTACTTGTGGATCCAGATAAAGTTAGATCAGTTTTAAAGCATGCCGTCGCTTCAGGAAGGATTTCACCTAAAAGAGTTTGTGAATCAGCCAGAAGATTACAGATCTTTGCGCGGAGATTTCCTATCTCCGTTCCACCAAACAATAGGAATAAAATTGAATCTATTATTTTAGAAAGGGTCACAAAGCTTTATCAGAAAACTAAAGCTGATTGGCAGAAATAAGAATAAAGTGCGCTGAAAGTTGTCTTCTAAATTATATGAAATATCGCTCTGAATTTGCCGATATATATATAGGAAATCAAATACAGGAGGACCAAACATGAGTCTCAATCATCTACTTCTTGCGATCCGGACCCCGAAAGAACTTTTTGCCACCTACAATCTGTTCCGCGATTTTGGCGCCAGTTGGAGCCAGGCTTTAAAGCACGCGGTTGATTGCGTGGTGTCCCACCAGTTCATTTTGTTATAATTCTTTTTGTCCGATCCGCTTCGTGCTAAAATAGGCCTATGGAAAACCTTGGGCCAAGGATCGAATTCCACTGCCACTCCATTTTTTCCGATGGACATCTCCTCCCCGCCGCCTTGATCCGTGAAGCCGATGTCCGCGGCCATTCGGTCCTGGCCATCACCGATCACGTTGACGACTCCAATATCGAGAGCGTCATAAAAACGCTGGTCGCCTTCGAGAAAAACACCCGCGGCAAATTGCCGATCAAATTCATCCCCGGGGTCGAGATCAGCTACATCGATCCCCGCCATATTATCGATCAATGCCGGAAAGCAAGGAAGCTGGGGGCCAAACTAATCATTGTACACGGCGAATCGCCGGTCGAACCGGTCTATCCCGGATCGAACCACGCCGCTGTCGCCCAAAAAGGGGTGGTCGATATCTTGGCCCATCCCGGTAATATCAGCGAAGAAGATGTAAAACTAGCCGTTCAAAATGGAGTTTTCCTGGAGATCACCGCCCGCAAAGGGCATAAACAGGGAAACCAGCATGTGGCTGAAATGGCGCGCAAATTCGGCGCAAAGCTGCTAGTCGATACGGATTGTCATAACGAAAACGACCTGATCACACAAGAACAAGCTTTCCAGTTATGCAAAGAAGCAGGTCTGACAGATGATGAAGCCGTGAAAACTATTAGAGATAATCCGCTCGAACTCTTAAAACGCCTCGGCCTTTAACTTCAACAACCTAGAACATAGCACCTCGCACCTAGCACATTTCATGAGAATCGAACATCGATAGAACGCGCGTGCGCTTCCAGCCCCTCGATTTCCGCCAGGAATTTAACATCCTTCCAAACATTCTTCAGTGCGGGTTTAGTATATCCGATAATGCTCTGGTGTTTAACAAAATCGTAAACCCCGAGCGGAGAAGAAAACCGGGCAGTCCCACCGGTTGGCAATACATGGTTCGGGCCGGCGATATAATCACCGACCGCCACCGGTGAATGGGGGCCTAAAAATACCGCTCCGGCATTCCGGATTTTTTCCAGCACGCGCTGCGGCGAACCAATATCCAATTCGAGATGTTCGGGCGCGATCCGATTGGCAATATCGACTGCCTGATGGATCGATTCAACCTGAATTAAAATTATTTCTGCCTGTTCGATAATTTTGCGGCGCGATAACTTGGTTAATTGTTTGTGAAGTTCTTTTTCGGTTTTTTCGATTATCTTGGCCGAATTGGTAAGCAGAATAGCAGAAGAGGTTGGATCGTGCTCCGCCTGCGCCAGCAGATCGGCCGCGATAAATTCTGGTTCCGCTTCGCCGTCAGCGATGATCAGCACGTCCGAAGGGCCGGCCAGGCTCTCGATCCCAACCGCGCCAAATACTTCTCTTTTCGCCAGTGTCACATAAACATTCCCCGGCCCAACAATCTTATCAACCTTGGGAATGCTTTCCGTGCCATAAGCCAGGGCGGCAATAGCCTGCGCTCCGCCAACCTTATAAACCGAGTTTACGCCGACTTCAGCCGCGGCTACCAGTACATAGGGGCTGATGGGCGGAGGCGAAACCAATATGATCTCTTTCACCCCAGCCACCTTGGCCGGGATGGTATTCATCAAAACGGATGAAGGATAGGTCGCTCTGCCGCCGGGAACATAGATCCCGACTTTTTCGAGCGGGATCAGCCTCTGTCCCAGCACCACATCCAGGGGAAGGGTTTCAAACCATTCGTCGCTTTTCTGTTTGCGATGGAAAGCGGTGATATTCTGGATCGCTTTGTTCAGCGGATCAAAAAATTCTTTTTTGACCTTCTTGTAGGCTTTTTTTGTTTCTTGTTCAGTAACTTTAAGCTCGTCTTCCGAAAGCTCCACTTTATCAAACTGTTTGGTATAGGCCAGCAGAGCGGAATCGCCCTTTTCTCTTACCGCCGCGACGATCTCTCGCACCACTTTTTCTTCCGGCCGGTCAAGGACAAAGGACCGGGCAGCGATCAGTTTTTCTATCTCCGCATTAATTTTGGCTTTATCAATTATTTTTATCACGGCTTCGCCAAATATAACACATCAAAAATTAGCAAACAAGTTGAAATTGCCGGTTTATTTGCCCGATATAGGGATAGTGATCGCTATGGATGGAATAACCGGAATTAAACTGCGCGGTTATAGCCGGCTGATCGCCAGAGATGGCAAGCTGGTCTCAACCAGTTTGCCCGGGATCAAAGCAAACCTGGTCGGACGGACGCTTGGCTTTTTCGGCGGCGGAGACCCAAACCTGTATGTCCGCGATATCCGCAGCGACTGCCGCGTGGTCGTCACCCAGAAGCTGGGCGATATCATGTTTGGCAGCCCTCCCGAGATTATCAAAAAATTCAAGCTGGATAAAAGGCCCGTGCCGCAAACCGTTGTTCTCGGGCCGGATTTTATCAAAGACGGCTTTTTAATCAACGAGTTAGAGTTCCCCTGTTATGACAATTTTTTCCTTTCGGGAAGAAAATTCAGGATCGTCGGCACGAAGGAGATGATCGATCGGGCCCGGATTATTTTAAGTCAATCCATTTTCGGACCGGATGAGGCAGTAGAAGGCAAAGCAGAGCGAGATTATTTCCGGAAAGACCAAAAAACCGGCAAGCCGCTCCAGCTGGGTGACATTATCGAATTCGTCGAGATCAATGGAAAAGAGGTCGAGATCAACGGGGTGAAGATTGTTCAGATCAATAAAGGCGTTTTTTCTATCATCGAAGACGGCAGCATGCTGGGAACGGTTAATACTAACAGCTTGAAGCCTTTCAGGGAGGCAAAAGAGACCTTCAGAAAAAACCCGTTTGACGCCCCACGCTTCGGCCTGACCTTTATGGGCACCAGCAGCGGCTTTGATCCCTATCACCGCACTACCTCACTTATCCTGTGGGCTAACGGCAAAGGGATATTCGTTGATCCGCTGGCCGATCCGGAGGGGGAAATGAATAAACAGGGGATCGCCTCCAAGGATGTTCCCTATGTCCTGCTGACCCACTGCCACGCCGACCATGACGTTGGAGTGCTGCGCCGGATCCTGAACGGGGAAAAGGTCAAGCTGATCACTTCCAAAGTTATCTATGAAAGCTTTCTGAAAAAAGCGGAAGCCATGATCGGTTTTCACGTTAGGGATTATATTGATCTGGTTGAAGCTAATCCGGGGGATGAGATCGAGATTGAGGGGGTAAAATTAAAAATCTCTTCCGCCCTCCATTCTATTCCCACCATCCGCTTTAAAGCCGAGTATACCGAAAATACCCCCGGCGGAACGGTCCAGCGCAAGATCGCGTACGCCGCCGACACATATTATAATCCGGAAAAAATGGAGGAGCTGAAGACCGCCGGAGTAATCAGCGCAGCCCGGCTAAGGGAGCTGCGCGAGTTCGTCGAGAACGGTGATTACGACCTGCTAGTGCACGAGACTTATGTCCCGCCCATTCATACTCCCCCCGAATGTCTGGGACAACTACCGGAACCGATCAAGCCAAAGATCCGGATCGTTCATACCGGATCGATCCCCGAAAATCTTGGGCTGAGAATGGCCAGCCAGGGCGAAACGATTGCGATCATCCCCTCGTCCGATTCGGAAATAAGGGTGCTCGAAGCCATCGCCGGTAATTCCCTGTTTGGGGTGCTGCCGCTTCGCAACGTCATGCAGATAACCCGGCAGGCAAAAGTGGTTAGCTTCGGAATGGGCGAGAGGATCATCCGTGCTGGTACTCCCGGCGATAAATTCTATATAATGATCAGCGGCAAAGTCAGAGTGAACGCGGGAGAAGACACGCTGGCGGTGCTGGAAAAAGGGGATTATTTTGGGGAGACCGCTCTGCTCAAAGATGTGCCTCGGACCGCGAACATCGACGCTCTTTCTGACGGAAGGCTGCTGGTGATCGAAGGCGACGCTTTCCGCGAGCTGATGAATCAGCTCCCCCAGCTAGCCGAAAGCCTGCGGAATATTCCGACCATCCGTTCACTTTTGAAACAGGTTACTTTTCTGGAAAAACTGCCCGCCGACAAATTGGCCCTGTTGGCTTCGCGTTTTAAATTGAAAGCCTACAAACCCGGCACTGCCCTGATCGAACAAGGCACCAGGGGAAGATCGTTCTTTGTTATCACCGAAGGCGAAGTTGATATTGTGGTCAAGAGTCTTGATGGTAGAGAGAAATTGATCGCCCAGCGCGGCGCCGGTTCGGTCATGGGAGAAATATCATTGATCAAAGGCGTTCCGACCACTGCCACCGTGCAGGCGCGCGGAGCCGTTAAAGCACTGGTCCTGGATGAAGCTACCTTTAAAGAGCTCTGTCAGGAAATTCCGGGTTTGCGTTTTAATCTGGATCAGGTTGGAGAAGAGCGGCTTAAAGAATTAAGCGGTAAGGATTGACCCCTTTTTTATCACTGAATTGTCCGCGACAATTGTCCCCTCACCCAGCCGCACATAGTCTTCAATAGTGCAGTTATAACCGATCAAGCAGCCTTTGATATGGGCATGCTTGCCGATCCTGGTGCCAGACCAGATAATCGATTGTTCAAGGTTGCTTTCCTCTCCAACCTTCACATCGTCACCCAGTACGGTATAATCCAGAATCCTAGCATTATGACCAACTTCTGCTTTTCTGCCGATTATCGCCGGGCCAATCAGTTTGACGGTTTTATCAAGATGTGAATTTTCTCCGATCCAGATCTTTCCATCCACCCTGGCCCCAAAGATCCTGACCGTTACTTCATTGCGCAGGATGGCTTCGTGCGCCTGCCGGTACTGGCGCGGTTTTCCGATATCGATCCAGTAGCGATCAGAGATAAATCCACACAGCTTTTCCCCTTTTTCTAAAAGCTGTGGAAAAAGCTGACGCTCAAAAGAATATTCAACTCCCTTCGGCACTGCTTTAAATATCTTGGGGTCCAGCACATAGATCCCGGCATTGATCGTGTCAACGCTGTACTGCGCAGCGTATGTAGAGATTTGCTCCCAGCTTGGTTTTTCAATAAAGCGCTGTACCCTGGAATCCGAATCAGTCAGGATCAAACCATAGGAAGTTGGATCATCCACCTTGGTCAGGGTCAATGTCACGCAGGCTTTATTTTTTTTATGGAACTCAACGATCTGTGAAATATTGATGTCGGTCAGGATGTCGCCGTTAAAAACCAGCATCGGCTCATCGCCAAAATATTCTTCGGCGTTCTTAACCGCTCCGGCGGTCCCGAGGGGCGACTCTTCGATCGAATAATAGATCTTTAATCCCCACTCTTTGCCATCGTCCAGGATCTTTTTGATCGCATCTGAAAGATAGTGCAGGTTAAGGATAACTTCATCAACGCCGTGCTGGCGCAGGTGTTCGATCTGGTGGACCACAAATGGCCGGTTGGCGACCGGAACGATCGGTTTTGGCGTATTGTAGGTCAAAGGCCTGAGGCGTGTCCCTAATCCGCCGGCAATAATTACCGCCTTCATCGTGACATCTCCTTCTTTAATCTGCCAATAATATCGACCGGAGTTGGATCGATACCGTTCTGAAGCGCTAAATAGACGCTCAGATAATCACCAAAAAAGATCAAGGAGAAAATTCTGGCCAGAGGGCTCTTTCCTTGGGAAACAATCTCATTAACCCCTCCCAGTTGTTTGCCCAGCAAAGATTTGATGATCTCAATCCCCTTCTTAACACGTTCATTGTCGCTTTCATCCCTCAGCAGCAGCCAGAAAAAACTATGCTCCTCCCTCTTTAAGTTGGAAAGGTTGACGATCTCATTATGGTTAAGTTCCGGAAAACAATTATAAACCGAAGTTGCCTTGCTGTTCTCGTTGAACTGGGTTTTTAGGCGCATGGCCGCCGCGCCGGTGGTGCCGGTCGACCCAAAAATCACCGGGATCTTTCCTGCCAGTTTTTTGGCTAATTGTTTAGCCGGATTGCTGCGCAGCGGTTTATTAACTCCATTTTCATCCCTCAGCTTAGGCATTAAAGTGATTGTTTCTTTTATTTCTGCTGCGATTGAAGGGATCAGCTCCATTTTCTCCAAACTGACAAGCAGCGGGACCAAGAGAAAGGGAAGCGCTGAACGCGGTTGATAACCGGAAGGGATTAAAAAGAGCGGATAGCCTTTGCTGGCCGCCAGCTCCTTTAATTTTCCGCCCGAAGTAACACAAACTATCTGAGCCCCCCGCCGGTCTGCTTCTTTGGCGGAATTTAAAACTTCTTCTGTATTTCCGGAATAAGAAAGAGCAAATACCAAAGAGTCCGGCCCGACGAACTCGGGCAAGAGGTAGCTCCGGTTAACTAGCAAGGGAACTGGCAGTTTTTTTTGATAAAGATCAGCTGCGATGTCTCCGCTGATCGCCGATCCGCCCATTCCCAGCACTACGATCTGGCTCAGTTTTCCCGCTTTGGGCAGCGTTACCCCGGCGGAAAACCTCTCCGCCTGCTCGATCATCTCCGGCGTCTGGCTGACGACCGTCAGCATGCCGCTGCGATCGAGCGCCGCTATTTGACCGGCATCGTCTAAGATTTCAAGTTCGGCCAACGGTTACACCTTCTATTTTTAATTTTATTATCTCGATCGCTTTCTGCAGCTGGATATCTTTAGATTCATCGGAAACATCGATCTCGGGTTCCGCCTCCGCTTCTTTGGTCGGCAGCAGCACCAGGACCTCCGCCGAAATACCGCGCTTGGTAATGTCTTCACCGTCGGGAGTCAAGTATTTTGCGATGGTCACTAAGATGGCGGACCCGTCATTGAGCTGGCGCACGTTCTGCACCGAGGCTTTCCCGAAAGAATGATTCCCCACCAGGGTGGCGATCTTGTTGTCGCGCAGGGCGCCGGCCAAGATCTCAGAAGCCGATGCCGATGATTCATTCATCAACATCACGACCGGCTTGGTCCAGATCACCCGCCCGGTCGACATCAACTGTTCCCGTCGGCCTTCCCGGTCGACAGTTTGCACGATCATCCCATCCCGGATGAACATGCTGCCGATATCAATCGCGTTCTGCAGCAGTCCCCCGCCGTTCCCGCGGACGTCAATGATCAGCCCTTCACATTCTTTATATTTGCGCAGGGCGGTTTCAAATTCCTTGGCTGCGCTCAGGTTCTCAAAAGTGTTAAGTTTGAGATAGGCAATTTCGCTGTCCAGTTTCTTGGCTACCACGCTCTTAATAACGATCTTGGCGCGGGTAATATTGAAATCCCTGGCCTCCTTCCAGCCTTTGCGCAGGATCGATATCTTCACCTTGGTCCCCTGCGGTCCGCGGATCAGGCTGACGGCTTCCTCCAACGCCATATCTTTGGTCGATTTTTCATCAATCTTCAGGATCCAGTCTCCCGCTTTTAGTCCCAGCTGCTTGGCCGGCGTCCCCTCGATCGGAGAAATAACGGCCAGCGTTTTTTCTTTAATTCCAATATAAATCCCGATCCCTGAATATGAACCGCTCATGCGCATCTTCATTTCTTTATAAGATTTCGGCTCCATAAAACGCGTGTAGGGATCATCCAGCGCGTCCAGCATCCCGCGAATTGAACCGTAGACCAGTTTCTGGTCGTCCAGATTCTTCTCCACATAATCACTTTTTAGGATCTCCAGAACCTGCAGGTAGGTTTCGAATTTTTTCTCGAATTCCCCCTGGGCGATCACCTTTCCGATGCTGAAAGCCGTGATCGCGATCAAGAATACAACGATACTTAGCCTCATCCTCGAGCTTCTATTCATTTTTTTTCTCCTTTCATCTTCAACCTAATCATAGACGATTCTCGTTCAAGGCAAGAACGGCATCGGATTGACCGGTACGCCGTTCTTTCTGAATTCAAAATGTAAATGCGGGCCGGTTGAATTCCCGGTATTCCCTTCCAGCCCGATGGTTTGCCCTTTTACGGCCTGATTTCCCGCCTGCATATAGAGGCGTGACATGTGGCCGTAGACGGTCGCTCGGCCGCGGCCGTGGTCGATCACGATCGCCTTGCCATATCCGTCCCACCATCCGGCGAAGATCACCTGGCCGGTGTCTGCCGCCAAAATAGGTGAGCCGTAAGAAGCGGCGATATCGACCCCGGTGTGCCGGTGCATCCTTCCATAGCGGCGGTAGGCGCCATAACGAGAGGTGATCCGGCCGTGCAGCGGCCAGATAAAGGCCCCGCTGCCGTGGGCATAAACCCCGCCGCGGCTCATCTCCGCCATTTTCTTTCGGATCAAGACTTCCAGTTCGGCCGAAC
>Ga0315290_10004261_pt1 | contig 10300 bp, 5 predicted proteins | sample YL17G12_0_MG_FD_203627 | JGI IMG/M metagenome (GOLD analysis project Ga0315290, IMG submission 203627) | Sediment microbial communities from Yellowstone Lake, YNP, Wyoming, USA - YL17G12_0 | ecosystem: Environmental > Aquatic > Freshwater > Lake > Sediment | place: USA: Wyoming | collected...
AACGACGTCACGCTACGTTGGGTTATTTAAGCCCAGCAGCATACGAGGAACTTTACGAGAAGAAACAGGACCAGGCGGCTTAATGCTAAGCTTCGAGTGTCCGTCATTCGTTTAGCACCTCAAGGCCGAAACCCGTGGACCAACATCACCCCCCACAATTTTCCACCGGGTAGCCCACACCACGCCCACCATCTTCTCCGTCATTGCAAAGGAGCAAACCGACGCGGCAATCTCAAAATGTCATTCCCGCGAAAGCGGGAATCCAGTATAAAATAGTTTCCGCCGAAGGCGGTTTCCGGTTGTTTGCTACATATGGCTAAAATGTTACGGATTTGTAAATATGAAATCAGCAAGCGTAGCCCAGGCCATGCCCGAGTTTATTCTAATCTCAAATCCGCGTCAATCGGCGTAATCTGCGGATCCTATTCTTTTTCTTCCTCCCACTAGTGCCTCGTGCCTCATGCCTGTTGCCTTCCTCCAGTGCCTTCTTCAGCCGTCCCTATTATTTATTTTATTCGTGCTCTTCTCATCTTCGTGGTTAATTCTTTCTTTTCTTCTTTGCGACTTTTTCTCCTTTCGCGCCTTTTGCGTTTATCTATCCCTAAATTAATTTTCTTCTCTGCGCCTTTGCGCCTTTGCGGGATTCTTATCTTCACCCGTAGGGTGGACTCTTAGCCCACGCGGATTATTCTTAAACCTAATCTAAAATCTGCGTCAATCAGCGTAATCTGCGGATCCTATTCTTCTTCTTCCTCCCCCTAGTGCCTCGTGCCTCATGCCTATTGCCCTCTTCCAATTTCATGTCCCTATTTTTCAATCTGATCCGTCCGATCCGTGTCCTATTCTTTTCCTCTCTCATGCCTAGTGCCTATTGCCTATTGCCCTCTTCTTCAGTCCTTCCCATCCCAACACAGCCCATCTAACCTACAGCCCAAAACCACCCCGGCCCGCCCAAAAGTCAAACTCCCCAACCTTCTCATTTTTCATTTCCACCCCTCCCCCCAACTGGTCCGCCCTCTCCCCTTCTCTGCTCCCGGACCGCCCACTTTAACTCCGCCCTCTGTCTTCTGACTTCTGACCTCTGACATCTGACTTTCCACATCCCCCAACTGGTCCGCCCTTTTTCTTCCCCTCATCTACCCATTTACTCATCTACTCATTTACTCACCCACTTCTGTTAAGAAGTGGGTGCAAACTGGGTGCAAACATAGTACAAAGTAGGTACAAACATAGTGCAAACATAGTACAAACCACATCACTTTTCATCAGAATCCATCCAAATTTCACCGAATTTCGTGGTTTTATCTTACCTATCTTACCTAATCGTTATAATCGTTACGCAAAAATAAGCACTTACATCAATCCCAACAACGTAAAATAAGCACTTATGACAATTTCAACGAACCAAAAATAACAACTTACACCAGAGTCGAAATCCGCTCAAAAAACACTTGATTATTCCAGGGAAATGTTGCATAATATAATATGGATGGCAGATAGTAATAGCAAAAAAGAGGTGTCTCTTGATATCCGCTGTCCTGCTATCCACTATAAGTTGTGGCTAGTTTCATTCCTAAAACCTGCATGTTGTGGCTTGCTCCCGGGCACGGGTTGGCTGCAATGTTCGCTTCACTCGTAGAAAGCAGTCGAAGCCCCTCCTGTGCTTGATGGCCCGCATACATCACGCAGCGGCATTGGCAGAGATAACAGACCGTGAGATAAACCCCCTGTTAGACGCTCGACGCCGGCGTCGAAAGATCGTAAAACGTCGATTCTGACGCCCCAGCGGCGTTTTTAGGCGTGGACAGCGAGTTTAGACACCAACATTAAATTGAGAAAACCTGATTGATATCGGCTTGCCGACTCAGTCTTTTAAGAGTAAAATTGCATATAAATGACGCTGGCGTCAAAGATTGTGAATCATTGATTCTGTCGCCTGAACGGTGTTTTTAGGCGTGAATATCGACTTTTGACGCCGACATCACAGATTGGCTATAAACAGATTGGCTATAAACGGTTGCGTATCGCGACGCGATACGCGGTACGAAAAGGATGAATCGACATGGCAAAAGTGGCCAAAACCGCTTGGGGCATTGATCTGGGCAACTGTACGCTCAAGGCGCTGAAGCTGGCAGTTGGACCGGAGACAGTGGAAGTGCTCGATTTCGCAGTAATCGAACACGAAAAAATCCTCTCTCAGCCCGAAATTACGCCTGAAGCAAGAATCGAATTAATGACCAAGGCGTTAGATAAGTTCCTTGAGGAACACGACTTGAGCAATTCGGCGGTTGTGGTTTCGGTGCCGGGCCAAAGCAGTTTTGCCCGTTTTGTCCATTTGCCGCCTATGGACAAAAAGCGTATTCCCTCGTTGGTTCCGCTGGAAGCCCAGCAGCAGATACCGTTTGATATGAAAGACGTCGAGTGGGATTGGCAGACCCTTGAGTCGTCCGCCAGTCCTGAGATTGAATTGGGGATATTCGCTATAAAAAGAGACCTTGTCCGGCGAGCCCTGGAACCTTTCGTCCAGGCGGGGTGTTTGGTCAACATTGTGCAAATGGCTCCCATGGCCCTGTACAATTTTCTGTGTTACGACCAAAAACAGTCCCGGACCGCTAACGAAGCGATTATCACCCTCGATATAGGCGCAGAAAACACGGATTTGGTTATTGTTGATGGTACCCGCGTTTGGCAGAGGAGCATACCACTTGGCGGCAACCAGTTCACTGCTGCCGTCCAGAAGGCTTTTAAGCTTACCTTCGCTAAGGCCGAGGCCATCAAACGTACCGCCAACACGAGCAAGTACGCCCGTCAGATTTTTCAGGCGATGCGATCGGTTTTTGCCGATTTGGCAGCCGAGGTGCAGCGATCGTTGGGGTTCTACAGCAGCAGCAATCGTGAAGTCCAGTTTCGCAAAGTCCTGGCTATGGGCAATGCCATCAAGCTGCCCGGCCTGATTAAGTTTCTCCAGCAGAGTTTATCTCTTCCGGTCAAGAGACTTGATAATTTCGAGTCTTTGAAGTTGACTCCTGATGTTTCAGTCGCCCATTTTGCCGCGAATTTGCCCAGTCTGGGCGTTGCTTATGGTCTGGCTCTCCAGGGTATCGGCCAAACCGCTATTGTCAGTAATCTTCTGCCGCCGGAGATTACCCGTCAGGCCCAGTGGCGGCGTAAGAAAAGCTGGTTTGTCGCTGCTATCGCTGTTTTTATGATTGCCTGCCTTATGGGGCTTGTCCAGCCCTACAGTCAAAAAAAGGATGTCAACTCAAGTGAAATCAAAAGTAACCGTGGCAGGATGATACAATTAGGCAAGAAAATAGATGAGAACAAAGCTTTAGAGAGCACATTGCTTGGGAAGGTACAAAAAGCCAAGGCTGAGATCGCTCTGCAAACCAAATTGTATGATTCTGAATTCCGCAATTTCATACCGGCCCTGTTCCAGGCTGTTCGTGACGCTGTGCCCAACGAAAACAGCAACCCCAGCCAGAAACCACTTTACGATGCTTTTAACGTTGGTGATCGCAGTGCTATCATAGCCACAGGAATACCACGTTCATCACGCGAACAGGTGTTCATAAGCAGTGTTCGCTTGGTTTATACCGATGATTTGAACCAGGAATTTGACCAAATCGTTGAAAAGACCGATACATCCCGCTCCGGATATGGAGGCGGAAGGGGCGCCGGAGGAAAGGGTTTTCCCGGTGGTTTTCCCGGTGGTTTTCCCGGTGGTTTTCCCGGTGGTTTTCCCGGTGGTTTTCCCGGTATGATGCCCTCTTCTCGCCCCGGCAGTTCCGCTGCGCCTGGTCGTCCGATGGGTCTGATGGGGGGAATGACTCCTTTTGGCCCAAGTCCAGGTGGTGTCGGCGTAGAAAAAACGGCTGAACCGGTCCCTGGTTTCGTCATCGTTATCGAGGGTAGTGCACCTCATCAGAACGGTTTGAGTTTTCTCATGCCGCCCAGGGTAGGGCTTGATCGCGAAAAATGGGGTTTTTTCCATCGGCTCCGTTTTTTAGGTTTGACCGACGGCGAGATCGTGGCCCAAAATCGCAAAGCAAAGGAATCTCCCAGTGGATCCGCTTCTGCAGCCACATCTCCCTTGAACAAACTGCCGCTCGGTGGAATTGCGTCGGGGATTGCCAACAAACCTGGCTCGCCAACTATTGCCCCGACCAGTCCGGCAACTGCGGAACCGCCTACCGAACTTGAGACGAAGATCCCCGACAGTCCCCAGCAGAAGGCTGCCAGCGACATGGCCGGCGAGCAGCCTTTTGCCACATACAGGGAACTTGATGATGAAGGTTATTTCTATAAGGAACACGGTTGGATCAATGGTAATCCGATAGATAATCAACCCAGAGGTCTGGGAGTAGTCAAACCGCAGAAACAGGAAGCCGGTATGACAAGAAGCAGCGGATTGCCGTTTATGCCGTTTGGCAGTGCTCCCAGGGGAGGCTCAAGCGTGTCGAGCACGGAGGTGGTTTTGATCGATCCGTTGACGTTTGAAGAGATCAGCGAAACTTACAAACGTGATGATAAAGGCGATATGATCGTCGGCGATTCAGGTCAGCCGGAACTTGAAAAACACGATTATTGGTTTCGCGTCAAGGTCAAAGTAAAACTTAAAGAAGAAGCTAAGCCCGAACAGAAGCCGGCCGGTACTATAAAAAGTGGTGGTATTGGCGGACCAACAGGAGCTTTAGGAGACTAAAACAAAACACAGTACACCCAACGGGTATGATGATTCCCGGCAGGGTCTGTTTTTACGAGATATGGGAAAATGAATTTTATCAAAAAAAGATTATTTTTGATTGTCTGCGTGATGGCGTTTCTGGTCGGAGTGGGCCTTATGGTTCTCGGTACGATGGTCCGCGCGGATAACTTGAAAGAACTCGCCAAGATCGAGGCGGAATATAAGAACATGAGTTCGTTGCGTAGTCGAGTAGTGCATGAAAATGTGTTGTCCAAGCTCAAAAAAAATGCCGAGGATGCCCAGAGTGACGCCGTCCGGGTCGCCGAGATTGCCGGCCAGAGTTCCAAACGTCCCTTACTGTTTAAGGAGGTCTTTCCCGAACCAAAGGAGAGCAAAACTCTTTTCTATGAATATTTTGCCGAGAATTACTGCCAGGCAATCGATGGGTTTGTTCAGCAGTTGAACGGTGGAGACAGGCCCAGCACAATGGAAATCGACAGATTGCTCCAGGACCATCGAGAGAGGTCCGGTGGAGCCACCGGCACTGGTAGCCTGGGCGGCAGGTACTCCCCGAGCATGCCTAATCTTACCTCACCGGAAACGCTTGAAGATAAACTCATCAGCGGTCTGTATCTTTCCAGGGCCAAAAAAGTCAGTTGCTATATTAATCTCGATGCTTTCTGCTGTTACGATTACTGGAAGTCTCACCCCGACGGTCCTCGCGATACTATGCTTTTGGATAGTTGGTTTACCCAGCTTGCCGCCTGGATTCAGGAAGACGTAGTGCTTTCCATCAACCAGCTTAACAGCGTCGCAGCGTCGGTGCTTGAAAATCCCGTAAAACGTTTGATAGAAGTTTCTTTTGGCGGCGCCGAGGCTGGCACTATGATGACAGGCGGCGCCACAGTTACCAGCAGATCCTCTGCAAACCTGTCGTCTGGGGCGGGGGTTACAGGCATCGGCAATCCGTCAAGGCTCGGTTTAGGAGGTTTCCAGTATGGTGGTTACGGTGGTGGTAACGCCGCCGCCAGGCACGATGCCAACAGCGGAAGCCGTTTGCCTGGTTACGTCATGACCCAAAAAAGCGTTGGTACGAGTGCGCCTGGTATGGGTATGTTTATGCCTGGAGCAGTCAGTCCGGCAAGTGGAAGTGCAAGTGGAAGTGAAAGCTCGTTAACTGGAACAATGACCACCCCGCTGACAGATCGCAGCAGTAATGATCTCATCGATGTTGTACATTTTGAAGTGGCGGTGATAATCGACTCCACACGTATTAATGATTTCACCAATGCCCTTCAGGACATAAAATATTCCGCGGAGGATCCCGAGTCGAGCAAGCGCAACCAGATAACTATTCTGAAACTGCAGATAGACCCGGTGGACATGGAGGGCGAAAAGGCAGTGGGTTATCGTTACGGCGTCGCTTCTTTGAGCGTGCTGCGTCTGGTGTGCGAATATGTTTTCTTCAAAGCCGGTTACGAAGCATACAAACCTGATCCGGTAAAGAAACTGTTGCTCCAGGAGACAAGCGACAGTAAAACCGGTCCTGGCTATCCTGGTTTTGGAGGTGGTTTGTCCCCACAAAGATAACCGGGCCGAAGGCTATTGTCGGCAAGGTCATTATGGCCGGTTCCTGAGGTAATGCCCTCGGGCCAGTGGTTGTTAGTTCCATAATAGGAAGAATGCAATGGCAAAAAAACGGACCCTGAATCCTTTTGAAGCACACGTGGAAAAACTCGTTCTTGTTTTGACTATAGGAGTTTTCGGATGGGTGCTCGCGACCCGTTTCATCGACCCTCCCGGCGTAAATGTGGGAAGCGGTGAAGCACTCAGCGCCTACGAGGCCACCCAGCAGGGCGCCAGAGAGGCTGAAGAGATTGTTGGGCAAATACGCCTGCCCGATTCGCGTGTTACACCGTCATATTCACCCGTTGCGGTCAAGTTTTTCGATGGCGCCTCGCTTTTCAATCCCGAGAGCCCCACCGTCAGGTCGCCGCTGGGTCCGATTCATAGAGACATGACCGAACAGGAAGAAATAAGACTTTATGCTATGCCGGAGATTCCCGCTATAAAAGATATCAAGGCGGCGTTGACTTCCACCGTTGCCTGGGTGCCGACCGAAAGTACCACGCCCAAGACAGGCTTATACGGAGTTGCCTCTGAGCAACAAAGTGATTCCAAGAAGGAAGATGTTGATTTTGTTACCGTCTCGGCCGTTATGTCTATGGATGAATTGAACAAATCATTCAAAAAGTGTTTCGGACCCGATGTCAAAGATCCGCTCGATCAGTACGAACCGGTAGTGGCCCTGGTGGACCTGCAGCGATGCCAATTGCGAGACGACGGCAGTTGGAGCGAATATCAGAGCGTTTCCCGCCTGAAAGTGGATCCCGTGAAAGATGCGCCGGTTCTGCCGGATATCCAAAAACTTTCCCAGGGTGAATATCAGGCAATACTTGCTACCCGCCATGATGATTATCAGACGCAACTTGATCTGCTTCAGCCTTTTCCTTATGAACTTCTGGATCAAGACAGTTGGCGGTCTCCTGTGGAAATCGCTCTGAAAGATGAAGATCAAAAAGATACGGTACCAGGTGCGCCTGCGCCCGTTATCGGTCGGCAACCTCGCACACGCGTATCGCGCGGCAGAGAATCGTCTCCAACTAGGATCCCGGGAATGCCGCCGGGCATGTTCATCCCGGGAATGCCGCCGGGCATGATTCCGGGAATGCCGGGGTTCATCCCGGGAAGGGGGCCTGGCGCGGTTCCCGGTAGGCAGCCCACGGCCCCGAGGGTTGGCCGTCCATCATCAATCGGTATCGGACAAACCAGGCCTGTGGAACTGTTGGAGGAAGAATTTATCTTCTGGGCTTTCGATGGCCAAATTGAACCGGGAGGCACTTACACCTATCGTTTGCGAATCGGTTTTTTCAACCCAATTGCCGGCCGCAACTGGTTTAAGGAGGGCGAGAAAGAACTCAAGGATCAACGTGTGCTCTGGTCGAACTGGCTTGCTCCTGACCATCCGATAAGTGTGCCAAGACGTACGTTTTTCTTTCCCAAAACTTCTTTCGGCGATCTTGCCGATGCCAGTGTTCGCGTAGATGTCTTTCGCAAGCAGAACGGGAGGTGGTACCAAAAGGAGTTTACTGTTACTCCCGGCAGCGAGATTGGAGCGATCATCAAGGAAGAACCTCCCAAAGAGAGCAGCACTTTGGTTCTTGCGGATAGTCGGGATGTAGAGGAGTCACTCGATATCGATTATCGTACCGGTGTCACCGTCATCGATGTGGTGCCCAACAGCAAACATTGGGACTGGGACGCCGGGGCAAAAACAAAAGCAAGAGATAAGACCTGTACGGATATCATTTACCGTGATATTGATAAAGGTATCAAGAGGCTGGGAACGGAAAAATTTACTTGGCCGAAAGAGATGTATAAGATGTCTGGAGTCATTAACAAAGAGGTCAGAGACCAGAAAAAGGAAGAAAGTCAGCAAAACCAAAACCGCATTAATCCCGGCGGTCGCATCCCGGGGCAGGCTAGATAATTTTAATCAGGATATTTCACGGGGTTTTGCGTTCCTGATTGTTGGCCGGTTCGGTTTGTGTTGAGGTCAGGCGTCGGCGAATTTTGCGAACCGCCCGGCAACTGCGCCACTGTGCCGCTATCAACAGCAGCATAGTCAGCCCCCAAAGCCCGCTAAATCGTCCGTAATGAAGCATATATTCTTGTGGTGTATTCATCTGCTTTATTTGCCGGCAGTTCTCGATAATGTCTTGATAGCTGAACAACGTCCCATAAATGCCGGCGGGCATCACTTGCTGCCATGGCATAATCAGAACCATCACTATCAGTGACAGAAAAAGCGCCTTGCTCGACTCGGCCAGCCCCCCCAGCCGTCCTATCAGCGCCAATTTCATGCCAATCAGTAGTGTCAGACAATAAATTACTGCCGCAAAGGTCAGCACATAATTACTTGTTTTGATGAGACCTGCCTGCAGGCTGTCCATCTCTTGACTTGTTCGAGTTTCGCAGGCGTCTTTCTCCGCCGGTGTGTTGTCATTTGCCCCGACTGCCACCACATCGGCTTTTTCCAGGTCGGGCGTCTCTTTTTCCACGTTGGCCGGTGCCTGTGCGTTGTCTGTTTTTGCCTGTTCTGCATTGGTTTGCGTCTGTCCCGTACCGGTCCAGCCCCTGTCCACCATCCAGAACTGGGCCTGGACAACCACCAGCGGTATCAGCAGAAACAGCCAAAAAAACAGGTTTCTCGCCCCGCTAAAGCTGTTAAAGGCCTCCAACGCGTCATTTTTGTCTTCTTCCGCATAACAGTTTTTTATGTTCGTATGCTCGGCCATGACTTAATCTCTCCCAGCCAGGCAAGTGCCTGGAATCAACTATGGTTACATGAGAACTTATACCTGGATAAATATTTTACGACCACTTTTCTTACAATTTAACTCGTGAGAGACCAGTATATCTGATGTAAGCGTTAAAATCGCACATATATTTGCATAATCGGACAGTTTCTGTTATTATATCGAACAAATGGTTGAAATTCGTGATGGACACAGGTTTGAATCTAACTTTTTTATAGATTGTGGAGGTTGCCATGCCCCAGGAATTACACGGAGCGTTACAGGTTGGGAAAGAGTGTTACGGTATAGTCGTTAGTCGTTTCAACGATTTTATCACATCCCGGCTGCTGGAAGGGGCCTTGGACTGTCTTAAACGCCACGGCGCCCAGGACTCCCAAGTCACGGTAATGTGGGTTCCAGGCTCATTTGAGGTACCCGTAGCGGCCCTGCGGCTCGCTCAGAGCGGTAAGTTCGATGCTGTTATATGTCTGGCCGCCGTAATCCGCGGGCAAACCAGCCATTATGAGTATGTCTGTCAGCAGATAACCCGCGGAATCGGCGAGGTCGGCCTGAGAACTGGTGTACCCACTTTATTTGGCGTGATTACGGCCGATAATCTCGATGAGGCCGTTGATCGAGCCGGCGCCAAGAGCGGGAATAAAGGTTTTTCCGCCGCTTCCGCCGCTATCGAGATGGTACAGGTCTTGGGTCAGATTAACGAGATAAAAGACAAAAAGTAACATGACCAAAACGAGCAAATCTGACAGCAAGACCGAAAAAACAACTTGCTGTGGCGGTTCGTCAAAACCGTGCGCTGCCCATCCTCCTCGACAGACCGAGGATCCGCGTCGGTTGGCGCGTCAGTTGGCGCTCCAGTTTCTTCATCAGCTTTCCGTCCAGAACGGCCAAAACATCGATCAACTCGACGATTTCCTTGCTGAGTTCAGCAAAAACGACCAGGCTTCGCAACTGGCCCGCCCGTGGATTCGCGGTGCCTGGCAAAACGTCGGTCAAATCGACCAAATTATCGAGCAGGCCTCCATCAACTGGGATCTGGCCCGCATTAGTCTGGTTGATTCCAGTAACTTGCGTTTGGCTGTTTATCAGTTAGTTTACTGCCCGGATATCCCTGCCAAGGTGGTTATCAATGAAGCTATCGAGTTGGCCAAGCTATTTAGTACCGCTGAGGCGCCGAGGTTTGTCAACGGAATACTGGATGTCATTCGAGTCAAGCTCAAAAGCAAGCGCCCCGGGC
>Ga0315290_10004262_pt1 | contig 10300 bp, 7 predicted proteins | sample YL17G12_0_MG_FD_203627 | JGI IMG/M metagenome (GOLD analysis project Ga0315290, IMG submission 203627) | Sediment microbial communities from Yellowstone Lake, YNP, Wyoming, USA - YL17G12_0 | ecosystem: Environmental > Aquatic > Freshwater > Lake > Sediment | place: USA: Wyoming | collected...
GCCTGGCTGCACGGCAAGCCGGTCATCGGCGCCAATGCCGGCGGCATCCCAGAGGTAGTTCAGGATGGGGAAACGGGGCTCCTGGTGCCGTTCGGCGACGTAGAGGCGTTAGCGACTGCCGTACGCCGTTTGGTTGAATCGCCAGTCTTGGCCGCGCAACTTGGCGAAGCTGGCCGGCAACAGGTGCTGCGCAGATACACCTGGGATCGAACATATCAGACTTTGAACGATATCTATGCGACCGTGCTGCAGTAGCACGTTGTTGGGTTCTGCTTCGTCATGGGTTGACGCATGCGCATTCTACTTGTGGTCCACAAATACCCTCCTGAGAGCCTGGGAGGGACGGAAATCTACACCTGGAGCCTTGCGCGTGCCCTGACACGCGCAGGGCATGACGTGCACGTCTTCTATCCATACCCCGGAATCTCGCAAGATGAGGCCAACGCCGAAGAGGATGGCGTCCACCTTTGGCGCGTGGCTCTGCCCACGTCACAGGCCTCAGAGGGGCCAATCAAGCAGTTTTGGCATACTTTCCGCAGCGCGGCTGTCGAGGAAGCCTTTGCGCGCTTGCTGGAGGGTGTCCGGCCGGAGCTCGTCCATTTCCAACACGTACAAGGGGTATCGGCTCGCCTCATCGAGCTGGCAGCCGGCAGGCCCAGAATTGTTACCCTGCACGACTATTGGTACTTCTGCGCCAACAGCCAGTTGGTGCGGCCGGATCATCAGGTGTGCAGTGGCCCCGGTTGGGGCTGGAAGTGTGTGGATTGCGCCACTGCGCGGGCGGACTTGAGCGTTCTTCGGCTGGCACGGCCCGCAGTGGCGCTCCCCTTTGCCTATCGCAACCGCTACCTGTATCGCCTCTGCCAGCAAGTGGATCACTTTCTGGCCCCCAGCGAGTTCCTGCGCCGCCAGTATATCGCCCAGGGCTTTCCAGCCAGCCGCATCACCGTGGCGGAGAATGGCCTGGATACCGCGCGTCTTGCAGGGACTCCCATCGCAGACTTGCCGCCGCCGCCGATACGGCCCCATTTCGGCTTCCTGGGTTCTCTGGCCTGGCAGAAGGGTGTTCACATCTTGGTGGAGGCGTTCAACCAGCTCCCGGACAAGGCGGCTCTCACCATCTACGGCAACGAGAATGCCTTTCCAGAGTACGTCGCGCAGCTCAAAGCCGCCGCGCGCCACCCCTACATACGTTTCGCTGGTCAGTTGGACCATCGCGCTGTAGGCGTCGCGCTGCGGCAGATCGACTGCCTGGTGGTACCTTCGCTTTGGTATGAGAATTCACCGGTCACGATCCAGGAAGCGTATGCCATGCAAGTGCCAGTGATCGCTAGTCGCCTAGGCGCGCTGGAGGAGAAGGTCCAGGACGGTAAGACCGGGCGCCTCTTCAGTGCGGGAAGCAGCCAGGAACTGGCGGAAATCTTGTGCCAGATTATCGAGCATCCTGACCAGCTTAGCGCGCTGCGCGCCGGCATCCGGCCGCCGCTCACGGTGGATGAGCATGTCACGAAACTGGAGGCGATCTATGCCGACGCACTATCGTGAGAAACCCTTGTCGGAGTGCCCGGACCTGGCCGCTGAAGTCACAATCGGAGCGTCGATCCCGTGAAACGCTACGTCACGTATCTCGTTGATGCGCTCATCCTGGCGGCCCTGTGCCTGCTCTTTTTCTGGCGTCACCTGACGCCGCTGGCAATCGACCGGTTGGCTTTTGTTCCCGGCGACTTCATGGACCAGTTCTATGCGTTCGCCCGTTACGAGGCGACACGGCTGCAGGCCGGACAGCTTCCGCTATGGAACGCGTACACCTTCTCCGGTCACCCGTTTATCGCCGACATCCAGTCTGCCGTGTTCTATCCCCTAAGCCTGCTGACGATGGCGTTGACCGCCGTCGGGCGGTTCTCCTATCACGCGTTGGAGCTAGAGGCGATCGCGCACTTCGTGCTGGCAGCCGTGTTCACCTATCTGTTCGCGCGGCGACTGACTGGCAGCCGCATCGGCGGGCTGACGGCGGCCGTGGTCTTCACCTTCAGCGGCTATCTGACCAGCTACCCCGCGCTGCAGCTCGCGATCCTGGAAACCCAAGTCTGGCTGCCGTTGATTTTGCTGGCCCTCGACGTGGCCGGCGAGCGTTGGCAGATGGGTGACGCGCGGGCGGGTATCCGGTGGGTGCTGGCAGCGGGCTTGCTGCTGGGGGTCGCGTTCCTCGCCGGCCATCCCCAATCTGCGCTGCTGGTGACCTATGCCGGGCTGGCCTACGCGCTGTTCCGCTTCTGGCCGCGCGATGTGAGAACATCGAAGAGAGACTGGCGGCCCTGGTTGCGGATCGCCGGCGTGCTGGCACTGTTTCTCGCTGTGGGCGCGGGCGTGGCGGCGGTGCAACTGCTGCCCTCGGTCGAATTCATGCTGCTGTCCACCCGCACAAGTCTAGGCTTCAACGAGGCGGGCGGTGGGTTCATGCCATTCGACCTAATGCAGATCATCCTGCCCGCCGTGGGCGGACAATTCCCGGCGCTCTACATGGGGTTGATACCGCTGGGGCTGGCCGGTTTCGCGCTGGTTGACGCCCGTCGCGATCCGAACCAGCCGCCAGGCGCACGGCGCACGATCGCATTCCTCGGCTGGGCGCTGCTGGTCGGCCTCCTGCTGATCTTTGGCCGCTTCATGGCGCTCTACCAGGTGTTCTACATTTTTGCGCCGGGCTGGGGCCTGTTCCGCGGCCAGGAGCGCACCGTGGTCTGGGTAGTGCTCGCGGTGGCGCTTCTAGCGGGCTACGGCATCGCTTGGCTGGATCGCTTCTGGGCGGCCAGCCGTGCGCAATCGGCATCCGTGCAGCCACCCCAGGCCGCTGAACGCTCTACGGCCCTCCTGGCGGGCCCAGACAGCAAATTGGCGGCGGTCTACGGCGCGGCGGCACTGGCGGCGCTGGTCCTGGCGCTGGCGTTTTTCGTTGGCTACCAGGCTGGCCAAAAGGCGCTCTGGGGTTTCACGGGCGCGGCGCTGTGGCTGGCGCTCTTCCTGGGGCTGACGGTTGTTGCGCTGCGCGCTCGGCAGCCTGCGCTGCTCCTTGTTTTCCTGATGCTCGACTTGTTCACCATGAACGCCTCGCACCACGCCGCTCCGGCCGATCAGGTGAACCTGACGCCGTATCGCGCGTTGGCGGCCCTTCCTCTGGCCGATCGCGATTTATTCCGCACCGCCAACGATGACGTGCTGCCCAACAACTATGGCCTGCTCTACAACCTGGAGGATATCCGAGGCGCCAGCCCGCTGGGGCTGAAGGTCTATGACGAATGGCTGGCTCGCGTTCCGCTGCCGCGCGCCTGGCGCCTGCTGAACGTCAAATACGTCTTTTCGTGGCTGCAAGAGCTGGATGCGCCGGCCGAGCGTCTGGCCGAGGAACCCGGTCGCGACAATAAGCTGGTGTATCTCTACCGCCTGAAGGAAACCGGGCCGCGCGCGTGGTTGGCGGGCCGAGCCGTCGCCGAGCCGGATCGCGAGCGCACGCTGGAACGCCTGGCTGCGCCCGATTTCGACGTCGCTCGGCAGATCGTGCTGCCGTCAATACCCCAGGGGTTCGGCGATGCAGACGCCTGTGGCGGTGAGATTGCCTGGCGGTCGCGCTTGCCCGAGCGGCTGGATCTGACAGTGACGACGCAACAACCGTGCATCTTGGTGCTCAGCGAGGTGGTATATCCCGGCTGGCAGGCAACCGTCGATGGCGTGCCTGCGCCGATCCTGCCCGCAGACCTGATCTTCCGATCCGTCGCGCTGACTCCGGGCCGCCATGAGGTGAGCTTCGTCTTCCGGCCGATCGCCCTCCCGGTCGGCGCGGCGATCTCGCTCATCACGACTTTGCTGGCGATCGCGGCCATCGTCATCCTCGGCCGGCGAGGACGACGGTGAGGTCAAGTCTGGCCTGGCGGCTGGCGCTCGTTGCGCTGCTCCTGACGGCGTTCGCTCTGCGCGTTTATCGGCTCGATACCCGGGAGTTGAGCGGGGACGAGGCGTTCGGCTATTTCTTCGCCCTGCGGCCCTACCCGGGCATCGTGCAGGCGACGCTGTCGCTGCGCGAACCTCACCCGGTTGCCAGCTATTTCGTCCAGAAAGCATGGAGCGGCATCGCCGGAGATAGCGAGTTCGCGCTGCGGTTCGCCAGCGTGTGGTGGGGCGTCCTGGCCGTCGCGATCCTCTATCGATTCGCCCGCCGGCTGTGGCTGAGCCCGACCACGGCGCTGATCGGCGCAGGACTGCTGGCCGTCAGCCCCTATGTCATCGCGCAATGCCAGACGGCGCGCATGTACAGCATGAGCCTGGCGCTGACGCTGGCGAGCACCTGGCTCGCGCTGGAGGCGCTGGCGCGCCGGCGTTGGGCCTGTTGGATCGCCTACGTATCGGTCAGTTGGCTGGCCCTCCACACCCACTACTACGCCGTCTTCATCCTGCTGGCGCAAAACATCTTCGTGCTGGCTTCCGCACGGTGCGGCGCAAACGTCCGGCCCAAACTGCTGCCCTGGCTGACAGCTCAGGTCGCGCTCTTCGGCCTTTAGCTGCCCTGGCTGATCGTGGCCGGCGCCACGCTGACCGGCTACGGCGGCGCCGGCGATTCGCCCGCGTTCGAGTCGATGCTGCGCCGTTCGCTCAGCGCGTTCCTGATGGGTGAGGCAATCCGACCCAACGAACAGGTCTTTCTCGCGGCGCTGGGGCGGGCTGCTGACGCTGATCGGCGTGGTGCGCTTGGTGACTGAGAGCCCGCGCGGCAGGCGAATCGCGTTGCTGCTCGTGCTATGCTTGGGGCTGCCGGTACTTGGCACATGGCTCAGCGCCCAAAGCCGGCCGATCTTCAACGAGCGCTATCTGGTGGCCGCCGTGCCGGCGTACTATCTGCTGCTGGCCGCCGGCATCGCCCCGCTGGCGCTGCTGGACAAGACGTCCGCGCCAAGCCCAGGACGCCGCGCTGTTGCGCCCATGCCGACGATTCTCAGGGCTGGACTCATGATCGCTGGCCTGACCGCTTTCATCTTCGGCGCGGGCGTGATGCTGTCCAGGTACTATGAGGGGCCAGCGCAGGCAGGACGGCCGGCTGGCGAGAACTCGCCGTCGCCCTCGCGCAGCTTTCGGCGGGCAGCCCGGCTGAACGCACGCGGCTGATCCAGAACTATCCCGATCCGGCCCTGTGGTACTACTATCGCGGGCCGGTGCCGCACCTGGTGCTGCCACCCGCGCCGCACGACACGCAGCGAACGGAGGCCGAAGTCGCCCGGATGCTCGACGCCGGGATCGGGCGCGTGGTGCTCGTCGTTGACGAGCGGCCCACCTGGGACAACGACCGCCTGGCGTCGTACATCGTGGGGCAGCAATACCCGTTGGTTGCCGAGCAATCGGTCGGCCATTGGCCGGTGCAGATCTACGATCGGCCGAGCGCGACCTGGGCCTCGGTTGGCGCTTCGTGCCGAACTGGCGGGCGCGTCGGCGAGCTACGGCATCAGCGTGCCGCAGGACGCCCCGCCGGGCCCCCATCGCCTGATCGCGGCCGTCTACGATCCAACCAGACCGGGTGCGCCGCGTCTGCTGACCGGAAGTGGCGCCGACCACCTGGAACTCGCCACTGTAGATGTCGTGAAACCGGCTCCCGCACGCTAGATTTGCGCTCCCGTGCTCTCTGAAGCATAATCGCGACAATGGCAGACGGACCTCCCTCTCCGAATCACTCAGAAAGCAAGCGCCACCGGCGCGCGCGATTGCTCTTGCTTCTGCTCGTCCTGCTGGCGTTTGCGCGGCTGGTTTGGGGCCTGGATGCTCAAACGCTGTGGCTCGACGAGGCGTTTAGCCTGCAGCGCGCAGAATCATCGTGGCCCGCCCTGATCGCCGGCGACCTGCCCCTAACCGACGGCGTTCGGACCGTCCATACCACCGACCAGCACCCATTCGCCTATTTCGTTTTCCTGGGATTGATGCTGCGGGCTGCGGGCATCAGCGAGTTTGCTCTCCGTTTCCCCGCGGTCGTCGCCGCCACGCTGCTGGTGCCTGCGGCCTGGGCGCTGTCCCGCCGGTTGACCCGTGCCGGAAGCCTCCCGCGCTCGACGCCGGCCTGGGTTGCCCTCTTGGTAGCCGTCAACCCATTCTACCTCTGGTTCGGCCAGGAAGTGCGCATGTACGCGCAGGTCGCGCTGCTGGCGCTGCTGAGCACGTACCTGCTGCTGCGCTGGGCGGATGCAACCGTCCGCGCACAAAGATGGATCGCGTTGGCGGGCTATGTCGCGGGGACATTCTTACTTTTGACCTCGCACTATTTCGCCGCGTTGATCGTACCCGTGCAGGCCGCAATGGTTTTTCAGGCGCTTGCCCAGAAAAGCCGTCGACGGGCCCTGGCGGCCGCAGCGATCCTGCTCGCCCTGGCGCTGATCCCAGCGGGCATGGCTCTCTCACTGCTGGCGCGCGATCCGGCCGCGGGCACCAACTGGGCGCACATCTCCCCGCGCATCTTGGCCGCCGATCTGCTGAATGCGTTCAGCATGGGTCTGAACGTGGACATCCGTCAGGTGTGGGCCATCGATCTGTTCTATGGGGCAGTGGCGGTGCTGGGCACGATCTATGGGCTGCGGCGCTCCGAGGCAGGAAGGCCCTGGCGCGGCTGGGTGTTGCCTGCGCTCGTCCTGTTGCCCCCGGCGGTGCTGCTCGCGGTCAGCGTTTTTCGCCCGGCATATATGACCGCCCGGCACATGAGCTTGATCAGCGGCTTCTTCCTGGTGTTGGTGGGTGGAGGACTGGCCTGGCTGTGGCAAACCCGGCGGTGGGCAGGCGGTCTGGCGGCCGTCGTGTTGCTGGCCGGCGCGGCATACAGCACCGCCGACTACCATCTCTCGCCACGGCATGGCGGGGGCGACCTTGCCGGGATGGGCCAGTATCTGCGAGATCGGGTTCAGCCGGGCGATCTGCTCTTGACGAAGCCGATTGCGTGGGAACGCCTTTACCGCTACTATCTGCCTGTGGACGCGGTCGAGGGTGAATCGCATCCTGGCCAGCAGTCGGGTTGGCGCGGCTTACCCCTGCTGAAGGGCTCCTGGGAGGAAACGGTTGAGGAGCTGAAAAAACTACCGGAGAACTACCGTCGCATCTGGCTGATCCGCTCGGAGGGACCGGACGCGGACGACGAGTGGCTGTTCGCGCACACGTTTCGAGCGGAGCATCAGGCGTTCGAGAGCACGCGGGCGTCGCTCGACGTGGACCTGCTGCTCTCGCAGTCGCCTGTGCTGGCGCAGCCACCCGCGACGATCGAGCATCGCCTGGATGCCGTCTTCGGCGGGCAAGTGCGCCTGATCGGGTATGATCTGGGCCAACCGCTGCTGCCGGACGGCGCGCTTCCGGTGACGCTTTACTGGCAGCCTACAAGCCAGATTGGCCGTCGCTACAAATACATCCTGCGCTTGGTCGCCTCGAATGGCAAGACCCTCTCGACGACCGAGCGCGAACCTTACAATGGCGCCCTGCCGACTCCAGCCTGGCCAGCCGGATCGACAGTCATGGAATATACCGAGGTTCCCCCGCCCGCGCACCAGCAACAGGACAAAACGCGTCTGGTCCTTCAGATGTACGACGCTGAGACCCTCGAGAAGCTGCCCGTCACCAGCGTGTCGGGCGCCGAGATGGGTCAAGACACTCACACCGTCGTTCTGCCGGTGGCGCCACCCTCGCCCTGACAACTCGCGGATGTTTACTGCTTTCCCGCGATCTCGAGCTGTGTCACCAGGATCCGATCGCCCGTCACTTGTCCCTTGTCATCCAGCACGGGCAGCCGTTGACCGCTGACCGGATCATACAACCCCACGACGATCCGATGTTTTCCCGGCTCGGCATCGGGAGAGATTTTCAGGCGATGCGTATCAGCCAGCGTCTCCCCCGCCGACCAGAAAGAAGTGGGATAGGCATTGTCTAACGGCGGCCCATCCCCTTGTCCCATGAGGTCTTCGTCATCGCCGAGTAGGTGAACGAAAACGGTGTAATCCTTGCCCAATGCCCTCAATACTTGCCAGTAGAGCGTCAGGGGGATCTCCGAGCCCGCGGCCACCGGTCCTGTCGGCAGATCATAACCCACGAGACGCACCGCGTTATCCAGATTGGCATCCACGACGTGCGACGGCTTGCGCGGCGGCGTGGGGACCGCGATCTTGACCCGGGTCAGCACGGCGGGATTCACGGTTTGTCCTTGCGGATCCACGGCAGGCAAACGCTTCCCCGTCTGGAAGCGGTACAGACCGGCCTGAAGCTGGGCAGCCAACGGTTCGCCGGGTACGGAACGCAGCGGCACCATGTACTCGTCACGGATGACCTGACCCGACGACCACATACTGGTCGGGTAGGCGCCGCCGCCCGGATAGCTATCGACCTGGCCCAGCACCTGATCTTGTCCGGCCACAAGCTGCAAGTAGATGCTGATATCCTCGTCAGTCGGTTCAAGCGTCTGCCAATAAAGCGTGACCGGCAACATGTCGCCGGGACGCAGGGCATCCTTGCCGACCTCATAGGCCAGCAAACGCGCCACGTCGCCGTAGGTCACGTCGAGAGGCCGTGCTGACGACGGAATATCGGCTTCCGCGATCAGGGCCGGCCCAGCATAAGCCGGCTTGATGGATGTGAATGGCGCCGTGATCGAAAGCGCGAAAAACATAGTGACCAGAGTACCGGCAACCCAGCCTTGCCAACGTCGCGGCCACCACCCGATCAGCCCCAACGCCAGGAACAAACAGATGGCCGAGATCGCCGGGAAAAGCAGCCGTCCCTGCGAGGCGAACGTCATCGACGTCCATCGAATCAGCGCCACGAATTCGAACGTCGCCCAGGCGCCCAGCAAGAGCAGCTCCGGCCATGGGATCGCTTTGCGCATGCGTCGTTGTTGAACAAGCCACACCGCGACGCCGATCAGCATCGCCACGGTCACAGCGTCCAGAAGGAGATAGATCCATGATGGACGCAGCAGCACATTGACCACGCCAAACAGCCCCCAAAAATTAATGCGCAACCCTTCGAACTCGCTGAACAGGTCCGCCAGTAGCGGCTCCATTGGGCGTCGTCCGACGATATCCAGCATTGCGTTGAGACCCGTCGGGTCACCGTAAAGCTGCCAGTTGCGCACATACCACCAGCCGGCGATCAACACTACCGGCACGCAGAATACCACGCAGTCGACAACCCATCGTACCAGCTTCCTCCACAGGCTGTCCCTCGGCGCGCCCGACGTGCCCGCATCCCCGGCCGGTGCACCGGCCGGGAGATAGTGCTGCGGAACGAAAAAGGTGCGCAGCAGTAGCGCCAGTCCCGCCACCGGTACCAGCCCGAGCGCACTGAGCTTCGTTAGACAGGCCAGGCCGATCACTACGCCCAGCAGAACCAGGAAGCGGCGAGAAGCGCCGCGCTGGATGATTCGAACGAGCATGAGCAACGTTACGGATGAGAGCAGAATGACCAGATTGTCGTTGTTAACTGAAGCGCTGATGAAGATGAACATCGGGATGAAGGCGTTGAACGCCAACGCAGCCACAGGAATGATCGGGGTGTTCGGAAAGAGGTCCAGCGCGATGCGGTAGGTGCAGACGAGCGTGCCCGTCGCCAACAGCAGCGAAAACAACCGGGCCAAGTGGATGCCCAGCACGGCGCCGCTCCAGGGAAACACTTCGCGCTCCGTGTGGACCACCATGTTCTTGTTGTCGTGCGCCAGGGGGATGCCGACACGCGTATGAGGGTTAAGCCGATAGACGATCGCGAGATCATCCACATTGAGCCAACTCGTGAGCGCGCCGGCCAAGACGTAATAGAGGGGCGGCTGGCTGCCCTCCTGCTGCCACATCAGCCCCTGGTTGGGTCGCTGCACCGGAAGGGCGCCGCCCTGAGCCATGTGCGCGACGAAGGGGTAATGGTAGAGCTCGTCGGGAGCCTCAAAGATGGGCACGACCCAACTGTAGGCAATGCCGAGCCCAACGAACAACACCAGGATGACGACCGCCGGCAGATGGCGCCTGAACAAACTCATTTGAACCCGCTGCTACCCCAGCCGGAGTGTCGCCAAGGCATTCGCCACGCTATCCTCGGCGCTGACACCGTACTGGACATCGGCGATCTTGCCATCGGCATCGACGACAAAGTGCGAGCGGATGATGCCGAAGTACGTCTTCCCGTACATGCTCTTCTCGCCCCACACGCCGTACAACTCCGCTACTTTGTGCTCCTCGTCGGCGAGCAAGCGAAATGGCAGATCGAACTTGGTGCGAAACTTGACGTGGCTGTTGACGCCATCGGGGCTGAT
>Ga0315290_10004264_pt1 | contig 10297 bp, 16 predicted proteins | sample YL17G12_0_MG_FD_203627 | JGI IMG/M metagenome (GOLD analysis project Ga0315290, IMG submission 203627) | Sediment microbial communities from Yellowstone Lake, YNP, Wyoming, USA - YL17G12_0 | ecosystem: Environmental > Aquatic > Freshwater > Lake > Sediment | place: USA: Wyoming | collected...
GGATGTTGTCCCAATCCCGACATGCCCGGGCAGGGTTCAATTTCTATTGGCCGATCAAATCGGTGGCGGCGTGGATAGAGATCGACGGACATCTGAGCCACCGCGGGTCAAATGGGTATTCTTTGCTAGTTCGATGAACCCAAAAAGACTATTGTTGTGCCACCTTAAGGTCGAGATAACGGTTACAACCTCAAGGTCGTTCGGTCAATCGCCGATAGCCACGGGAGGACGCGGTGGAAACAAAAGACCAAAGACGGAAACCAAACATGGGTGCAAATCGAGATGGCCTAACCGCCGCGCAGCAGATGGCGCTAGATCTTACGGCCGATCAGCCTGCCGCCAACTTCAAGTGGCGCTCGCTCAAGGACTTTGCGATGGACCCCCCTCTGACCGATAAGGAATATAGTACATTCATGGCGGCCCTTGCAGAGTTGAGTGCTAACGAGCCAAGTGCAAAAGATCCATTCGAAGATTGAGCTGATGACCCGCGCATACCTGCTTGACACACAAATCGTTTCATACATGACCAGGCGAGATCCATTGGTGCTTTTGTATGACGACGTATTGGAACACGATTCGCAGCTATTGATCTCCGTACAGACCGAAGCAGAGATTCTTTTTGGCTGCCTGAAGGCGGGATGGGGCGCGCGGCGCGTCGATGCTCTGCACCTGTTCCTAGCTCGCTTTCGCGTTGTACCGATTGACAGGCAAACGGGCAAGATCTGGGCCGAAATTCAGTCAAAGAGTTCTGCCTTAGGAAGGCGTATGTCAGCTCAAGACTGTTGGATAGCAGCAACGGCAATCCAATTTGAGCTCCCACTTGTCGCGCACGATAAGGATTTTATATCGATGCCAGGACTGACCTTGATCCGCCGCAGCTAAGCTCACCATCTGATTTGACGCGAGTTTTAAGACAGTTAAGAGCTCCTACTCGACCGCATAAGGGCCGCAGAGCGCCAGCTCCGGGAACTTGCTGCAGAGAGCTGCGCGCAGTTGCCCCACGACCGCGTCTTTGGCCTTGCTGTCGGCTTCAGCCTTGTCTACTCGTGCCTTCAACTTAGCATTCTCGGCCTGGAGTTCTTGCACTGATTTGACCAGCAGCGGCGTCAGCTTGCCATAGTCAACCTGCCACGGGTGCGTTAGGGGATCCTCGCCGCCCACCGTCACCGCCTGTGGATAGATGCCATAGAGATCCTGGGCTATGAAGCCTTGGAGTGTCTGTTTATTGGGATCGGCGATGTAATTGTAGTCATGGACCCCAATCTGCTCCAGCAGGTCAAGACCGGAGGCGCTATCGACGATGTTCTCCTTAAGGCGCCGGTCAGAGGTGGTGTTATACGCCACCGTCGTGGCTGAATTCTGTGTGATCGAGCCAAGTGCCGTGCCGTCAGGACGGATGAAGTAGGCCATAACCGCCCCGGCCGTTGAGTTGCTACCGGCCCGGATCTGCAGCCCATTGGAGGTGGTACCCCCGCCGGCATTGTCTATGAATTCCATGAAACCACCGGTATTGCTGCCTGAGACACGGATACCCCCCGTGCCTACGACGTCCAGGATATATGCTGGGGTTGTGGTGCCAATCCCGACGTTGCCGCCGGCCAAGACGGTGAGAAAATGAGAGCCGCTCGAGTTACCGACATCAAGTAAACCCAATGGCGACGGTGTGCCGATACCGACGTTGCCCGCGGAGGTAATTGTCACTCGATACCTCATCGAGCCACCGCTATTTGCAGTGAGAAGGTTGAAATAACCACCGGTATTCGGACCAGTGGTATCCGCACCCCACTGAATTTCCGCTCTTTCCGCTCCTGCAGCGTAAAATGGAAGCGAACTACCATTACCGGAAGTGGTACCTGAAGCGTTAAAAGATGCCAATGATGGCCAATATCCTGACGCCTCGACACTTAAGTTAGATCCCGGCGCCGTCGTACCAATCCCGACGTTGCCATTCGCTTGAATAACCATTTGGGTCGTGGGATTTGCGTCAGCCGGGCTAACCTTCGTCTGAAAGCGCAGTTGCCCGGTACTGTTGTTGAAATCAGTCATGGCTTGAATATTCGCTATAGACGATGTCCCAGCCGTCCCGCCGGCGTTTGCGAAAATCAAATCTGCAACGCCGGTTAGGTTAGAGATTGCATTGCCTCGCACCACAATCGTTGCATCGGTGCCGTTCTTGTACACGTCTAACTGGGCCGCAGGGCTAGTCGTGCCAATCCCGACGTTGCCGGTCGAACCGACGTAAATACCGACATACCCACCAGCTACTGCAGGGCACTGATTAGTAAACCAGCAGCCGACACCGGGGTGATTGGATTGACTCGACCCCCTTCTGATGGTACTTTAACCATCAGAAGGGGCAAGCATGAAGGCTCAAAAGCTCTTCCATCAAAAAATAGTTTTAAAGCACAAGGCATCTTCCCGACTGGCTATTTTTGAAGTAGCGATTTGGCGTGTACCGGTAACACGATCGTATCCTGAGGGTATCAAGTACCGGGCGTGGCTGTCGGAAGAAGGTAAAACTATTTTTGGTTTCGATAACCATCAGCCAAAGGGACCTCACCTACATATCGGTGACCGGGAAGTAGGCTACGTCTATCGGGGAATTGTTGCCCTGCGAGAGGATATTTTGGCGATGATCGCAGAGGAGGGTTTTGTTTATGAAGACTAAAAAGGTTTTGTTGGTGGTCGAACCATCGTCGAAGTCATTAAATCGTGCTTTCAGTGCCTTAGCTAAACCAAGCAAGAAAAAGCTAGGAATCGAGACCATTTGTTTTCCTGATTTCGCAACATTAGGAAAGGTTATCACTGCATCCCGGTTAGAGTTAATGCATGTCATACGAACGGCGAAGCCTAAATCGATTCAGGAACTGGCCCGCACGGTTGGACGCGACTTTAAGAATGTGTACCGAGATGTAAATATTCTCGCCGAATTTGGGCTTATCGAGTTGAAAAAGGCAGGACCACGACGCGCCGCTGCTCCGGTGGCACTTTTCTCAGAAATTGTCCTGGCGGCATGATACCCATCGCAGCTTAGGGGCTTACGGGCTGGGCTGGGGAGCACAGCGGTACGTCAGGGAACTTCGCGCATAGCGCCGCTTTAAGCTGGGCAGTCTCAGACTCTGCTTCCTCGAGGCGGCCTCGGAGAGCAGCGTTCTCGTCTTGTAAGCTGGCAATGTTCGCACCTTTCTTTGCTCCTTCGGCGACGCGTGCGGCGTTTTCCTCCTTCAGGGCCTCTATCAGTACGGGAACAAGGTTGGAGTAGGCCACGGACTTCATCCCTTGATTGTCCGTGCGCACCACTTCCGGAATCACCGACTCAACTTCCCCGGCAATGAGGCCGAGCTGAAGCTCGCGGCCCTTGCCCGGATCCCGCCAGTAGTAGTTGACTCCACGCAGGGCGAGGATGTCCGCTAAAGCGTGGGGAGTTGTGACAATTTCCCGCTTTAAGCGCTCGTCCGAAGCCTGGGTCAATGTCCCGGCAATCCAGCCGTTGCCGCTGGCCGCAACCCAAAACACGTTGGAAGCACCGTGGGCGAGCACTAGTGGATAATAAGAAGTGTCACTTACGCTGCTGCCCTGAATATACGCTATGTAGGCACCACCGCCACTACCACCGCCAAATGACTTGTTGACGTGCAGCAGTGAGGTTGGGCTAGTGGTGCCGATCCCGACGTTGCCGCCGGAAGCCTGCAAGGCCAGCGCATTCGCGCTAATCCCGCCGCCGTTGTAAACTTGAATACTTCCGTAAGTATTACCTGTCCCTGCTCCATTGGTGACGGCAATTCCTGAACCTGTCGTACCAGCGGCGTAGTCCGTGGTGGTGAACAGTCCAGAAGTGGCGCCTCCGGCCACATGAAGTTTCCAGATCGGCGCTGAGGTGCCTATCCCGACGCCCCCGCCTGCGCGGTTGCCTTTGGCTAAAGGTCCGTCGCCGATATGGACGGGATAGCACCTCGGCATGCTGCCCGGAGCTGCCGCAGGTATGATATAGATGCTAGACGTGTGAGCAGTATGAGTATTTAGGTCTCGAAGCCTAGGTTGCGAAACGGACGGCCGGATGATGTGCTGACAAAAATAACGTAAGATCAATAGGTTAAATGGCAGCACGAAACGACTAAAGGGGCCCAGCATTGCCTACGGTTTTGACGCAAGATGGCTTTCGGTTCTATTTTTATAGTAATGAAAATAATGAACCTTGCCATGTTCACGTTCAGGGCAAGGGAGGCTTAATGAAAGTGTGGCTGCCGTCCATGATGGTGGCTGATGTTCGGGGATACAACGCGGTCGAACAGCGGCAAATCATGACAATCATTAGGAATAATAAAAGCAGATTACAAGAGGCATGGAATGACTTCTTCGGCAAAACAATCTAGGCGATCGCCGCGTGATTATCCGGCGATCAAGAAACTAACGATACATGATGACGTCATCACGGCGTCGCTGGACGATGGTCGTGAGGTGTCTATACCGATTGCATGGTCTCCAGCTCTCTCAAACGCTACTAAAGACCAGCTGGCCGTATTTGAGATCGATACTTTTGGTTATGGAATACATTGGCCAGATTTGGATGAAGATATCAGCATCAGAGCGTTTATCGATGGATGGAGATAGGGGCCACGGCGTGCCGAAGTCGAATGCCGCTGGCGCCTCGATACCCACCAAAGGCAGACGAGGCAAGGACATCAATGCCGTTGCTCATCATGCCGCGGTGTCTACATCAGCGCGATATGTGCCGGTACTAGTTACGGAGTATGAGTCAGGAAGTCGGCCGAGGGTCTCGGCGCATCGACGAGCTCTTCGGGTTTAGTTCAAGGCCGGTAATAGGTGATTCTGCGCGAGGTTTACCTAGTTGCCGCCGTTTCGGGTTTTGAACACGATGGATTTAATTTTTCCAACACTCGAGTAACGCATAGACCTCGACTTCACCACTACTCACACTTGTACCTAAGCCATCATTTATGCGGGCGTAGGCAATATAGTGTTGCAATTCCAAAGCCTTGCCCGCTGCGATGGTAAACTGACCCACAAGTCTTGCCGTGTTCCCAACAATTGAAGGCTGGTAAGCGTATTCAGAGGAGCCAACAATCAATGTCACACTGTCTGTTACGTTGCGAAGCCTCAGTTTATGGTTATTTGCCCCAAAGGCTGGAGCCGTTGCCTGGCAGTAGTAGGTTCCTGCGGTGAACGTCACCTGGTTCGAAGACAGGGATACAAGGCTATTGGTGTCAATCTTTTTTGAGTTTAGCGGACGGGTTTGCCACCCAGACACAGACGCGCCAGCATTGGTCCCGTTAGCTACTTCGTGGGTGATGAGGATGTGCACTGTCGCTGATGTAGTTTGGATGGTTCCATCTGGGAATTTAATGCCATCCACACCCGATGTCCCAGCAATTTCAAGTTTGGCGCCAGGCGCCGTTGTCTCAATCCCGACGTTGCCGTTTTGGTCAAGGCGCATGCCGCTCGTTCCGCTTGCCCACGGCGCGAGCACCAAGCCGCCCCCGGGACTGCCGATGGTGCCGGAGCCGTAATATAGGCCACGGTCGCCGGCCAGGGTGATGTTGTTGTAGGCGCTAACGCTGGTGTTTTCAAAAATGTAAAGCCAGGTGCCTCCATTGCCCAAGAGCTGAATGCCGTCATTGGTCGCAGTCGAGGACAGGCTCAGTCTGCTAGTCGGCGCTGTCATGCCTATCCCGACGTTGCCTGTATTAGAGATATACATCCTGTCCGCGCCCGCGTTGTCATCGTAGAAATAAAAGTCATTTGTGCCCGCTGAGAAACGGTCACGACCGAACTCGAAACCGGCACCCCCAGCAGAAGTCTTGAACTGGATATACGACTGCTGGGTCGTGCCCGTTGGCTGAAATGTCATGATCGGAGTTGCGCCACGGAGATGAAGAATGGAGGTCGGGGCCGTAGTGCCGATACCGACGTTGCCGGGTGCGCCCGACGAGGCTCCAGCACCAGGAAGTAGCAATATGTGCCCACCATTCCAAAATGGCCATCCGGAGCCGGCATCCTGTCCTTGAAGTAAAAGTGGCGCTCCGCTGCTGTACAATGCTGAGCCGCCGTACACATGGAAAAATCCTGCTGGCGCGTTTGTACCGATGCCAACATTGCCATGTGCTCCCTGGCCGAACCCAGTTCCGGCGGATATCGCAACATTCCCGCCGTTATTAAATGGCCAGTCGGTCGCTGCATTTTGAGCTGTAATGTTGATGCCGATTCCAGACCCACTCACTGCTGTGCTTCTAACGTCCAGCAAACCGACAGGTGCAGTTGTGCCGATGCCGACAGTGCCAACAGCGACCGGTTGACAAATATAACCCCAATGTGCCATATTCACACATATGTTTTATAGGCACGAAGGTGATTGCATGCATTCTCAGGAAATCATGAGGAGAATCAGGTCACTGATCGCTGCTGGTAAAATCAGGATTCTCAAACATGCCGCCGACCGAATGGCGTTGCGCGGTTATACGTTGCCCGAGATTGAGCAGGTGCTTAAGGGTGGGTTTCATGAATCTGAGCGGGATGAATTTGATCAGACTCACGCAGTTTGGACGCATGCAATCGAAGGCTCAACCCGCGATGGCCGTACGACAAGAGTTGTCGTGGTCATCGTTGATGAGCTGCTCGTGGTGTCGGTTGTCGGGCCATTAAGATAGAGGAACTATTATGAAGGATCGCAAAACCAAAGTTACTAAAAATTTTATCTATGGTGGTCTCGGCTTCCCGGTGATTTTTAGAACGGTTGAAGTCAAAGAGGTCATGGGCGAGTTGGTGCCGAATATCAATCATCGCAAGTTGCAAGATGATGCATTTCTTGTTCTTTTAGATGCTGGCTTCAAATTTACGGGGGCTCATCTTTCTTTTGTGCGTCATTACATGGGATTAAAACAAGACGATCTGGGCCAGAGGCTTGGACTGAGCGGGCATAGCATGGTCTCCAAATGGGAGAAGAAGAAGGCTGCGGCGACAGGTATGTCAAGCGCAATCGAGGCTGGTGTTCGCATCCTGATGCACGAATATTTAAACAATACACAGATCCCGATCAAGACCGTGATCCTAGTGTTGGCAGGCGACCTCGAGGAGCCAAAGGGGCCTGTCCTGATTGCAGCTTAGGCCGACGCTGCCACTGGCTTGCGTGGATTACTCAGCCAAATTAGAGGCGCAAAATGGCAAATCGGGAAATTGGGCGCATACGGCGGCTTTAAGCCGGGCGGATTCGGCCTTGAGCTGCGCTATGGCCACGTCCTTGGCCTGGCTGTCTGCCTTCAGGCTCGCGGATTCGGCCTCAGCCTTGTCAGCGCGAGCTTTGAGCTGATCGTTCTCGGACTGGAGCTCCTGTACGGACTTCACCAGCAGCGGCGTGAGCTTGCCGTAGTCCACCTGCCATGGATGAGTTTTGGGATCCTCGCCGCCCACGGTCACCGCCTGTGGGTAGATGTCATAAAGCTCTTGGGCGATAAACCCCTGCTGGGTCTGTTTGGCGGGATCAGTGATGTAGTTGTAGTCGCGGACTCTTATTCGAGCGAGCAGGTCTAGACCCGAGGCGCTATCACTAATGTTCTCCTTGAGGCGACGGTCAGATGTGGTGTTATAGGCGACAGTACTTGCAGTGTTCTGCGAGATGGAACCGATATTGGCAGCGTCGCCGTTGCGCTGGAAGTATTCCATCGATGACCCAGCTGTGGTTTGGCTCCCGGCCAGGATGACGATGCCGTTCGTCGTAGAGGTGTTGGCTACGTTCTTGAAGTAGCCGGCCCAACCGCCGCTAGCGGAGGCATAGACGTCCAGGATGGTCGACGGGTTTGTAGAGCCGATCCCGACATTGCCCGTGCTGGACACATAGAGACGTGCTGTCGTTGCTGCTTGGTCATAAATAAAGAAGTCGTTTGTGCCATTGTTATTGACATCGCGTCCGACGGAAAATCCGCTTGCATTGGTATTGGTGCGGAACTGCACGGCGGTCTGCTGAGTTGCCCCACTGGTTGGCTGCAGGGTTAGCGCAGCGTTCACGCCGTTAACGTGAAGAGAACTGGCCGGAGACGTCGTGCCGATACCTGAGCGCCAACAACGGGACAGTGTGGAAAGTCGACAAGCCTAAATATTTTAGGTTGAATCGACTTTTCGGACAGGTTGTAAGGCAGGAAATACTTGGCAGGGGGCTGCTATTGCCAAAATAGTATAACTATTATACCATAAACAAATGAGATGTCGCTGGGATATAGCCAAAGATCGGAAGCTGAGAGACGATTCTCAGCGAGGAATGGGATTTGAAGTCGTCGCCCAGATCTTTGACCATCCCTATTTCCCGGATCAGAAAAATGACAATCCCGAACAATATCGGGCGATAGGATTTGTAAACGCTCAATTGGTAACTTTAATTTTTGAGCATCGTGAGGACGATGAGGGCGAGTACTATCACTTGGTGACTTATTGGCGGTCGACCAAGGCAGAACGGAGACTCTATGAAAAAGCCTAAGAAGCAAAGGGTCGCTAAGGTAAGCATTGAAGAGATTGAGGAGCGCGCTCTCAGGGGGGAGGATGTTAATGCCCACTTCACGCATCGACGAATGATGCCATCAAAATCCGCGCAAGTGCAACGGGTTAATGTTGACTTTGGCAATGTTACGTTGACGGAGCTTGACCAAATTGCGGCCGAGTTGAATGTGAGCCGGCAGGCGGTGATCAAGTTATTCGTCCAACGCGAAGTCGACCAACACTTTCTCGCAAAAATGGCACGTAAAGAGGCCTAAGTGATTTTATCTGAGATTTGAGACAGCCGAACGCTGTCTGACCTGGTAAGCGGCCCCTGCTCATGGTTGACACATCGGCGCATTGGGGAATTGGCCGCAAAGGAAGCCTTTGAGCTGCGCCGATTCGGCCTTGAGCTGCGTGATGGCGTCGTCTTTAGCCTTGCTGTCGGCCTCAGCCTTGTCAGCGCGGGCTTTGAGCTGATCGTTCTCGGACTGGAGGTCCTGCACGGACTTCACCAGCAGCGGCGTCAGCTTCCCATAGTCCACCTGCCATGGACGAGTTTTTGGATCCTCACCGCCGACAGTTACCGCCTGCGGGTAGATGTAGGATGTGTCTTCTTAAGGTATGGTGGAGGCCGAAAACGAGGGTCAAAAAGCTGATTCAGTTTGGAATGTACCCCTGGTCATGCCCCAATCCGCGTAGCTGCCCGATCTAGGCGTAGGCGACGGATTTTACCGTCATTAGCGAGCAAACCAGCGGCGCCCTTGTTGTTTCACTACTTTGTGTTTACAATCGGGAAGTTATACCCGTAGTATCGGTGCGGAATCGCTACGGGGCCCGTCGTACTATCCCAGTCGGACGAGAAAATTTCATGGTAGAGCACGCACGCAAACTTGTGACGATTGAAGAGTGGCTCGCGCTGCCTAACGACGATCGAGCGGAGCTCATCGAAGGCGAATTCATCAATCGAGCCCTCCCCAGTGTTGACCACGGTGCGACTCAGCGCCGCATCGCACAGCTCTTATATCCTTTCGACCGCAAGGGCGGAGGGGATGGCGGGCCACCGGGTGGCTGGTGGATTGTTAGCGAGGTACCCGTAGTCTATGAAGGGCGACCAAACGGCTTCATCCATGATTTGGCTGGTTGGCGCCGCAGCCGACACCCGGATCGACCGCGTGGCAAGCGGATGATTGTCAAGCCAGATTGGGTTTGTGAAATTCTAAGCAGCAACCGCCAGCACGATTTGACGACGAAGAAATGGGTCCTCCATGAGCATCGAATCCAGCACCTTTGGATGGTCGATGTGGACAACGAAGTTCTTTCGGTCCTGCGGTGGGCCGAGAAAGGCTACATTGCCATCGCTGATGTGACACCAGCGCAAAGGGCGCGACTTGAGCCTTTCGAGTCCATTGAGCTTGACATGGCTGTGCTCTTTGGAGGCGACCCTGACTAGTTACCTCCCGCAAATGACCCGGACTCATTGGTGACACATCGGCGCGGCAGGGAACTGAGCGTGTTAACGTCGCCTCCGGAGTTGATCGCTTGGGCGGTGCCTGTAGCCGTCACAGCAAAGGTCTGGTGGGCAGGCTCAGCGACCGGGACGTCGAACGTCTACTGGCTGTAGGCCCTGCCTCGCTGAAGTCCAAGACCAGTTTCTTCGGTAACTCGTCCTTTCCAACAAGGCCGTACAGCGAAGCCGCAACGCTTAACCCCAGTTGATCCACCACCAAGACTTTAACTGCAATCTCTTGGATGATGTCAAGGCGCCGATCGACGGCCTTCTCCCATTTGCAGATCGCGACATGGCTAAGCCCGA
>Ga0315290_10004267_pt1 | contig 10295 bp, 9 predicted proteins | sample YL17G12_0_MG_FD_203627 | JGI IMG/M metagenome (GOLD analysis project Ga0315290, IMG submission 203627) | Sediment microbial communities from Yellowstone Lake, YNP, Wyoming, USA - YL17G12_0 | ecosystem: Environmental > Aquatic > Freshwater > Lake > Sediment | place: USA: Wyoming | collected...
GCGATGTCCCCCGGCGTGAGAAAGCCGACGCTCTGCGGCTCGTACGTGGTGAGCAGCCTGCCCGGCAGGTAGTAGTAGTGCCCGTCGCAAACCTCGGTGGGGAAGGCGTGCATGTAGGGCATGATGTCGCCGGGCTGGAACCAGAGCTTGATCTCGCGCTCGGCTTCCTGGCTCGACGTGGAGGCATGCACCAGGTTGTCCCACCGGTCGCCGATCACCGTGCCCGAGGCGTCCTTGACCGGCACCACAGTGCCTAACGCCCGGACGGTTCCCGGCGCCTTCTCGCGGGCGTCATGGGGATTGGTCGGGCCGGCGATGTCGCGCACCCTCTTGACCGCCCCGACACCGCAGTACACCAACGCCACCACCCGACGCCTCTCCGGCCGGTCCGCGTAATGAATCCGCCCCGTGATGTATTCGATCAGCGCATCGAAGAAGGACTTCCCCCGATGCTCCGCGTAGTGCTCCTCGGCCAACATCCGGCTGACGTGCACGATCTTGGCCCCCGCGTAGCGCAATCCGGTGTGGAACTCGGAGAACTGCGAAAGGATGTACCCGGTCAACGACAGCTTCAGGGCCTCCGGCTTGATCAGCACCAGGGTCTGCTCCAACGGCTCTTCCCTCATACAGAACACTCCTGCTTAAATCCTCAAGATGGACCCGCGAGCTATTATGCCAGAACGGGCCCTGTTGGAAAGGAACTATGCCGGTCTTGCCGATATTGTTCAATAGGCCGTCTGAGACCTCGCCAAAGCCGTATCTCATACCACCCCGAAAAGGGGGTTGTGGTGAGAGTAGGGGGTGATTCAATGCCCCTCGGGATGGGGTTGAGTGAGGGGACGTCTGCCCCAATTCAGCCCTCACCCCATCGCTCTGGGCGAGGATCTCCGGCCTGCAAGCAGAAATGGATATCGAAGGGGGGTCGATATGCCTAGGATTAGCTACCGAGCCATATCTCGGCACCCCCTCCTTTGGGGTGCCGTGTCGGCCTTTCTTGGGATTGCCCTTGCGCAGCCCAGCGCGGTGCCCTCCCAGGCGGGCGATGTGCCACTGCGGGCAGACACCGCGGAGTACTTCCCGCAGGGAGGGCTACCCCCGCCGCTGGATCTCGACGGCGGCCAGTCGGCCCATGCGCTGGCCGTGCCGTACACCAGCCCCGCCACCGCCGTCGAGGAGGAGTGGAGCCTCGATGTGCTGCCTTCCGGGCTGATCTATCCCTCGTATCTGGCGGGCATGAGAGAGCCCAGGCTGGGAGCCATGTGGGTCCACGAGCGGGACCTCGGCTGGCTGCTCGACGCGGCCCTGGGGGGGCGGGTCGGGCTTTTCCGCTACGGCGCCGAGGGGACGCCGCGGCCCACCGGGTGGCAAATCGACTTCGAGGGGGCTGCCTTTCCCCGGATTGACCTGGAGCACGAGCTGGACCTCGTAGCCGCCGACTTCCGCTACGGCGTCCCCCTCACCCTCGGGCTGGGCCGCTACCAGGCCAAGCTGGCCTACTACCATCTCAGCTCGCACCTGGGCGACGAGTACATGCTCCGGTTTCGCCAGGTGCCGCGCATCAACTTCAGCCGGAACGTGCTGGTGTGGGGGAACTCCTTCTACGCGACCGACGATGTCCGTCTCTACGCCGAGGCCGGCTGGGCCATGTACACCGACGGGGGCACCGAGCCCTGGGAGTTCCAGTTCGGCATCGACTACAGCCCGGCGTGCCCGAGCCACGGGCTCCGTGGGGCCCCGTTCGTGGCCCTGAACGCCCATCTGCGCGAGGAGGTCGACTTCGGCGGCAACCTGGTCGTCCAGGTCGGCTGGCAGTGGCGCAGCCGCAACGGGCACCTGCTGCGCACGGGAATGCACTACTTCACCGGCAAGAGCGACCAGTTCGAGTTCTACCGCCAGCACGAGGACAAGCTCGGGCTGGGGCTGTGGTACGACTTCTAGAACTTGATTTTTGGATCGCTGAAGCGGACGGCGGCGCCGGTGTGGTAGGTCGAGACCTCGGTGAGGATGCACCCTTCCGGGCCGGCCTGCTGCCAGTGCTTTTCGCCGACCTTGGTAACCCCGGCGACCTCGCCGGGGCGGAGCGGCTTCTCGCACAGCGCCGAGACGTGCTTGGCCTGGAGGGGGTGGATCTTCACGGCCGGCTTGGCCACCGGCTGCCCTTCGCCGTAGGTGAAGGTCGACCCGTAGCGCACCACCCACGACTCCATCTTCGGCTTGACCCCTTCCGCCTCGACCGCCACGTGCCAGTGCTCGGGGATCATCTGGTTGGGCAGCAGCAGGACTTCCAGGCTGGCGTAGTTCGACTCCTTCTCGTTCACCCAGACGGCGGCGGCCAGGCCCAGCTCCGTGAAGCATCCCAGCCCGTAGTCGGTCACAAAGAGGTTCTTGCGGAGGTTGTCCGTCACCGGGTACCCGAAGTAGCGGCACAGGGCGAGGTAGGCCTTCTTGGCGGCCTCTTCGTTGAACTTGCCGTCCGGCCCGTAGTAGTCGGCGTTGTTGAAGACCGGCGGCGTTCTGGGCTTCTTGGTCCCCTTGGTCTTCGGCTTGTCGCTCTTCTCCTGCCCCACGGCATGGCCGGCCGCCAGAAGGCCGCCACCCAATCCGAACAGGCTCAAACAGGCCGCGCGCCGGCCGATGCGGGGAGTGTCGTGCATGGTGGGCTCCTTTCGTGTGGTCACTGCTGAAAGCTGAAAGCTGAAAGCTCAATCCAGCTTGATAACCGACATGGTGTACGGCTTATCAAACGTCGTGTTGACCCCGCCCGGCACGGGGAAATCCATGTTCGACACGATCACCTCGCGGCCGCGCACGATGACCTCGCAGGGCTGATCGAGCCGGCCGCCGGAGCCGTCGTTGTTGGGGTCCTGGGCGAGGGTTTGCACCGAGCCGTCCATCGAGACGATCTGCACGGCGTTGGCCAGCGAGTCGGCCACGTAGATCTTGTCGGTCCGCCGGTCGTACCAGATGCCGTCGCACGATTTCATGAACGGGGCCCGGGCGAAGATCGTGTTCGAGCGGACTTTACCCTCCTTGTCGAAGACGATCTTGTGTACCGTGCCGTCGGCGAAGTTGCCCACGTAGAGGTTCCCGTAGCGGTCGAAGGTGGCCCCGTCGGCCCCGAACGGGATCTTCTCGTTGAAGGTCTTGATCGTGGTGATCAGGTGCGGGTCGTCTTTGAGCGGGCTTTTGAGCTCGATCCCCTCCTCGCCGAGCTTGAAGCGAAGCACGCCGCTCGTCAGCGGATTCGTGCCCGGCTCGAGGATCGTCTCGGTGACGTAGACGAAGCCCTTGTGCACGGCCACCGCGTTGGAGACGCTAAAGCCGGTAGCCACGGGGACCATCTCGACCGGCTTGCCGTCCTTGATGGCGATCCGCACCAGGCGCGACTTGCCGTAGAGCATCGACTTGCCGTCGGCGTGATGGAAGATCTGGTTGTCGGCCAGGTAGAGGTCGCCGCTGGGGGCTACGCAGATGCCCATGGGCCCGGCCCGCTTCGTCTCCGGGTGACCGGGGAGCGTGTAGAACAGCTCGGGCTTGTTGTCCTTGGTGATCTTCACCAGCACGGGCGGGGAGGACTTGTCGTTGAAGTTCGGCACCGAGAGGATGATCTCGCCGCTGGGCAGGAGCGTCATGCCGTCGGGGGTGTTCCAGGCCTCGGGCAGCTCGCACAGCAGTTGCGCCTGCTTGGGCAGCTTGCCCGGGCCGGCCTTCTTGCCCGAGCCCTTCTTCTTGCCCTTGGCCTTGTCTGCGGCGGCGGCGTTGGCGCCCTCCGCCGCCCGGGCCCACCCCGGACCGGCAGCCAACCCCATCGCCAGCGCTGCGGCGAGCACCACCAAGAACCAACGCTTACGCTGAATTCCCGACATCTCGCGATCTCCTTGCCGATTTGCAGGTGCTGTTCAGCCTCAACTCGTGTTTCCGAACCACCCCAGAATACCCGACCTGTCCCGTGGTGGCAAGGAGGAGGGGCTCCCTCGCGCTCGAGGTCCCGGGGATGCTACAGAATCGCCCCCGAGCTCGCTTCGTCCCGAAGGGGCGAGTGCTGCGCACTTGACATGCCCTCGCGCAGTCACTATGGTCAAGAGGGATCAAGGAGAAGGATCATGACCGAACGGTTGGAGCAGGCGATCGCCGCGGTTCAGATGCTTTCGGCGGCCGAACAGGATGCGATCGCAGCGCTGATTCTTGACGAAATCGCGGATGAGCGGCGCTGGGACGAGGCCTTCGCGCGCTCGCAGGAGCCGTTGGGGCGGCTGGCCGGCAAGGTGCGAGAGGACATCCGCCGTGGCAAGAAGGCTGTACTTCTGCGAAGCAGTGGCACACGGAGTTTCCGGACACCGTCTTGAAGCCCGAAGGGCTTCGATACGGCAGCCCAGGGCAACGCCCTGGGTGGCGGGTCGCGGCGTAATCCGCAAGCCCTGAAGGGGCGCCATAAGCCCTTGCGATCACGGGTTCTATCACGCCCTTTCAGGGCTGACGGCCTTTTCTGCCTCCCTCCCCAGGGCGTTGCCCTGGGCTGTCGTATGCGAGCCTTTCAGGCTCGGAATCCCTTGCCGTCGTCCTGAAGAGGCTGGACTTTCAAACCGTCTTGCCCATCAGGCCCTTGCGCTGCCGGCCCAGCGCGTCGGCGGCGATCATCGCGTCGACCATGTCGTCGGACGTGACCTTGAAGGGATGGTTGTGGCAGAGCGAGCCGGGCCCGGCGCAGGCGTCGCCGATCTGCTTGAGCCGCTCCCGGCCGATCCCCTCCAAGCTCACCTCCGCGAACGTGACCGGCAGCCCGATGGCGATCTCGAAGTCGACGATCTCGTAGATCTCGTCCATCGGTTTCTCGTCGTCCAGGCAGAGCTGGCTGATCACGCCGAAGCCCACCTTCTCCCCGTGCATGAACCGCTTGCACTCGGGGAACGAGGGCAGGGCGTTGGCGATCATGTGGGCGGTGGCCAGCCCGCCGCTCTCGAAGCCCAGGCCCGACAACAGCACGTTCGCCTCGATGCACTTCTCCACTGCCGGGGTGACCGCGTGCTGCTCGACGGCCCGCTTGGCCTCCACGCCGTACTCCAAGAGCGTGTCGTAGCACAGCCGTGCCAGGGCCATGGCGGCCATGGTCGACACTCCGCCGGCGAGGTTCACGGCCCGGGTCTTGTAGGCCGCCTCGGCCTCCAGCCAGGTGGCCAGGGCGTCGCCCATCCCGGCCACGAAGCTGCGGACCGGGGCGTTGGCGATCACCTGGCTGTCGACCATCACCAGGTCGGGGTTGAACGGCCAGCAGTCCCAGCCGGTGCAGTTCCCGTCGGCGTCGTACCAGACCGTGGCGGCGCTGGTCGGCGAGTCGTTCGAGGCGATCGTAGGGACGGTGACCGTCTTGATCCCGGCCTGGACGGCCGCGGCCTTGGCGGTATCCAGGACCTTGCCGCCGCCGATGCCGACCGACACGTCGGCCCCCTGCTCTTTGGCGATTCCCGCCACCCGGGCGGCCTCCTCCTTGGTCGACTCCCCCTGGAAGGCGACGTCGACCACCTCCAGGCCCGCCTCCTTGATGCTCGCCAGCACCGTCTCGCCGACCAGCTCCTTGACGCAGGCGTCCCAAAGGACCATCGGCCTGGTGCCCAGCACCTTCAGGTACGTGCCCAATTCACGGAGCACGCCGCGGCCTTGGACGTATTTTCGTGGGGCGATGAGAACGGCTTTCATGGGTATGGCTCTCCTTGGGGGTAGTGGGCAGCAGGCAGCTTCCTCAGCCGGTAGGGTGCGTGCTCTGCACGCACGCGAACGGGTAGCGTTTTCTACGTAAGGCGCATCCGTGCGTGCAGAGCACGCACCCTACTGCTGTATTCTGTATTCCGTATTCTATTCCCTTCTCAGCCGCGGCGGCACGCCGTTGACGATCGGCAGGTCGGCTTCTCCTTCGAGCATGCGGGCGAGGTGTCCGGCCATGAGCCGGGGGCTGAGGCGGAAGGCGTCGATGGTGCTCCCGGCAATGTGGGGCACCACCGTGACGTTGTCGAGCTTCAGCAAGGGATGGTCCGGCGGGAGCGGCTCGACGTCGAACACGTCCAGGGCCGCGCCCATGATCCGCCGCTCGGTGAGGGCCCGGACCAGGGCCTCTTCGTCGACCAGCCCGCTGCGGGCCGTGTTGACCAGCACCGCACTGGGCTTCATCAGGGCGAGCTGGGCTGCACCGATCAGGTGGTGGCTCTGGTCGGTGAGCCGGGCATGGATCGAAACCACGTCGGACTCGCGCAGGAGCGTCTCCAGATCGACGAGCGTCACTCGGCCGGGATCGCCCTGGAAGTACGGGTCGAAGGCGATTACCCGGCTGCCGAAGCTCTCCAAGTAGCCGGCCACCAGCCGGGCCACCGAGCCGAACCCGACCAGGCCCACCGTCTTCTCGTACAACTCGGGGATGGCAGCCGAGTTGGGGAAGCTGCGGCGCCAGTCGCCCTGTTTCAAGAGGCCATGCGATCGGGCGATGTTGCGGATCTCGGAGAGGATCAGACCCATCGTACACTCGGCCACGGCCCGGGCGTTGCGCCCGGGGGTGTTCAGCACCGTGATCCCCCGCCGGGTGGCCACGGGCACGTCGACGTTCTCCGTCCCCCCGCGCAGCACGCCGATCACCGCCAGGCGTTTTGCCGCCTCGATGAAGCCCCGGCTGATCGGCGTGAACTGCACGACGACGATGTCGAACTGGGCCACGTTGTCGGTCACGTCAGGGGGCAGCGTGACCGCCTCCGGGCCCCCCTTCTCGATCGCCAGGTTGGCTTCCTGGAGCGCCACCAGCGTGGGATGCTCCCAGCGGCGGACCTCGACCTCGACGCCCAGCGGCGCCAGCGAGGCCAGCCCCTGCTCCATGAATCCGGCGGGGATGTACGTGTCGCTGATGGCGAGGAGTTTCATGCGGTGATTCCGTGGCCGGCGGCGAACAGTTGGTCGATTTTCTCCTGGACGGCGGCGGATATCTCCTCGTGAATCGGGCCGAACACTTCGTGGGGCAGCGGGTCCTGGCGGCGCTGGCTCGCCCCAGCCCTGTCCAGCCCGCGACGCATCGCGATCCGGCAGTCGGCGTAGATGTTGATCTTGGCGATGCCGTTGCGGATGGCCTCCTGGAGCTGGTTCGTCGGCGTGCCCGACCCGCCGTGGAGCACCAACGGGACGCGGCTGGCCTGGTTGAGCTCCTTAAGCCGCGGGATGTTCAGGGTGGGAAGCGACTGGTAGACCCCGTGCGACGTGCCGATCGAGACGGCCAGCGAATCGACGCCGGTCTGGTCGACGAAGCGGGCCACCTCGTCCGGCTCGGTGAGCACGTTCTCGGCATGGGAGCTGGCTTCCAGGTCCATCCCGCCCACGTGACCCAGCTCCGCCTCGACGCTCACCCCGTGCGGCCGGGCGATCTCCACCGCGGCCCGGGTCAGACGCACGTTCTCGGCGAACGGCAGGCTCGATCCGTCGATCATCACGGACGTAAAGCCCAGGTCCACGGCCTTCCGGATCGAGTCGAGGCTCGTGGTGTGGTCCAGGTGGAGGACGATCGGGATCGGGTGGTGATCGGCCACGGAGCGGACCAGGCCCGAGAAGTAGACCCAGCCGCTGCCGGCCACGTCCGGCTCGAGGCACATGAGGAACACCGGGGCCCGGCTGGCCTCGGCGGTCTCGAGGATCGCCCGGACCCAGACGTCGGCCACGCAATCGAAGGCCGGAACCGCATACTGCCTGGCCCGCGCGTCGGCGAGCACCGGCTTGGCTGAAACGAGCATGAAGTGTCCCTTATCGCATCAGCATCCCGCCGGTCACGTCCACGGTAGCCCCGGTCATGTAGCTGGCCCGGTCGGAGCAGAGGAAGACCACGACGTCGGCCACCTCGGCCGGATCGGCGATCCGCCCGAGGGGGATCCGCTTGAGGTAATCATCTTTGTTCTTGTCCAGCGCATCGCGGGCCATCTCGGTGGTCATCATCCCGGGGGCCACGCAGTTGACGTGGATCCCGTGGGCGGCAACCTCCCGGGCCAGGGAGACGCTCAAGGTGACCACACCGGCCTTGGAGGCCGCGTAGTGGGCGTGGCCCGAGGTCGACCCCTGGAAGGCGGCCTGCGAGACGACGTTGACGATCCGCCCCCGCCGGTCGGCGTCCAGCCAGCCGCGGACCGCCTCGCGGCAGGTCGCGAACGGCCCGGTCAGGTTCACGGCCAGGGTCTCGTGCCACTGTTGGTCGGTCATGTCCTTGACGTAAGCGGTGGGCCAGGTGCCGGCATTGTTCACCAGGATGTCCAAGGGGCCCAGGGCGGCCTCGACCTGCCGGAACATCTCCCGGACCTCGCCGGTCTGGGAGACGTCGGCCGGGACGGCCAGGGCATCGACGCCGTACCGGGCCCGCAGCAGGTCGACCAGCTCCCTGGCCTCCTCGGCCAGATCGATCCGAAGTTCCAGGTTTCGGTAGTAGTTGACGGCGACCCGAACCCCCTCCGCAGCCAGCCTGAGCACGATCGCGCGGCCCAGCCCACGCGATCCGCCGGTCACCAGGGCCACCTTGTCGGCTAGATTCAAGTCCATGGACGTCGTCGGGGGCAGGGGTTTCTCCCAAACCCAAACTGTATCGCGGGCCCCCGGGCGAGTGCAAGGGGTGGCGGCCCCGGGGCGTAGGGTGGGACGAAGTCCCACCGGGAACGGCTATCGGCCGTCAGCCATCAGCGATCAGCCGTCACCTATCACCTATCAGCCGCCGACTCTCCCTGGAGCTGATAGCTGAAAGCGGAAAGCGCAAAGCGCAAAGCGGAAAGCTGAAAGCGGAAAGCTAACCGCTTCCTTGGTGGGACTTCGTCCCACCCTACTGGCCACGCAGCGCGGCGGCCAGGCGCTGCATCCCTTCGGCGGTCGAGACCTTGGGCTGGTAGCCGAAATCCCGTCTCGCCCGGGAGATGTCGAAGTAGTGGGACGTCGACAACTGGACCGCGAGGAAGCGAGTCATGGGGGGCTCTCCGGGGAGCCGAAGCAGGGTCCAGGCCAGCTCCATCATCGCGCCGAGACGCCACGCCGCCCGAGCGGTCGTCGATTTCGCGACCGGCGGCAGGCCGGCCAGGCCCAGGAGCCGGCTGATCCACTCCCAGCAGTTGACCGGCTCTCCCTGGCTGATGAAGTAGGCGCTTCCGGCCACGGGCGAGCCGGGCACCAGGGCGTCGGCGGCCTGGACGTGGGCCGCGGCCGCGTTCTCGACGTACACGGTGTCGATGCGGTTCGTGCCGTCGCCGATGCGGCGCAGCCTGCCGGCGCGTGCCCGGGCGATCAGGCGGGGGACGAGGTGGGGATCGCGCGGGCCCCAGATCAGGTGCGGGCGCAACGCGCAGCTCAGCAGGCCGTCGCGCCCGTTGGCCCCAAGCACGCACTGCTCCGCCAGGGCCTTGGAGCGCGGATAGTGGCACAGCCACCGCCGGCTATATCCCACCGATTCGTCGACGCCGGCCTGGCTGGTCCCGTCGAACGTCACGCTGGGGCTGCTGGTGTAGACGAGCCGGCCCACCCCATGGGTGCGGCAGCCCTCGACCACGTGCTCGGTTCCCTGGGTGTTGGTTCGGTAGAAGTGCTTCCAGGGGCCCCAGAGGCCGATGACCGCGGCGGTGTGGAAGACGATCTGGACGCCGCGGCAGGCGTCGACCACGGCCCGGCGATCCCGCAGATCGGCCTCGACGACCTCGATTCCCAGGCCCGCCAACCGGGAAGGGTTTCTCCGGGTGAGCCCGCGGACCTGGTGCCCTTGGGCCAGTAGTTGCTCGACGAGGTAGGACCCGAGGAAACCTCCAGCCCCGGTCACCAGCACCTTCACGCCGCGTCCCCCCGCACCGTCAACCGCATCGTTGCGCAATCGGGCCAGCCCGATGGCTTGCCCTGAGGGTCCCTATTATGGCTTGCGGTCGGGTGGAGCGGGAGGGTCGGGGCTCGGGAGCCTGTCGAACGCTCCCTCTTCGGCCGGGGGCGGGGCGGCGGAGGGCTTGCCCGGCTTGTCTTCCTGACGCCGCAAGTTGAGGTCCGGGATCCCGCCGTCGGCCGAAGCCTTCTGCGACGCCAGCGGGCCGGCCGTAGGCGGCTTCTCGGCCGGAGGTAGCTTCTCGGCCAAAGCCGGCTTCTCGGCCGGAGGTGACTTTTCGTCCGGCGCCACCTTCACCAGCATGGAGATCGGGATCTCGAAGTACCCGGTCCCCGATCCCCTAAGCACCGCCCCCGGCAGCTCGAGACGCAGGAACTTCACCTTCTCGATCGGCTGGCGGAGTTTCTTCCTGTCGATCTGAAAGAGCAGGGCATCT
>Ga0315290_10004278_pt1 | contig 10275 bp, 6 predicted proteins | sample YL17G12_0_MG_FD_203627 | JGI IMG/M metagenome (GOLD analysis project Ga0315290, IMG submission 203627) | Sediment microbial communities from Yellowstone Lake, YNP, Wyoming, USA - YL17G12_0 | ecosystem: Environmental > Aquatic > Freshwater > Lake > Sediment | place: USA: Wyoming | collected...
CAGAGCCTGGTGTCCGGGCTCATGCTGGGCGACGCGTGGAGCCTGGCCGACCAGGCCGACGACGACCTCGACGGCGCCCTCGAGTACGCCTACCACGAGGAGTGGGGCTACCTGACGGCGTGCCCGACCAACGCCGGCACCGGGATGCGCGCCTCGGCGCTCATCCATCTACCGGCCCTGGTGCTCACCAAGCAGATCGAGAAGGTCCTGAAGGGCATCATGCAGATGGGCCTGGCGGTGCGCGGGCTCTACGGCGAGGGCAGCGAGGTGGTGGGTAACCTCTTCCAGATCTCCAACCAGACGACGCTCGGCCTGTCGGAGAAGGAGACGCTGGAGAGCCTCGAGCGCGTCACCCGCCAGATCCTGACGGCCGAGGAGCGGGCCCGCGAGACGCTGCTGCGCGACGCCCGCATCCAGATCGAGGACAAGGTCTACCGCGCCTTCGGCAGCCTGCGCTACGGCCGCACCATGGCGAGCGCCGAGGTCGTCAACCTGTGCTCCGCGGTGCGCCTCGGCGTGGCCATCGCGCTGCCCGAGCTGCCGCCGCTCAGAGCGCTCAACGAGCTCCTGGTCCTGACCCAGCCGGCGCACCTGCAGCGCCGCCTCGGCAAGGCGCTGGAGCAGCCCGAGCGCAACGTGCACCGCGCCGATTTCGTGCGCGACTATCTGGCGCGCGCCATGGCCGCGCCGCGCGCCACCGGGGGCGAGTCCTAGGAGGGCAGATGCACGACAAGTTCACGGAACGGGTGCGCAAGGTCATCTACCTGGCGCGCGAGGAGGCCGCCCGGCTGCAGCACGACTACATCGGCACCGAGCACCTGCTCCTCGGCGTCATCCGCGAGGGCGAGGGCATCGCCGCCACCGTGCTGAACAACCTGGGCGTCGACCTCGACCAGATCCGCCAGGCGGTGGAGAACATGGTCTCGGCCGCCGGCGGCACCATGACCATCGGCGAGATCCCGTTCACGCCGCGCGCCAAGCGCGTGCTCGAGCTGGCGGTCGACGAGGCCCGCTCCCTCGGCCACAACTACGTCGGCACCGAACACCTGCTCCTCGGCCTCATCCGCGAGGGCGAGGGGGTGGCGGCCAAGGTGCTGCTCGAGCTGGGGGTGGACCGCAAGCGCGTGCGCGAGGAGACCCTGAAGCTGCTCGGCGGCTCGCCGGCGCAGCAGCAGCAGGAGCGCGAGGAGCGCCCCGAGACCCCGGCCCTCAACCAGTTCGGGCGCGACCTCACGCAACTGGCGCGCGAAGGCAAGCTCGACCCGGTGATCGGGCGCGAGAAGGAGATCGAGCGGGTCATCCAGGTGCTGTCGCGGCGCAAGAAGAACAACCCGGTGCTGATCGGCGAGCCGGGCGTCGGCAAGACGGCCATCGCCGAGGGCCTGGCGCGGCGCATCGTCGAGGGCAAGGTGCCCGAGGGCCTCAAGGGCAAGCGCATCGTCACCCTCGACCTGGCGGCGGTGGTGGCCGGCACCAAGTACCGAGGTCAGTTCGAGGAGCGGCTCAAGACCGTGATGAACGAGATCCGCGAGTCCAAGGACGCGGTCATCTTCATCGACGAGCTGCACACCATCGTCGGGGCGGGCGGCGCCGAGGGCGCCATCGACGCCTCCAACATGCTGAAGCCGGCCCTGGCGCGCGGCGAGTTGCAGTGCATCGGCGCCACCACCCTCGACGAGTACCGCAAGTACATCGAGAAGGACGGGGCCCTGGAGCGGCGCTTCCAGCCGATCACCGTCGACGCCCCCTCGGTGGACGACACGGTGATGATCCTGCGCGGCCTGCGCGACCGCTACGAGGCGCACCACGGGGTGCGCATCACCGACGACGCCCTGGTGCAGGCGACCAAGCTCTCCGACCGCTACATCGCCGACCGGCAGCTGCCCGACAAGGCCATCGACGTCATCGACGAGGCCTCGGCGCGGGCCCGCCTGTCGGTGTCCACGGTGCCCGCCGAGCTGCGCGACCTCGAGACCCGCCTCGAGGAGCTGGTCAAGGAGAAGGAGGCCGCCATCCGCTCGCAGGAGTACGAGAAGGCGGCCAAGCTGCGCGACAAGGAGAAGGACCAGCGCAACCACCTCAAGGACCTCAAGAAGAAGTGGATGGAGTCGAAGCGCGACCGCGAGGTGGAGGTCAACGGCGAGGACATCGCGGCGGTGGTCTCGGTCATGACCTCGATCCCGGTGGTCAAGCTGGAGGAGGAGGAGACCCGCAAGCTGCTGCGCATGGAGAGCGAGCTGATGCACCGCGTGGTCGGCCAGGACGAGGCGCTCGCCGCCGTCTCCAAGGCGGTGCGCCGCAACCGCGTCGGGCTGCGCGACCCCAAGCGGCCGATCGGCTCGTTCATCTTCCTGGGCCCCACCGGCGTCGGCAAGACGGAGCTGGCGCGCACGCTCGCCGAGTTCCTCTTCGACGACGAGGACGCGCTCATCCGCATCGACATGTCGGAGTACATGGAGAAGTTCTCGGTGTCGCGCCTGGTGGGGGCGCCCCCCGGCTACGTCGGCTACGACGAGGGCGGCCAGCTCACCGAGAAGGTGCGCCGCAAGCCCTACTCCGTGGTCCTGCTCGACGAGATCGAGAAGGCCCACCCCGACGTCTTCAACGTGCTGCTGCAGGTGCTCGACGACGGCCAGCTCACCGACGCCAGCCGCCGCAAGGTGAACTTCAAGAACACCGTGCTCATCATGACCTCCAACCTCGGGGCGCGGCAGATCGTCGGCCAGAAGCACATGGGCTTCGTGCGCGCCGCCGAGGAGTCCACCATCGGCTACTCCGACATGAAGGCCAAGGTGATGGAGGAGCTGCGCCGCGCCTTCAACCCGGAGTTCCTCAACCGCATCGACGACATCATCGTCTTCCACCAGCTGACCAAGGAGCACATGCGGCAGATCATCGAGATCCTGCTGCGCCAGCTGCAGGGGCGGCTGGCGCAGCAGGGGATCAGCATCGAGCTGACCGAGGGCGCCAAGGACCTGCTGCTCGAGAAGGGCTTCGACCCCTACCTCGGGGCGCGGCCCCTGAAGCGCTCCGTGCAGCGGCTGCTCGAGGACCCGCTGTCCGAGTTCATCCTGCGCGGCGAACTCAAGGCCCCGGGTAGCGTGCTGGCCGACCGGGAGGGCGACGAGATGGTGTTCCGGCCGGCGCAGATCCCCACTCCCGTCGCGGCGGGGGGAGGCTCGTGACGGGGAGCGCCCGCGCGCTGGTTCTCCTCGTGGCGGCCCTCGGCGCCCTCGGCGCCGGCGGCGACGCTCTGGCGCAGGCGGGCCCCGTTCCCGCCGACCGCGCCGCGGCGGCCGGCGCGGCCAGCATCCCGGTGGCCGCCGTGCGCCTCGACGGCGTGGCCGGCCCCGACAGCGCCCGCACCCTCTCCGGCCTCGGCATCCGCCCCGGCGAGGCGGTCACCGCCGCGCGGCTGCGCGAGGCGCTGCGCGCCGTCTGGGCGCTCGGCATGTACGACGACTTCTGGGTCGGCCTGCGCCAGGAGGAGGGGGGCACGGCGCTGACCCTGCACGTCGCGCCGCGCCCGCGGCTGGCGCGCGTCGAGCTGACCGGCAACCACAAGCTGGACTCCGACAAGCTGCTCGAGCACACCGGCCTGGTGGTGGGGGGCCGCCTGTCCAACGATCAGGTGCTGGCGGCGGTGGACTCGGTGCGCCGCATCTACCGCGAGAAGGGCTACGTGCGCGCCCAGGTGACGGCCACGACGCAAGCGGCCGGGCCCGGCCAGGCGGTGGTCGCCTTCCGCGTGGTGGAAGGCAGCGCGGCACGCCTGGCCGGGGTGGCCTTCCCGGGGGCCGTCAGCTTCCCGCCCGACCTGCTGCGCAAGCAGCTGGAGAGCAAGTTCAAGGGTTTCCTGCGCGGCGGCAAGCTCGATCCCGACAAGGTCGGCAAGGACGTCGAGCAGCTCACCGCCTTCTACCGCGACCGGGGCTTCCGCGAGGTCGAGGTGGCGCGCGACTCGCTCCGCTTCTCCCCCGACGGCCAGCGCATGACCCTGGTCTACAACGTCCGGGAGGGTCCGCGCGCCTGGCTGGGCGAGGTGCAGTGGGCCGGGAACCGGGCGCTCGGCGACGCCCAGGTGCGCGCCCTCACGCAGATCTACGCCGGGCAGATGTACAACGCCTCGGCCATCCGCAAGACGGTCGAGGAGGCCTACTCGCAGTACGCGGAGCTGGGCTTCCTCTACGTCTCGGTGGACCCGGTCGAGCAGGTCAACGATTCCGGACGGGTGGAGCTCACCTTCCAGGTCCAGGAGGGCGCGCCCTCGCACCTGCGGCGCATCAACATCTCGGGCAACACGCGCACCAAGGAAAAGGTGGTGCGCCGCGAGCTGATGATCCACGAGGGCGACCTGTTCCGCCGCTCCGCCCTCATCCGCACGCAGCAGGACGTCTTTCGCCTCGGCTACTTCCAGGACGTGCAGGTGGACTTCAAGCCCGCCGACAGCACCGACGTGGACCTGTCGCTCAAGGTCGTCGAGAAGGAGACCGGCACCGCCTCGGCCGGCGCCGGCTACTCGTCCGACGGCGGCCTCACCGGCTTCGTGACGCTCGGCCACAACAATCTCTTCGGCAACGGCCAGGCGGCGACCATTCAGCTGGAGCGCGGAGCGCGGCGCAGCAACATCGACGTGTCCTTCACCGATCCCTACTTTCGCGACACCCGCACGACGCTGGGAGTCTCGGTCTTCAGCCGCGACCGCGAGACCCAGATCGTCGGCACCGGCACCTCGCGGCTCGACTACCGCGAGGTGCGCCGCGGCGGCTCGGTCCGCCTCGGGCGCCCGCTGGTCTTCGTCGACCGCTACACGCGCGGCTTCGTGACCTACCGGCTCGAGGGCGTGGACCTCAAGCTGCCCGGGGGCGTCGCCTCGTACGACTCGGCGCAGATCGCGCTGGCCAACTACGTGTCGGGGGGCGCCCAGACCACCTCGCTGGTCGAGCTGGCGCTGCGGCGCGACAACACCATCAATCCCTTCTACCCGACGGGCGGCTCGCGTCTGAACGCCGCCTCCGAGTTCGCCGGCGGCCCCCTGGGCGGGCAGGTCACCTACAACAAGAGCGAGTACGACGCGCGCTGGTACCGGCCGGTCAACCGGCGCCTCACCGCCATGCTGCGCTGGCGCGGCGGCTTCCTCAGCGGCTACGGCAAGACGCCGCCGCCTTACGAGACCTTCCGCCTGGGCGGCACCACCTACTACGGGGTGCGGGGTTACGAGGACTACGCCATCGTCCCCGACGAGAACATCCGCACCATCTACACGACGATCGTGGTCAACGACAGCCTCGGCATGCCCATCGACAGCGTGCGCACCTCCAGCCGGGTGGCGTATCCTGGGGGGCGCTGGATGCAGATGCTGACGCTCGAGGGCCAGTTCCCCATCGTCCACCCGGTGCACGGCGTCGTCTTCTTCGACGCCGGCGCGACCTGGAACGAGTGGCGCGACATCCAGCTGCTCGGCGACCTGTACCGTGGCGTCGGCGCCGGGGTGCGCGTCGAGGTGCCGCTGCTCGGCAACCTCGGGCTGGACATGGGCTACGGATTCGACCGGCTGCGGCCGGGCTGGCGCACCCACTTCCTGCTCGGCAACATGTTCTTCTAGGGGAGCCCGACATGAGATCGTGCTGGCATCGCGCCGCGTCCGCGGCCCGCCCGCGCCGCCTGGCCGCCGCGGCGGCCGTCCTGCTCGGGCTGGCGCTCGCCGCGCCGGCGCACGCGCAGATCCTCAAGCTGGGCTACGTCGACTCGGTCCGCATCTTCGAGGGCTACACCTTCGCCAAGGACGCCCAGCAGCGCTTCGCCCGCGAGATCGAGGCCTGGCGCGTCGAGTCCGACGAGCGCCGCAAGACCCTCGAGGAGCTGCGGGCGGACGCGCGCGAGCAGTCCCTGACGCTCTCCGAAGAGAAGCGGCTGGAGAAGGAAGGCCAGCTCGCCAAGGCGCAGGCCGAGTACGACCAGTTCGTGCAGGCCTTCTGGGGGCCGCGCGGCAAGGCCGTGGAGATGAACGAGCAGCTCACCGCCCAGGTCATCCAGAAGGTGCGCGACGTGGTGGAGAAGATCGCCAACACCGAGGCCTACGACCTGGTCCTGGACGCTGCCGACGGGAATGTGATATTCGCCGTCAAGAGCCTGGATCTGACCGACCGGGTCATCGAAATCCTCAATCGGGAGGCGGGGACCTTGGTCCCCGGCGGGACTCCATGATCGTGCGCAACCTCGGCGACCTCGCCCGCGAGCTCGGCGGAGAGGTGGTCGGCGACGACAGCCTGAGCATCCACGGCGTGGCCGGCATCCGCGAGGCCCGTCCGGGCGACCTGACGTTTCTCGCCAACCCCCGGTACGAGACCTATCTGAGTGCGACGCGCGCCGCGGCGGTGCTGGTCTCCGAGGCCCGGCCCGGCCTGACCGCCGCGCAGCTGGTGCATCCCAACCCGTACCTGGCCTTCCTCAAGGCGGTGAAGATCTTCCGCCAGGAGCGGCCGCGCCCGGAGCCCGGGGTGCACCCGATGGCGGCCATCGCCCCCGGCGCCCGCCTCGGCCAAGCGGTCTCCATCGGCCCCCACGCGGTGGTCGAGGAGGGGGCGGAGGTCGGCGACGGCGCCGTGGTCATGGCCGGCACCTACGTCGGCCAGAACGTGCGGATCGGCAAGGAGTCGTGGCTCTACCCGAACGTCACCGTGCGCGAGGACTGCGTGCTGGGCGAGCGCGTCGTCATCCACTCGGGGGCGGTGATCGGGGCCGACGGCTTCGGCTACGTCAAGGACGGCGGCACCTACCACAAGGTGCCGCAGGTGGGCAACGTGGTGATCGGCGACGACGTCGAGATCGGCGCCAACACCTGCGTCGATCGCGCCACCACCGGCACGACGCTGATCGGCTCGGGCACCAAGATCGACAACCTCGTGCAGGTCGGCCACAACGTCACGCTCGGCGAGAGCGTCATCGTCGTCGCCCAGGTCGGCATCTCCGGCTCGACGCGCGTCGAGCGCGGCGCCACGCTGGCCGGCCAGTCGGGCATCGCCGGCCACATCGTGATCGGCGAGGGCGCGGTGGTCGGCTCGCAGGCGGGGGTCACCAAGTCGGTGCCGCCGCACACCCAGGTATCCGGCTACCCGGCGCAGCCGCACGGGCTGGCCAAGCGCATCCACGCCCTCACCATGCGGCTGCCCCAGCTGGTGGAGCGGCTGCAGGAGATCGAGAAGCGCCTGCGCGCGCTGGAGGAGGAGAAGAGTGCCGACCACGCCCGCTCCGGCGGCTAACGGGACCGCCGAGACCAGGACCGGCCGCGCCGCCCAGCGCACTCTGGCCCGCCCCGCGCGTTACAGCGGCGTCGGTATCCACACCGGCGTGTGCAGCGAGGCGGTGGTGCACCCGGCGGAGCCGAACTCGGGCATCGTCTTCGTGCGCACCGACCTGCCGGGCCGGCCCTCCCTGCGCGTCGCGCCGCAGTTCGCCCACTACGACGCCGACCACGGGCGCCGCACCATCCTCAAGAGCGGGGCGTTCGAGGTGCACACCATGGAGCACCTCCTGGCCAGCCTCGCCGGCCTCGGCATCGACAACGCGCTGGTCGAGCTCGCCACCCTCGAGGTGCCCGAACCCGAGGACGGCTCCGCCCAGGCCATCGTGGCGGCCCTGCTCGAGGCCGGCCTGAGCGAGCAGCCGGTGGCCCGCCGCCACATCAAGATGACCAAGCCGGTGGTGCTGCAGTCGGGCAGCGTCGAGCTGGTGGCGGTCCCCGCGGACCGCCTGCGGCTGACCTTCACCATCGACTACGACAACCCGGTGGTCGGTACCCAGCACCTGTCGCTCGACATCACCGACGGGGTCTTCGAACGCGAGCTGGCAGCGGCGCGCACCTTCGTGCTCGAGCGGGACGTGGCCATGCTGCGCGGCCAGGGGCTGATCCGCGGCGGCTCCCTCGACTCCGCCGTGGTGGTCGGAGAGAAGAGCATCCTCAACGACCGGCCGCTGCGCTTCAAGGACGAGTTCGTGCGCCACAAGATGCTCGACCTGCTGGGCGACCTGGCGCTGCTGGGCGGCCCGCTCCTCGGGCATGTCATCGCGGTGCGCTCCGGGCACGCTACCAACGTGGCCTTCGTCCAGAAGCTGGCCAAGGAGATCCCGCAGAGCGGGCGGCGCCCCGATCGCCCGGCCCAGGAGTGGGACATCTCGGCCATCATGGACATCATGCCGCACCGCTACCCGCTGCTCCTGGTGGACCGCATCATCGACCTGGAGGAGGGCAAGCGCGTGGTCGGGCTGAAGAACGTGACCATCAACGAGCCGTTCTTCGTCGGGCACTTCCCCGGCCACCCCATCATGCCGGCGGTGCTGATCATCGAGGCCATGGCGCAGACCGGGGGCGTGCTGCTGCTGTCGACCGTGGACGACCCGGCCGGCAAGCTCGTCTACTTCATGGGCATCGACAACGCCAAGTTCCGCCGCCCGGTGCGCCCCGGCGACCAGCTCCGCTTCGAGCTCACGCTGCAGAAGCTCAAGAACCGCATCTGCAAGATGCGCGGCGAGGCCTACGTCGACGGCCAGCTGGTGGCCGAGGCGGACCTCATGTCCGCCGTCGTCGACGCCTGATGGCCGCCGCCGAGATCCACCCCAGCGCCATCGTGGAGGCGGGCGCCCGCCTGGCGGCGGGCGTGCGGGTAGGGCCGTTCTGCTGGGTGGGGCCCGAGGTCACGCTGGCCGAGGACGTGGTGCTCGACAGCCACGTGCGCGTCGACGGCCGCACCACCCTGGGGCGGGGCGTGCGCGTGCACCACGGCGCGGCTCTCGGCGGGCCGCCGCAGGACCTCAAGTTCCGCCCCGGCACGACGTCGTCGCTCGAGGTGGGGGAGGGCACCGTGGTGCGAGAGTACGTCACCCTGAACCTGGCCAGCGACGAGGGCGCGGTCACCCGTGTGGGGCGCCACTGCCTGCTGATGGCCTACACCCACGTGGCGCACAACACGGTGGTCGGCGACCACGTCATCCTCGCCAACGGCGTGCAGCTGGCCGGCTACGTCACGGTCGAGGACCACGCCATCCTCGGCGGTTTGGTGCCCGTGCACCAGTTCGTGCGCATCGGCTGCCACGCCATGGTCGGCGGCGGCTACCGCGTGCCCAAGGACGTGGTCCCGTACGTGCGGGCCGGCGGCTGCCCGCTGCGTCCGGTCGGACTCAATCTCGTGGGCCTCAAGCGCCGCGCCTTCCCGGCCGCCACGCTGGCGGCCCTGCGCCAGGCCTACCGCCTGCTGTTCCGCCGCGGCCTCACCGTGGCCGAGGCGGTGGCGCGCATCCGCGCCGAGGTGCCGCCCTGTCCGGAGGTGGACCACTTCGCCCGCTTCGCCCTCGCCTCGGAGCGCGGCCTCGCCCGCTAGCGCCCCATGCCTCTGCGCGTCGGAGTGATCGGTGTCGGCGCCCTGGGCCGCCATCACGTGCGGCTCCTGGCGACCGAATCCCCGTGGGCGCAACTGGTCGGCGCGCACGACGCCAAGCCCGACCGCGCCGCCTTCGCCGAGCAGTACGGGGCCCGCTCGTTCGCCTCCGCCGACGCGCTGATCGAGGCCTGCGACGCCCTCGTGGTGGCCAGCGCCACGGCCAGCCACCGCGCCGTGGCCGGACGGGCGCTGGAGGCCGGCCGCCACTGCCTGGTCGAGAAGCCCCTGGCGGCCGGCAGCGCCGAGTGCGCCGAACTCCTGGCGCTGGCCGCGGCCCGCCGCCTCGTGCTGCACGTCGGCCACGTCGAGCGCCTCAACCCGGCGGTGCGCGCCGCCCGCGCGTTCATCCGCCGGCCGCGCTTCATCGAGTCGCACCGCCTGGCCAGCTTCGCCCCGCGCGGTGTCGACGTGGACGTCCTGCTCGATCTCATGATCCACGACCTCGACCTGGTGCTCGACTGGACGGGCCAGGAACCCGAGGCGGTGGCGGCCGTCGGCGTGGCCGTGCTCACCGAGCGCGAGGACATCGCCAACGCCCGGCTCGAGTTCCCGGACGGCTGTGTGGCCAACCTCACGGCCAGCCGCGTGTCGCAGGAGCGCATGCGCAAGCTGCGGCTCTTCCAGGCCGACGCCTACCTGTCCCTGGACTGTGCCGAAGGCACGGCGGAGATCGTCGAGGCCGACCGGGCCGCGCTGGCCGCCGTCACCCGCGATGCGCTGGCGGCGGCGGCCGCGGGGCCCGGCGCCGGGGGCGCCCCGGCGGCCGGCCCTGACTGGGCGGCTCTCGTCACGCGCCGCCCGCTCCCCGTGCCGGCCGGCACCCCACTCGCCCTGGACC
>Ga0315290_10004279_pt1 | contig 10275 bp, 7 predicted proteins | sample YL17G12_0_MG_FD_203627 | JGI IMG/M metagenome (GOLD analysis project Ga0315290, IMG submission 203627) | Sediment microbial communities from Yellowstone Lake, YNP, Wyoming, USA - YL17G12_0 | ecosystem: Environmental > Aquatic > Freshwater > Lake > Sediment | place: USA: Wyoming | collected...
GACCGATAACCACCCAGGTACGAGCCTCGCCCGATACAGCGCGTAGTTGAGGATCAAGGCACCGACGCTGAAGACCGCCGCATCCAGGACCCCGTGGCCTCCCCAATCGCGCACGGCTAGCAGCACACCGCCCAAGGTTTGGTAATGGGAAACATCGGGAGCGCCCGCATCCACGAACTCACGACTCACCGTCATGAGTGTCAGTAGAGCGATCGAGCCGATGACGTAGATCACGGCTTCGATGGTCCGGGCAGCGACATACCCCAGTGCCAGGCGTTCACTTCGCCGCCTCAACACGGGGTAGATGGCGATCGCGATCCCAACGACCGCGACGCCCATGATCAGCTGCAAGAGCACCCCCGTGGCCACCCGGTTCTCCTTGAGAGCCGCCTCGGTAAGGTATCTCGAGGAATCGAGAACCGATTGCTGGATCGCGAGACCCACCACGCCGGCAACCGACGCAACTATGAACAGGCTTCCGACGACGCGAGCGGTCGTTCTGTCCGTCATCACATCCGAACGCCTCCTCCCCTAGCCCTCCTTGTCTCTCAGGCACCATGTCACGCCGCTTCCGCCCCCAGCAGGGCCAAGGGTCCCTCGCCAACCGGTTCCCCTGGTCCCCGTCTGACCACGACGGATGACTACGGTGGGCGTGATGACGTCAGCCGCCGAGGAACCAACCCGGGAGGGCCGCCCATGACCGCCGGAACGAAGTTCGAACCGTCCAACGTGAACGTGAGGATCAAGATCTCGGCGCTGTGGACGTCGATGCTGTTCGTCTTCATCTACGTCGACCACTACTCCTTATTCCGGGCCGACATCCGGGCCGACATCGAGGCAGGCAAGATGAGTGGGTTCACCATCAACCAGCTATTCCTACTTGTAGTGACCGCCTATGTCGCCATCCCCGCCCTGATGGTGTTCCTCTCACTCATCCTGCGACCAGGAGTCGACCGGATCGCCAACGTCGCCCTGGGCGTCATCTACGCCCTCACGATCATCGCTGGCGCGATCGGCGAGTGGAACTACTACATCCTCGGCAGCGCGGTCGAGGTCGTGTTGCTCGCGGCGATCGTCTACTACGCCTGGACCTGGCCGAAGGAAGCCCGACCGACCTCGATGACCTGACGGAGGGCGAGAACACCTCGCCACGTCCAACTCACAACTCGATAACCTCGCTCAGGATCACGGTCTCGGTCGCTGCAATGGCGCCACACTCCGGCCCCGATGCGGTGTCGCGGGACCCCACCGCCAGCGAGGTCGTCAGGCTCGAGCGATGATCAGGGATCGGGCGCTTCGGATCTCAGCGGGGTTTGAGGTTGTTTCGTGAAGTGAAGGGATCTTCGATCGTCTAGCTCCGAACCGATGCGCGCTCGAGCTCGAGTGCGCGAGGCTCGGGATCCGCCTGGTCCCTCCCGGCCCTACCACCCGCAGACCTGCGGCAAGATCGAACGGTTCCACCAGACGCTCAAGCGGTTCTCCGGTTGATGGACTCGGCGTCGTTCCTACGTGCGTAGAGGCGTACGAAGTCGGGTCGCTCGGCGGCTCCGCGACCGGCGAATCGTGGATCCTGAACCCTTCGGGTCCTGGGCGGCCTTCGCGGCACGGTAGGCTCCGGGGCTGGCCGGAGCTGCGAGGGAGGGATCGATGGGAGCCGTGGTGATCGACGGGAACGGGCTGGCCGATGAGCTGCACGCGAGGCTCACGATCGAGGTCCGGGAGCTTGCGGCGGCCGGCGTCCGGCCCGGGCTCGCCACGCTCCTGGTCGGCGAGGACTACCCGGCCCAGGCTTACGAGCGTCGGGTGCGGCGTCTCGCCGGCGAGCTGGACTGCCTCTACGTCTGCGAGCAGCACCCCAGCGACGTGGAGCTGGCGGAAGTCCTCGCGACGCTCGGCAAGTTGAACGCGGACCCGCGGATCACCGGCATCCTCGTACTGCGGCCGCTTCCGCCGCAGGTTCCTGAGGTCGATCTCTACCGCATCCTGGACCCCGCCAAGGACATCGAGGCCGTCACCCCGGTGAACGCGGGCCTCCTGGCGCAGGGGCGGCCTAGGTTCATCCCGTCGACGCCGGCAGCCTGCTTCCACATGCTCGACGCTTACGTGGGCTCCACCGGGCGCGATCCTGCGACCTTCTATGACGGGCGCACCCTCGTCCTCGTCGGGCGTTCCAACAACGTGGGCAAGCCGGCCGTCTGGCTCGGCCTGCAGCGGAACGCGACCGTCGTCTCCGCACACCACTTCACGCACCAGGCGGGGCGGCTCTCGGGCTTCACACGGCTTGCGGACATCCTGATCGTGGCCTGCGGAGTGGCCGGTCTCGTGAGTGGCGACATGGTTCGAAAAGGGGTGATCGCCGTCGACGTCGGAATCAACCCCGTGCGCGACGAGGCGACCGGAAGGGTGCACCTCGTCGGCGACCTCGAGTTCGACAGCGTAGCCGCCAAGGCTGAGGCGATCTCACCGGTTCCGGGCGGCGTCGGGCCGATCACCGACATCTGGCTGCTGCACAACACCGTTCGCGCCGCCGCGATGGCCGCGCACGTCGAGCGTCCCTCCAGCTTCGGGATGTCGCCTTGAGCCGCGGGGGTCGAAGCGCCAAGACACATCGGCTCGATCAACCGGTGGCGCAGATGTCGTGAATGGGTGGACAAGTTGGCCTAGGGGGGATTCCCGGATGCGTCCGTCGACCCCGGAGGGTCGCGTCACGCTCAGCGGTGGTTTGGAGCCCTAGCCGCTCGGGTCGTATCGTCTGGGGCGCCGAATCCACGACGACCGAAGGGAGTACCACGCGGATGAAGTCCGGACTCGAGATCGCGCAGGAAGCCGCCCTCCAGCCAATCATCGACATCGCCGTAGCGGCGGGCCTGGCGCCCGAGGAGATCGAGCAGTACGGAAGGTACCGGGCGAAGGTGTCACTGTCCGTTCTGGACCGGCTGGCCGAGGTGCCGGACGGCAAGCTGATCATCACGACCGCCATCACCCCGACGAAGGCCGGGGAGGGCAAGACCACGACGAGCGTGTCGCTCACGCAGGGGATGGGCAAGATCGGCAAGAACGTCCTGCTCTGCCTGCGCGAGCCGTCGATGGGACCGGTCTTCGGCATAAAGGGCGGAGGCAACGGCGGTGGGTATGCCCAGGTCGTCCCCATGGAGGAGGTCAATCTCCACTTCAACGGTGATTTCCACGCGGTAACCGCGGCGCACAACCTCCTGGCGGCTGCGCTCGACGCGTCGATCTACCACGGCAACCCGCTGAACATCGACCCGCAAGCGATCACGTGGCCTCGCACCCTCGACGTTAACGACCGCGAGCTGCGTTACGCGGTGATCGGTCTGGGCGGCAAGGCGCATGGGGTGCCACGCGAGAACCAGTTCGTGATCACGGCGGCGTCTGAGATCATGGCGATATTCGCGCTCGCCAGTGATCTGCGGGACTTGCGGCAGCGCCTCGGGCACATCGTGGTCGCTTCAACGTACGACGGCGAGCCCGTCATCGCTGAGCAGTTGCGCGTCGCGGGGGCGATGACGGTAGTCATGAAGGACGCGTTGAAGCCGAACCTGGTGCAGACGCTCGAAGGCCAGCCGGTCTTGATCCACGCCGGGCCGTTCGGGAACATCGCCCACGCGAATAACTCGATCATCGAGGACCGCGTAGCGCTCAAGCTCGCCGACTACGTAGTAACCGAGGGCGGGTTCGCCAGCGACCTCGGCTTCCAGAAGTTCTGCGACATAGTCTGCCGGACCGGCGGGTTCGCGCCGAGCGCGGCGGTGCTGGTGACGACCGTGCGAGCGACGAAGTCCCATGGCGGCAAGCCCTTCACAGAGCTCGGGAACGAAGACCTCGACGCTCTGCGCCGAGGCATGGACAACCTTTCGGCGCACATCAACATCACCCGGCAGTACGGGATCCCCTGCGTGGTGGCGATCAACAACTTCCCCTCCGACACGGATGCCGAGGTAGAGCTGATCGAAGCGCTCGCGACCGAGGCGGGCGCCGAGACGGTCGTCGTGAATCGAGGGTTCGCTCAGGGGGGCGACGGCGCGATCGAACTCGCGAACGCCGTGGTGGCCGCGTGCGAGAAGCCGAACACGTTCTCGTTCCTCACACCCGACGGGACACCCTTGCGCGACCAGATCGAGGCCATCGCGACCCGCCTATACGGCGCGGAGGGCGTCGACTATCTGCCCCAGGCCGAGAAGGACCTCGAGCGCATGGACCGGCTCGGCTTCGGGACGATGCCGGTCTGCATGGCTAAAACGCACCTTTCGCTCAGCCACGACCCGCTGCTGCTGAATCGCCCGACGGCGTTCCGACTCCCAGTGCGAAGCGTGGTGCCCAGCGCGGGAGCCGGTTTCGTCGTCGCCCTCTGCGGGGACATGCAGCGCATGCCGGGCTTCGGCAAGAGCCCCGCGTTCATGAACGTCGACATCGACGACCGGGGACGAACGGTCGGCTTGTTCTGATGAGCGCCAGGATCATCGATGGAAAGGCGATCGCAGCGCAGGTTCGCGCGGACGTCGCGGAACGAGTGAAGGCACTGCAGGCGCACGGGATCCAACCCGGGCTGGCGGCGGTCCTCGTCGGAGACGACCCCGCCTCGCACATCTACGTCGGCTCCAAGCAGAAGGCATGCGAGGAGGTCGGCATGTACTCCGAGAAGGTCGAGATGCCGGCCTCCTCCACCCAGGGCGAGGTGCTCGAAGAGATCCGGCGGCTCAACGCCGACCCGAAGATCAACGGGATGATCGTGCAACTCCCCGTCCCCGACCACATCTCGGAGCTCGCCCTGCAGATCGCCGTCGCGCCCGAGAAGGACGTTGACTGCCTGGGCCCGACGAACCTGGGAATGGTGGCTCGAGGGAAGGGTTTCTTGCTCCCGGCAACGCCCTACGGCGTCGTCGAGCTTCTGGTCCGGTCGGGCATCGAGATCCCGGGGCAGAACTTCGTGGTTGTCGGGCGGAGCGCGCTCGTCGGCATGCCGCTCGCGATCATGCTTGCGCAGAAGAACGACCGCGCGAACGCGACCGTGACGATCTGCCACACGCGGACCCGCGACATGGCCGCCCACACTCGACGCGCCGATATCCTTGTGGTGGCCGTCGGCAAGGCCAAGGCTGTGACGGGCGACATGATCAAGCCGGGCGCCGTCGTGATCGATGTCGGCATCAACCGCACCGAGGATGGCATCGTCGGAGACGTCGACTTCGAGGGGGCCGTCGAGGTCGCCGGCGCGATCACCCCGGTGCCCGGCGGCGTCGGGCCCATGACCGTCGCGATGCTGTTGGTGAACACGGTCACGGCGGCGGAGGCCCAGGCCTTCGGCCGGTGAGCCTGGCGCGCTCCGGCGCCGCCCTCGGGGTTGCGGATCCCCTCGAGTTCGCTGGTCGTCACCCTGGCGCGTCCGCCTCGAACCACGCCTCGCAGAGCGGCGATCGATCCGCGCGCGGATGGTACGCCGCACGCGCCGCTTCCCTATGCTCCCGCTCATGACGCAGAGGGTCGCCGTCGACATCGGAGGGACGTTCACCGATCTCGCCGCCGTGGACGGGTCCGGGCGCCTCACCCTCGCGAAGTCGGATACCACCCCGTCGGCGCCTGCCCGGGGTGCGGTGCACGCGCTCGAACGTTCCGGCGTCGCCCCCGCCGGCATCGAGACGTTCGTCCACGGCACCACTGTGGTGATCAACGCGGTGACGGAGCGCAAGGGCGCCACCACCGCGCTCCTCACGACCGCTGGGTTCCGCGACGTCTTGGAGATCGGCCGCGCGAACCGACCCGACCTCTACAACCTGGCGTACCGGAAGCCGCGACCGTTCGTTCCACGCCGCCGCCGATTCGAGGTGCACGAGCGTCTGGATCATCGCGGCCGCGAGCTCACGCCGCTCGACGAGGATGCGCTGCCGGCGATCGCCGACCGGGTCCGCGAGGCCGGCGCCGAGGCGCTCGCGATCTGCTTCCTCCACGCCTGGGCCGACCCCGCGCACGAACTCCGCGCCGCCCAGGTGCTCGGCCCGCTCCTCCCGGAGGTCGCGATCGTCTGTTCGCACGAGGTGAGCGGTGAGTGGCGCGAGTACGAACGGAGCTCCACGGCGGTCCTCTCGGCGTACGTGAAGCCCGTGGTCGGGCGGTACCTGGCCGATCTCGGAGCGACGCTCCGCGGCGCCGGCGTCGAGGCACCCCTGTACGCGATGCGCTCGGCCGGCGGGGTGGCCTCGTTCGCGCGCGCCACGGCGAACCCGATCACGCTCCTGGAGTCCGGGCCCGTCGCCGGCGTCGAGGCCGCCGCGGAGGTGGGTCGGCGGATGGGTGCGCAACATGTGCTCACGCTCGACATCGGCGGGACAACCGCGAAGACATCGGCCGTGCGCGACGGCCGTCCGGCGATCGAAACGCTCTACCACCTCGAGCGAACACCGACGTCCGCGGGGTACCCGATCCAGGTGCCCGTGGTCCAGATCGTCGAGATCGGAGCGGGCGGTGGCTCGATCGCGTGGGTCGACGAAGCGGGAGGACTGCACGTCGGGCCGCTGAGCTCGGGCGCGGAGCCCGGCCCCGCGTGCTACGGACGCGGCGGTCTCGACGCCACGATCACCGACGCGAACCTGGTCGCCGGTCGGCTGGATCCAGACTTCTTCCTGGGCGGCACGATGCCCCTGGATCTGGGCGCGGCGCAGGACGCGCTGGCCCGGTTGGGCGCGGCGCTCGACACGGACATGCGCACCGCCGCGCGCGGCGTGCTCAGGTACGCCGTCGCGCAGATGGCTCACGCGTTGCGGCTGGTCACGGTGCGCCGGGGCCACGACCCGCGTGACTTCACGTTCGTGGCGTTCGGCGGCGCGGGCCCACTGCATGCCACGCTCCTCGCCCGCGAGCTGGGGATCCGGCGGACGGTGATCCCGCCGGCGCCCGGCCACTTCTCCGCGGTCGGGATGCTGCACGGGCGTCTCCGCGCCGATGCCGTGCGCACGCGCGTCGGGCCGTTGGACCCCTCGTTGCTCGGCCCGCTCCTGGATGAGCTGGAGGCCGAGGCGGCCGCGCAGCTTCCCGCGGGTGGTCCGGTCGAGGTGCAACGGTTCGCGCAGCTTCGATACGCCGGGCAGGAGCACACGCTCGAGGTCCCGGTTCCCCACGGCGAGGTCGACGCGGAGACCGTGACCGCGGTCCGCGCCGCCTTCGACCGCGCGTCCGAGGAGGCCTACGCGTTCTCGCTCGATCAGCCCGTACAAGTGGTGGCGGCGCGCGTGGCGGTATCGGTGCCGGCGGATCCCTTCTCCTGGCGGATCGACGAAGCCGCGCCCGACCACGTCCTTTCCCCGCGGGACGTCGACCTGGACGAGCACGGCGGCGTGCAGGTCGTGCGGGCCGAGCATCGCGGCGCTCTGGAGGAGGGCGCGCCGGTCACCGGACCGGTGATCATCGAAGAGGCAGCCTCCACCACCCTGGTGCTCCCGGGGCAGACCGTCGCGCGCGACGCGGAGGGGAACCTCCTGATCGAGGAGGCGGGATGACCGATCGCTTCACGATCGACGTGCTCCGCGAGGCGTTCCTCGCCGTCGCCGACGAGATGTTCGTCTCGCTCCAGCGCACCTCGCAGAGCCCCGTGATCTACGAGGTGCTCGACTTCGCGGTGGGGATCACCGACCCGGCCGGCGAACTGGTGAGCCAGGGCAACGGGATCGCCGGCTTCCTTGGGCCGCTCGGCGAGGCGGTGCGCGACACCCGCACTCGCGTCCCCGACCTGGAGTCCGGCGACGTGATCGCGACGAACGACCCGTACGCGGGGGGCGGCACGCACCTGTCCGACGTGGCGCTCGTGCGTCCGATCTTCGTGGACGGCGAGCTCGTGGCGTTCGCGGCCGCGAAGGGCCACTGGACCGAGGTGGGCGGCAAGGATCCGGGATCGTGGACCGCCGACTCCCGCGACGTCTACCAGGAGGGCCTGCAGTTGCCCTTCGTGAAGGCCTACCGGCGCGGTGCCCTCGACCGTGATATCGCCGCCATCCTGCAGGCGAACTCCCGTCTGCCCGTCCAGGTCCTCGGCGACCTGGTGGCACAGGCCGCCTGTCTGGAGGTTGCCGAGCGCCGCGTCCTCGAACTGTGCGGCCGCTATGGCGTCGACACGGTGCGCGAGGCCATGGTGCAGGTGCACGAGCGGAGCGAGGCCCTGGCCCGGGCGGCCTTGGCGAAACTCCCGCCCGGCACCTACACGGCCGAGGACCTGATCGATGACGACGGCGTGGGCGGCGGCCCGTATCCGATCAGGGTGGCGGTCACGATCACGCCGGACGAGATGGTCTGCGACTTCACCGGCTCGCACGCGCAGGTGGGTGGGCCGGTGAACACCACGTGGAGCGGGCTGGTCTCGGGGGTGCGCACGATCTTCAAGGCGGTGACCGATCCCGCCGAGCCGCCGTCGGACGGCTGGTTCCGACCGCTACGGATCGTCTGTCCCGAGGGCACGATCTTCACCGCCCAGCGGCCGGCGCCTGTCGCCGCGTACTTCGAGACCACGGAGCCCGCGAGCGACCTGGTGTGGAAGGCCTTGTCACCGCTGCTGCCCGAGCGGCTCACGGCGGGGAGCTTCGTCTCGGTGTGCTCTACGTCGATCTCGACGACGCATCCTGACTCCGGAGAGGAGACGTTGCTGGTGGAGCCGCAGCCCGGCGGCTGGGGTGCGAGCGCGGTCGCCGACGGCGAAAGCGCGCTCGTGAGCGTGGGCGACGGCGAAACCTACACGATCCCGGCCGAGATCTGCGAACAACGGTACGGCGTGCGCGTGGAACGAGTGGCGTTCGACATCGTGCCGGGCGCGGGCGCGGGGCGGCGCCGTGGCGGGCCGGGGCTCGTGAAGGAGTATCGGATCCTGTCGGAACGGGCGCTCCTGACGGTGGTGTTCGGCAGGCACAGATACCCGCCGTGGGGCGTGGACGGGGGGCACGAGGGCTCGACGAACGCGGTCGAGATCGTGCCGGCCGACGGCTCGACGCCGGTACGGTTCGGGAAGGCGGCCGCGTATCCGCTCCGTGAGGGGGATCTCGTGCGGCTGCGGACGGGGACCGGCGGCGGCTACGGCGACCCGCGCGAGCGCGAGTCCGCCATGGTCCGTGAGGACCTCGCCGACGAGATGATCAGCCCCGAGGACGCGGGCGTGATCTACGGGTTCGAAGGCTGAGGCCGGCCGGGGCCACGGGCCGCGCTCAGCGGGCGCCCTCGGGCAGCACGTCGGTCAGGAACTCGTACCCGTCGATCCGTTTCGCGGGCGCCGGCGGCCAGGTGCGCGCGCTGTGGGTCAACCCACATGCGAGGAGCGCCTGCGCCGCCCGGACCGTGACGGGCACGGGGTCGATGACGGGGATGCCCGGGAAGCCGCGCACCACGAGACCCTCGCGTACGCCGTCGGCGAAGCCGAGCATCCCCGTACAACCGAACACGATCACGTGGGCACCATCCGCTCCGATCGCGGCGACCGACTCGTCCACGAGCGCTGCGAGCAGCGCCTGAGGGTCGGCGGCGAGGTCCAGCACGGGGATGTCCACCGAGCGGACCGACGCGAGCCGGTCGCCCAGCCCCGCGACCCGCGCCTGGTTCTCGAACTCCGGCACCGAGCGGGGCTCGGTCGTCACGATCGAGAAGCGGTGGCCGAGGAGGCAGGCCACATGCATGCTGGTCTCCCCCGGCCCGAGCACCGGTATCTGGACCAGCTCGCGTCCGGGCCGCACGCCGGGGTCGGCCATGCAGTCGACGACCACCGCGTCGACACCCTCGCGCTCCGCCTCGACGATCAACCGCAGCGTGTCCGGCACGGCGATCGAATGCTCGAACTCGCACTCGATCGAGGCGGGACCGCGCTGCACCTGGACGAGGTCGACGTCGGTCGAGACGTCGCCCAGGCTCCGCGCGAACGCTGCATCCCCGAGCGCGTCGCCCGTGACGGGCGTGATGACCCTGATCCTCCTGCGCTCCATCGGCACTCCTTCCCTCGGTGCAAGGGTGCCGAGCGTAGGGACCCTCTCTCGTGGGCGCAAGACACGCCGGGCTCAGGTCAACAACCGCGCCCGGCATGCGAGTTGCAGGGCGAGCCGCGCCTCGGGGTCGGCGAGATCCACGTCGAGCCGGTCGGCGATCCGCCGGATCCGGTAGCCGACCGCGTTGCGATGCAGATGGAGGCGGCGCGCCGCTCGCGACACAGACCCTTGCTCCTCGAGGTAGACCTGCAGGGTGCCGATCGCCTCCTCGGCTCGACGACCGCCGAGCTGCTCCAGCGGCTCCAGC
>Ga0315290_10004280_pt1 | contig 10275 bp, 8 predicted proteins | sample YL17G12_0_MG_FD_203627 | JGI IMG/M metagenome (GOLD analysis project Ga0315290, IMG submission 203627) | Sediment microbial communities from Yellowstone Lake, YNP, Wyoming, USA - YL17G12_0 | ecosystem: Environmental > Aquatic > Freshwater > Lake > Sediment | place: USA: Wyoming | collected...
AAAAGACAAGCAATGATAGAAAACGTTCTACGAGCGATGAAAGGAAGTTGAGTAGCGTGGAGTTGTTAGCGGTTATTGCGATAGCGATCGGTCTGGCGATGGATACCTTCGCGGTGTCAATCGTTACCGGGGCGGCGTATAAACAGCTGCATATCCGTCATGCGCTTCGAATGGCGGGATTCTTCGGCGGGTTCCAGGCGTTTATGCCCGTGGTCGGTTATCTTGCGGGGCTGACGGTAAGACAATACGTATCAAATTACGACCACTGGATTGCCTTTGGGATTCTGGCGGCCGTGGGGCTAAAAATGATTTATGAATCGTTCAAAATCAAAGAGGAAAGAAAGACCCCGAATCCCGAAAATCTGGCGGTAGTCCTTGTCCTGGCGGTTGCGACGAGCATTGATGCGCTGGCGGTCGGGATTACGCTTTCGCTGGTTACGCATGCGATTGTGCTGGCGGTTATCATTATCGGTGTGGTAACTTTCGGGTTGTCATTTGCCGGCGTTTATATCGGCAAAAAATTCGGGCATTTCTTTGAAAGCGGAATCGAGGCAATCGGCGGCCTTGTTCTCATCGCCCTCGGCCTTAAAATCATCCTCCAGCACGTCGCTTAAATTAAACCGGCGGCGGGGGAGTCAATCAGCCAAAGGACTTTATCCAGAACAGGCCAGAGGACGTGAATCGGATAACGAACCTCGTCGGGCGGGCCGGCGAGAACTTCTTTTAAGGTTTTGGCTTTTTCAGAACCGCTGACAAGAACAACTATCTGTGAGGCGGCGCAGATAACGGGATGAGTGAGCGTGATTCTGTTTAGTATCTGGTCGGGCAATTTCTGGTCTAAAAGATACACGACACAGGCGAGGTCTTTTGTGTCGAAAGAAGCGTTGGTGTTTGGGAAAAGCGAACCCGTATGGCCGTCGGAGCCCATACCGAGAATAACAAGGTCGAATTTTGGCAACTTGCCTGATTTTATGTGAAAGACATTGCGGATTGTTTTTTCATACTGCCTGGCAGCGGAATCGAAGTTCTCAAACTCGGTCGTAATCGGGTGAATGTTTTCTTGCGGTATTGGGACTTTCGTCAGGAATGTATCTGTGGCGAGTTTGTAGTTGCTGTAAGGCGAATCGTGAGAGACGTATCTTTCATCGACCCAGAACAAATGAATTTTGTCCCATGGTAACGACAACGCTTTTTGTTCCGAGCCGAGAAGTTCAAAGAATTGTTGCGGACTCCTGCCTCCGGATATTGCTAAATGGAAAACGTTTCTTTTTTTCACGGTTTGTTCAACTGAGGCGACGAACAGGTCGAGGCATTTGTGTGCGAGCGCATCGGCGTCTGCGACGATTTGCGTGTTCGGTTTTTTTCGTTTTGTCAGGAACATTGCCGGAGAGTCCTTTCGTAAAACGATAATCAAAGTAACAATATATTATACCGTCCGGCCGGAGAATTTGTGCTGAATTTGCGGTTTTTCGTAACCTCTTGGCATATAAGGGGATAAGAATAGCAAAATCGGATAAAATTATTAATGCAAAGCCACCGGGCCTTTGTGAGGGGTTGTTTTCTTCATCAAAAACACCAGGGGAATCATCAGCAGGAAGATAAGGCCGAACACCCAGAAGCTATCGATATAAGACAGCATCGTGGCCTGCTGCTGGACAAATCGATAAATAAGGGTATTGGCTTGTGTCGCGGCGTCAACAGCATTCGAGCCCTGCTGGATGAGCATTTCCTTTGCCCTTTCGAAAAATTGCTGATATGTCGGGTTGGTATCGGTAACGTGGCTGACGAGGATGTTCTGATGGAATTGTGCCCGGCGGGCAAGCATCGTTGTAACAAACGATATCCCTGCGCTGCCGCCCAGATTTCTTGCGAGATTGATAAGGCCTGAGGCGTAATCGGTCTCAGTTTTTTTTATGTAGTAATAAGCAACGGTGTTGATGGGGACAAACAAAAAGCCGAGACCCATTGACATAATATTCCTGGCCCAGACGGCGTCAGAGTAGCTGATTTGAAGATTAAAGTTCGCCATTTTGAAAAGACCGATTGCGCCGACCACAAGCCCGCCGATAATGAGCCAGCGTGCCTGGACGCGGGTCATAAGGAATCCAACCAGTGGCATCGAGAGCATTGTGATGATGGCCCCCGGCGAAAGCGCAAGTCCGCTTGTCAGGGCGGGGTAACCCATCAGTGTCTGTAGAAATATGGGAAGCACAACCGTGCTGCCATAGAGCACAAAACCAAGGGCATACATCATGAAGACGCCGAGGGCGAAATTGCGGTCTTTAAGCATGCGAAGTTTTATAACGGGGTCTTTCTGACGCAATTCCCAGAAGATTGCCGAAATCAGGCAAACCGCGCAGATAACGCTAAACGTGATAATAAAATGCGAATCGAACCATGCCTCGCGTTCGCCCTTGTCTAAGACAATCTGGAGTGCGCCGAGGCCCAGCGATATCAGGCCCAGGCCAATGTAGTCGATTCTGAAATTGGCCCCGAGTTTTTTGCGAATGAAATAAGGCGGGTCTTTGATTAGGAGCATCGCGAGAGATACTGCGAGCATTCCGATGGGTATATTGATAAAAAATACCCATCGCCAGCTATAGCTGTCCGTAATCCACCCGCCCAATGTCGGGCCGATTACCGGGGCAACTACGACACACATTCCGAACATCGCCATTGCCATACCGCGTTTTTCCTTCGGGAAGCTTTCAATCAATATGGATTGCGCGATTGGCTGAAGCGCCCCGCCGCCCGCTCCCTGCAAAATCCTGAAGAAAACCAACAATTGTATATTCGGCGCAAACCCGCACAAAAATGAGCTGACAGTAAAAAGCACCACGCACGCCAGATAAAAATTTTTTCGTCCGAACAGCGATGAAAACCATCCCGACAAGGGAAGAAAAATGGCGTTGGAGACAAGGTATGAGGTCAATACCCAGGTGCTTTCATCAATCGACGCGGAAAGATTGCCTGCGATATGAGGCAAAGCCACGTTTGTGATTGTCGTGTCGAGGACCTCCATAAAAGGCGCAAGCATTACGACGCCCGCCAGCACCCACGGATTATGGGGCAGCCAGTCCTCGTGCGGATGCGGTATTTTTTCCGGCCCGTCGCTCATCTTACTTTCACCACGGGCATAACCGACATTCCCGGCGAGAGCATATTTACGTCATTGGGGTCTTCGTCGAAGACGATTTTGACGGGGACTCGCTGCACGACCTTGATGTAATTGCCCGTGGCGTTTTCCGGCGGCAGCAAGCTGAATATCGAGCCGGTGCCCGACTGGATGCTGTCAACGTGTCCTTTGAAAGTTTTACCGGAATAAGCATCAACCTTAATAGTTACCTGCTGGCCCGGCTTCATATGCTTGAGCTGTGTTTCCTTGAAGTTGGCTACTACCCAGACGTCGGGAGTGACGATGTTCAGCACGGGCTGTCCCGTTCTTATGAATTCACCCGCCTCGATACTTTTCTTCGCTATTTTGCCCGATTGCGGTGCGCGTATATTCGTATATGACAGGTTCAATTGTGCCTGTTCTGCCGCCGCCTTTGCCTCAGCCGCCTTCGCACGGGCGATCGCAACCTGGCTGTCGGCTGATTCACGCTGCGATTGCGCCGAACGCGCAGCCGCCGACGCGTTGTCTAATTGCTGCTGTGTTATACCTGCGTTGGCGTCGAATAATTGCTTATATCTTTTGTAATCCTTTTCGGCCCTGCCCGTTTCTACCGATGCCGTATTCGCCTGCGCCTGACTTTGTGTTACTGTCGCCTCCGCCGCGGACAGCGCCGCCTGTGCCAAATCCAGCCGGACCTGGTAATCACGCGGGTCTATTTTTGCCAGAAGGTCGCCCTTTTTTACCTGCTGGTTATCGCTGATGTCCACTTTTTGGACGTGACCGTCCACCCGCGCACTTACGGATATGATGTGCCCCGTTATAAAAGCGTCGTCAGTGGATTCCCGCGACATAGCGCGAATCACATAAACGAGGGTTACGATTAAACCAAGCGTTCCTAAAACTACTGCCGCCGTTTTTGCCGTCTGCCTGCCTTTGAATTTCGATTTCATATCTGTAATCATTTGGACTCCGTAGAAACAGGTTGTGTATTGGTTGTGGCGGTTGCTGCTTTGTTCTGCTGTATTTTTGCGGGCTCAAAGCCGGCTAATGTCCCCATTGCTTTCTGCAGGTATAATTTTGCGGCAACATGGGAGTAAATTGACTGATAGTAGTTTGCCCGGGCGATAGTAAGGGCCGTCTGGGCGTCAACCACCTCAATTAGCGTATTCACGCCCTGCCTGTAGCCTGTTTCAACAAGCCGCAGGCCCTCTTCGGCGCGGGAAAGGTTCAGCTTCTGCGAATCGACAAATTCTGCTGCGTCTTCGATGCTCAGCGTGGCCTTTGTAAGTTCCAGCAATGCCGTTTCCTCGGCATCGACAAGGTCAATCTGAGATTGTTTGAGCCGGGCCTTTTGCGTAATAACGCTGCCTTCGCGGGCAAAACCGTCAAACAGCGGCAAAGACGCAATAACCCCGTAGTTCCAGCCGCTGTCCCATTCGACAATCATAGCATTATGTGAATTCGGCTTGGTCAGATAATTATGGTAATAAGCGCCGACTGTCGGGTAGAAAGAGCTTTGCGAAATCACCAGCAGCTCTTTTTGCTGTTTTATGCCAAGCTCTTTGCCGACCAGGTCGGGCCTATGCCGATAGGCGCTGGCGACGGCGTCCTCAATCGTTATATTCACAGGGACATAAACAAGCTTATCCGAAAGGACAAAGGAGCTGTCCTGCGAGACGCCCATTGCCTTTATCAGATTTGCCTTTGATACATTGATGGCGTTTCGACGCTGTATGAATATCGCCGTAAAATTCGACAGCTCAACTTCCGCCCGCAAAACATCATAGCTCGATGCGACGCCGGCGTTATGCTTTTGCTTTACGTCAGCCAGATGCGCCTTCGCTGATTTCACCGCGTCATCGGCTATCGCGTAAAGGTGCTGGTCTAAAAGAACCGTGTAATAACCTGATTGTGCCGCGTAAGCCGTCTCCTGCACGGCTGTTCTCACCGCCTGGTCTGCCATCAGTGCCCTCAGTCGTCCCGCGTTGATTCTCGCCGGTATCGCCCCGCCCGCGAATATCGGCTGAGTGACCGTCAGACCCGCCGAGTAATTATCCAGATCGCCCATTGTTACGTTTTGGCCATTGAATGTGAAATACGATCTCTCGTCGATGCGCTCATACCCGGCCGAAAGTGAAACACTTGGCAAAATCGCCGAATATGCGCCAAGCTCGCCGCCGCGTGCGGCCTCTTTTTCCTGCAGCGTCTTCAAAAGCATTTTGTTATTCGTCAGTGTCAGCTTCAGGCAGTCGTCGAGAGCGAGTTCTCCCGAAATTACCGCCTGCGTCTGCTTCTCGGCTTGTTTGCGGCCTTCCCACTGCTTATACGCCGATTCCCGCGACAGCGTCGCCTCATTAGTGAACTCCTCTTTACTGACGCAGCCGGGAAGTGAAATCACGGATAGTAAAAGACACAGGATTAGATTGTTTGCCAGTTTCATTTCTTGTCCCCTTTTGCGTAAGCCCTGATGCCGGCTGCCGAGAATTTAACTATATGGCTTATTGACTCGTCGATATTTATGGACGCGATTGAATGGCCTTGTGCCCCTTCGAACAACACCTTGGCCTGCATAATATGGACCAGTTGACCGGTTAGTGATAGAATGCACATCAGGGCCTCGTGTTTATTGATGTTCGGACAAATAACCGCGATTGCTTCTTCCATCGCTGTTAGTGTCGGGGCAGCCAGTTCATTGAGGAACATATTTTTTGGCAGCCGCTGCTCCGCCATTTCCCGAAAGAAAAGCTGCATAAATCGCTGGCTTTGCTGTGGGTCCAGAAACGGCTTTATAAAATCAACGGAGTAAGCGTAAAACAATTTTTCCAGTGTTGGTTTGGTCTTATCGCTCATAACGGCCTTGATGGTATTAAGCCGGCTCTCACACATCTCACGAAGACGCAATCGAAACAACTCCTCGTAAAGTTCACGCTTGTCGCCGAAAAAGTAATTTATGGACGCCGGACCTCGTCTTGCCTTTGTGGTAATGTCTCGAATTGCGGTTCCGTCAAAACCCTTTTGAGCGAACATCTCTTCCGCGGCATCCAGCAGCCGCTGTCGTGTTATTCTCGCCTCTTTTGTTGAATATGGGGCGTTTGTTTCATTCGCACCGGCCATAATTATCTCCTTAAATCGCTCGCTTTAAATACTTGTATAAAGCGCTTGTTTCATACATAGTATAAAACATTTGTATCAAACAGTTGTATGAAACATTTGTTTTGGACACTCGGTTAATGATACAAAAGCAAAAAAAGCTCATTATTGAAGTTATAATAAGCTTTTATATGGCTTGCTTGGCAAATAGATGCGGCAAAAACACCTGTGTTTTTCTTCAAAAAGTGGCCGATTTAGAGTCGAAAATTGAGTGGTTTTTGGCATTAAAACAGGACCATTTTGCAGGGCAAAACAGGGTCTGTCAAAAGACGAAGGCGGCGATTATAATGACTGATGATTTACGAATAGACATAGATTAGTCAGTGAGGTAGATGATGAAACGAAGTTCTTTTGTCCCGCGAAACGCCTTCACATTAGTCGAGCTTTTAGTCGTGATAGCGATAATAGCGCTTCTGATGGGGGTGCTTTTGCCCGCGCTGAACAAGGCGAGACAGCACGCCAAGGCAATTGTTTGCAAGAGCAATCTGAAGCAGATTGGCCTTGCGGCAAATTTCTACGCCGAGGCGTGGAACTGGTATCTCCCTCGCGGCACAGGTTCGTCGGGCAATACATGGTTTCAGTGTTTTTTACCATATCTTTCCGAACACCCGATAGGTAACGACTACCGGAATGTCAAGATGTATCGATGTCCGAGTTATCCGAACAGGGAACAAACGGTTTGTTTTGTGGTTAATGGCTGGGAGTTTACGGGGCCAGGTGATTTGATTGGAGCTGCGGTAGATAAGCCGACAAGAGTGTTAGGACTGCGTCGGCTGGACAGGACTATTTACCTGGCGGACAATGAGGACGGTCCCGGGCGAGAGATTATCAAAAAGCTAAATGACCCTGGATGGGACAAGCTTGATGTATGGAGCAATAACCATTTGCCGAAGGGGCCTGATAACGAAAGACGAGTCGCGCGGACAAGGCACAGCAGGGGGACAGCGAAGCCGGGCTGTCATGTATTGTATCTTGACTGGCACGCGGACTGGATGGGGGCCGATGATATGACACGAGATATGTGGAGATTCTACCGGTAGGCATTTTCGGCAAATGTCACAGACGCAATACCAAAACGAGGAACCGCATTTAGATAAATCTCTACGGAAGATATTACTTCAATGCCCGTTCGAGGTCGGCGATTAGGTCATCGGTGTCTTCGATGCCCACAGCCAGCCGGAACAGCGTGTCGGTAATACCTAATTTGTAGCGTTCCTTTCGGCTGTAGTCGTAATAGCTCACAAGGGCAGGATGGGTAATAAGCGATTCTACGCCGCCCAGTGATGGCCCGATGTTAATCAGCTTCAGCCGGTCGAGCAGTCGTTTGGAGTCAACAATAGTCCCCTTAACCTCGAACGAAACAACGCCGCCGCCGCCTTCCATCTGCTGTGTCGCGACCTCGTATTGTTGGTGACTTGGCAGGAAGGGATAATAAACACGCCTTATCGCCGGATGCGCTTCGAGCCATTCCGCGATTCGCAACGCGGATTCGTTCTGATGGCGGACACGAAGCGGGAACGTCTTTAAACCTCGCAAAAGCATATAGCAGCAGTGCGGGTCGATAGTGCCGCCCATCGATTTGTGCAGGTCGCGAATTTTTTCAATAAGTTTCTGTCTGCCTAAGACCGCGCCGGCCAGAATATCGTTGTGGCCCGCCAAATATTTGGTGCAGCTTTGCAGGACAAGGTCCATACCGAACTCGATGGGCCTCTGGTTATAAGGCGTGGCGAAAGTCGAATCGATGAGCGTGAGGATTTTGTGCTTATCGGCTATTTTCTTGATTTTCACAAGGTCGAAGATATTCAGGTATGGATTGGTTGGCGATTCTGAAAAAATGAAGCGGGTGTTTTTCCTGATGGCTTTGTCGATAACGTTATAGTCGCCGAATGCGACAATCGTGCAGTCAATCGCGAACTGCTTGAGATACGACTTGCAGAACTCCAGCGTCTTCTTGTAGCTGTCGTCGGTGATGACGATGTGGTCGCCGGACTGCACAAGCGACAAAATGGTGGTGGTGATTGCACTCATCCCGGACGAAAATACCACGCAGTCCTCTGCGCCTTCGAGGTCGGCCAATCGCTGCTCAGCGATTTTGGTGGTCGGGTTGCCGTATCGGCCATATTCGTAATGTGCCTTGCCCTTTTTGGTGTAATCCTCGATTGCCTTGCTGTTTTTGAAGGTAAATGTGGCGGTCTGGACAATCGGCGTCATCAGCGAGTCGGCGTATTTCTGCCTCGGTTCCCCCGCGTGAATAGCCCTTGTCGCCATCGACGCCCGGCTATGGAGCTTTTTTGCCTTTTTCGTTGATTCGGCCATACTTTATTCCTTTCGCGGAACTCGGTAAGCCCCCAGGTTTATCCTGGGGGTTAACCCCCAACAAGAGCGGGGGCTTACGGGAAATCACTGTTTATCCGAAAAAGGGGCCGGCTTCAAGTGATTTTTGGCCGGGTATGCGGATATGCCATATGTAAAGGGCGGCTAATCATCTGATATGACAAAAATCCGCGAAAAAATCACGGAAAAACTGTAACAAAAGAGAGTAGTTATGGACTTTATATTGTAAAGAGCAGATGCCGAAGACGACGGCTGTTCAGGCCGGTTTTCAGTGGACATGAACGGGACAGTATTGGTATAATATACCTTACATTGTTCTGAAAGGGCAGGAAAATGAAGAGGGTCATCGCAATAGCAGCGGTCTTGCTGCTGGTCTCAAACGCCTTTGGGGCTGAACGTTTAGTCCCCAGCCAATATGCAACAATCCAATCGGCAATCGATGCGGCCTCACCCGGCGATACGGTCATAATATCTCCCGGCATATACACCGGCGCGGGAAACTACAACATCTCCTTTTCCGGCAAGGCAATAACCGTTCGCAGCATCGACCCGAACGATGAAAGTGTTGTCGAAAGCACTGTGATTGACTGCAATATGCTGGGCAGGGGATTCAGTATAGACGCGAGTGTGATTTTGGACGGCCTGACCGTAACCAATGGCAATACCGGAGGCATATATATTTCCGCAGGCGCTCCGCTGATTCGTAACTGTAACATAAGCGGTAATTACTCGGCCGGGAGAGGTGGCGGTATTTATGCCGCTGCGACCGTTTTGGTGGACAACTGCAAAATAGTGAATAACGAATCTGCTTCAGCAGGGATTGCCGGCGGAGGATTATTTTTTTTCCCGCCGTTATCTTCGAAAACTATGACGGTCAGCAGGTCAATTATTGCAGGCAACGTTGCCTTGTCGGCATCGGGACAGGGCGGCGGAATCTGTGTCTATAGTGGCGCATTAAATATCAGCAGCAGTATTGTGGCCGGAAACTTCTCCCAAAGCAGAGCAGGCGGATTGTATGCTTATCAGGCAAATGTAAACGCAAATTGGTGCACGTTCGGCGGTAACGCGGCCGTCGGCTCAGGCGGGGGTGTCTTTGCTGAGGGTTCAGGCAAGTTATCGGCGATGAACAGCATTTTCTGGGGCAACTCCGATGCCGGCGGAACAGGTCCGGATGCGCAAGTTTCTCCGTATACGTGTTCCGTCCTTTTCAGTTGTATTCAAGATGCAGACCCAAATGACCAAACTATTCTGTTTGGAGGCGAGACCAACGGTAATATCGATGACAATCCTATGTTTGTCAGGGAGCCGAATGACGGAGGCGATGGCTGGGGAGTGGGCGGTAACGACGATTACGGCGACCTGCATCTGCGGCCGGATTCGCCCTGTATTGATGCGGGCAGCCCGCTTTATGTCCCCGATGCCAACGCAACCGATATTGACGGCGAGCCGAGATTGACCGGAAGTGCCGTCGATATGGGAGCTGATGAATACGGCAAAATTATTGTTGTTACCAAACCCGCAGGAGGCGAAATTTGGGCGACGGGCAGCAAACATCCGATTAAGTGGGATAAATACGGGGTCGGCAGCGCGGATATCCTTTTCAGCAGCGACAATGGCAATAATTGGGAGACGATTGCCGACGGAATTGCCGATGTCAACAGCTACTTTTGGCAGTT
>Ga0315290_10004281_pt1 | contig 10274 bp, 19 predicted proteins | sample YL17G12_0_MG_FD_203627 | JGI IMG/M metagenome (GOLD analysis project Ga0315290, IMG submission 203627) | Sediment microbial communities from Yellowstone Lake, YNP, Wyoming, USA - YL17G12_0 | ecosystem: Environmental > Aquatic > Freshwater > Lake > Sediment | place: USA: Wyoming | collected...
GGTGGATCGTACATTGCGTGTAATAAAACAGCCATAGCAAACCCTAATATTCCAAACGCAGGAATAACGTATAGTCCACCAATATTGATAAGTATGTATAATCCTATAATGAATAGGAACACAGATGGTAGAACTGTTATAAAGTTTGTTGCTGAGTCTAGAGGAACTATCTCAAAACCTAAATCTGTTCCAATGTAGTAGAAAGTCAAGAACATGACAATTAATAAGACTGCAATGAAAACAATTCTAAAGTCTATTCCAAAAACAGATTGATTGTTGCTTTTTCTTTTTCTAGTCATCGTCTTTTCTTCCCACCTAGTGCTACGAATAGCACCGTTAATATAGCACCTATTGTTATCGGTAGTATTAAAATGTTTGTGTCTCCACCTATCGCACCACCAGCACCTGCCGATGTCGTTGTTGTCGTTATCTTACTTATTGTTGTTATGGTTGATGTGGAGGTTGAACCAAGAGAATTTGTTAATGTTGTGCAGGTGGTTGTTGTGACGTTAACAGTGACGGTGGTGGAAGTTTCTGTAGTTGTATCGTTTGTTGAACATATTGTTTCACAGGTCTCAACTGTGTCCGTAGAAGTTATACTACTTGTTAGAATCGAGCTTGAACATGTTGTTATTGTTGTACCGAAAGTTATAGTTTTTGATGGTGTAGTTTTTGTTGATGCTACAATGGCATCATATGTGTATGAATCATAAATTTCGGTAACAGTTCCTGATGTTAGAGTGAATCTGTCTATTAAATAACTTACAAACACAGGAACATTAGCAGATTGGCTGGCTGTAAATGTGGTAAAGAGACTTATAGAGTCCGTCCAAGTCCAAGCGGTTGGTGTTGCCGTATAAACAATCGCTGTGAAAGAGATCAAACTGGTTCCTGTGGCTGTAAATTCACCGTATATAATTCCTCTATCATCGGTACGTATAGAAGTTGTGGACGATGAATATGTTATAGTTGCAACTGAACGGGTGAACGTATAACAGGTTGTGGTATCGCTTGTAGTTGTCACACATTTTGATGTCGTAGTGGTGGGAGTAGTAGTGCATGTTGTGGACGTGGTTTTTGATGTAAAGGTTGATGTGGTGGAGAACTCAGTTGTCGTAGTTCTGGTAGTCTGTATTGAAGTTGAAGAAAATGAGGTTGTTGTGTACCTAGTTGTTAGTGTTGAAGTTGTGGCGGTTGATGTTGTTGTTTTACATGTAGATACTGATGTTGTGGGTAGTGTTGTGGTGGTTATTGTACTCGTGAATTTACTTGTTGTTGAGCTACATGAGGTAGTAGTTGTTTTGCTTGTCTCCTTTGATGTTGTTGATGTAGTTGTTGTTGTTAATACACTAGGACTTACACTAGTTAATGATGTTGTCGTACACGTTGAAGTTGAAGCAGTTACACTTACCGTAATACTTGTTGTAGTTTCAGTAGTCAACGGGTCAACTATAACAAGAACAACTGTCCAAATAGTTATACTACTAGGATTATTGGATTCTGTTGAAATAATTGTAGTAGTTAAAGTTCCCCCAGTATCCTCACCACCCCAATCTCCATTACTAGGTTCTGGATAAACAAATTTTGTAACAAAAACAGTATCCCAATATACAGGTACTTCGGCAGAAAGTGAATTGGTAATAATAATTGAAGGTGCGTAATTTTCCGTACCTGTAACAGGCATTATATTTCCATCAATTATAAATTGTTTTAAACCAGTTGTACATCTAGTTACAAACTCATGCCACCCAATTGTTCTATCAATACTACTATCATAATTATCATCATTCAGTTGATACTCATAATGATTAATATCATTTATTATTCCTATCCAAGAATCTTCTATTTCTCCCGCATCAAAACTAAAAATCGTGCACTCTACTAATGGTGACATTTTATCATAATAATGTGCATGTGTCGCTTTATTTGTATAAGGACTTTGAAGAAGCGTTATAAAAGAATTTGTAGATAACTTCACACTCTTATATCCTGTATAAGCATATAATGGAGATAATGTGGGAGAAGAACCATATATTCCATATGGTGTTGTTCCAGACAAAAACCAAAGATTTCCAAACTGCACTTCCCAAGTCACATAGTCTCTATAAACTAGTAACATTTCCCCACCAATTATTTCTCTATATGATGCAGGGGCACGTTTATTAGTTGGAAGATTTGTAATTTGAATCATACTTCCCCAAGTTGCCCCACCATCAGAAGATTCTTTTATAACAACATCTAATCCAGCATTCCATTGCGCAGAAAGATATGCCACTTTAAGATTATCAGAATCTTCAAAAGCAAGTGTATAGTCTCTATTAGTTCCTGCCGTTTCATCTATAAATACTTCTGCATTCCAAAGAGAAATATCATTGGGATTAGTTGTTTTACTAAAAGCTATAGTATTTGAATCCTTAATACCATAAATAATGCTTATTCTATCATCTGGAAAAACATTTAATTGTGGAAGAATAGCTTTTATAGATGATACAGCAACAGGCACTCCTTGAGACCAAGATGTACCACCCAAATATGAAATCTTTTCAACATAAACTTTCGTATCTCTATAACCATAATAATGCCCAGCACCAACGTACAAATTATTTAAACTATCTATATCAATACTTGTAGCCATAAATCCTTGCGGAATATTTAAAGTTTCAACAGTCCAACTTGTCCCACCATTAATTGACCTTGCCCACCGAGATTGGTCATTTAAACTCCTAAGATAAACAACGTGAATATAATTATTTGAATCTACAATAATATCAGGTATACCACAACCTGCTGAACTATCTATAACAATATCTGCACCCCATGACCATGTCCATAAGGCTGGAACTGTTTTATCCACCGTACCCTTTCTAAAATGTATATGCCCATCCGATGATATCCAACCATATACCATATATAAATTATCACTAGAATCTTTAGCAATAGCTGGAAGGTCAACTTGCCAAGGAGTAAAAACTTTCACATTTGTAGTAACCCAATTAATTCCATTATTCCTACTAATCGAATGTTTTATATACGAATTAGTTTCACCAACAAAAGCAGATGAAGAAGCAAGATGTATAGTACCATCCGAAGTTATTACCATTTTATGTTGAGATTGTGATTCAGAATATGGACCATCTAATTGCCCAGATGGTGTCCACCCATTCAAATCATCTTCAAAATCTTCAAAGAATATAAATGTGTTAGCTCCGTTAGATATTGACGCTGCTCCTGCATTTCCATAATAAAGATAAATAGTTCTAGCAACCGTACTCAAATCGTCTGCAATTTCAACCCAGAAAATCGCATAGTCTCCGTCAACCTTCTTTTCAATCCAGTAGTCTAAAAGTGTGGTTCCATCAACTTTAGTGAATCTTACGTCACCAAAGTCTGTTCTACTGTTACCGTTAAGATAAACACTTGATCCACTATCCACACCATTTCCATAGTAGACTGTAAAATTTACTTGATAATTAACACCTGCCCCGACAGAGGGATTAATAACATGATATTTACGATAACTCCAACCGCTAATCCAGTTATCACCCATAACAGATGGCATATACCCTATGGAAGATGATAGAATAATAAGAAGCACCATCACAGAAAATATTCTTTTATCCATCATCTTCTACTCCTTATATATAATGCTATTACCAACACAAAAAATATAAACACTACTAGGATAAGTATATTCCAGTTTCCTACTTGACCTATTATTGTTGTGGCGGTTATTATAGTTTTCGTTGTGGTGGCATTGGTGGTTGTGGATATTCCACCTGTTGTGGTTGTCGTGCTGGCATCGGTTATGGTTGTGCATGTTGTTGTTATGCTTGTGGAGATAGCTGTCCAAGTCTCACAAGTTGACTCACTGAGCAGAGTGATACAGGTTGTGGTACAGGATGAAACTATATCTGTGGACGTTACGCATGTTGTTTCACTTATAGTCTCTATTGATGTTTGTGTTACACACGAAGTTACACATAGTGTTGTGTGAGTTAAAGTTATAGTTTCACACTTTGTAGATTCGCTTGTTTCTGTAACAGAAGTTGTCACGCAAGATGTTGAGGTGGAGGAACAAACCGTGGTCTCGCAGAATGTCGTTGAGGATGTGGAAGAGTATACAGAGGTGACACAGAATGTTGTGCTTGAGGTGGATGAGTAAACCGAAGTATCACAAGTGGTAGTACAGTAAGTTGACGAATTGATTGTGGTTACACAGAACGTTGTTGATTCCGTTGAGGAATATGTAGAGGTATCACACGTTGTAGTGCTGGAAGTTGAGGACTTTATCGAGGTATCACAAGTTGTTGTACTGGATGTTGACGAGTAAACAGATGTTTCGCATGTTGTGGTACTCGAAGTTGAAGTGAACGTGGATGTTACACATGTTGTCGTAGTGGTAAGATTAATAATGGTTAAGGTACTACAGGTTGTTTCTAAAACCTCAATTGATTCCACACTTGTAATTGATGTACACGTTGTTTGTGTACTTGTAACATCTGTTCTGCTAGTGGTTGAACAGGACGTTGAGGTGGATGAATAAACCGAGGTATCGCAAGTTGTGGTTGATGATGTTGAGGAATTTACAGAAGTTTCACAGAATGTGGTGCTGGATGTTGAGGAATAAACGGAGGTCTCACAGAACGTTGTGGATTCGGTTGAAGAGTACACAGATGTATCACAAGTGGTGGTGCAATATGTTGATGATCTTACAGTCGTTACACAGAATGTGGTTGACTCCGTGGAGGAATATACCGATGTATCGCAGGTCGTGGTGCTTGATGTTGAATAATCTGTGGAACTTACACAGAACGTTGTCGAGAATGTAGATGAATATACAGACGTATCGCAGGTTGTGGTACTTGAGGTAGAGGATTTTACTGAGGTATCACACGTAGTTGTGCTTGATGTGGATGAATATGTAATTGAAACACAGAATGTTGTCGAGAAAGTCGATGAACTTGTGGTTGTCTCACAGAACGTTGTGCTAAATGTTGAGGAATATGTGCTGGTTTCACAGAAAGTTGTACTGAATGTAGATGAATATGTTGAGGTGGAACATGTTGTTGTGCTGGTATTATAAGAGGATGTGGTGGTTGAACAAGTGGTATTTGTGGATGTAACATCTGTTCTGGATGTCGTTGAACACGAAGTAGTAATAGAGGTTGTTGTTGAACATAGAGTTGTTTCTGTTGTATATTCTGTTAATATGGTAGTGCTGAAGGTGTATGTTTCTGATTCTATAGTGGTAGTGAATGTACATGTTTGGGATTCGATTGTTGTTGTGAAGGTACTAACTTCTGTATCTATAGTTGTTGTAAGTGTTGAAAATTCGGTAGCTATTGTAGTAGTAAATGTACAAGTCTCAGATTCTACGGTGGTAGTGAATGTACATATTTGGGATTCTACGGTAGTTGTAAGAGTACTAACTTCTGTGGCGATGGTTGTAGTTAGCGTTGAAAATTCTGTGGCTATAGTGGTTGTGAAGGTGCAAGTCTCAGATTCTACGGTTGTGGTGAGGGTGCAGGTTTGGGATTCGATTGTTGTTGTAAAAGTTGAGGTTTCAGACTCGACAGTAGTTGTGAAAGTGCATGTTTCTGATTCTACAGTTGTGGTAAATGTGCAAGTCTGAGATTCGACTGTGGTAGTGAATGTAGAAGTTTGGGATTCTACTGTTGTCGTGAACGTGCAGGTCTCAGATTCGATTGTGGTAGTGAAGGTGCATGTTTGGGATTCAACGGTAGTTGTGAATGTCGAGGTTTCGGATTCTACAGTGGTGGTGAAGGTACAAACTTCTGTATCTGCGGTTGTTGTTGTAGTTTCTATTTCTGTTAATAATGTGGTTGTTGTACACTCGGTTTTTGTAGTTTCGGTATAGGTGCTGATACAGGTGGATGTGGTGGAACAAAATGTGTTGGTTGAGGTAATATCTGTACGAGATGTGGTTGAACAGGAAGTACTGACACTTGTTGAGGTGGAACAAGAGATTGTACAGGTTGTATAGACAGAGGTGGTTGTGCTACAGGTTGTCTCGGTGGAGGTTATGTCGGTACGAGTGGTGGTTTCACACTTGGTTGAGGTGGAGGAATAGGTGCTGGACTCGCAGAAGGTGGTTGAGGAAGTTGAGGAATATATGGAGGTATCACATGTTGTTGTACAGGATGTAGTAACACTTGTCGTTGTAGAGCAGGTCGTGTTTGTTGAAGTTACATCAGTTCGTGTGGTTGTTGAGCACGTTGTTATTACGCTTGTAGTTGTCGAGCATGTGGTTTCTGTTGAAGTGATATCGGTTCGTGTTGTGGTTGTGCACGTAGTGGATACAGATGTGAATGTTGATGTGTCACAGGTTGTTGTAGAAGAAGTTGAGGAATACACCGAAGTATCGCAGGTCGTGGTGCTTGAGGTGGATGAATAAACAGACGTTGCACAGATTGTTGTGCTAGATGTGGACGAATATGTAGAAGAAGAACAGAAAGTGGTTGAGTACGTGCTAGAATATGTTGATGTATTACATGTGGTTTCACAGGTTGTGGTGGTTGAAGCAGCGAGAATGTTGAACTCTAATACGAATAAGTCCACAAGTAGATAGTGAGTACCAATACCGTTAGTTGGATGTGAGAACCTAAACTGAGCATTACCATTAACATCTATCATGTTGTCCTGATCTTCATAATAGGTGGTATTATACCATTGCTTACCAACAGTGTTACTATCAATTCTTCTTAGTGTTTCCCACTCAGCTCCCTCCCAATCGTAATATTGTAATACTAATAAATGTCCTGCTGAACCATAGTACTGACCGTATACTCCAATGTGCATATTATAGAAAGATGGAATGTTATTGAAGTAAACATACGCCTCTAAGACTGGTGCAACACCATTACCTTCTGCAACTGACCAAACCGCATTATCAACAGTCCAGACCTGAGATAACACACCTGTGTTGGTTGCACCGATGGACATAGATATTGTTGTTGCAACTTTGGACATAGTTTGCCCACCTGTAACGGTTGTTGTTGTGGAATTTTTGGTTGTTGAGGTGGTGCAAGTCGTGGTGCATGTTGTATAAATTGAAGTTGTTGTAGAGCATGTTGTATTTGTAGAAGTAACATCTGTGCGAGTAGTTGTTGTGCATGTTGTATTAATTGAGGTTGATGTGGAACATGTATAAGTACTGGTGGTGCTAACAGAAGTTGAAGTACTACAGGTTGAAGTACACGTTGTATAGACGGAAGTTGTTGTAGAACATGTGGTTTCGGTTGAGGTGACATCCGTTCTTGTAGTAGTGGAGCACGTTGTATCCACACTTGTAGATGTGGAACAGGTTGACGTACAGGTTGTGTTTACGGATGTTGATGTACTGCATGTGGAGGTGCTGGTCGTATCGATGGAGGTTGTTGTTGAGCAAGTTGTTTCTGTAGAGGTCACGTGTGTAATAGACGTTGTAGAACAAGATGTTGAGGTGGATGAGTAAATTGATGTTTCACAGAATGTAGTCGAGAATGTAGAGGAATAAACCGATGTATCACAAGTTGTAGTGCTACACGTTGATGAATTTGTTGTTGTAAAACAGGTTGTAGTACTGTAAGTTGACGAATTAACAGACGTATCGCAAGTAGTGGTACTAGATGTTGAGGAATAGGTGGACGATTCACAGAATGTTGTGGATGAAGTTGAAGAGTATACGGAAGTATCGCAGGTGGTTGTGCTTGAGGTAGATGATCTTACAGTCGTATCACAAGTTGTCGTGCTATATGTGGAAAAGTTTGTGGTTGTGTCACAAGTCGTGGTGCTATATGTAGATAAATCAGTAAACGTATCACAGGTTGTGGTGCTATAGGTGGATAAATCTGTGATTGTGTCACAAGTCGTTGTTGAAGAAGTTGAAGATTTTACAGAGGTATCACAAATTGTGGTGCTTGACGTTGATGAATAAACGGATGTTTCGCAGAATGTGGTTGAGCTTGTGCTGGAATAAACGGACGTGAAACAAGTTGTCGTACATGTTGTATAAATTGAAGTTGTGGTCGAACATGTAGTCTCTGTAGATGTGACATCGGTCCTAGATGTTGTACTGCATGAGGTTGTGACCGAAGTTGTCGTGGAGCATGTTGTATCAGTTGACGTTACATCAGTCCTGCTGGTGGTTGAGCATGATGTAGTTACACTTGTTGTAGTGCTACAGGTTGTCTCAGTTGAAGTGACATCGGTTTTAGATGTCGTAGAACAGGTAGTTGTAATAGAGGTTGATGTAGAACATGAAGATGTGCTCGTGGTGCTAATAGAAGTTGATGTGCTACAAGTAGAAGTACAAGTTGTGTAAACTGAGGTTGTCGTGCTACATGTCGTTTCTGTTGAGGTAACATCAGTCCTTGTGGTTGTAGTACAGGTTGTATCAACACTAGTTGATGTGGAGCAGGTTGATGTACAAGTTGTGTTTACGGATGTTGATGTACTGCATGTAGAGGTGCAAGTGGTATAGACAGAAGTTGTGGTTGAGCAAGTAGTATTTGTGCTTGTAACATCGGTACGTGTTGTCGTGGAACATGTAGTGTCTACGGAAGTTGTAGTTGAACATGTTGTTTCTGTCGATGTTACGTCTGTACGTGTGGTGGTGGAACAGGATGTTGTGACAGACGTTGTGGTACTACATGTCGTATCTGTACTAGTAACATCGGTACGTGTGGTTGTAGTACACGTTGTATTTACTGAAGTTGAAGTTGAACATGTAGACGTGCAAGTTGAACTAACAGATGTATCCGTTATGATAGTTATGGTAGTTGTTTCTAGTGTAATTAATGTAGCTGTTGAACAGGATGTTTCTGTTGAAGTCACAATAGTTGAACTGGTTGAAGTACAGAAAGTCGATGTTGTAGTTGAACACGAAGTGCTTGTTGATGATGAACACGTAGTTTCTGTCGATGTTACATAGGTCTCACATGTTGTTGAACAGAATGTTGAAGATGTTGTGGAACATTCTGTACTGGTGGAAGATGAAAATTCCGTACTAGTGGATGTAACATAGGTTTCACATGAGGTTGAGCAGAACGTGGAGCTTGTAGTCGAACATTTGGTTGAAGTTGATGACGAATATTCTGTGCTAGTTGATGTTATAATTGTCTCACACGCAGTAGTGCAATATGTCGATGAGGTTGTGGAACACTTCGTACTAGTTGAGGTCGAATACTCTGTGCTTGTTGACGTAATTATCGTTTCATACGCTGTAGTACAGTATGTGGATGATGTTGTCGAACACTTTGTGCTGGTTGAAGATGAATATTCTGTGCTGGTAGAAGTTACTATTGTTTCACAAGCAGTAGTACAATAGGTGGATGATGTCGTTGAGCATTTCGTACTCGTTGAACTTGAATATTCGGTACTTGTTGATGTTACAATCGTTTCACACGCTGTAGTGCAGAACGTAGAAGACGTTGTAGAACATTTAGTCGATGTCGAGCTTGAAAACTCAGTACTTGTAGAAGTAACTATGGTCTCACAGGCTGTGGTGCAATACGTTGAACTTGTAGTTGAACATTTAGTGCTAGTTGAGGACGAATATTCCGTGCTAGTCGATGTAATTATTGTTTCACAAGCCGTAGTGCAGAAAGTTGAGGATGTTGTCGAACACTTTGTTGATGTCGAACTTGAGTATTCTGTGCTAGTTGAGGTTACAATGGTCTCGCAAGCTGTGGTACAGTATGTGGAGCTTGTAGTAGAACATTTGGTTGATGTCGAACTTGAATATTCCGTACTAGTAGAAGTAATAATAGTCTCACATGCCGTAGTACAATAAGTGGACGATGTGGTTGAACACTTGGTACTAGTCGATGACGAATACTCTGTACTAGTAGAAGTTACTATTGTTTCACACGCAGTGGTACAGAACGTAGAAGAAGTTGTGGAACATTTAGTAGATGTGGATGATGAATATTCTGTAGATGTTGATGTAATTATCGTTTCACATGCGGTAGTACAGTATGTAGAAGACGTAGTAGAACATTTAGTGGATGTCGAACTCGAATACTCGGTGCTTGTGGATGTGACTACAGTTTCGCAAGCTGTTGTACAATAAGTTGATGATGTTGTAGAACATTTTGTGGAAGTTGAGGTTGAATACTCTGTACTTGTTGATGTTATTATAGTTTCACAAGCAGTCGTACAATAAGTAGACGATGTTGTTGAACACTTAGTTGACGTTGAGGAAGAACACGATGTTTCTGTTGATGTGATAATAGTTTCGCTGGTTGATGTGCAATATGTGGAGGTTGTAGTAG
>Ga0315290_10004285_pt1 | contig 10269 bp, 11 predicted proteins | sample YL17G12_0_MG_FD_203627 | JGI IMG/M metagenome (GOLD analysis project Ga0315290, IMG submission 203627) | Sediment microbial communities from Yellowstone Lake, YNP, Wyoming, USA - YL17G12_0 | ecosystem: Environmental > Aquatic > Freshwater > Lake > Sediment | place: USA: Wyoming | collected...
GCTTCGGAATGACGTATCTTGTTGGTATTGATGTCGTCATGTATAGAATATAGGGAGCCCGGTGTCAAACATAAAAAGGAAAATGAGATGGGGGGAGACAACGAGAAAGAAAATTCATATTATAAAAGAAATGACATTCAAGGTGGCCGAATAAGAGAAGAGGAGGGGAAGAAAATGTCTACCAAAGAGCTCCAACAGGAAATCGTATCTACCATGAAACGCTGGCAAAAAATTGAATACTCCGCGCTGGCCTCCACCGGCCAGATCATCGAAAAGACGGACAACCCCGTCGTCCGGCTGGTCATGGAAATTATCCAACGAGATTCGCAGATGCATTACCGGATTCAGGAATGGATCGCCGACAGCCTGGAGTTTAAAACGGTCTCCTTAAGCCCCGATGAGCTCGGCAAAGTGTGGGGGATGATTGAAAGTCACATCGAGCTGGAAAGAAAGACCCTGGAAATGGCCACACAATCACTGGAGGCACTGAAAGGCAAGAAGATGGTGATCCAGGAATACTTGCTGCAGTACCTGCGGGAAGATGAGGAGAAGCATAACAATCTATTGAGGCGCCTGGAGACGATTAAAAAAGGGATGATCCCCTCGTGAGAAACCTTTCTACTCCTTGAATAATTTTTTCAGACCTTTAAAAGTTTCGTGAAGGCTTTCCCCCAAAGCCTTTCCGGCTTTTTTCAGGGCCTCTCCCATTTTTTTCGATTCCTTCTTGGCCGAGTCGGAGAACTGTTTGCCCGTTCTTTTCAACTCCTGCCCCGCCTCTTTTGTGTCCTTTTTGGCCTTTTGCCATTCTTCCTGCACTTTCCCTTTCGCCGATTCGGACATGCTTTTCTTGGGGGTCTCCTTCTTACTCGTATTCTCCTGTTTTTCTTGACCCGGGCACAGGACAATAGGAAAGGTGAGGGCCCATGCCAGAAGGCCGATGAAAATAATTTTTTTGGCTCTGCTCACCGCTCTTTTCCCCCCTTTCTCGCGCGTCCATTCTATTTTGGGCAAGGGCAGATCATTCGAGGGCAACATTCATATTTTATCATATCTATTATCCTGCGGGGGTCTGATTCAAGCATATCGGCAGGTTTCCAATTCATTTGACGGTTCGGCGAAATGTTTATAAAATGGTATAAATAAGGCGAGTTTTTCCCCCTTACAGGGTGGGAAAGAGAAATCCTTCATCAAAGGAGTTGACAGGGATGATCAAAAGAGAAATGCGGGTTTTCGCGGTGGCGTCGAGCTTCATCATCCTCGGGGTTCTGGCCCAAATGGCTTGGGCCGCGGATGTTCCCCGAATCAGCAAAGAAGAGCTAAAGGTGAAGCTTAACGACCCGGAGGTCGTTATTCTTGATGTCCGCGCCGCGGGTGATTGGGACAAGAGCAGGACAAAAATTCAGGGAGCCGTCAGGGAGGATCCCAATAAGAGCGCAAAATCATGGGCGGAGAAATATTCCCAAGACAAGACCATCGTCCTTTACTGCGCCTGACCCAGCGAGGGAACCAGTGCCCGGGTGGCACGGGAACTCATTTCGCTGGGATTCAAGAAAGTTTACGCGCTCAAAGGCGGATGGAAAGAATGGTCCAAGGATAATTTCCCTACCGAAGAGAAGTAACCCATCGGCCAATCCCCCCCGCTGAATGCGGGTGGGGGTTGCCTCCAGAACAATTGCAGCCTCAATTTAGGCAGTGCCTTAAAGGGGGGAAACCTCCTGCACCGGAAGTCTATGAGCGTTTTGCGAAAGGAGATGGTAATTTGAAGGCTACAGATTCGAGTTTTATGACCGCTGCGGAGCTGGCTTCGGCCGTTCGGAAAAAGCTTTTATCCCCCCTGGAAATCGTGGAGGCTCTTTTAGCCCGTATTGAAAAGATCAATCCCAAGGTCAACGCCTACTGCACGGTGGCCGCAGAAATGGCTCTGGAGGCGGCTAAGAAAGCAGAGGCGGAAGTGATGCGCGGGGGAGAACTCGGCCCTTTACACGGTGTGCCCGTGTCCGTCAAAGACCTTACCCTCACGGCCGGGATACGGACTACTTTTGGCTCGAAGATTTTCGAACATCATGTTCCCGACGAGGACGCCCTGATCGTCCAGCGCCTGAAAGCTGCCGGCGCCATCGTGATCGGCAAAACGAACACCCCTGAGTTCGGAGCCGGAGCAAACACTTACAATGCCGTCTTCGGGCCCACGCGCAATCCCTGGAAACTCACCCACACTTGTGGAGGTTCCAGCGGGGGTGCGGCTGTGGCTCTGGCCTGCGGGCTTGGCCCTCTGGCCACTGGAAGCGACCTGGGGGGTTCGCTGCGGATCCCGGCTTCATTTTGCGGGGTAGTCGGGTTCCGAACTTCTCCCGGGCTGGTCCCGGTATACCCTCGTTTTATGGGCTGGGATTTGCTGGCAGTTGAAGGACCAATGGCCCGCACGGTGCGGGACGCGGCGCTCATGCTCTCCGTGATGGCCGGCCCGGATGACCGCTCTCCGATTTCCTTTCCTTTAGATAAACGGGCATTGACCGCTGCGGTCGAGCAGCCGGAGATCCGGGGTCTGAGAGTAGCCTGGAGCCCGGATCTTAGAGTCGCGCCGGTGGATCAGGAAGTCCAGGAGATAGCGGCCGCCGCTGCCCGCAGGTTTGCAGAATTGGGGTGTTCGATTGAGCAGGCTGAACCGGATTTCAGCGGCGTGCGGGAGATCATCCAGGTGACGCGCGCTCTGCGGATGATGTCCCTGTATGCGGATACTCTGCGGGAATGGCGCGACCAGATGAACCCCAACCTGGTCCGGAACATTGAACAAGGGTTTTCGCTGACGGCGAAACAGGTGGGAGAGGCGGAGAAGAAGAGGACCGAGATCTATCACCGGGTACGCCAATTCTTCGAACATTTCGATCTTTTACTCACACCGACGGTTGCGGCGCCGCCCTTTCCGGTGGAAATGGACTATCCGAGAGAGATCAACGGGCAGCCCATGGCCAGCTACATCGATTGGTTCCTCATAACCTACGCCATCACCATTACTGGGCTGCCGGCGATATCCGTCCCCTGCGGCTGGACCGACGAGGGATTTCCAGTGGGCCTCCAGATCGTCGGGCGGAGGCTGAGCGAGGCGACGGTCCTCCGGGCCGCAGCCGCTTTCGAGGCCTTAGCCCCGTGGCGTGATAAAAGACCACCCATCGCAATGGGATAGATAGGGAGATAGGGGGATAAGAAGAATTAAATAAAATCTCCGCGTCACCGTGTCTCACTCCCTCCGCGTCATCTCTCAGCTCTTTAGATTATCGCCCTGTTCGCTCAAAAACTTGCCCAGCTCTTTCCGCGAGGGAAGGGAGGGTTGGGCTCCCCATTTCATTGTGGCCAGGGCTCCGGCTGCGTTGGCCAATCTTAAAACTTGACGAAGGGGTTTCCCCCCGGAAAGGCCACAGGCGAGGGCTCCCATAAAGGCATCCCCGGCGGCCGTCGTATCCACGACCTTCACCCGGAAGGCCTTCATCCAGATTTCCTCATCCGTATTCTTGAAGAAGAGGCCTTGGGGCCCCAGCGTAATCACCACATTCTTCACTCCCCGGCCCAACAATCTATTGGCGATTCTTGGCAGATCCCGGTCCCTTTTCATTTTGATCCCGGTTAAAGACTCAGCCTCCAATTCATTGGGCACCAGAAAATCGACGAATGAAAGGAGGTCGGGGTCAAGAGGAACGGAAGGAGACGGGTTAAGAAGCGTGAGTGCGCCATGATCTTTAGCCGCCTGCAAGGCCATTCTGACTGTTGGCAGGGGAATCTCCAATTGGGCCACGAAGACATTGACGCCTTGCCAGATCTGAGGGATCCTCTGAAGATCTCTTCTGGAAAGTGAACCATTGGCTCCCGGGGAAACGATGATCCTGTTTTCCCCTTCCGGGTTCACTTCGATCAAGGCCATTCCTGTGGAAAGCTTCCTGTCCTCTAGAAGGAATTTATGGGGGAGTCCGTTTCCGATCAAATATTTCCGGTAGGATTTCCCGTAGGAATCATTGCCCAGCTTGGTAACGAAGCTAACCTTTGCGCCCAGGCGCTTGGCGGAGATTGCCTGGTTCGCCCCTTTACCGCCAAAGACCGTGATCCGGTCATCCGCGGTGATCGTTTCCCCAGGCTGATGGAATCGGGGAGTTGTAAGAATCAGATCGACGTTGGAACTGCCGAGGACCAGAATCTTTTGGGCCATGGGTTCAAGGCCTCAACCTGGACAGAAAGAGTTCCAGGAATTTTTCTGATTTCAGCCCCAAGCATATATCCAGCTTCCGGTCATCGGAGACCCTGTTTCCTGAATATTCTTTGGTCTGGCCATAACGTTCCCCCTCTTGGGTCTCCACGGCAATGGGTAATCTTTCCTGGCGCACCAGATTGGGGTCGATGACCGCCCCCACCGCCAAAGGATCGTGAAGATGGAAGGCTTGAGCCCCGGCCCGGAAATGGCGTTCTTTGGAGTTATACCCGGTGGCTTCTATGACGAATTGGGAAAAAGGATGGCGAAGGGGCTTTACCCTTCCCTCGATAACGCGAGGAGAAAGAAACACTTGATGGGTAACATCCAGCGGGACCAGGGTGATCGGCAGACCGGATTCGAAGACCATTTTAGCTGCCAGCGGGTCTACATAGATATTGAATTCGGCGTAAGGGGTAACGTTCCCGGGCACCCGAACCGCTCCTCCCATGACCACCACTTCCTTGAGTTGCCTCATTCCCTGCGGGTCTTTCTGCAAACCTAACGCCAAGTTGGTGAGCGGGCCTACAGCGATCAAAGTAATCTCACCCGGATATTGACGAGCCATCTTGGTGATGAGTTCGTCTGCCCGACCGGGGAAAATCTGCCACCATCCTTCTCCCTCCCTTTGATTTATTTTTGCCTGTCCCAACCCGTCTTCCCCATGGACCGAATGGGAGTAACGGGGTTCGCCCCGTAAGGGTTGATCGGCCCCTTTGGCAATGATGGGCCGCTGCTGAGGTTGGATGAGGGTGAGGACTTTCTGGATATTGATAAACACCTTGTCTACGGGAACATTCCCATTCACACCCGTTATGGCTTCTACCTCCAGTTCGGGCGAGTGAAAGGCGAGAATCAATGCCAGGGCATCATCCACCCCCACGTCACAATCGATGATGATCTTCTTTTTCAACCTTGCCTGTTCCATGACAGATTTCACGATCGACTAAAGCAGCTACGGCTATACATAACGTCGTAAATAATTGCGCATACCGGGAGATATTCTTTTCGTAGGGGCGGGGTTCACCCCCGCCCGATGACTCCGATTCGCCAGGGTTGCGGGCGGGCATAAAGCCCGCCCCTACAGCGACGATTTTGGACCATCACGCGCAAGAAATAATGACGCTGTGTATGAAAGGAACCCATCCATGTTCGAAATCCGCTTTCACGGTCGAGGGGGACAAGGGGCAGTGGTCGCCTCCAGCGTTTTGGCTTCGGCCTTCTTCAAGGAGGGAAAATTCGTCCAGGCCTTCCCTTCCTTCGGCGCCGAACGGAGAGGGGCGCCGGTTATGGCCTTTACCCGGATCGATGACGAGGAGATCAACGTACGGTTCGGCATCTACAAACCGGACTGTATAGTCATCCTGGATGCAACTCTGGCCAAAAAACCGGGGATTACTTCCGGATTGAAGGACGGCCATTGGATTATCATCAACAGTGACCGGCCCCCCGCCGATTTCCGGTTTTTGGGAGATTATCCGGTGGCGACCATCGATGCCAGTTCCATCGCCCGCAAATACAAGCTGGGGACCCCATCCGTCCCGATTATCAATACGACCATCCTGGGAGCCTTTGCCAAAGTCACCGGAATAATAAAAATCGAATCGGTCCTGGAGGCGATCCGGGAAAGTGCCCCTTCCAAGCCGGAAGAAAATGCCCGCGCTGCGCGGGAGGCGTACGAAGCCGCGAATTACCAACCCCCGCTGGTCCAGGAGGGATCAAAAAGCAGATGAAGAAAAGATACAGTATGAAGAAGCTGGAGGATTTGCCCCTGACCTCAATCACGTTCTTGACCTCGGAGGCGAATGAAACCGGCGAGTGGCGTTCGCAGCGGCCGGTGATCGATCTTGGAAAATGCAACCGTTGTGGTTTATGCTGGATGTACTGCCCCGATATGGCCATCGGGACGGAGGGAGAGTGCTTTACGGTCGTCGATAAATACTGCAAAGGATGTGGAATCTGCGCTCAGGAATGTCCGAAAGGGGCGATTTCACTCATAGTGGAAGAAAGATGAAAAAGGTTATCTCCGCCAATCAGGCCGTTTCCCAGGCCGTCTTAGCGGCCAGGGCTCAGGTGATTGCCGCGTACCCGATTACGCCCCAGTCTACCATCGTGGAGATGCTGGCCAGCTTTTGCGCCCAGGGCGACCTCCAGGCAAAATTCATCAACGTGGAGTCGGAGCATTCCGCCATGGCGGCTTGCATCGCCGCGGCCTCGGTCGGGGCCCGCACGTTTACTGCCACGAGTTCTCAGGGGCTGGCCTTAATGCACGAGATGCTGCATTACGCCTCGGGATTGCGCTTCCCCATCGTCATGGCCAATGTGAACCGGGCGTTGGGCAGCCCCTTCAACCTCAAAGCGGACCTCAGCGACAGTCTGTCCCAGCGGGACACCGGGTGGCTGCAATTCTACTGCGAGAGCGGGCAGGAGGTCTTCGATACGATCATCCAGTCTTTCAAGATCTCCGAGCAGATCCTGCTCCCGATAATGGTGAACCTGGAAGGATTCATCCTCTCACACACCTATGAAATTGTGGACATCCCCGAGCAGGACCGGATCGACGCCTTTCTTCCCCGCCCCGCCGAGCGGCCCATCCTCGACGTGGAAGATCCGTCGATGATGGGGGCGACAACCGATCTCTACATCAATTTTCGGTATAAGATGCATCAAGCGATGGAGGAAGCCAAAGCCGTCTGCCAGAAGGTCGACGGGGAGTTTCGGGCTATATTCGGACGGGGATACGATCTCATCCAGACCTACCGCTGTACCGGAGCCGATATCATCCTGGTGACGGCCGGGACCATTGCTGGAACCTGCCGGGTGGTCGCCGATCGGCTCGCCGCCCAGGGGTTGAAAGTGGGGGTATTGAAGATCAAGCTGTTCAGACCTTTCCCCAAGGAGCTGCTCTGCCAAGCGCTGGCGGATGCCAAAAAGATCGCCGTCATCGACCGGGATTTCTCGCCCGGGTGTGGCGGCATTCTGGCCCAGGAGTTGAAATCAGCTTTGCTGGGGAGCAAGCCGGACATCTCGGTTCACGAATTCATCGCCGGCTTGGGGGGAAAGGATGTTACCGATGACGATATTTCCTGGATCGTGGAACAAGCCATGAAAGCCAGAGAACCCGGGGGAATCAAATGGATCGGCCTGCTCGAATGAAATTTCCCATACCGCAAGAGGAGCTTATGTACTCCGGACATACGGCCTGCCCGGGGTGCGGCGCCGCCCTGGCCATGAGATATGTCTTCAAGGCTCTGGGCCCCAACACGATGGTGGTCATCCCGCCTTCCTGTGCCGGGACGATTGCCGGTGCTTTTCCCTCTTCGTCCCTCAAGATACCCACCCTGCGCATATCCTTTGAAACCGCGGCGATCTCCGCTTCCGGAATCCGGGCGGCCCTCGACGTGATGGGCAAGAAGGATATCCAGGTGCTGGCCTGGGCCGGGGATGGGGGAACTCTGGATATCGGCATCCAGGCTTTATCGGCGGCAGCGGAAAGGAACGATAACATCATCTATGTCTGCTACGACAATGAAGCGTACATGAATACGGGGATTCAAAGGAGTTCGGCGACTCCCGAAGGGGCCTGGACCACCACAACCCCGGTACCCTTTACAAAGGATACTCCCAAGAAGGATATCGTCCGCATCATGGCCGCCCACAAAATTCCCTATATCGCGACCGCCTCCGTGGGGTTTCCCCCGGATTTAATCAAGAAAGTGCAGAAAGCGAAAGAGGTGGTCGGCACAAGATTCCTTCTCGTTTTTTCACCCTGCCCTACCGGATGGCGTTATTCTTCAGAAATGACCATCCACATCGCCAAACTGGCCACGGAAACGGGAATCTTCCCTCTCTATGAAGTGGAAAACGGCGACAAATACCGCTTAAACCGGAGAGGCTGGAAGGCCGAATCCTTAAAAGAATATTTTTCCCTCCAGGGACGCTACCGCAGCCTTAAAGAACAAGATATTGACAAGGCAAAAGAAAGAGTCGCCAAGGAATGGGCATACCTGCTGCGCTTGGCTGAATGATATCCGCTTCCCCACCGTTCCTGATTAACCCTTAACCTTCTGGAGCATATTATGAAGATAAATTTCCGGAAGGTCTTAATACGAAGCCTCCAGAGGAGAAACTTTTTTCTCCTCTGGAGGCTTTCTGATTTTTGCAGTATGTTAATACCCCGAGCATAAGCCGTGCATTAGGGGGAATGGATTAATTTTTCAGGAAATAATTTATGCACCGTAAAAAACAACGTCCTCCGAAAACTGAACCAATTTGGGGCACCATAACTATCTTTGATCCTTATATCGGAATTCCAGAGTCTGTAAATTTGTCTTGACAACTCCAAAGTTATATGTAAATTGGAATTATGTATTCCAGATTGATACAACCGCCGAATCGCAAAAGTTTCTTCCTCTTCGGCCCCCGAGGAACCGGTAAGACCACATGGGTTAAGTCCGTTTTTCCGAAGGCTGTGTATATTGATCTGTTAGAGGCGGAGCTATTTAATGATTTGATAGCAAATCCCCAGCGCTTGTCGAATTATATCCCTCCCGCTTTCAGGGACTGGGTCATTATTGATGAGGTTCAGCGGATCCCTGATCTGCTGCATGAAATCCACCGCTTGATTGAAACCAAAAGATATCACTTTATTCTCACCGGGTCCTGTGCCCGGAAGCTGAAAAGAAAAGGTCCAAACCTGCTGGCTGGCCGGGCGTTAACCTTTTCCATGCATCCCCTATCGGTGGCTGAATTGGGAGGTGATTTTAGATTAGAGCATTCTCTCAAGTTTGGTCAATTACCGAGTGTCTACACGGAAGCCGATCCCCAGAAATATCTTGAGGCCTACGTAAAGACCTATCTTGAGGAAGAAATTCGTCAGGAAGGGCTTACGAGGAACCTCTCGGCCTTTGCTCGATTCCTGGAAGCGGCGAGTTTCTCCCAAGGGTCCATTTTGAACGTTTCTTCGGTTGCCCGGGAGTGTCATGTCGAGAGAAAGGTGGTTGAGGGCTATTTTTCGATCCTTGAGGATCTTATGATCGGCTACCGGATACCCCCTTTCTCGAAGAAGGCAAAAAGACGGCTTGCCGCCCATCCAAAATTCTATTTTTTTGATGCGGGAGTCTACCGGACACTGAGACCCATGGGGCCACTCGATGCTCGAGAGGAAGTAGATGGAATTGCCTTGGAAACGCTCTTTCTCCAAGAGCTGATTGCGCAGAATAGCGCCTTGCATTTGGGCTATAAGATTTTTTATTGGCGAACTTCCAATGGCCGGGAAGTGGACTTTGTTTTGTATGGAACGAAAGGGTTACTGGCTTTTGAGATAAAGAGATCGTCGAGAATTACCTCTGCCATGCTCGGGGGATTGAAGTCGTTCTTGGCCGACTATCCGGTGGCCAAGGCCTACTTTGCTTACACAGGAAACCGGCGGATGTATGACAACAAGATTGAAATTGTTCCAGCGTTGGAGGTCTTAAACAATCTAGAGACAATATTAAGGATTTCATGAAATCAACCGCCTTTTCTGCTTCGTCCGTAATTTCCGTCCCGAGTCCCGATGCGTTCCCCGCAGATCTTAGACTGGTCATTCTGCGGTCAAAAACACAATCTTATGCTATGACCTCTCCTATGATTTCCCTACGATCAAAAAGACTTGCTTTGCCGACCCCGGCTAAAAAACCCATAACTCGAAACGCGAAACTCCAAACCCGAAACTTGTATTTTTTACGCCTTGCGACTTGCGGTTGTTGAAAACTTGCATTTTTACCCCTCGCGCCCTCGCGACTTGCGACTTACGGCCTTTTTTGTTTTTCACCCCTTGCGCCTCATGACTTGCGACTTACGGCTTTAGCGGATTTTTTCCTTGACTTTTTATTGTTTTCAGAATATTTAAAGGACGAAAAGGGAATCCAATTCCCTACCGTTCCTGATTAACCCTGCAACCTAACCCTTAACCTTCTGGAGCATATTATGAAGATAATTTCCGGAAGGCCTTTACATGAAGCCTCCAAGGGGAAGACTTTTTCTCCTTT
>Ga0315290_10004290_pt1 | contig 10262 bp, 12 predicted proteins | sample YL17G12_0_MG_FD_203627 | JGI IMG/M metagenome (GOLD analysis project Ga0315290, IMG submission 203627) | Sediment microbial communities from Yellowstone Lake, YNP, Wyoming, USA - YL17G12_0 | ecosystem: Environmental > Aquatic > Freshwater > Lake > Sediment | place: USA: Wyoming | collected...
TCTGCTCTCAGTTGGACTTGGTATCACCGCTGTGTACAATATTTTCACCGGACACAAACCCGAGACGACGCTGCCCGGCCTGGTCATTTCGCTGGTCTCCATCGCGATCATGTGGCTTCTGGTGACCGGCAAGCGCAGGGTCGGCCGCGCGTTGGACTCATCCCCCATCCTGGCGGACGCCAACTGCACGATGGTCTGCATCTATATGTCCGTTGTTCTGCTGCTATCGAGCCTAGTCTACCAGTTCACCGGTTTTGGATTTGTGGACAGCCTTGGTGCGATTGGGTTGATCTACTTCTCGGTCAAAGAGGGCCGGGAGGCTTTCGAGAAAGCCGCCGGCATGGAAAATTAATGCATGACGATGAGTGCCGGGAATAGGCTTAAGCAGGCCGTCAGCCGACGTAGCCTGGAAACAACAGAAACGATCGCTTCCCGATGACGACCTATCCCGTTCTTCTCGTGCATGGCATTTTCGACACCGGTGCGCGTTTTTCAAAAATGCAGGCTGCTTTGCACGCTCGAGGTTTCAACCCGGTGCGTGCCATGAACATAGTCCCTTCCGATGCGTCCATCTCCATGGAAGCCATGGCCGGCCAGATTCAGGCGGAGGTTCGTGCGCTCCTGCAGTCCATCGGGGCTGAAAAAGTGGATATCGTGGCATTTAGCATGGGCTCGCTCGCCGTGCGTTATTTTTTGCAAAGGCTGGCAGGGCGGACCGTTGTCCGGCGCTTTATCTCACTTGCGGGACCCCATCACGGCACGCTGACAGCTTACCTCGGGCGGGGCGCAGGCAGCCGTCAAATGCGCCCTAAGAGCGAGTTTCTGCGTGAATTAAATGCCGAAGCTGACCCTTGGGGGGACGTGGAAATGTTTTCCTTTTGGTCACCTTATGACCGGACAGTCATTCCCCCAAGCAGTTCCATCCTGCCCCAGGCACAGAACCGCGCCTTCAGCGTCTTGCTTCATCCTTGGATGGTTTCCGACAGACAAGTGATTGATGCTGTTACAGATGCATTACAATCGCCACGATGACGCGCATAGCTGCACCAATTAAAAAATATTTATATAAGAGGAAAATCCCATGATTTTTCGTTTGGCCGAAGGGCCTCTTCAAACACGATTTGGCACATTCAATCAAATTCTTTATTACGATGGGCAGAAGGAAAGTGTCGCGCTGGTGATGGGCGATGTTGCCCAAAAAGAAAATGTTCTATGCCGAGTCCACTCGCACTGCATCTCGGCGCATGTATTCAACAGCATCGAATGCGACTGCCACGAACAGATGGAAATGGCACAACACATGATCCAGCAGGCAGGCAGCGGCGTGATCGTCTGGTTGGACCAGGAGGGGAAGAGCAACGGCCACATGGCTCTACTGCTGAGTCGCAAGCTGAAAGCGCAGGGGGTTTCGCAGGCGGAGGCCTATAAGCAGCTCGGTTACTTGGAAGATGCGCGCAGCTACGTCCGCGCCGGCGAGATCCTGCGCGAGTTGAACGTACGCTCCATCCGGCTGATGACCAACAATCCGGAAAAGGTGTCCCAGCTTCGGGAGGACGGACTCGTCATCGATGGAGTTCAGCCGCTAAATATTTAATAACACAAGGAAAGATTTCCACCAGACAAAAATCCTAGGCTAATCAAAAAAATCTGCCGGGTATTCCCCCACCAGCGGTTCGTCGTCGCGGATGGCCAGCAGCACAGAGGCTTCGCCGGGATAGTACAAGATGCCCTGCGGGCACGAGATGACAAAGCCGTCATACTCCGAGCGGAGCACGCCTAGCACCCGGCCCCAGGCATCGCGCATCTCCACCAGCGGGTCGCCAGTCCTGACCAGCCCGCCGGGCTCGATCAAGTGATGGACGATGCAGGCCTCGGTCACGCGCGCCACGCTACGCCGGCGGGTGGGGAATCCTGGGTCGACAACTTTGATGCCGGTGATCGGCTCTGGGGCGCCCGGCAGCATGCCGGCCCAGCGCATCACATTCCGCAGCCCGGACATACTGGCATTGACGGTCGCTGTGGCGGGGGTGTAGTTGCTGCTCAACTCGGCGGTCAAAGCGGGAATGCCGGCCAGCATGGCAATGGAGGCCGTGGTGGCACGGTGCAGTTTCTCATCGATGTATTTACCAACGGAAAAATCAGCCGTGATGGTGTGGCTGTACGCCCTGGCCATCTCTTCCATCTTCATACTGACGGCCTCGGCGCGCTGCCGGCCAGCCTCGTCGCCCTTGCGGTACAGCACCCGGTCGCGGAAGACGAACGACAGTGAGCCGACACTGATGCAGTGCAGGTCGAAAAAAAAGGAGGCCGACTTCTTGATCTCCTCGAACAGGCGCCCGTAGGCCTGTTCGAGCGCCGAGGGAGGCGCCTTGTCCGGGTCGTCGGTCTTGGGAGGGCGCCCGTCTGGGAACAATCGGTTTGGGTCGGTATCGTCGTAGTACGCCCGGCGCTCGAGCGTTCGCAGGCCGGCCGGGTTCAGCGCAGGAATGGCAACGATCGTTCCGCGCAGGTCATTCACCAGTTCCGGCGAGATCAGCCGGTGGATGACCTGAATGCCGGCGTGCTCGACGCCGTGGATACCGGCGGTGATCCAGAACACTGGCCCGTCTTCCTTCCCCAGAGCGATGATCACCGGCAGTTTGTCCATGCCTCCAACCGGGTGACGGACGAGGTCGTATTCTCCATAGGTAATCTTTCCACGTTCTGCTTGAGCGGTGCCAAGGGTCAGGGTCATGTCAATCCTCTTAGTGAATGATGTGGTTTACTGGTGAACAGAAAAACAAGGCATATTCAATTCCTGCTGCCAGCCAATTATATCCAAGGGTTGATATTATTTGGCACACCATCTCCAGCAAATCCTCCCCTGTGCTGCATGCTATAATCCTTTTACCAAACGAAGCTGAGAAACGAACTGCAGAAGGCAGACAGACCATGCCCGAATCCACTCCTATTACTATCCGCCGCTCTGAACCCTCCGATTATGAAGCCGTGCAGCGGATTTTTTCAGGACCCAAAGCTATCTGGGGCACGTCGCAGCTTCCGTTCCCATCCGCAGAGGTCTGGCGCAAGCGCCTCACGGAGCCGCCGGAAGGCCTGTTCTTGTTGGTGGCCTGCGCCGGGGACGAAGTGATCGGCCAGTTGGGGCTGCATACCTCTCCCAGCCGGCCCCGCCGTCGTCACGCCGGGCAGATCGGCATGGCCGTGCGCGACGACTGGCAAGGCAAAGGAGTCGGCACAGCGCTCATGCAGGCAGGCGTTGACCTGGCAGATAACTGGCTGAATCTCCGCCGGCTGGAACTGGAAGTCTTTGTCGATAACGAACCCGCCATCCGCCTTTACAAGAAATTCAGTTTTAAGATTGAAGGAACCCTCGTTCAATTCGTATTTCGCGACGGGCGCTACGTGGACACCTTCACCATGGCCCGGCTGCGGGAGACATCATAAGTCAGGACTGACCTTTAGGAGTAAAACATGGACCTGCAGCAGCTTTTCTTTCAACGCTACGATGCGCTTTATAACTTCTGGATCGGCGACCTGTGGACATCAGTACCGGAGGAACTGATACGTCAGCGTCCACACACCCGGGTCAACTCCATTGTCTGGAATCTTTGGCACCTGACGCGGGTTGAAGATGTGGCCTTGAACTGCTTCATCGCAGACCTCCCGCAGGTCATGGAAGAAGGCGGCTGGATGCAGCGCATGAAAATCCCTTTTCGGCATCACGGCGGCGGCATGACGCTGGACGAGGTCGATGAGCTTGACCGGAGCATCGATGTGCAGGCGCTCCACGGTTATTCAGATGCCGTCCAGGCGCGGACGCGGGAGATCGTCAACCGGTTGAGCATGGACGACCTGGATGCTGTGCTGGAGGAGAACCATCTGCGCAGGATCATGCTCGACGAAGGGGTTGCCCGCAACCGGAATGCCGGGATGATCGAAAACTACCTGGGTTGGTCAAAGGGAAAAAGCCTGATGAACCTCGGGCTGACTCACTCCTACCAGCATGTAGGTGAGATCGGCGTCATCGCCACCCTGCTGGGCATTGAGTTCGAATAAGAGGGCATACCATGCCTAATAAGATTCTCGTTACTTACGCCAGCCGGACTGGCACCACCGCCGGCGTTGCCGAAGCAGTCGGAAAAACCTTAGCCGAGCACGGCGTCGAAGTGGATGTGCGCGCCATGCAGGCTGTCAACAACCTCACCCCTTATAAAGCGGTGGTCGCCGGCAGCGCCATTCAGAACCGGCAATGGCTGCCCGAGGCGATGGACTTTGTCCGCGCGAACCGCGCCGCGCTGAATGCAATGCCTACCGCTGCCTTCCTCGTCTGCATGACGCTGGCCATGCGCCGAGGCAATTACCGCGACCAGGTATCCGCGTGGCTGGACCCGGTGCGTATGCTGGTGAAACCCATTAGCGTGGGGCTTTTCCCCGGCGCGTTGGACATCAGCAAAATCCCATCAAGGAGCGAGAGGCTGAAGTTCCGCTTGAGCGTGATGTTCGGAGTGTGGACTGAAGGCGACCACCGCGACTGGGACGCCATCCGCAGTTGGGCAGAAAGCCTCCCGTCGCTGCTGTCGCGTTAATGCGTTAGCAAGTCTCACAGCATGCAAGACCTGCTCTAAAATTCACTTTTTATTTCGTGATAAACATTTAGGTTAAGGACAAAGGGTTTGAGTGAGCTCCTGCTGGATGGCTTCACCAAACCGATACTGCTTGCGCCCCAACTCGTCGCAGATTTCCCTGACCAGGCGGGCATCCAAGCGGCTCTTGATGTCGGATACCTTGCTCTCATCTCCTGCCCACAGATAGCCCTCTAGAAACGGCAGCCATTCCGCCTGATCGATTGGTGTCAAGCCAGCCGAATAGACCTCATCGCCCAACTGAGTAACCGCGTTCCAATCACCCGTCTGCTTGGCCCGTTCGGCATTCTGGTAGAAATAGCACCAATCATGCACCGGCTCAGGACCGAAGATTGCTGCAGGAGGAATGCTGTTGTTCGCTGCGAGATCAATCTGATCAACGTATGAAAATTGCAGGATGGGAACCAGGCGCGGTTCATAACGCAATGGTAGCAGGATATCTTCCCGGTCCACCACTTTGAGACATGAATGATCGGCCGGAAGGGCAAGCAGGAGACTTTTGTTGTAGTCCTGAAAATACTCCAGCTTCCGCATTCCCCGCTTTTTCACCGCGCCTTCCCTGACCTTGGATATGGTTTCCGGGTTGAGCACCTCTGCTCCAATTGTCACGGTATCCACTCCCGGACGGTAGATCAGATTGGCCGGACCCCACAATTCGTAGTCTTCGAAGAAGCCTTCCTCCGGGATCGAGGCCAGAAGGGTGGTACCATCTTTGAGGCCGGGTGCCCTCCATGATAACTGCCACCAGAGAGTTTTCTCATTCTCCCAGAACCGCTCCCAATGATAAGCATTAAGCACAATAGATGCCACGCCCATGAAAATCAAAAATCCAAGAGCGACTTCCTTGCCGCGTCCACGGATGAAACCATAGATAAGGCCGGCAAGCAGGATCGCGACTGCAGGGATGGCATGCAGTGTGTATTTATCATACCCACCGGTGAAGTCGACGTCCCGTCCGGCAAGCAGGACCGGGAACAGGGCACCATAAAGCGACACAGCGCCGACCAGGCAAACCGTGACCGCGCGTCCATGCCCTGTTTCATCTCCTTCATCATCGCCATAACGCTTTTGCAGCCACAATCCCACAAGGACAACCACCACAACTGAGGCAGCCACAAAAAAAGCGAACCCCAGTTGCGCTGATTTCTCTAGCGCAGCATACTTCTCAAAAGGGAACGCCCATGCAATCGCAAAGGTTTCCATTAGATCCATAATGGATTCTTTACTGACAAAGACAAGGGTGCTGCGAACCTTTTCTTGAAACGACTGCGCAACGGCAAACTGGTCCGTCCCTCCGCGACCGCTCTTGAAAAAACCCAGGCGCCATACCAGAAAACCGAGAATGACCATCGCGTAAAGCCATCCATCCCGGATGAGCCGGCGGATCCTGCCACGTGTATTCAACGGCACAGCCTGCTGGGGAACCAGCCAGAGCACCCACAAGCGAAGAACTTCGAGTCCGATCATGTATTCGTAAAGCAGGAAATTGAGCAGAGCCAGCAATACCGCTGAAGTGATCAAGGCCACCCGAGCCGTTTTGCGCTCGGACAGAAGCGCAAGCCCTGAAAACCATATCGACCATAGCTCCGCGGTCAGACTGAGCAGTTGATTGGTTTTAGTGGCGGCATTTGGCCAACCCAGAAACCCCGGATAGACCAGGTAAATCAATGCACCTGCCGTGGCGGCACGCCGTTGCTCCGGCCAGATCAACCGCATGATTCCGTACACGGCAACCGCGCCGAGGGTTTTCAAAACGAAAGAGTAAAGCTGCCATGGGACGGGAGAGTTGCCGAGCAGTCGATAGGTCAGGTCGTAGGTATATCCCATGAACGGACGATCGATCGAAAACAGGTCAATGATGCTGGCTGCTCCACGCGCATTGGCCGACCAAAGCATGTACCAGTCATCACGGTAGAAACCCAGGTGGCTGGCAAAGGGCAGGAAGATAAGCCCACTCACCAAAACCAGCAACCCGACCGGCAGCAACCAACGTTTCCACTGAGTTGATTTCTTCTCCATATTAATTACCTCGTCGTTGACATGCCCTTTCCAGCTCGTTTCCTTCGTCGTATCCATGTCCCACCTATTATTCTTACGGCCACCTACCAGTGGGATATCTAAGCCAAAATTGTAACATAGCGTATCCTACAACCGTACTGTGTCCCAAGTGGACAATTGACTCTTGCATCCGGGAAGATTAGTATTAATCCGAACAGTTCTGCAGGTAGAAAAACACTCTATCGATGAACCCTGGAGTATCGTGAACAAACTCCTGAAATTCACTCGTGTTATTCTGCTGGTGATGACGCTGAGCGCCATCACTGTGTTGGGAATTTTGATTTTTCTGGCGTGGGGGTATGCCTTCTTCTTATCCCACGCAGGCTGCCTGGGAACGCACATCAGCCTCGCTTCGCGTGGATACGCCTCTGAGCCGGTGGAGTTCACCACAGCGGGAGGATATCGCCTTCGTGGCTGGTTCGCCCGCGGATCACGGCAGCCTGAAACGGTGATCATCGTCCTGCCAGGGATGTCCGGCGACACGCAGATGGCGCTGGCGGATAGCGAGATACTGGCCAGGGCGGGATACAGCACACTCGCCTATGAGCACCGTTCGTGCGCGGACCCTGCCCTGTTGCACAGTGGAGGGTATCTCGAAGCCGGAGATTTGATCAGCGCCGTGCAGTACTTAGAATCGCGCGGGGATGTACGTCACATCGGTGTGCTGGGGTTCTCCACGGGCGGTACGGCAGCCTTATTGGCAGCCGCAGTAACACCACGCATCGAGGCGGTGGTCGAAAAAGGCGCACCGGCGCACTTTCTCAGCGATGGGCAGTCTGGATCCGGCCTTGCAAACCAGTTCGGAAACCTGTATCAGGCATTGGTGCTGAAATTTTTCGCCATGCAAACCGGCCTCTCATCAGGAGTCACAGAAACAGTGGATGTCATCGGCTCCCTAGGTCCGCGGCCGGTGCTTTTGATCCACGGGGGAAACGAAGCAACATCAGGGCAGATCCTATACGCCCAGGCTGGCGACCCCAAAGAATTGTGGATCGTGCCAGGCGCGGGACACGGCGAGTACCAGGCGGTCAACCCTCAGGAATACGCAAACCGGATCGTCAGTTTTTTTGATCGTGTTTTCGGTGTGGACCATAAATGAGTGCAGATCCGGTTGACTCCCGCTTGTGCCCGGCGTAGGAGAAATATTGTCGCAAAGGAGCATCCCGTGGACAAACGCCCCCGCTCCGTGACCCTCACTTTTGGATTCATCATCCTGAACATCGCCATCTGGTTTACGTTGGGCATCATTATCTTATTCAACCTACATCCTGCCATGCCCGGCCAGCCTTTCATCAAAGGGATCATGGCAATTCTATCTTTTGCCGCTTCCGGCATCCTGCTGGGAATATTCATCTTCCTGCGAAAACATAGCCCCCTGGCTTATTATCTCGCGCTGGCGTTCTTCTGCGCCAGCTCCCTGCTAACCATTTTCGACGACATTGGCTTGGTGGACTTGGTCGCCCTTGCCTTTAGCATCATCCCGCTCATCCTGCTGATCAAGGACCGAGGCTGGTACCGGCAAACAAAGCTTCCCGTTGCACATGGATAATCCCATCAAATCTCTTCTGGAATCCAAATGGAAAACGCTGAAAAAGAGCGCAGATGCGGAAGTCCTATGGATTGCACATCAAGTCACGCCTGCCTTTCCATCCACCTGGCCTCCTGCTGAGGGGCTTCAACTCATTTACTATGTCTATGCCTATGGCAACCATAGTGATGTTCGCCGTCAAATCGTGGACGGGCATCTGATCTCCGTGCCGTGGGCTTGTATCTGTAAGGACATGGCTCCCGATTCCCAGCCGGTTGTTGAATTTCTGCTGGGTGAACTGCGTTCTCTTGGCATCCAGGGATTCAGGCCGTTGAGCAGCGACGAATTAGCGATTTATGAACAAACTGCGCGGATCGAAGAATCGCTCGGCAGGCTGACTAAGGGGAGTAGTGACCGGGATTATCAGGCGCTGAAGGTTTTCTACGGGACCTGGCTGGGATTGAACGGCGTGATCGGCGAAGAGATTGCAAAGCACCATGCGGGCTTATTTAGATGGCTCGAGCTTGATTCGTAGGAGTAGAATTGACGGATGCCGAAAGAAAATAAATCCACTCCACCGACGAAAGAGACCGCCGACCAGGTTGCTAAAACCTTTTTTGAGGTAGATTCAGACGAAGCCTCACAAAAATACGCCATCCGGCAGCTGCTCCTGGGAGCCGTCGAATGTGCAGTGTTAATTCCCCTGCTGTTCTACCTGCGCTTCAGGGAAGTGGGCGGTCTGGGCTGGGGAACGACAGTCTTCTTCGTTTTTTATTGTCTACTTGCTGCCATCGGCATGTATTTCAGATCCCGCCCCGAATACCATACTCCCGTTCGACTTCGCGGAGACTGGCTTGACCGCATTGGGACTTTCTGGCTGGTCTGCTGCGTCTTTGGTCCGCTGCTGGGTTGGATAATCACCTCCGCGCTTCCGCTCACCGTTGCATCCTGGCGCGGGCTCTACGGGATGCGGGTCTTCCTAGCAATCGGTTTGCCTCTGCTCACCGCCCTGCCGCTCACCCGTTATCTTCGCGGCAAGGCCACCTTGATCGCATTGCCTATATTAGTTGTCGTCACCCTGCTGCCCATCTGGAGCGTAGCCAATGTCAGCCGGGATCTATGGGAAGGCCCGGTCGTACGGCACATCCTGGCGTCAGACGCGTCTGAGTTGTACCTCCAGAACACGGACCAGAGCCTGGGAAGTGTCAAGTAGTATTCCCGGAATAGAGGTGGCATGAACCGAGCAGAATGGATCAAAGCCAGGGAACTCGAAACCGAAGAACGTTATGACACGCTCTGGGCGCCGCTCTACGGTGAGAAATGGGGACTCTACGACAACGCCACGCACCTGAAGTTCATCGAAAAATTTCTGAGCCTTCTACCGCCGAACGGAAAGATCATCGATGCCGCTTGCGGCGCAGGCAGGTATATGCCTTTACTGCTGGAGAAGGGCCACGCCGTGCTTGGCATCGACCAGTCGCGAGGGATGCTCGCGAAGGCGCAGGCCAAATTCCCAGCTGCTCAAACGGAGAAAATCGGGCTGCAGGAAATGGTCTACCGCGAGATGTTCGACGGCGCAATTTGCATGGACGCCATGGAAAATATCTCCCCTGAGGACTGGCCACTGGTGCTCGGCAACTTCCAGCGGGCGCTCAAAGCGCAGGGCTTTCTGTACTTCACGGAAGAAATTCCCGGCGAGAAGGAAAATAAAGAAATCGAGACAGCCTTCAAGCAGGGGCAGGAACAGGGGCTGCCCATCATCCACGGCGAATGCATCGACTGTACTGTCTACCATTACTACCCGTCCATGGAACAGGTCAGGGAGTGGATTCGCCAGGCAGGGTTGACGGTGATCGAAGAAGGCGAAGGCGACGGCTATCATCATTTCCTGACGCGCAAGTAACCTGGGGGGGGTGTAATAAAGTTTCGGAAAAGGGGGTGTGTATCATTTTTTCGGGGAATCGTCTCGTTGATAGAGGCCGTGCCCATATTTGAATTTACGCCAGGGATTATCCTTATGTAATGGATCCCAA
>Ga0315290_10004291_pt1 | contig 10260 bp, 10 predicted proteins | sample YL17G12_0_MG_FD_203627 | JGI IMG/M metagenome (GOLD analysis project Ga0315290, IMG submission 203627) | Sediment microbial communities from Yellowstone Lake, YNP, Wyoming, USA - YL17G12_0 | ecosystem: Environmental > Aquatic > Freshwater > Lake > Sediment | place: USA: Wyoming | collected...
GATTGAGTGGTGTCGTAGTGCCGGCACGCATGTTGTAGCCACTTACAAAGACCAAAGAATAACCCGATGTCCATGTGCAGGCACCTATGTTTCTCATCCGCCAAACTTTTCTAAAAGCGACATTCGGCTTTATGGTTGAACCGTCCGGATAAGAAACATCTGCGACAAATTGAGCCCAATTGCAAGGAATGGGGGATGGAATTGGTGTTGGCACTGCAGTTGGTGGGATCGGTATAGGAGTTGCAGTTGGTAAGGAGGAGGCATACGTTGCAGCAGGGATCAATGAGATCGGTGTGGGGGATGAAGCTACGGCTATTTGTGTCAACTGCGTTACTGCTGTTGCTCCAGAGCTGACCGTTGAAATCGCATCCAGCGTCTGGACCAGCTGTGTGGATTGAACTTCTGTGCTGGGTGTGGATGTGGTTTGGCTACCACAACCTGCCAGTAGGATTCCCAGAACTAATAAGATAAGGAGTTGAGATTTGTTCTTATACATGACCAACCTTCCTTTCCAAGAAATGATCCTTTTTACTCTCAAATCAATTATAGACGTTTAAACCAGCTTTATTGTTCCTAAAAAAACCCGCTGCTATTGGTCAGCAGCGGTTTTTTTTTCTTTCTTTATTGCCCTTGCAGTGCGGGCTCTAGTGGGACGATTGTCTTCCAGAAGTTGTAAGTTGTGATTTTCGCGGATTCCTTGGCTTGAGTAAGCCATTGCGTTATGACGAGTTGTTTCGCAGTGTTGAGCTGGCTGTCTGTAAGCGGACGATCTTCGTGGCCAAGGACTTGGATAATATGATAGCCAAATTTGCTTTTTACTGGTTTTCCGATTTCGCCGATAGCCTGGCTGAATGAGGCGTCTTCAAATTCCTTGACCATCATTCCATGTCCAAACCAGCCCAAATCGCCGCCATTGGCGCCAGAACCGGTGTCTGTAGAAATTTGCTTGGCGAGATTTCCGAAATCTTCTCCGGTAGCAAGCTTCGCATAGGCGTTGTTTGCCTCTTCTTCCGTTGCAACCAAAATATGCCTTGCCCACACCTGTTCTTCAACAGGTTTGACATCAGCAGTCATGGAATCGTTTACTTTCTGGCGAAGCAGCGGTTGAACGAAGAATATTTGGCGGAACATATTTTCGTCTATGCCAAAATCTTTTTTATAACGATCAACGGCATCCTTGTAGGCGAGTTGATATTCCTCGAGCGTAAAGGGTGTTGCAGTGGGTGAGGGCGCCAGAGTCGCGGTAATTGTCGGTGCCGGTCCTGATGTCGGCGATTCAGTCGGGAGCTCAGTCAGGGCTGGCGTGAATGTTGGTAATGGTGAAGAGGTCGGGGTTATGGTAACAAGTGCGCGCTGGGTTGGGTTCAAGGTCGGGAGTTCAAACGCGGTGGGAGAAGGTTGCGGAGTAGGCGTACCGTTTCCATAATATCCGAATTGATTTTCCTTTATAAATTTATCCAGTTCTTCATCGCTAACAGTTATTCCTCGTTTTTTCGCTTCTTGCTTAAGAAGAACATTTGCAACCATTGTATCGATGACCTGCTGGCCGAGGGTCTCCTTATTGCTTTCAGCCAGTTGAGTTGTAATATTTTGAAGCTGCGAGGAGACATTTTGGTCGGTATTGGGGTCAAGCCCGAGCATGCTGGCGAAGGCAAGTGTCTGACTGTACTGTCGGATGAGCGAACTGCGCTGCAGCTTAACCATGATTTTGAATTCCGCTGCGCTAATATTTTCGCCATTAACGCGGGCTACGCTTTGGTAGGGAGGGAACCCAGCCGTGTAAACGATGCCAGTAATGATTAGCACACCCACTAAAACAAATATACCGATTGTGATGTATTTAATGATCATTGATTGCCGGCGAACCTTTGCAAGGTGCGCGACATGTTTTTTATTTACAGGAGAGTTTTTGGGTGACATTTCGACAGCCTTCCAGAATTATCAATTCACAAAAACAGGGCATGGAAGTACCCATGCCCCTGGTTGTATCCCGTTAGCGGGATGGTTTTTCTTAGCGATCGTCGTCTCCGCCTGCGTAGGGCAGAAGTGCGATATGGCGGGCGCGCTTGACAGCGCCAGCAAGTTCGCGTTGATGCTTGGCACAAGTGCCTGTTTGGCGGCGCGGGCGAATTTTGCCTTCTTCGGTGACGAACCGTCGCAGAACATCAACGAGTTTGTAATCAATGTGCATGTTCTTGTCGGCGCAGAATTGGCAAATCTTCGGTTTTGAATAATACCGGCGATCGCCGCCCTGGCCTTCCATATCTCTCATATCTTCCATTTGACTCACTCCAAAATTATCCATATTGTCACCCTGACTGTGACTTGTTTCATCCCAAATTCACCTGGGTTGAGATTCCGTCTTTTGTCAGGTTGACGGGGTTATCCTAGAAAGGAAATTCGTCTTCAGGTCCTGCTTCGTGGTCCTCAGCGGGATTATCATCTACATGATTATGGTTGCCGGATTCCTTCCGTTCACCGAGAATCATCATTTCATTGGCGACTATCTCGACGGCAGTGTGTTTGACGCCTTCCTTGTCATCCCATTTACGGGATTGTAGTCTTCCCTCAATGTAAACCTGCTGGCCTTTGAACAAATATTGTTTGCAGATTTCAGCGAGGTTGCCCCAGGCTACGACGTTAAACCACTCAGTTTCCGAATGTTTTTCACCGTCAACCGTGTTCCATGAGCGGCTGGTGGCAACAGGGAAAGTTGTGACCGGGCGTCCGGAGGGTGTGTAGCGCATTTCCGGATCGCGACCCAAATGTCCGATGATCATCACTTTGTTTAAACCACGGCTCATAAGATTTCTCCTTCAGCCTAACGAAACAAAACGAATCAACGTTTTCCAACTTTAGTTTACAACAGTAATCATATAACGTAATACTGATTCCTGGAACCGTAAATTGCGGTCAAGTTCAGCAGTCGCGGTGGGCGGCAGGAAGACATTAAAAAGGACATATTGCCCTTCGCGCTGCTTGTGGATGCGATACGCCATACGACGCCGACCCCAGACATCCATCTTTTCGATGTTGCCACCAGAATCGTTGATCCAACCACGTACCTTATCGATCACGCCATTAAATGCGTTCTCGTCCAGGTCAGGATGGACAATACAAACGAGCTCATACTTATGCATTTCGGAAACCTCCTTTCCTCGGGCTTGCTCCTGTATAATCGCCGTGGGCGATGACTGGAGCGGAAAGAGTTACGCTGTTTGCGCAACTTGAATTAAGCGGGCTGTATTTTAGCCTAGAAATTGGATTCGGGCAAGTGTAACTTGTCACCGAACGAAAATTGGGTTGCTGAAAATCCAGCCACGATTCTTTCCAAGATATCTTTTATAAACTTCCACCCTGTAGATTCCAGGCTCAGTAGTGATGTGCGTACAAATTTGGTGCTGGGTCCATTGTTTTATTAGTTTTCCATTGTATAAAAGCCTGCAATCGCCAGGCTCAGGCAGTTTGATTTGAAGGGTCACTCCACCTTCAGAATCGATTTCTTCGCCCATCGTTACATTAATGAGCTTACCCTGGGCAGTGAATCTAAACCCTTTTGTTCGAGCAGGCAAATCGTATCCTACGAAGCAACGTCCATTGGCCATCGAATCGAGAATGATTTTTTGATCATGCGAAGCATTACCATTCAACGGTTCATTAATGAGAATATGTGTATTTATCGCGGAGAAATGAAATTCATACGGGAAAACGATTCGATGAACTGGACCAAGGGATAATTTTAACGCGTGTGCATCTGATCCTCCGATGGCGACGATGTGCTCTCCGTTTCCAAGTAAGCTATCCCATTTATCCAGCACCTCTTTGTAAGGGGCATGTGCAATTAACTGAGGAAAGAAGGCGTAGAACAAGGCATGCAGCTTGGTTGGGATGAGCGATTTTATTTCGCCAAATCCATTCCACAATTCAAGGCCATTGAACCCTTGTACATCCCAATCCACCCAGTCAATTGCGGTCTCGCCTATGGAAGGTGCATCGTGTTCGACCGGATGGGCAATATAGGAATAACCACCCGCCTGTCGGACAGAATCAATTAGCAGTTGCGGATCGTTCGCGTAACCAGCCATCTCTTTACCGGTTCCAAAAATGAGGAGGTGGGATTTCTGAGGTTGCCGTGCTTGATCATGAACCTCCTCGCCCACAATTATCAGGGTCCCTATTTTCCCATCTTTGTAGTATCCTTCGAATCCTGAAACTAGGATGTTATGATCTGTGACGATGACTGCATCCAGGCCTGCAACGAGAGCGGCTTTCGCGATATCAGCATGGGAACCGCTTCCATCGGAAAAGGACGTGTGCATGTGCAGGTTGATGATAACTTCATAAGAATTAGTAAGCATTGTTGACGATTCCCTTATAACACAGGTATAATCTCACCGCTATTTTACCAGGAGGCTAAATCTAATGATAATCGCAATTGACATAAGTATGATCGTTGTTTCAGTGGCTTTAATAGCCAGCGTTGTTCTTCAAAGCAAGGGTGCCGGTCTGGGCGGATTGACCGGCGTGGAAAGCGGTGGCGTGTATACAGCCCGTCGCGGGATCGAACGCACACTTTTCTGGGTGACAATGGCATTGAGTATTCTCTTTTTCGTTCTCGCTTTTATCTCTTTAATTATCGGTTAAATATTAATTCGTGATCTGGAAGAGGGCTGTTTGCCTGCGCAGGCGGTGGTCGCCATGCCGGGGAAAGGCCCTTCTTTTTTTCTATGAAAAAACTTCGTTGGCAGTTGGTCGTCGTTGTTGTGACATTGGGTCTGGTCGCGGTTTTGCTTCTCTCCCAGCAGCCCGGTCAGCAATTATTCCTACCTCGGCCTTCTGAGGGAGGCATTTATACCGAGGGACTGGTCGGCTCCATCAACCGGTTAAATCCGCTTTTGGATCTTCAGAACCCGGCAGACAGGGATGTTGACCGCTTGATTTTCAGCGGGTTGATTCGGTTTGATTCTCAGGGTATCCCTCGACCCGATGTCGCTGAATCATGGGGAACTTCGCAAGATGGAAAGATCTATAATTTTTCAATTCGGCCGAATGCCAAATGGCACGATGGAACTCCCATCACCAGTGAGGATGTCATCTTTACGATTGACTTGATCAAAAGTGATATATCCACCTTCCCGGCTGATATCAAGGATTTTTGGAAAGACGTAAAAATCAACAAGCTTGATGATGCAACATTGCAATTTGTCCTGCCGGAACCATTTGCGCCGTTTCTTGATTACATGACTTTTGAATTGCTTCCCAAACACATTCTTGAGAAAATCCCACCCGCACAAATCCCAAATGCGGATTTCAATCTTTCACCCATTGGTTCTGGCCCATATAAATTCGACAGGTTGATTGTCGAGAAAGGCCAAATCGCAGGAGTTCAACTAAAATCCAACGAGAACTATTATCTATCCAAGCCATTTATCGACCAGGTGGTTTTTCGCTATTATCCGTCTTCACGGGCAGCCCTATCTGCCTATGAGCAGGGGGAGGTGCTGGCGGTTAGCCAGTTGACAGCTGATGTCCTTCCTGCTGCATTGGGAAAACCCGAATTGAATATTTATACCGGCAGACTGCCTCGTCAAAGCATTGTTTTTCTTAATTTGGGTAATAAGGAAAAGGATTTCCTCCAAGATGCGAAAGTTCGACGAGCATTGATGCTCGGCCTTAATCGGCAATATATTGTGGACAAACTGATGGGCGGTCAGGCGATAATCGCAGACAGTCCGATTTTCCCCGGAACCTGGGCTTATCAAGGTGATTCGGAGATGATTGATTACAATCCGGAGGCCGCCATTGCCTTATTGAAAGAAGCTGGTTATGTAGTTCCCGCTGAGGGAGGCGAAATCCGTGCCAAGGATGGAAAACCACTGGAGTTAACCCTGCTCAATCCGAATGATCCGCAGCATGAGGCGATCGCCAACCAAATTCAGACCGATTGGGCGAAAATCGGGGTGCGCGCCAACCTTGAGAGCGTTCCGTATGATTCATTAATTGCTGACCGACTTGATAAACGCAATTATGACGCCGCGTTGGTTGATATAAATCTAACGCAATCACCCGACCCTGACCCCTATCCTTTCTGGCACCAATCGGAAATCACCGGCGGTCAGAATTATTCCGGGTGGGACGACCGCTCCGCCAGTGAGTTCATTGAACAGGCGAGAGTGACTACGGATACTGAAATCCGAAAACGATTATATCGAAATTTCCAGGTTGTCTTTCACAAGGAATTGCCTTCTTTACCACTTTTTTACCCGGTCTACTCCTTTGGCGTCGACCAAAAAGTGCAAGGAGTGCAGCTTCCACCGCTATTTGATTTTTCCGATCGATTCACCAATATTACTGATTGGTATTTGGTCACACGAAGAACGCTCGAGCAAACTGCCACACCTTAATGAAGAATTAAATCTAATGCCAAATCTGGATCAAGACAATCGTTTCTTATCAGCAGGGACTTCCGCCTTGTCTGATTACATCTTGTCGAAGGAGCTATTCTACCCTCTCGGTGGAGATTTACCTCGACTGACACTTGGCAACCTCCTATTGGCTGAAAGGCGCTTATCAGCGGTAGGGTATGTGGAACAGACTTCGCAAGTCGATGCAGTTCATGAGAAGTGGCGAGTCGCCTGGGATCAGAAAGCAACGCAGGAATTTCATGCTCGCCTAGAGCTTTGGAAAAATTTTATAAGCGATTACCGTACCTCGCCAGAGATGAATGCGGATCGGTTTCCAGTCGAAGTACGTCACAGAACCATTCTTAAGCTCTTATCTCAGGAAATGGACAAATCGCCCGAAATAGATCAATTGCTACAATTGGATTCGCTTCTCAGAGAGTGCCTGATTCCTGGCGGCATTGTGTGGGAGAAACAAGTGGAACCAGCCTTTGATAATAACGACTATTGGTTTCTTTACGGTCGATTAAAATCTAAATAGATCTCCCGAAGAATTTATTTTCAAACAGTGGATTTGGAGAAGTGTATGTCAGAACATCGAGAAAAAGCCATTCAGTATGTCCGTGAACACAAGAAGGAAAACCTATCTTCCCTTAAGGATTTTGTCGCATTGCCGTCTGTCTCAACTGATCCTGCATACATACCGGATGTACTCAAGGCAGCCGAGTGGGTTGCGGAAAGCCTTCGCAGCCTGGGAATGAATAATGTCAAAATTTATCCCACGGTTAAGCACCCCGTGGTTTACGGAGAATGGCTGGAGGCGAATAATGCGCCGACTGTATTAATTTACGGCCATTATGACGTTCAACCGATCGACCCGATCGAGTTATGGAAAAGTGAACCTTTCGCAGGCAATGTCATTGGAGATTATATTTTCGGCCGGGGTGCTTCGGATATGAAGGGACAAGATGTCGCGGTCATGAGCGCCGTGGAAGCTATCGTCCGGACTGGCAAATTCCCAGTGAATATTAAATGGATGATAGAGGGCGAAGAGGAAATCGGTTCGCCATCGCTTGAAAAGTTCATCTCCAACCACAAAGAGATGCTAGCCTGCGATTTTGCCCTCAATCCTGATTCGGGAATGGTAGGGGCAGATTATCCTTCTATCACCTATGGCTTGCGTGGCTTGGCTGCCTTTGAATTAAAAGTTTATGGCCCAACTAGTGATTTACATTCAGGACTATTTGGGGGCGTTGTCCATAACCCCGCGGTTGCATTGGCGGAATTGATCGCCGGCATGCATGATTCAAATGGAAGAATAACCCTGCCTGGTTTTTATGATAACGTCCGGTCGTTATCGGCAAAGGAAAAAGAAGAAATGGCTCGCCTGCCTACCGATGATGCTTATTATTTGGATATGACCGGGGCACCCGCCCTGGGGGGTGAAAAAGGGTTTACGCCGGCGGAACGTGTGGGTGCGCGGCCGACCTTGGAAGTTAATGGGATGATCTCAGGCTACACAGGACCTGGCTTCAAAACTGTGCTGCCCTCCCACGCCTCTGCCAAAATCTCGATGCGAATAGTTCCCGATCAAGATCCAGTAAAGGTGGCTGAACAATTACGAGCCTACCTGGAAAAAAATGCGCCAATAACAATTCGCTGGGAGTTGGAAGATAAACAGGGAGGACCTGCCTCTATTTCAAATCTTGATAACCCGGGGGTTGTTGCCTTAGGCAAGGCGCTTGAGACTGTCTGGGGAAAGAAAGCCATCCTGAAGAGGGAAGGCGGTTCAGTACCGGTCGTAGCCCAGATGCAGCGTTTACTCGGTGTTGAATCGGTTTGTACGGGTTTTGGTCTGCCTGATGACAATTTACATGCCCCTAATGAACGGCAGCATCTGCCTACTTGGTACCGAGGCATTGAAACCATGGTTCATTTCTTTTTTAATCTTGTTTAGAAATGGGATTGGGTAAATACTGGCATGGAAGATAGAATTATTACTTACGGCGGTCAAGCCGTCATCGAAGGTGTACTCATGCGTGGAAAATCCGCGATGGCCATTGCCATGCGTGCCCCGGACGGAAAAATTGTTACTCACACTGAGAATTTATCAGCGGTTTATAGCGGTTGGATCTCCAGAACACCTTTCCTGAGGGGTATTATCCTGCTCTGGGATGCACTTGGGCTTGGAATTCATGCCTTAACTATTTCTGCCAACACCCAAACTGGTGAGGATGAAAAGCTTGAAGGTCCTGCTCTCTACGGTACACTCGCCGTTTCCCTGCTTTTTGGAATTGGATTGTTTTTCCTGACTCCCGCAGCGGTTGGAGGCGTCTTCGAAAGGTATCTTGGCTGGAGTTCCTGGTGGAGTAACGTACTTGAAGGTGTCTTACGATTGGCTTTACTTGTTGGTTACCTCTGGCTATTGGGTTTTATGCCGGATGTTTCGCGCGTTTTTTCGTACCATGGAGCGGAGCATAAGACCATCAACGCCTTTGAAGCCGGCGCCGAGTTGAAACCTGAGATCGTGGCAAATTATCCACTGGAACATGCCCGATGCGGTACAGCCTTCCTCTTAACCCTTGTGATCATCTCCATCTTTGTATTTTCTCTCCTCGGACCGATGCCATTATTCTGGCGTCTTGTCAGCCGGGTCTTGTTAATACCCATTATGGCCGGCATCGCAGTCGAGTACATTCGCTGGACGGCGAACCACCTCGACTGGGCTATCGTGCGCTTGATGATCAAACCCAATCTTGCCCTGCAAAGACTAACGACTCGAGAACCTGATCTATCAATTCTGGAAGTCTCTATCGCGTCATTCAATGCCATGCGACAGGCGGAGAGCGGAGTGGTTATTTAATCGAATATTCAATTAGAGTTCAAAACCCTAATTCGGATTATCCGAATTAGGGTGAATAGCCAAAACTTAATATCTTTGTTCTAATCCGCGGATAGGTTGGTAAAAGAAAACATTCTATCACTGCGCATAAGCTTGCCACAAATCCGAACCACCTCAATAGTTTAGCGATCTCCGTTATGCATTCCTCAAAGAGAAGAATTTTCTTAGTCTTGGCAATTATTTTCCTATGCCTTTTCAGCCCTCTTCTATATTATGTGGGCCGACCGTTACCGATTACTTTACGGCGCGAATTATATGATGGTATTGTTTATTATCGCCGCGTTCACTATACACCCTACCCGATGATCGCCCACATCGTGACGATTGATACCAATGTGAAGACCATATCCTTCCTTGTTACTCCTGCGAATAAAGGTGAAGCTTTACCGCTCAAAGCAAGAACCACATCCCAATTCCTCCGGGAATTCAATGTCCAGATCGCGGTCAATGGAGATGGATTCACTCCCTGGTATTCGCACAATCCTTTTTATTATTATCCACACTCGGGTCAGCGGGTGAAGCCTAATGGTTTTGCTGCGTCCAAAGGGATGGTTTATTCAAATAAGGAAAAATCTCCCACCCTATACATTACAAAGAACAATCAACTGGGTTTTCATCAACCCGACGATGTTTACAATGCCATTTCCGGTGACAGGATGCTTGTCCGAAATGGGAAACCGGTCAAAGGTTTGGACGATACCGCGCCAGCGCCTCGCACCGCCATCGGCTTGGATAACAGTGGTAAAAAATTGATTATTATCGTCGTGGATGGCCGTCAGCCTTTTTATAGCGCAGGTGCAACCTTGAAGGAATTGTCCGATTACCTTGTGTTTTATGGCGCGGAAACAGCGATGAACTTAGACGGAGGAGGCTCGTCCACTCTTGTGTTTGAAGGGATTTTGGGGACTGCAACCGTCGTCAATTCTCCCATCCATACCAGCATCCCTGGCAGGGAAA
>Ga0315290_10004293_pt1 | contig 10257 bp, 8 predicted proteins | sample YL17G12_0_MG_FD_203627 | JGI IMG/M metagenome (GOLD analysis project Ga0315290, IMG submission 203627) | Sediment microbial communities from Yellowstone Lake, YNP, Wyoming, USA - YL17G12_0 | ecosystem: Environmental > Aquatic > Freshwater > Lake > Sediment | place: USA: Wyoming | collected...
GGCGGAGAAGGTCGGCGATCACTACGTCGTCAACGGCCAGAAGGTCTGGACGTCCATCGCGCATCAGGCCGACTGGATGATGCTGCTCGCGCGCACCGATCCCAAGGTGGAGAGGCACAAGGGCATCACCTACTTCCTCCTCGACATGCACAGCCCCGGCGTGACCGTGAAGCCGCTCAAGCAGATCACGGGCGACACGGAATTCAACGAGGTGTACTTCGACAATGTCAACGTGCCCGAGACCAATATCCTGGGCGGCCTCAATAACGGCTGGGCCGTGGGCATGACCACGCTCATGTACGAGCGGCTGGCGCTGGGCTTCGGCCTCCAGGTGCGGCTCCGGATCGCCCTCGACGGGCTCGTGGACCTGGCCAGGCGCACGAAGAAGAATGGCGGCCCGGCGACCGAGGATCCAACGGTGCGCCAGAAGCTGGCGCAGATGTGGATCGACACCGAGGTCTTCAAGTACACTGGCGCGCGCGCCGTTACCAAGCTCCTCAAGGGCGAGCTGCCGGGGCCCGAGGCCTCGGCCGGCAAGATGATGTGGACCGAGGGCCACCAGCGACTTCAAGAATTGGCCATGGAGCTCCAGGGGCCCTATTCGCAGCTCGGCAGCGGCAGCCAGTGGGCCGTGGACGGCGGCGTGTGGCAGTACAGCTTCCTGCGCTCGCGGGCCAACTCCATCGAGGGCGGTACCACCGAGATTCAGAAGAACATCATCGGCGAGCGCGTGCTCGGCCTTCCGAAAGGCTAGACCATGAACTTCGGGTTCAACGAAGAGCAGGAGCTCCTCCGCAGCACGGCACGGAAGTTCTTCGGAAATGAGTGCGCCTCCGAGACGGTTCGCAAGCTCATGGAAGGTCCCGAGGGCATGACGCCTGATCTCTGGAAGAAGCTCGCCGAGCAGGGGTGGCTTGGTCTCATCGTCCCCGAGGAGTTCGGCGGGATGGCGCTCGGCATCGTCGACCTCGCCGTGCTGATGGAGGAGATGGGCCGAGCGGTCGTGCCCGGGCCCTTCTTCTCCACCGTGCTGCTGGGTGGCCTGGCCATTCTCGATGCCGGCACCGACGCGCAGAAGAAGGCCTGGCTGCCGAAGCTCGCCTCCGGCGAGGCGCGCGCCACCCTCGCGTGGATGGAGCCCTCCGCCGATCTCGGCGCCCGCGGGATCACACTTGGCGCGACAGCGAGGGGCGGCGGCTACACGCTCAACGGCACGAAGCTCTTCGTCCAGGATGCGCACACCGCCGACGTGATTATCGTTGCCGCGCGCACGGCCGTGGGAGCAAGCTCCGAGGAGGGCATCTCCCTCTTCCTCGTGCCCAAGGGAGCGCCCGGCATGACCGTGACCCTCCTGCCGACGATGGACCAGACACGCAAGCTCTGCGAGGTGTCGCTCAAGGACGTCGCGGTGGGTCCGGAGGCGCTTATGGGCCAGGCCGGATCCGGCTGGGCTCCCCTCTCTCGCGTGATCGACCGGGCGACGGTCGGTCTCTGCGCCGAGATGTGCGGCGGCGCGCAGAAGGTGCTCGACATGACGGTCGAGTACGCGAAGATCCGGCAGGCCTTCGGCCGTCCCATCGGGTCGTATCAGGGCGTCAAGCACAAGGCGGCCGACATGCTGGTGGACGTCGAGAACAGCAAGTCCATCACGTACTACGCCGCGTGGGCGATGGACGAAGGCGTGGCCGAGGGGCCGCTGGCCGTCAGCATGGCCAAGGCCTATGTCTCGGACGCCTACCGCCGGGTCGCCGGCGCCGGCATCCAGCTCCACGGCGGCATCGGGTTTACGTGGGAGCACGACCTGCACCTGTACTTCAAGCGGGCCAAGGGGTCGGAGTTCACCTTCGGCGATGCCACGTGGCATCGCGAGCGGGTGGCCCAATTGGTCAACCTCTAGTTGGTCAACCGTTAGGACGACGGGACAGCTCCGCGTGGGACGGGTCCGGGAACGATTCGGAAAGTGGATCCGTCGGAGCGCCGAGCCGCCGACCCCCAAGAATCCTCTCCTCTTCGCAGACCACGAGGAGATCCAGGACATCGCGCGCCAGATGGCGCGCACCAAGGTCGAGATCGATCGCTCCATATTGACGCTCAGGAGCTGGGCGCGCGACCTGTCGCGGCGCGTGGCCGAGAGCGGCGGCGGGCTCGACCAGGGCCACGACCTCCGCTCCCTCGGCGAGACGGTGGGTGGCCTCGCGCACAATTTCAATAACTCGCTCGCCGCCATCCTTGCCTATACAGAGCTGCTGCTCCGCGATGCGCCCAAGGAATCGACGGCCCACCGCCGGCTCATGATCGTCCGTGATGTCGCGCTCGAGGCCTCGGCCACCGTGCGACGGCTGCAGGATTTCGTCTCTCGCCAGCCAGAGGTGGCCTTTGGGCCCGTGGGGCTGCCGGCTGTCATCCAGGAGGCCCTCGACCTGACGGCGCCGCGCTGGCGCGACGACGCCGAGCGGCGCGGCGTGTTGATCACGGTGTCACAGGACATGGAAGCGCTGCCGCCCGTCGAGGGTATCGCCTTCGAGCTGCGCGATGCCCTCGTGCGCCTCATCCTCAACGCGGTCCAGGCCATGCCCGACGGCGGCGAGCTCTCCATACGGGCCGCAGCCGAAGAGTCGGGGTGGGTGGTGATCGAGGTGCGGGACACGGGCATCGGCATGACCGAGGAGCACTCGCGCCTCATCGCGAACCGCGCGCTCGAGCAGGCCCCGACGGGCCGTGGCGGCCGCGGCCTCGCCGAGGTCGCCGAGATCATCGAGCGCCACGGCGGCAATATGAGCATCGAGAGCGAGCCCGGCCGTGGGACGGTAGTCCGGCTGCGGCTGCACGCGAGCCGCTTCCAGATCATCCCTCCCGCCGAGGGAGTCGTGGAGCCGGTGCACCCGGAGCAGGCCTCGCGCATTCTTCTCGTGGACGACGACCCGCGCCTGCTCACCGTGCTCTCCGACACGCTTCAGGCCTGCGGGCACGCGGTGACCACCGCCGCCAAGGGCGAGGAGGCGCTGCAGATCTTCGACCCCGCCCGGCACGACGTGGTCATCACGGATCTCGGGATGCCGCGAATGAACGGCTGGGAGGTCGCCGAACGCATCAAGGCCGTGTCGCCCGAGACCCCGGTATTCCTGCTCACGGGCTGGGGCGAGAGCGTGGCCGCCCACGAAGGCAGCCAGTTCGTGGATCGGGTCGTCGCCAAGCCCGTGTCCGCCGAGGCATTGATGGAGCAGCTGGCCGGGCTGCGTCGCTCGCGCGCGCCAGCCCCGTGACCCCAGTCAAGCCGCGGCCGGCCTCCTCCGTCCTTCTCCTCCGGTCCGGATCGCAGTCGCCGGCCGAGGTCTACATGATCCGCCGGCAGAAGAGCATGCGCTTCCTGGGTGGCTTCTACGCCTTTCCCGGCGGCAAGGTGGATCCGGAGGACGGCGCGCCGGAAATCCTCGCCCGCTGCCGGGGCATCACGGGCGCGGAGGCCGGGCGGCTCGTGCCCTCTGAAGACGGCGTGCCCGCGCTGGCTTTCTGGGTGGCGGCGGCGCGCGAGCTGCTCGAGGAGACGGGCGTGCTGCCGGCCTGCGATGCCGCGGGACGCGCGGTGGCATCGGTCGATCCAAGCGGCGCGGCCCGCATCGATGAGCTCCGTGACGCTCACATGACGAAACGCGCGCCGCTCAGCGCGCTCCTGGCGGCTGAAGGCTGGTACCTGGACCTGGCGCCCTTTCGCTACCTCTCGCACTTCATCACGCCGCCGTCGAGCCCCATCCGCTTCACCGCGCGCTTCTTCCTCGCTCCGGTGCCGGTGGGCCAGAGCCCGCGCCACTTCCGCGAGGAGGCCTCGGAGAGCTTCTGGGTCGAGCCGGCCGAGGGCTTTCGCCGGCACCGCAGCGGCGAGTGGGCCATGGCCGAGCCCGCCGACTGCGGACTGGGCTACCTCGCCCAGTTCGATTCGCTCGGCGCCATCTGGACCGCCCACGAGGACCGCCGCCACAAGTTCCACGGCATCTTCGACCGCGTGCAGGCGGCCGGCGTCGAGATCGATCGCGAAGCTTCGTAGGAGGAGGTAGCCGCACCGTCATGGGTCCCGTTGGCGCGGAGAGCCCGATGACAGAGCCGGTGGTTTATCTGAACGGTTTCATCCGGAGCGTGTAGTACGGGGATGCCGTGTATGACGCGGCCCGGACCTTCTTCGACGTCTACCTGGCGGGCGGGCCTCGGCGTCTCGGCCTGGTCACCGTGTCGTCGATCTCGATCCCGAACACCTCGGCTAGCTTGTCAGTGGCGATCCGCTTTCCACCGCCAGGGCGCGGACGCGCGATCGTACGGGACGTCGCCTGCGTCAGCAGCTCGGCCTGGTCGACCTGGCGCAGCGTGAAGAGCAGCTCGGGCCGGGTATCGAGCCGCGCGCCCACGCCGTAGAGCACGGCCGCCACGTGCTTGCACATCTCCGCCCAGTCCGGGCACGAGCATTCCATGCTGATGTCCTTGGGCTCGGGGAAGAGCCCATCCTTGGCGTCGGCCAGCACCGCCAGCACGTCGCCGGACAGCTCGCCGCGGAGAAGCGTGACGAGTGAGCCGATCCGTCCGGTGCAGCGCGCCACGACACGGCGCCAGCGAGGCCGCTTCATGGGGGCGATGCCCACCGTGACGGTGTAGAGCGCGCTGCCGGCGACGAGGGCGCGGATCGTCCCGGGCGTGATCGCGAGGTCCACGACGGATCCGTTCCGCACGTAGGAGCGCCCGCGAGGCAGCCGGTTGACGTAGTCCATGTAGCGCTCGAGGTTGTCGCACCAGGCCTTGCCCCAAAAAGTCGTCGCTATCGCCCGCCGAGAGAGGACCACCGGCTCAGGTGGGCGCCCGCGCCGCTTGGCGAGCGCCGTCAGCGCCCTCGCAGCCTTGGCCTTCCGCTCCGCCATCGAGACATACCTGGGGAAGTCCCGCCCGCGGTCGTGGTACCAGTTCATCGCGCCTCCCGCGCTTCGCTCGGCCCCGGGGACATCAGGCGTCGGCCATCGCCCGGCTCAGGTCGAGCGCCACCAAGGCCATCAGCTCCTCATTGCTCATCTCGGTGAGCAGCGTCTCGCCGCCGCCCTCGAGCACCCCGCGCGCGATCGCGCGCTTGTCCTCGATGAGCCGATCGATCCGCTCCTCGACGGTGCCGCGGCAGACCAGCTTGTGCACCAGGACGTTCCGGTGCTGGCCGATCCGGTACGCGCGATCCGTGGCCTGGTTCTCGACCGCGGGGTTCCACCAGCGGTCGAAGTGCACGACATGCGAGGCGGCCGTCAGGTTGAGCCCGGTTCCGCCCGCTTTCAGCGAGAGGACGAAGAACGGGACCGCCGCGTCCTCCTGGAAGCGTCGGACCAGCGCGCCGCGCTCCTTGACCTGCGTGTGCCCGTGGAGGACGAGCCCGGGCCGCCCGAAGATTTCCGACAGGAACGCGGCCACCGGCAGGGTCGCCTCCCGGAACTGGGTGAAGACCAGGGCCTTCTCCTGTTTGGCGGCGATCGCCTCGGCGATCTCGCGGAGTCGCGCCAGCTTGCCGCTGCCGCCTTCGCCCCAGTCGCCGTCGCCCAGCCACTGCGACGGGTGATTGCAGATCTGCTTGAGGCGCATGAGCGACGCCAGGACGAGCCCCCGGCGCCGGATGCCCTGGTCTACCCGCTCGAGCGCCAGGGCCAGCTCATCGACGGCCTGCTGGTACAGCGCGGCCTGTGGCCGGGCCAGCAGGCAGTAGGCCGTGACCTCCGTCTTGTCGGGCAGGTCGGCGATGATGGACCGATCGGTCTTCAGCCGGCGCAGGAGGTAGGGTTGAATCAGTCGCCGGAGCGGCGCATAGGGCTCATCGGGCCGGGCGGCCAGCCGTTTCACGAACCGGCCGAAGTCGCTTGCCGAGCCGAGCAGCCCGGGATTGAGGAAGTCGAAGATCGACCAGAGATCGCCCAGGCGGTTTTCGACCGGCGTGCCGGTGAGGGCGACGCGCGCTTCCGCGCGCAGGGCCTTGACGGCGCGCGTCTGCCTGGCGCCGGGGTTCTTGATCGCCTGCGCCTCGTCGACCACCGCCAGCGACCAGCGCCGCGCCTGGAGGCGCTCGACACGGGCCAGCGTGCCGAACGTCGTGATCACGAGGTCGACGCCGGCGAGGTCATCGTCGTCCAGCTCCGCGAGGGCGTGGGCCGGCATGGCCGATGCGTGCGCGACCAGCACGCCGAGCGACGGGGCGAAGCGCTCGATCTCGGACTGCCAGTTGGGGATGAGCGACGCCGGCACGACCAGGAGATGGGGTGGCGCCCCACTCTTGCCGCGCTGCTTGCGGAGCAGGAGCAGCGCCAGAAGCTGTATCGTCTTGCCGAGACCCATGTCGTCGGCCAGGCACACGCCGAGCCCGAGCGACGAGGCGAACGAGAGCCACGCCACACCGGTCTTCTGATACGGGCGCAGCGCGCCATGCAGCGCCTCGCCCGGATCGGCGTCCGCGAGGCCTTCGGGACCGCGGAGCCGCTCGAGCGTCTCGGCGAGCCATGGGCCGGCCACAACCTGGGACCAGCCTTTGCCTGCCGCCTCCGGCCCGGCCTCACCGCCGGTATCGTCGGCGCCGGCGAGCAGCCGCATCCCCTCGAGGAACGACAGGCCGTCACGGCCTGCGTGCTCCTGCACCCGGTCCCAGTGCGCGAGCAGCGCTCCCAGGCGCTCGCGATCCAGCTCGACCCATTGGCCGCGCACGCGGGCGAGCCCGTCGGCCGAGGCGAGGAGGGACCGCACCTCGGCGGGGGACAGGGTCTCGTCCCCCACCGTGACGGCGACGGAGAAATCCAGCAACGCCGCGGCGCCGAGCCCGCTCGGAGTCGCGCTGCCGATACGGATCGTCACCGCGGGGCGGGGAGGTCGCCGCGCACGCCACCAGTCCGGGACGCGCACGACCAGGCCGGCTGCCTCGAAGGCGGGGATCTCTCGTAAGAACCGATGCGCCTCGACGGGCGTCCAGGCGAGGGGCTGGTAGATTTCACCCGAATCGACGAGCTCGGCCAGCCAGGCGCTCCCTTCGGCCGCGCGCTGCACGGGCACGAGGAGTTGCAGGAGAGCCTGGCGATCGCCGCGGGCCGACGATTCCTCGACGGCCCGCGAGAGCGGTCGGTGCTGCACCCTGCCGCCCGCCCCGGCGCGGGTCGCATAGGTGGCGAGGAAGGCGAATGCATGTGTCTCGTCGCCGGGGTTCTCGGCCAGGTGAAGACAGACCCGGCCGACGGTGTGCCAGGAGGGATGACGCGCGTGCAGCCACCCGGCGACGGTGCCGCGGTAGCCTCGGATCTCCGTGGCGAAGGCGCGACCCATCTCGCCCCAGCGGGCGGCGACCCAGCCGGCGTCGACGTATTCGGCGCCGGGCATCGGTGGGACGGCCGACGCGAGCCGCAGGGACTCCTCCGCGGGGCACTCTACGTCGACGCGTTCGCGCTGCTCCTCCAGATCCGGCGCCGCCCGAAGCCGTGTGGCAAACGCGCGGCCCATCTCGCGCAGGAAGCCCAGGGACGGCGCCAGCGGCGCCTCGAGCTCTGTCGTGCCGAGGTCGAGGAGGCCGTGGCCCGTCCCGCGCACGAACGCGGCGGCCACGCGCGCCCGCGCAACGGTGGTCAAGCCGTCCGTAGCCTCCGCCGTCCCGCCGTCGGCTACCGCGTCGACCAGCAGCGCGCCCGAGGGCGCGACGGCGATGCGCAGCGCGGTCATGAACGCGCCGATGGGCGGTGCGGCTTTCCGATCCGGGCGGGCCATGGTAGCAACCTACCCGACGCCATCGATCCAGACAAGCCTGCCCGCGGGCTCGCGCCACGGCGTCACCCCCGCCTCCCACCAGCGTGGCGCCTTGACACCAAGTGCGCGGGCTGGCTTACTCTGACGACGCTCATGCGCGACCTCGCAGTGGACAATGCCGCTTCGCTCTTCGTCGACCAGGCGCTTTCGGAAGGGGCAGGGGCTCGCACCGCGCTCGTCACGCCGGCGGGGGCGTGCACCTACGGCGAGCTCGCCGCGCTGACCGATCACGCTGCCCATACGCTCCGCCAGCTTGGGATAGAGCCCGAGCAGCGCGTGGCGCTCCTGATGCCTGATGGAGTCGGCTTCGTCGCCACGTTCTTTGCCGCGCTCAAGCTGGGCGCTGTCGCAGTGCCGCTCAATACGCGCTTGTCGGCGACGGACCTCCGCTTCATCCTCGACGATTGCCGCGCCAAGGTCGTCGTGGCGGAGCCTGGCTTGGCCGCCGCGCTCGGCGATCCCGGCCGCGCCCGGGTGCTGACTTTCGAGGAGCTGGTGAGCGGGGCCCATCCGGGCCCCGCGGCCGCGGAACCGGTGGGCCGGGACGCCATGGCCTTCTGGCTCTACACCTCGGGCACGACGGGGACGCCGAAGGCGGCGGTGCACTGTCACCGCAGCCTCCTCGCCTGCGCGCTCTACGCCGACGGCGTTCTAAGCGTGAGCCCGGAGGACCGCGTCTTCTCCACCTCCAGGCTCTTCTTCGCCTATGCGCTCGGCAATGCGCTGGCCATCCCGCTCTACGCGGGGGGCAGCGCGTATCTGCACCCGGCGTGGCCCGAGCCATCCGACGTGCTCGATGTGCTCCGCGGCTACCGGCCCACGCTCTTCTTCTCCGTGCCCACCGTGTACGCGCGGCTCCTGCGCGCCGACCTGCCCAGCGACGCATTCCGCTCAGTGCGTCAGTGTCTCTCGGCGGGCGAGCGGCTGCCGGCCGAGATCTATCACGCCTGGCGCGAGCGATTCGGTGTCGAGATCCTCGACGCGATCGGAGCGACGGAGACTATCTTCATGTTCGTCTCCAACCGGCCCGGCCGGAGCCGGGCGGGCTCCTCGGGCACGCCGTCGCCGGGCGTCGAGGTGCGGCTGCTGGATCCCGAAGGCCAACCCGTGTCCGACGGCGCCCAGGGCGTGCTCTGGGTCAAGACGCCCTCGGCCGCGGCGGGCTACTGGAAGCGGCTCGACCACTCGCGCCGCGCCTTCGTCGGCGAATGGTTCCGGACGGGGGACGTCTATGTGCGTGATGCCGACGGCTTCTACACGCACTGCGGGCGCGAGGACGACTTCTTCAAAGTCGCTGGGCAGTGGGTGGTGCCGGCCGAGGTCGAGGCGGCCATGCTGAAGCACCCGGCGGTGCTCGAGGCGGGCGTGGTCGGGGCCGAGGAGGCTTCGGGGCTGATCAAGACTTTTGTCTTCGTCGTCCCGCGCGACCCGGAGGCCGACGCGGCTGCGCTCGCGGCCGAGCTCAAGCGGATGGCGGAGAGCGCGCTGCCCGCCCACCAGCGGCCGCGCGAGATACGCATCGTGCGCGAGCTGCCGCGCACCGCCACCGGCAAGCTCCAGCGCTTCAAGCTGAAGGACCAGGTCGGGGGCCATGGTTAGCCACGCGCTCGAGGTCAAGGTGCGGTGGTCGGAGGCCGATCCCGCCGGCATCGCCTTCTACCCGCGCTTCTTCGAGTGGTTCGACCTCGCCACGGAGGCCCTCTTCGAGTCGCTGGGCCTGCCGTGGCCCGTGATCTTTCCCCAGTACCGCATCGTGGGTGTGCCCATCGTCGAGATGGGGGCGCGCTTCAGCTCGCCGGTCCGCTACGGCGACACGGTGACGGTGCGCGCCACCGTCAGCGAGGTGCGCGAGAAGACCTTCCGCGTCGAGCACGAGGTGTCGGTGGGCGAGCGCCACTGCGCCTCGGGTTTCGAGGTGCGCGCCTGGGTCGCGCAGCCGGCTGAGCCCGGCGGCCGGCTCCACGCCAGGGCATTGCCGGCCGAGGTCGGCACGAAGCTCAAGGGCCAGGGAGGCGTGTACGCATGAAACCCGAGGTCGTCTACACCAAGTCGGCGCCCAAGACGGGCTTCTCCGAAGGCATGGAGTCGCCCATCGCCCAGGGCGTCAAGTGCGGCCAGTTTCTGTTCGTCTCCGGCCAGGGGCCGCTCGATCCGGTGACGAAGGACGTCGTCTCCGCGGACCTGGCCGAGCAGACACGCGTGACCCTCGACAATGTCAGGGCCGTGCTCGAGGCGGGCGGGACATCCATCGAGAACGTGGTCAAGGTCGGCGTTTTCCTGCGCAGCATGGACGACTTCCCGGTCTTCAACCGGGTGTTCAAGGCGTATTTCAAGGGCGTGCAGCCGGCGCGTACCACGGTCGAGGCCGCGGCGCCGCGCAAGGGCGTCAATGTCGAAATAGACTGCATCGCGTACATTCCGTGATCTGAGGGGGAGCCATGAGTCTCGCCGGCGTCTATCTATCGG
>Ga0315290_10004296_pt1 | contig 10256 bp, 8 predicted proteins | sample YL17G12_0_MG_FD_203627 | JGI IMG/M metagenome (GOLD analysis project Ga0315290, IMG submission 203627) | Sediment microbial communities from Yellowstone Lake, YNP, Wyoming, USA - YL17G12_0 | ecosystem: Environmental > Aquatic > Freshwater > Lake > Sediment | place: USA: Wyoming | collected...
TAGAGTCCCCGCTAGGGGATCCGTAAACCCCTCGCCTTTAGGCGACGGGAAAGCATTTCTGTAGAAGAGCGGGAACTGCGAGAAGAGGGTGCAGTTGTATTGCCTCTCCCTCCGGGACAAGGGCACACTTGAAGCGGAGCAGAGGCCGACGCGATAGCGGCGGGTGAGGGACGAAGGCAAAGAATGTGAAATGCTCCCTCATCCCCGGCCCTTCTAAACGGGTTCCAGGGGATTCCCCAAGGGGATACCGGTCTCTGACCATAACCGGTCTGCGACCATAACTCCGGGCTGCGCCAGGGTATCCCGAGGGGACAAGGGAACACTTGAAGCGCAGCAGAAGGGAGATTTCGCGAGTCGGCCGCGAGGCCGACTGTTACCGGCTTGGGCCGTAATTTGAAGCCCTCGCCTTTAGGCGAGGGTCGTTCACGATAAGATCGGAACAATGACACCCAAAACCATGCACGCCCTGGAAGCGAAGGATTTTTCGATCGATGCGTTGATGCTAGCCGAGCGTCCGGTACCGAAACCGCGTCGTGGAGAAATCCTCGTGCACATCGCTGTTCGCGTTGCAATTCGCGAAGCTTGCGGGTGCCCGTGTCATCGCATTGTCGTCCAGCGACGAGAAACTCGCACGCGCGAAGCAACTCGGCGCGGACTACAAGGCGGAGATTCCGCTTCGTGCCGTGATCGGACCGATGATCCGGGTGCAGGGCATTGGGGTCGGTTCACGCGCGCGATTCGAGGCGATGAACCGCGCAATTGCCCAGCACAAACTCAGGCCGGTCGTCGATTCGACCTTCCCGCTGGAAAAGGCAGCGGACGCATTGCGTCACATGGGGCAGGGCACGCACTTCGGCAAGATCGTGATCGCTATATGAGCGCCACCACAGGCATATGCTTGAGTCGGGAGGCCTATGCTTGAGTCGGGAGGCCTATGATTGAAACCGATGTCAAGCTTGATCATCTGCGTACCTGGATCGGCCGCACAGAAACGCGGACCGATCTTGCGACCGCCGTGCCTTACGCTGCACTGTCCGCCACGCTGGACTACGAAGATGCAGAACCCGCAGACGGGACGGTCGTGCCGCCGCTGTGGCATTGGCTCTATTTCCTGCCAATGGCCCCGATGAGCGACGTCGGTCCGGACGGTCACCCGAAGCGCGGCGGGTTTCTGCCCCCGGTGCCATTGCCGCGGCGCATGTTTGCGGGCGGGCGATTCGAATTCCATCATCCGCTGAAAATCGGCGAACGGATTTCGCGTACTTCGCGCATCACGGATGTCAGCGGCAAGGAAGGGCGCAGCGGCACGTTGGTATTCGTCACGGTGCGCCACGAGATCTCCAATAGCGGGGGCGTCGCACTTAGCGAGGAGCACGACATCGTCTACCGCGAAAATCCGCGGACCGATGCGCCGGTACCCAAGCCGACGCCGGCACCGGCCGGCGAAACCTTCTCGCGCGAGATCGTGCCCGACCCGGTTCTGCTATTTCGCTATTCGGCGCTGACGTTCAACAGCCATCGCATCCACTACGACCGCTCGTATGCGACCGAAGTCGAGGGCTACCCCGGACTCATCGTGCACGGTCCACTGATTGCAACGCTGCTGGTCGATTTGCTGAGGCGCAACTTGCCGGATGCGAGGATCTCCCGGTTTTCTTTTCGAGCCGTGCGGCCGCTGTTCGACATCCATCGTTTCACGGTCTGCGGACGTGCGGAGGGAAAGCGCGTCGCGTTGTGGTCGCGCGACCATGAAGGCTGTCTCTCGATGGACGCGAGTGCGGAACTGACCTGACGTGACTCTTGACAATCTGGAGTTCAAGCGCTCTCACCGCAGAGGACGCAGATACCCTCGCGGAGCGTGGAGTACCCTTTTAGGACACGGAGGAAAACCAAGATGAGGGAGAATGGACTGGCGATGAGAATTTGGAATCTTGCTGGCAAACTGACGCTCCTGGACTTTCTCCGAAAGAGTCATCGTCCGACGAAACAAGGGTATTCGCGCATTTACTGTCGGAATGATTTTCCTCTGCGTCCTAAAAGGGTACTCCGACGTGCTAAAAGGGTACTCCGACGTGCCAAGCACGTAGGGTATACGCACGTAGGGTATCCGCGTCCTCTGCGGTGAGAGAGTTTCCGTAACGTTCATCATGAAAACATCGACTACAGACAAATATCAGGACATCCGCGAAGCCGTGCGCGCACTCTGCGCCGGATTCCCCGATGAATATCACCGCAAGATCGACGAGCAGCGTGGCTATCCAGAAGCTTTCGTCGATGCGCTGACGAAGGCCGGTTGGCTGGCGGCGATGATTCCGCAGGAATACGGCGGCTCCGGGCTGGGATTGACCGAGGCCTCGGTGATCATGGAAGAAATCAATCGCTCGGGCGGCAATGCCGGTGCCTGCCATGGCCAGATGTACAACATGGGCACGCTGCTGCGCCACGGTTCCGAGGCGCAGAAGCGCGAGTACCTGCCGAAAATCGCCAACGGCGAACTGCGATTGCAATCCATGGGCGTGACGGAACCGAGCACCGGCACCGACACGACGAAGATCAAGACCACCGCGGTGAAGAAAGGCGACCGCTACGTGGTCAACGGCCAGAAGGTGTGGATCTCGCGGGTTCAGCACTCGGACCTGATGATCCTGCTGGCGCGCACGACCCGACTGGCCGACGTGAAGATGAAGTGGGAAGGCATGTCGATTTTCATCGTCGACCTGCATCGCGCCCTGAAAACAGGCCTGACCGTGCGCCCGATCCGCAACATGGTCAATCATGAAACCAACGAATTGTTCTTCGACAATCTGGAAATTCCCGCGCAGAACCTGATCGGCGAGGAAGGCAAGGGCTTCAAATACATCCTCGACGGGCTCAACGCGGAGCGCACGCTCATCGCCGCCGAATGCATCGGCGACGGTTACTGGTTCATCGACCGGGTGACGAACTACGTAAAGGATCGCGTCGTGTTCGGCCGCCCGATCGGACAGAACCAGGGCGTGCAGTTTCCGATCGCCGAGTCTTACATCGAGGTCGAGGCCGCGAACCTGATGCGCTGGAAAGCGTGTGAACTGTTCGACGCCCACCAGCACTGCGGCGCCGAGGCCAACATGGCCAAGTACCTCGCGGCCAAAGCCTCATGGGAGGCGGCTAACGCCTGCCTGCAATTCCATGGCGGCTTCGGCTTCGCCTGCGAATACGATGTCGAGCGCAAATTCCGCGAGACGCGGCTCTACCAAGTTGCTCCGATCTCGACGAACCTGATTCTTTCGTACGTCGCCGAGCACATCCTTGGGTTGCCGCGGTCTTTCTAGATCCAAGGCGAATGCGCCACGCAAACACACGGATACCCTCGCGTATACCGTACGTGCGTAGCACGTCGGAGTTATGGCCGTCAGCCCGGTTATGGCAACGCCGGTTTTCGCATATCGCATAAATGTGGGCGGTGCATAGGGACGGTATTGCGCAAGCCGCATCAGTGAGGCTGCACGATTCTCGCCGCACACTTCACCCACGCATAACGCCTCTTTATAGCCGTCGAATAGAAGCAAAAGTCCCGCGGCCTTACGCAGTAGGCAGTTTGTAGTCCTTGAAGTCTTCGCGCAGTTTGGTCTTGAGCAGTTTGCCGGTGGCCGTGTGAGGTAGTTGCTCGACGAACACGACGTCGTCCGGCATCCACCACTTTGCCACCTTGCCGTCGAAGAACTTCAGCAATTCCTCGCGGGTGAGTTGTGCGTCTTTCTTTTTCACGACGATCAGCAGCGGCCTCTCGTCCCACTTCGGATGGCGGATGCCGATCACCGCCGCTTCCGCGACCGCCGGGTGCGCGACGGCGGCGTTCTCCAGGTCGATCGAGCTGATCCACTCGCCGCCGGACTTGATCACGTCCTTGGAGCGATCCGTGATCTGCATGTAACCGTCGGGATCGATCGTCGCCACGTCGCCGGTGGGAAACCAGGCCTGGCCGTGCTCGTCCTTGCGCAGCGGGTCGCCGCCTTCACCCTTGAAGTAGCCGTTGCTGATCCACGGGCCGCGCACCAGCAGATTGCCGAAAGCCTTGCCGTCCCAGGGCAGTTCTTTGCCGGCGTCGTCGACGATTTTCATCTCCACGCCATAGACGGTACGACCCTGTTTGTTCAGGATCGCGTATTTCTGTTCCCTCGGCAGGTCCAGGTGCTTGGCCTTCAACGTGCTCACCGTGCCTATCGGGCTCATTTCGGTCATGCCCCAGGCGTGCAGCACCTGAACGCCATAGTCTTCCTGGAAAGACCGGATCATCGCCGGCGGGCAGGCTGAGCCGCCTATCACCGTCCGGTTCATGGTGCTGAACTTGAGCTTGTTCTGCCCCATGTGCTGCAACAGCGCGAGCCATACGGTGGGCACGCCGGCCGACACGGTGACCCGCTCCGTCTCGAACAACTCGTACAGGCTCTTGCCGTCGAGTTGTGCTCCGGGCAGCACCATCTTGGCCCCGACCAGCGCGCAACTGTAGGGCAGGGCCCAGGCGTTGGCATGGAACATCGGCACCACCGGCAGCAATACGTCGCGCGCCGAAACGTCCAGCGAATCGGGCAGTGCCGCTGCATAGGCATGGATCACCGTGGAGCGATGCGAGTAGAGCACGCCCTTCGGATTGCCGGTCGTGCCCGACGTGTAGCACAGCGACGACGCGGTGCGCTCATCGAGCTGTGGCCACTGGTAATCGTCCGGCTGCGCCGTGACGAGGTCTTCGTAGCACAGCAGATCGCGGATGGCGGCCTGGGGCATGTGGGCGCGGTCGGTCATCGCAACCCAGCCCTTCACGCTCTTGCACATCGGCGCGAGTTTCTCGATCAAAGGCGCGAAAGTCAGATCGAACAACAGATAGCTGTCTTCGGCGTGGTTGACGATGTAGACGATCTGCTCGGGAAACAGGCGCGGATTGATGGTGTGCATCACCGCCCCCATGCCGGAAATGCCGTAGAAGGCCTCCAGGTGCCGGAAGCCGTTCCAGGCCAGTGTGCCGACACGGTCGCCTTGCTTGACCCCGAGGGCGCCAAGGGCGTTGGCGAGTTTGCGCGCGCGGCGATGCGCGTCGCGGTAGTTGTAGCGGTGTATTCCGCCCTCCACCAGTCGCGACACGATTTCGGTGTCGCCATGGTGGCGCTCCGCGTGCCTGATCAGAGAAGAAATCAGCAGCGGCACATCCATCATCAGGCCTTGCATAGCGGGCTCCTCTCGTTGATGCATTCTTGTGCCCGGATTCTAGCAGCTTGACCCCGCGCAACGTGGCTGTCCTGCAACGCGGATGCAATTGTGTTCGTTGCAGCGCAAAAGACCGGCGGTGCAACGTTTCCCGAACTGGCTACTCGTTTACAGCGCCGCTGCTTTGCGAATAGAATCCGGGCGGTGCGGCGAGGCGCCACAGCGGTGGGCACCGCGCTCGAACCCGGTCGGCGAGCGGCTACGCGTGAAGCCGGACAGATCCGCACGGATAAAGATAACCAGACAGATGACGCCCGCGACCGTGTCCTTGGAACCCGTGTATGCATCCGAGGCCGCCAGCCGCGCGCCGACCTTCCATTGAGGGGAAAGAACGATGAAATCAACGAGGGCCGCATTGTTGCTGTCGGTCGCCATCCTGGCGCCGATGTTGTCGCATGCCGCGCGCGGCGAGGACACCATCAAGATCGCGTACATCGAGGGCTTGAGCGGACCGTTCGGCAACGTCGGTGAAATCGGCCTGCGGCACTACCAGCTGGCCGCGGAAACCATCAATGCACGTGGCGGTGTTCTCGGCGGGGTCAAGTTCGAAATCGTGCCCTTCGATCACAAGACGAGCCCCCAGGAGGCCCAGCTTGTGTTCAAGCAGGCGGCCGACCAGGGTATCCGGTTTATCACGCAAGGCAACGGTTCGAGCGTGGCCCTGGCATTGTCGGACGCCGTGGCCAAGCACAACGAACGCAGCGCGCAGAAGAGCGTCCTGTATCTGAACTACGCAGCAGTCGATCCCGCTCTGACCAACGACAAATGCAATTTCTGGCACTTCCGCTTCGATGCCGACGGCGACATGAAAATGCAGGCGCTGACGAATTACATGGCGCAGCAGAAGGGCATCAAGAAGGTCTACCTGATCAACCAGGACTATTCGTTCGGCCAGGCGGTGACCAAGGCCGCGCGGGCGATGCTCGCCGCCAAGCGGCCCGACATTCAAATCGTCGGCGACGACCTGCATCCGCTGGGCAAGGTCAAGGATTTCGCGCCCTACATTGCCAAAATCAAGTCTTCGGGCGCCGACAGCATCATCACCGGCAACTGGGGCAACGACCTGGCGCTGCTGGTGAAGGCCGGCAAGGAAGCCGGGCTGAAGGTGGACTATTACACCTATTACACCGGTGCGGCGGGCGCCGTGACGGCTTTCGGCGAGTCGGGCGTCGGCCACGTCAAGCAAGTCACCACCTGGCATTCCAACATCGGCGGCAAACAGGCCGGCGATCACAATGCCGAGTACCGCGCGCGCTTCCCGGAGGTCAAGGACGATCTGTATTACTCGTCGATCCGCCAGGCGATGACCGCGCTCGCGCTGGCGATCGAAAAGGCCAAGAGCGCCGATCCGGCGAAAGTGGCGCTGGCGCTGGAGAACCTCAGGTTCGAGGACGATTCCGGCGAGGTGACCATCCGCGGGGACAATCATCAACTGGTGCAGCCGCTGTACATTTCCACGCTGGTGAGAGCCAACGGCAAGGACGTCAGATTCGACGTCGAGAAAAGCGGGCTGGGCTTTCGGACCGACGCGCGTGTCGAGGGCAAAGATACCGTGATGGCCACGACGTGCAAGCTTCAAAGACCATGAAAAGAAGGGCGCGAGGCGCGAGGCACGAGGCGCTAGGCGTAATGCGCGTAACGCCCTCTTTCCTCATAGATCATGAGCCTCGCACGTTCTTGGAGCTTCTGGCGATTGAGTACGCATCGAAAAGGAACCGGACTCGGATCTTGGGCCTCGCGCCTGGTGCCTGGTGCCTCGCGCCTCGATAACCATGGAATTCTTTCTCGTCACCCTGCTGAACAGCCTGTCCTACGGACTGCTGCTGTTCATGCTGTCCTCCGGGCTGACGCTGATTTTCAGCATGATGGGCGTGCTGAATTTCGCGCACGCCAGCTTCTACATGCTCGGCGCCTACTTCGCCTACCAGACGGGACTGCACGTCGGCTTCTGGCCCGCCCTGTTCGTTGCGCCCGTGATCGTCGGCGCGCTCGGTGCGGCAACCGAACGCTTCGGCTTGCGCACCGTGCACAAATTCGGCCACGTGGCCGAACTGCTGTTCACTTTCGGCCTCGCCTACGTGATCGAGGAAGTCGTGCACCTCATCTGGGGGCGGGCGCCGGTGGATTACCGCATTCCCGCCCAGCTCGATTTCACGCTGTTCACGCTGTATACCACCCAGTATCCGGCTTATCGCGGTTTCATGATGCTGGTGTCGGTCGGCATGCTGCTGGCCTTGTATCTTGGCCTGACGCGCACCCGTATCGGTCTGGTGATCCAGGCTTCACTCACCCACCCGGACATGGTCGAGGCCCTCGGGCACAACGTGCCCAGGGTGTTCATGCTGGTGTTCGCCGGCGGCGCCGCGCTGGCCGGCATTGCAGGCGTGATCGGCGGCAACGCATTCATCACCGAACCCGGCATGGCGACCGCGGTCGGCAGCATCGTCTTCGTCGTGGTGGTATTCGGCGGCATGGGTTCGCTCGGCGGCGCCTTCCTGGCGTCGCTGATTATCGGCGGGATACAGACGTTTTCGGTCGCGCTCGATTATTCGATGCTCGACATTCTCGCCCAGGTTGGGTTCAAGATCGCATCAACCTCGGCGTGGCACGGCCTCTGGTCCATTACGATTTCGCAAACCGCTCCGGTGATGCCCTACCTGCTGATGGTGCTGATGCTGATCGTGCGCCCGCGCGGCCTCATGGGTACGCGCGAGTCATGATGCGCCCGGCGACACGGATGGGTGGCATTTCGCGCGGAGCGCAAGCATGACCCCGGTGCTGAGCGCGCGCAGGATCGTGTTCTGGGGGGCGGTTGCACTCGCCTTCGCCGCGATGCCGCTCATCTTCAGCCAGAGCTTTGCCCTGTCCATGCTGTCGCAGATGGGCATTGCCATCATCTTTGCGCTGTCCTACAACATGCTGCTCGGGCAGACCGGGCTGCTGTCTTTCGGTCACGCCGTGTACTTTGGCCTCGGCGCGTTCTTCTGCGCGCATGCCCTGAACCTGATCGGCGCCGGAAAATTCTGGTTTCCGGTCACCCTGGTGCCGCTGATCGGCGGCGTGGCCGGGCTCGTGTTCGGCCTGTTGTTTGGCTTCGTGACGACGCGGCGCGCCGGCACCCCGTTCGCGATGATTTCGCTCGGCATCGCCGAGATGGTGGCGTCGAGCGCATTGATGTTTACCGCCTTTTTCGGCGGCGAGGGCGGCATCGCCACCAACCGCGCCGTGGGCAAGGCCTTTCTCGGCATCAGTTACGGCGCGCAAATCCAGGTCTATTACCTGATCGCGGGATGGTGCCTCGTGTGCATGATGGCGATGTTCGCGCTGACGTGGACGCCGCTCGGGCGCATGGCCAATGCCGTGCGCGACAATCCGGAGCGCGCCAAATTCGTCGGCTACAACACAACCCGCGTGCGCTGGCTGATGATGTCGCTCGCCAGCTTCTTCGCCGGCATCGGCGGCGGCCTGGCGGCGATCAACTACGAAATCGTCACCGCCGAAACGCTCGGCCTGGTGGCGTCCGGCAACGTCGTGCTGATGGCGTTCATCGGCGGCATCGGCCATTTCTGGGGTCCGATCATCGGTGCGGTGCTCGTAACGCTGCTGCAATCGGCGCTGTCCAACTATACCCAGGCCTGGCTGTTGTACTTCGGCCTGTTCTTCCTGGTGATTATCATGTTCTCGCCGGGAGGGATCGCCAACCTGATAGCGCTGCATAAGCCGGCATGGAATGCGCGCCTGCTGCGGCGTTTGGCGCCCTCCTATGCGATCGCGGCGGTCGCCGGTGCGATCATGCTGTTCGGATTTTTCGCGCTGATCGAAATGATCTATCACTACGAAGCCAAGGAAATGTCCAGCAAGGCATTCTCCTATTTCGGTTTGACGCTCGATCCGATGCAAGCCCGCTACTGGATTGCGACCGCGATCGTGCTCGTCACCGGCATGACGCTGATCTACGGCGTAAGAAGCGTGGTGGGCCGTGCGTGGGAGAACCTCACGGTGGAGTTGCAGCGCAAAGGAGTGGTCTAGCGATGGCTGCCCCCGCGCTTGAACTGCACGACGTGCGCAAGAGCTTCGGCCGCACTGCGATCATCAACGGCGTCAACCTGAGCATCCGCCCGGGCGAACGCCACGCCATCATCGGCCCGAACGGCGCCGGCAAGTCGACACTGTTCAACCTGATCAGCGGACGCTTCGGCGTGACTTCCGGGCGCATCGATCTGCACGGGGAAAGCATCAACGGCCTCGAGCCCGAGATCATCAACCGCATGGGGTTGGCGCGCAGCTTCCAGATCACCAACATCTTTGCGCGCATGTCCGTGTACGAAAACGTGCGCTGCGCGGTGCTGTGGTCGCAGGGCTACAAATATTCGTTCTGGCATCGCATCGACGCACTCGAAGGGGTCCGCGAGCGCACCGGCGAGATCGTCGATCGCATCGGCATGGCGAAGCGCCGCGACCGCATGGCCGGCGTGCTGACCTACGCGGAGCAGCGCGCGCTCGAAATCGGCGTGACCATCGCCGGCGGAGCGAACGTCATCCTGCTCGACGAGCCGACCGCCGGCATGAGCCGCAGCGAGACCGATGAAGCCGTCGAATTGATCCGCAAAGTGACCGAGGGCCGCACGCTGATCATGGTCGAGCACGACATGAGCGTGGTGTTCAATCTGGCGGACCGCATCTCGGTGCTGGTCTACGGCGAGGTCATTGCCAGCGGAACGCCGCAGGAAATCCGCGGCAACAAGGCGGTGCAGGAAGCTTATCTCGGCACCGAACAGCATTAAATCGATGCGCACCGCAAAGACGCAAAGGACGCAAAGGTGATACGAAAATGCAGAGGCGAACTATGGACAAGAAATCGGCTCACATGAATCCGTCGTCGTCGTCTTTCCTTCGCGTCCTTTGGTGCGCCAGGCCAAGTCTGGCTGATCTTGTGAACTGAGAGGTGTTCATCCTGTTAATTACCCGTTCAGCAGGTAGCCAATCGAGCGCGGTATCGAGTAATCGGTGCGGGG
>Ga0315290_10004297_pt1 | contig 10256 bp, 13 predicted proteins | sample YL17G12_0_MG_FD_203627 | JGI IMG/M metagenome (GOLD analysis project Ga0315290, IMG submission 203627) | Sediment microbial communities from Yellowstone Lake, YNP, Wyoming, USA - YL17G12_0 | ecosystem: Environmental > Aquatic > Freshwater > Lake > Sediment | place: USA: Wyoming | collected...
CAAAAAGGTAGCTTACCTGTCAAACAGGCAGTTTATGGCTATTTCTGGCAAAATCCGAAAACTATAAAAATAACCTCTTCAAGGGTTAGATTTAAGGTTTAAGGGGTAATATTTATGCATCCTGAAGATGAAGAACCACAAGAAGATATACCTGGAGTGTATGACGACGAAGGCAGGGAAGAGCTCATGACAGATGATGAGATTAAGCCTGAGGAAGAAGCCTTCATGGCAGGCTATGAGTCAGAGGAAGAGAAGAAAGAGGAACCTGCTGACGTCTATGACAAGGCTTTTGATGAAGAACAAGCAGAGAAGAAAGGAAAGAAAGCTTCAAAGCCTGCTCCTAAAAAAGCTGTGAAAAAGGCCAAGCCAAAGAAGAAGGCAGCAAAAAAAGCAAAGAAAAAAGCAAAAGCTAAGCCTAAAAAGAAGGCTGTCAAGAAAAAAGTTGCTAAAAAGAAACCAGTTAAGAAGAAAGCTGCTAAAAAGGCTAAGCCTAAGAAAACAGCAAGTAAAAAACTTGCTGGTTCAAAAAGCAAGAGCTTTTTGAAAAAAGTTGCTAAAAAAGCAAAAAAACCTGCCAAGAAGCCTAAGAAAAAGAAGAAATAAGAATAGCTAGAATCGTCATAACAAACTCAAGCACAGATAACTATCAACTCTGTAATACCTGTTTCTGTTTATTTGATTGCTTTATCCTTAACCTCGAGAAGCAGCTCTTTGATGAACTCATCAACTTTTTTCTCTCCAAGAACTTCGCTGTTTCGAGTCCTTACATTAACGCTGTTGTTCTCGATCTCTTTATCGCCGACAACAAGGATATAATTAACTCTTTCAACCTGAGCATCCCTGACTTTCTTGTTAGTGCTTTCTGAGCGCTCATCAACCTCAATTCTCAAGCCAGTTTTGCGCATTTCATCAGCAACTTTTTTTGCGTATTCCATGTGCCTGTCTGCTATTGGCAGTATCTTGATTTGCATTGGGCTTATCCATAGGGGCAGCTTGCCTGCAAAATGCTCTAGCAATACTGCCATGAATCTTTCTGTGCTCCCGATTATGGTCCTGTGAATCATTACTGGCCTGTGCCTGAATCCATCCTTGCCTTCATAGGTCAGGTCGAACTTTTCAGGCATCTGGAAATCTAATTGTATTGTCCCGCACTGCCATGTCCTTCCAATAGCATCTTTTAGGTGGAAATCTATCTTTGGGCCATAGAATGCTCCATCTCCTTCATTAACCTTGTACTTTTTCCCTGTCTTATCAAGAACTTTCTTGAGCTTTTCCTCTGCCAGGGTCCATAGTTTTGGGTCTCCCATTGCATTTTCTGGGCGAGTTGATAATTCCATGTGATATTCAAACTTGAATGTGCCATACATCTCTGCCATGAAGTCAATTAGCTCTTGGATTTGCTCCTCAACCTGCTCTTCTGTGCAGAATATGTGGGCATCATCCTGGGTAAAACATCTGACTCTTAGCAATCCATTTAGCACTCCTGATAATTCATTCCTGTGAACAAGCCCGAATTCTCCTGCCTTTATCGGCAGTTCCCTGTAAGAATGAAGTGTTGTCTTGTAGATGAGTATGTTGCCTGGGCAGTTCATTGGCTTTACTGCAAAATCAACATTATCAATCTTTGTAAAATACATGCTATCTTTGTAATGATCCCAGTGGCCTGACTGTATCCACAAGTTCTTGTTTAATATCATTGGCGTCTTGTTTATCTGATAGCCTCTCTTAAGCATCAGTTCTGTGGTGTAATTAACAAGCGCAGTCCATATGAAAGTCCCTTTGTCATGGTAGAAAACCATGCCTGGTGCTTCGTCGTGAAAGCTGAAAAGATTCATTTCCCGGCCTATTCTCTTGTGGTCCCTTTTTTTTGCTTCTTCAATCCTTGCCAAATAATCTGCAAGCATCTTCTTGTCAGGAAAGCTTATTGCATAAATTCTTGTGAGCATCTTCTTGGTGCTGTCTCCTCTCCAATAGGCTCCTGCTAGTTTGAGCAACTTGATTGCTCCTATCAGTCCTGAACTTGGTATGTGCGGTCCTCTGCATAAGTCCTCGAATTCTCCGAGCTTGTAAGTGGTTAGTTTTTCACCAAGTGGCAAATCATTTATCAAGTCAACCTTGTAAGGCTCATCCTCGAACAGCTTAAGCCCTTCTTCCCTGGTTATTTCCCTTCTTGTAAAATGCAGCTTTTCATGGATTATTTTCTTAATCTCTTCCTCTATCTTTGCAAAGTCCTCATCACTAATCTTTAAATTATCAAAATCATAATAGAATCCGTCCTCAATATTAGGGCCGATAGCTACTTTCACGTCTTTATACAGCCTCTTGACAGCTAATGCCATCACATGGCTGCTTGAATGCCTGAAAACATCCATTCCTTCCTTATCATCAAAGGTCAAGACGCTGAAATCTCCGCCCTCTGTGATAGGCAGGGACAAATCAATTGCTTTGCTATTCAGCTTTGCAATTAGAACTTTATCTGCTTGTTTCCTGAAATGCTGCTTAACAACTTCATGGGCAAGGGTTCCCTTAGCAAATTCTGCTTCTGAGCTGTCAGGGAATTTCAACTTTATGCTACCATCTGCTTGGCTCTTCATGCTTTCTTGCTCCTTATTTTCGCCTTTTTTCTTTCCAGCCATTTTGAAACCCTAGAGTCTAATCTATTTTATAAACGTTTTGGGTAAAGGAGAAAAAATATGCCTTTATCGCTTGCCAACGGTGTACTGGTAAGTGTTTCTCTTTCCAGTGTTTCTGTACCTTATGAGATTAGTCTTTCGCAATTTCTTCAAAGACATGGTTACTGAGCCAATGCTCACCTTGAGCCTTTCAGATATCTGCCTAGAAGTGAACCATTTGCCTTTGTTCTTGCATAGAAAATCATAAACTTCTTGCTGTCCCATAATTCACCTCAGTGTATGGGACTCAAAAAAGCACAAACTTTTTTGTTGACCCATTTCACCCTCCTCTTTTATTATTAAATGATACTAAGAGTATTTAAGCCTTTCTCTTTTTAAACCCTCAATCCTCTTTTCACCAGGTAATGAGTGATATAAGAATCATTACAAATCCCACTCCTTCGCCTATCCAGGCGTAGAGCTCGTACTGGGTCAGGCTCTTGAAATAAGCCTGCACCAAAGCTATGGTCCTATTAAGCCATATTTTAAACTTCTGAATCATCTGATTAAAGTCAAATGCCATGGCTTAATTCCTGAATTATTGACTATATAAATTTTTGTATTGATTTTTCTCCACTAAAGAATGGATACTATTAGAAAAGTTTAAATATGCAGATGAATTAAGTCACAAGTCCAGGGGGTATACATGAACAACCATAGGAATCATAATAATCATAGCCATAATCTTGAGTACTTAATACAGAAAGTCAGGTATGAAGACACGCCTGAAGAGCAGAGAAGAATGCTAGAGACAAAAAAGATACTGGATGCAATTGTCAGTTTCAAGGAATCCCACGGAATAAGAGTGCACTATCCTGAGAGGGATGTTGAACAGAAAGATCCTGATGGTTTTGATATATGCTCTGAGCACAGGGCTGCGATGAAGGATGCATCGAAAGTAATCATGTGGTATGATCCTACAAGCACCGGCAGCATGTTCGACATGGGCATGGGTTTCATGGCAGGCAAGCCATTGGAAATCCTGAACAGCGAGGAAATCCCGAATATAAAAAATGATTATGAGCGTTTCCTGATGGATTATGCTTTGCACGGCATATCAGATTCATTTCTTTCAGACAGAAGATCCAATCAGTACAAACAAATGCTTTCAAGGAGAGAATTAATTAGACATACGGAAGTACCATGCAAATTTGTCTGGAAGAAGAATAACTGGGAAGTGTTATTTGAATTTGGGATGTTATTCCTGGCAGAGAAGCCAATCATGCTCCTTAACAGGCATGAAGTCGAGGCAGAGGCGCAGGCAATAGATCGCAAGTGCTATCAGAAGGTCCTCCTGATGGTGGACGACAAGCACCAGGGTAAAAAATAATTTTTTCTTTAACAACCTTTTTAAATTACTTATTTATTCTTCTAACCAGAGGTGTCAATATGTCAGAGCAGAAAGAGAAAATAAATCCTAAGAAGATTAATGATCACTTGTTTGAGATAGAGAAATCTGGGTGCATGAAGGTTCCTGTGAGGATTTATGCCAGTGAAAAGCTTATGAAGAAGCTCGGAGAGGATTCTAGCCTTCAGCAGGGAATGAACGTCGCCTGCCTCCCAGGTATCTATGGAAAGAGCATTATGCTGCCAGATGCTCACCAGGGCTATGGCTTTAGCATTGGCGGAGTAGCTGCCCTTGACTTTGAGAACGGATGCATCAGCCCTGGAGGAATTGGTTTTGACATTAATTGTGGTGTCAGATTATTAACCACTCCTCTGAAAAAAGAGGATGTTGAGCCTAAGATTAAGGAGCTAATTGAGTCAATGTTCAGGAATGTTCCTAGCGGTGTTGGCAGCGAGAGTTTCCTGCGCCTTAACAATCAGGAGCTTGATGCTGTTCTTAACAGAGGAGCAGAATGGGCTGTTGAGCAAGGCTATGGATTCAAAGAGGATTTGGAGCGCTGTGAAGAAGGCGGAAGCATGAAAGATGCTGATGCCAGTAAAGTAAGCCAAAGAGCCAAGTCAAGGGGTAGGGAGCAGCTCGGCACACTAGGAGCAGGCAATCATTTTCTTGAAGTGCAGTTTGTCGAGCATATCTATGACAAGAAAGTAGCAGAGGCTTTTGGCATAACACAAGAAGGGCAGGTTACTGTGATGATTCACTGCGGCTCAAGAGGATTAGGACATCAGGTTTGCTCTGATTACCTGAGAGAAATGGAAGAAGCAGATCCTCAACTTGCAAAGAGTTTGCCTGAGAAGGACTTGATTTATGCAAAAGCAGGCACTCAGCTGGCTAAGAATTATTTTGGGGCAATGGCTGCCAGTGCTAATTATGCATGGGCTAACAGGCACATAATTGCTCATCAGGTCAGGAAAAGCTTTAAGCAAGTTCTCGGAATAGAGCCTGAGAAGATAAAAATTGTTTATGATGTTGCGCATAACATTGCGAAGATTGAAGAGCACAATATTGAAGGACAGAAAAGAAAAGTTTATGTTCACAGAAAAGGAGCCACCAGAAGTTTGCCAGCAGGCAATCCTGATGTGCCTGAGGTTTACAGGAGTGTTGGTCAGCCTGTTATTATTCCTGGAAGCATGGGAACATCAAGCTACTTGCTCGTCGGAACTGAAAAAGCCCTTGAAGAGACTTTTGGAAGCACTGCTCACGGAGCAGGAAGAGTGATGAGCAGGACAGAAGCTCTCAGGAGTTTCAGGGCGGAACAGATAAAGAAGGACTTGGCAGATCACAGCATTTATCTCAGGACAGGCAGCATGAAAGGAGTTGCAGAAGAAGCTCCTGCAGTCTACAAAGACATTGACGAAGTAGTCAAGGTAAGCCATGAAGCAGGCATAGGCAACTTGGTAGCAAAGCTAAGACCTATTGGTGTGATAAAAGGCTAGAAATCCTTAGACAAACTCTCCAGAATAGAAATCAGAGGTTATTTATAATTAGTTCTGCTCTTTCTTTCACACTAACTGCTGGAATAATTATTATCTCATGGCCTTTACTTTCATATGCTTGTTTGATTAATCCTGAAATAGCCTTGGCTTCATCCCTGTCTTTCTCAGCTCTAAAGCCTTCTCTATCAAAGAAATTCAAGGGTTCAAGGAAAAAGACTTTTTCATATTTGTAATTCTTGGCTTTTTTTGCAAGTTCTTCTGGCACTTCCTGTTTTCTATGCAGAAAAAAAGCCAGGATGTCATGCACTCCTCTGTCCAGGAAAACAATACTAGTGCCTTCTGGGATTCTTGATTCATGCTCAAACTGCAACCTGAGCAGAGCTGGCTGGAAATCCTGTCTTAGCCATGGCTCGCTAATGCCTTTTTCTTTCTGCTCAAGAATGTATGACTTGGCAACTTCCTTAACAACATAAAATCCTCTGGCTTCAAGCTCTTGGACCAGGGTTGATTTGCCTGCGTAAGAAGGGCCTGTTATTATGTACTTCTTTACCATCGCAGTAGATTTAGTTTTGTTCCTATTATTAAATGTTTCTAGAAAAAATCAGAGATTTTTAATCACAAAGTCAGCTCTTTCCTTAAGAGCAAGAGGAGGGACCACAATCACTTCATAATCGAGTTGCTCATACACCTGCTTAAGAAGCTCAGAGATTTTTTTAGCATCTTCTTCTTCCTCTGCCCTGAATCCAGTTTTTTCATAATTAGGCAACTTCTCAAGAAAAAAAACTTTTTCATAATTGCATACTTTCATTGCAAGGTAAAGGTTTCTTGGCACTTTCTGGTTCCTGAACCTGCAATAGGCCAAGCCATCAGGAATTCCTCTATCAAGGAAAACAACCGCATTGCCTCTTAGAAGCTCACTCTCTCTCTTAAGCTGTAAGTCAACTATTTTCTCCTGGAAATTAGTCTGAAGCCAGGGTTCCTTAACTCCTTTTCCTTGCTCTTCAAGAATAATGTCCTTGGCAGCTTCCTTAACAATCAAGTATCTTCTATTTCCTAATTCCTCAAGAAGTGTTGTCTTGCCAGAACCAGGCCCTCCTGTGATAACGTAAAGCCTCATGATTATGTTTATGGCTAACATTCTTTAAATATTTTTTGTAGATTGATATTTTGTATCATAAGCAAAAAATATTTATAAGAGTCAAATAAGGAATAAGCAGGGTGTTTATGAGGGTAGGTAGTTATGAGCAATGAGATAATCATAATAAGTGTTGGCGGCAGTCTTATCTGTCCTGACAGTATTGACATAGCTTTTCTTAAGAAGCTAAAAGAGATAGTTATTGGGCAGGTTAAGAAAGGCAAGAGGTTTGTCCTGATAACAGGCGGTGGCAAGACTGCAAGGAACTACCAGTTTGCTGCAAGAGAAGTTGGGCTGCTTGATAACGAGGACTTGGATTGGCTAGGCATTCATGCAACAAGGATTAATGCTCATCTTGTAAGAACTATTTTCAAGGAATATGCTCATCCTCAAATCATCAAGCACCCTGCTGAAAAAATTGATTTTAAGGAGAAAATCCTTGTGGCTGCTGGCTGGAAGCCTGGGTTTAGCACAGACTATGATGCTGTTCTCCTAGCAAAGCAGTTTAAAGTGAATAAAATAATTAACCTATCAAACATTTTCTATGTTTATGACAAAGATCCTGCGAAATATGGAGATGCCAAGCCTTACAAGACACTGAGCTGGAAGGATTACAGGAAAATGTTCAGTGAGAAATGGAATCCTGGGCTTAGCAGCCCATTTGACCCTGTTGCCAGTGAAGAGGCAGAGAAGCTCAAGATGAAGGTTTACATAATCAACGGAGTAGACATGGATAATTTACATAACCTTCTCGAAGAAAAGAATTTTTCAGGGACGATTATTTCTTGATTATCATCATATATCAATAATCTTTCCTCTCTTGCCAACATTAATGACTCTGGTCTTGCCTATCTTCTCTTCTAAGCCTTCTGCTTCATGGACATGGCTGCATAGCAGTATGTCTGGCTGGAACTTGTCTATCGCCCTCCTTACTCCTGTGCTTCCTGGGAAGAACTGGGTGAACTTCTCCATCTTTGTGTCAGAAGGATGCACATGAGTCACCATTATTTTCTTGTCAAGGTTTTTTATGTATTCAAAGCCTTTTTTCAGCATGTCATAAATCTCTTTCTCAGAAAGCTGGCTAATGCCGATGTTTGCCCCTCCTGCGCCAAATATGCCTACGTCCTTGTACTTGACACTGTAGCCGTGAATGTTCTTTACATCATAAACTTTTGCGAGAAAATCAGCAGTTGCCATGGTTTCATGATTGCCAGGCACGAATAATACTTTTAGGTTTCTTTTCTTAAAAGGTCCTATGATATTGTCAGTGCTTTTCTCAAAAAATGTCAGGTCTCCGCACAGCACAACCAGGTCTGCGTGCTTGTCCTTGGCTTCTTCTGCCAGCCTCTCAGCCAACCTAGTATCTCCATGAATGTCTCCAGCGCTAAAAATCCTTAATTTGTCTTTTTTTGTCTTCATAAAAGCCCTCTTTTATGCAACAAAAAATTTTGATTTTTTGTCTTCATAGGCATATACCTTTTTAGAATAATCAATCTTTTTATTATTTTTTGAATTTGTTCTTTAATTTACTAAGGGTCTTGTATGTTTTCCTGTTCTTTATTATTCTTTTGATAGACCTTAGTTTTTCCCTGACGCTGGGCTTGCTCCTCTCATCAATCTCCACCACTTCTTTCTCCAGGTGAACAATGTTTGAAGGCCTGCCTTTTATTGGTCCATCATAAATCACGAAGTCAACTTGCCTTTTAATGTCCTCATCAAGGTCTTCAAGGCTGGTCATGAAGTCCTGCCCGCTTATATTGGCGCTGGTTGTAACAATCGGAACCTTCATTTTCTTGATGCAGTCATAGAACCAGTGATTAGGAATCCTTATGCCGATGGTGTTTCCTTTGGGGTTGACATTGTCTGCAACAAACTTTTTCTTTACATTAAAGATGAGAGTGTATGGCCCTGGTAATTTTTTTACCCAGTCATTGGTTTTCTCATCAGTTCGGCAGTACTGGAATATCATGTTCTTGTTAGGAATTATTACTGAGAATGGCTGGTCCTGGCTTTGCTTAATTGCTCTTATCTTCCCAACAAGCTTTGCATTGGTAGCATCGCACCCTATGCCGTAGATAGTGTCTGTTGGATAGATGAACACACGCTTTTTTAACTCCATGCCCAGTTTCTTATCAATTTTTAGTTCGTCCTTGTTGATTATTCTCATAAGAAAAAGAAATACTGCTGTGTTTAAAAAGTTTAAGTATTATAGATTAGTAAAAAAATAATTTTAATGAGTCATCCAGAGATAACTCATTATCTGCTCTTCTTCTTCAGGGCAGATGAGCTCGTGCTCTTTCATTAATTGGACTAATTCCTGGTTATAGTTGTTAAATTCATGCTCTTTTGCTTCTGAACTCATGCTCTCACCCCCATAAACAAGCAAAACCATGTTTTGCGGTTCCACCAAACAATGGTTTGGTGAAATCATAGGTGCTTGGCTTTCTCCTGGTCATGTCCTTAACCTGGACAAAGAACAGGCTTTCGATGTACTTGTGGTTTTCATGCATTTCCATCATTTTGATCACCTCAAACCGTTGCTATATCTTAAGGATTAATAGGCGACGCCTGCTCTTTTTTGAGGGGGTAAAGGTAGGCTGTCGCTCAAATCCTTGTTAACTAGAATACAGATTTTTTCATTTAAATACCCTGCGTCAACATGTCCAGTGCAAGCCTTTGCGAAAGTCTTGAGGGAAACGATTTAAGGACGATATTCTCGCTCTGCTCGAAATCGCCCGAACTACAATTGGAAATGTCCAGTGCTACTTGCAATGGGCTCAAAAAAGCATAAGCTTTTTTATTGTCCAGTGCTCTATGCTTGTTTTAGACGAGAAAAAAGAATAAGATGTGATGTCCAGTGCTCAGAAGTCTGTTAATTTCTTCTCTACAATCGTCGTATTCCCGCCAGTTCCTTTCTGCTTCTTGGTAGAGATAAAGCTGCTCTTGTCAAGCTCTTCTATCTTGCGCTGGAATGTCTTGTAGGTGTGCTTGCCTCCTTTTTCCTGGTAAACCTTGTACAAGTCTCCTATCTTCTTGCCAGAATGCTCTTTCACAATAGTCAGAATAAATCTTGTATCCTCTGCCAGTTCATTGCTGTTCTTGATATTGAAGTTCTCAAGCTTGGCAATGGCTTTATCAACATCTGCTAGGGTTATTTTCTTTCTGCTCTGCTCTTCTGCAAGGAGTGCTGATTCTCTCATCAGGAACAAGCCAGTCCTTAGGTCCCTGATTTCATAGGTTTTCTTTGCAACCCTGGAAAAAGCAGGGTCTTCCCATACTCCTTCTGGAAAAGCATAGCCTGCTCTTTGCTTAAGAATCTCCTTGGTTTCATGCTCATTGTACTGCTTGAACTCAAGCATCTCTGCCATGAGCCTTGATTTTATCCTGCTGTCCAGGGTAATAACCCATTCCTTGAAATTAGTGATCACAACAATACTTTTCTTGTAAATATCTTCGAGGATGAAATAAAGAAAGTCATATTCTTCTGCCTTGTCAATCTCATCAAAGATAAAGACAGCTGATTTCTTGTTAATAATGCTAGCCACAACCTTGTAAAGGTCAACTGTCTTCTTGTTCTGGATTAACCTGTAACCCAGGTGCTCGCAAAT
>Ga0315290_10004304_pt1 | contig 10246 bp, 8 predicted proteins | sample YL17G12_0_MG_FD_203627 | JGI IMG/M metagenome (GOLD analysis project Ga0315290, IMG submission 203627) | Sediment microbial communities from Yellowstone Lake, YNP, Wyoming, USA - YL17G12_0 | ecosystem: Environmental > Aquatic > Freshwater > Lake > Sediment | place: USA: Wyoming | collected...
TTTCCGGACGTGCGCCCGCACCCAAGCCCTTGGTAATGTCGATGCCGATCTGCAGAATGACTTTAGCCTGGCTTTTATTGAGCGCCTGCATATCAGTATTGGTGCAAATAAACTCGACTCCGCCGACCGCTTTTTCGATCATGTGCGCTATTGCATTGCCGCCGCAACCACCGACACCGATAACCTTAATGACGGCCTCTTGCGAGTCCTTTTCCATAATCTCAAACATTTTGTTGCCTCCTTGATTATCTGCCTAACAAAAAACTGCCCAAAAAATCACTCGAAAAACCAGCTGCACGATCTAAAAATTGCCTTGAAACCAACTCTTCATCTTGTCCAACACCTGTCCAAAAGAACCTGATTCCATCTGTCCCTGCAAATGCCTTTCCACCTGCTGCTTGCCCATGAGAACCAGGCCAACACCGGTCGCATAGCGCGGATTACCAACTACCTCGGACAGCCCACCGACATAACGCGGCATGCCCAGCCTGACCGGCATATGGAAGATTTCCTCACCCAATTCCACCATGCCGCGCATCATGGCAGATCCGCCGGTGACGACGATGCCGGAGGCGATCATTTCCTCCATACCGCTACGGCGCAGTTCATTTAGCACAAGCTCATACAGCTCGACCACGCGCGGCTCGATGACCTCGGCCAGAGTTTGTAAAGATAGTTGACGCGCATCGCGGCCATCTACACCGGGCACTTCAACCACTTCTCTGGGTTCGGCCAATTGGCGTAAAGCGCACCCATACTTGATCTTGATTTCTTCTGCCGATTGGGTAGGGGTGCGGAATGCCACCGCCACGTCGTTAGTAATCTGGTCACCGGCAATCGGCACCACAGCGGTATGGCGGATGGCGCCCTGCTTGAACACCGCAATGTCCGTGGTGCCGCCACCGATATCCACCAGGCACACACCCAACTCTTTCTCATCCTCAGTCAGCACCGCGGTGCTGGATGCCAGAGGTTGCAGAATCAAATCGCTCACCTCCAACCCGCAACGCTTGATGCATTTGACGATGTTTTGTGCCGCAGCCACTGCGCCGGTGACGATATGCACTTTTACTTCCAGTTTCATGCCACTCATGCTGATGGGTTCGCGCACGTCTTCCTGGCTATCAATGATGAATTCCTGCGTCAGGATGTGCAGAATCTGCTGATCAGATGGCAGCGCCACAGCGCGTGCGGTTTCAATCACGCGGTCTACATCGGCCTGAGATACCTCGCCATCCTTGATCTTCACCATGCCATGCGAATTCAAGCTCTTGATATGGCTGCCGGCGATGCCGGTGAACACCGTGCTGATCTTGCAATCCGCCATCAGCTCCGCCTCTTCTATCGCACGCTGGATGGCCTGCATGGTGGAATCGATATTGACCACCACACCTTTCTTCAAACCCCGCGAAACATGCTCCCCGAGGCCGATGACTTTGAGCACGCCGTCCAGCTGTAACTCGGCGACTATCGCCACGATCTTGGATGTACCGATATCCAATCCGACGATGAGATTTTTATCTTCCCTGACTCTGCTCATTTATCTCTCCAATTACCGATTTCTGTTGGCTGCCAATCAGGCAGCCCCTGTTTCACTAATTGCCACGCCCTTGGCTGGTTTGTGCGTCGCCGCTTGCGCTGGTTTACGCACGGCAAAGCCATTGGGATAACGCAGATCGGCATAACTTACCGCCACGCCGAGATGCGCCAGGGTCTGGCTGTATACCCCGGCAAATTTCTCCAGGCGTGTTTCCATGTCTTCACGCCCCAGTTCAATCACCATGCCGTTGTCGGTACCTATCTGCCATGCGCGACGCGGCGATAAAACCAGCTGCGTCACTTTCATCGCGGTCGGCGCCAGTAATTTGCTGTAAGTGCCGTAATGCTCAGCCACTTCGCGCACACCATCGCCCGGCCCGTAGAACACCGGCAAATCGCTATCTGACGCTGCATGAAACAGCTCGCCATAACTATTCACCAACGCTATGTTGCCCCAGCGCGCCAGCTCTTTATGTTCTTCCACCACCACTTCAAGCTGATCAGGCCAGCGCCGCCGTACGTTCACATTGCGCACCCAAGGCAACTTCTGAAAGGCGTCGCGCGTTTGTGCCAAGTCCAGCGTGAAAAAATTACCCTTCAAATGCTGACCTACAATCCACTTCAACTGCTCGCGCGTTACATGGCTCAATTGCCCATCCACCTTTACCTCCCGCAAAGGGAAAATCGGCAGATGCACCACCACGAACAGCACGCCATAAAGCAAAAGTACTGTGGCCATGGCATACAAAAAATTAGCTACCCAGTGCAGGATTTGCGGCTTATCCCACACGGGCCATCTCCAAAATCCTCAGTACCAGCCCATCAAAGCTGATTCCCGCTGCCTTGGCCGCCATCGGCACTAGGCTGTGGTCGGTCATCCCGGGCGAGGTGTTCACTTCTATAAAGTAATGTTGTCCGGCTTCATCCATCAGAAAATCCACCCTCCCCCAGCCGCGCCCGCCAATGATGCGGAAAGCCTGTAATGCTTCGGCGCGAATCTGCTCCTCTTTTTCTGGCGACAGGCTACAGGGGCATAGGTATTGCGTGTCATCACGCAGGTACTTGGCCTCGTAGTCGTAGAACTCATTGGCTGGCACGATGCGGATAATGGGCAAGGCCGTATCACCCAGAATCCCCACGGCGTATTCACCACCGCCGACAAAACGTTCCGCCAGCACCAAAGGGTCTGACCTAGCCGCTTCTTCATATGCCGCGCACAGCTGTCCGGCCTGCTTGACTTTGCTGATACCAATACTGGAGCCTTCATTGGCTGGCTTGACGAACAGAGGCAAGCCCAGTTTGGCTTCAACAGCTGCAAAATCGCTGGCAGCATCGATTAATTCAAAATCCGGCGTGGCAATCTCGCTAGCGTTCCACAGCAATTTGGTGCGCCACTTATCCATGCCCACGCTGGATGCCATCACGCCACTGCCGGTATAAGGAATATCCATTATTTCCAGCGCGCCCTGGATGGTGCCGTCTTCGCCATAGCGCCCATGCAACGCAATAAATACACGGTCAAACACTTCCAGCTCGTGCAATGTCCGATTTGCCGGATCGAAGGCATAGGCATCCACGCCGCCACGCAGCAATGCTGCCATCACCGCTGCGCCACTTTTCAGCGAAACTTCGCGTTCAGAGGAGCGCCCACCCAGCAACACTGCGACTTTTCCAAAACTCCTACTCATGAACTACTTCTCCAATGACTCTTACTTCCTGCTGCAATTCCACACCGTGCTGCTGTTTCACCATCTCGCGCATGTGTGCAATCAGTTGTTCGATATCTGCTGCCGTGGCATTGCCGAGGTTGACGATAAAATTCGCATGTTTCTCCGACACCTGCGCGTCGCCGATCTGGTAACCCTTGAGCCCGCAGGCCTCGATCAGCCGCGCCGCAAAGTCTCCCGGCGGGTTGCGGAAGGTCGAACCTGCATTCGGCAGATTGAGCGGCTGGGTGGCCAAGCGCTTGGCCAGCAGGCTTTTGATCTTCTGCTCAGCCAGACTTGCTTCACCTTCGGCCAATGCGAACCAGGCACCGATGAACCATTCATTCAATTTTTTGTTACCAGCTTCGCTGCTAATCGCTGCCATCTCTACATGGCGGTAAGTCGCCACGAACTCACCCTTGTTGCGCTGATGTACGGCACCATGCCGGTCTATGGTGGTCACGCGCGCCACGATGTCCCAAGTCTCAGTGCCGTGGCAGCCTGCATTCATCGCCAGTGCGCCGCCCACTGTGCCTGGGATGCCTGCCATGAACTCGGCGCCATGCCGATGCTGACGTGCGGCAAACTTGGCAAGCTTGGCGCACGTCACACCAGCCTCGGCATAGACCAGACCGCCACCCATATGTAAATCAGTCAATACGTTATGCATCAGTACCACCGTGCCACGCACGCCGCCATCTCTAACCAGCAGATTCGAACCCAGCCCGATGAAATGCACGGCTTCGCTGTCATCAAGGCCATGCAAAAAATCCTGCAAATCCTGCAGTCCGGCAGGAATATAAAGTCGGTCAGCCTTGCCGCCCACGCGCCAACTGGTGTAGCACGCCAGCGGCTCATTCAACAGCAGCTTGCCGCCTGAAGGTGTTTGTCGCTGCACCATCACCTTGGCTCATCCTTGGTAAGTGCCATTTCACTGGTTTTAGCTGCCACCTGCCCGATAGAACCGGCCCCCATGACGATAACCACATCGCCACCCTTCGCCATGTCAAGTATGGCCTGCGGCAGTTTGGCGGGTGTATCAACAAACAGCGGTTGCACCTTGTCGGCGACCCTGATGGCCCGTACCAGTGAGCGCCCGTCGGCAGCGACAATAGGTGCTTCTCCCGCCGGGTAAACCTCAGTCAGCAATAACGCATCCACCGAGGACAGCACCTTAACAAGGTCTTCGAAGCAATCACGGGTTCGGGTATAGCGGTGTGGCTGGAAAGCCATGACCAGGCGCCGCCCAGGAAAGGCGTCGCGTGCCGCGGTGATCACCGCCTGCATTTCCACCGGATGATGGCCATAGTCATCAATCAGCGTGAACTTGCCAGCGTCCTTCGCCGTAACTTCGCCGTAGCGTTCGAATCTACGTCCGACACCTTTGAATTCTCTCAGCGCCTTGATAATGGCGGCGTCTGCTACATTCAATTCACTGGCTACGGCTATCGCTGCCAGCGCATTCAGCACATAGTGCTTACCCGGCAAATTAAGCGTGACATCAAATTCGGTGGTGTTGCCGTTGATGCGCTGCACAGTGAAATGCATGAGGCCATTATCAGCCCGCACATTGATGGCACGGACACGCGCATCCTCCGAAAACCCGTAGGGCATGATGGGCTTGGATACCCTAGGTAAAATGGCGCGGATATTGAGATCATCGATGCACACCACCGCCATGCCATAGAACGGCAGGCGTTGCAGAAACTCGACAAACGCGCTCTTGAGCTTCTCGAAATCGTGGCCGTAGGTTTCCATGTGGTCGGCGTCGATATTGGTCACCACCGATAACACCGGGTTCAGATGCAAGAAGGAAGCATCGGATTCATCCGCTTCAGCCACGATGTATTCGCCCGTGCCCAGTCTTGCATGGCTGCCCGCAGCCTCCAGCCGGCCGCCAATGACAAAGGTCGGATCCATGCCGGCCTCGGCCAATATGCTGGCAATCAAGCTGGTGGTGGTGGTCTTGCCGTGCGTACCAGCCACGGCGATACCTTGGCGGAAGCGCATCAACTCGGCCAGCATCAAGGCGCGCGGCACTACCGGGATATTGTGGGCGCGCGCTGCCATTACTTCAGGGTTGCTGTCGCTTACTGCAGTGGACACCACGACCACATCGGCATTACCTAAATTTTCCTCTGCATGACCCTGGTAAACTTTGGCCCCCAGCCTGACGAGACGCCTGGTCGTACTGTTATCGGCAAGATCAGAGCCGCTGACGCCAAAGCCGAGATTGATGAGCACCTCGGCGATACCACTCATGCCGGAGCCGCCGATGCCGACGAAATGCACGTTTTTGACCTTGTGTTTCATGGCAGCGCAATTTCCTCAAGTACCAAGGCAATGGCCTGCGTGGCATCAGGCCGACCCAGTTTGCGGGCGGATTGGGCTATTGCCAGCAACTGGTCGCGCGACAGGCTTTGCAGCAGCTGCGCCAGTCGCTCGGGTGTTAATTCGACTTGCGGCAAATGGATCGCGGCGCCGTGTTCAGCCATCCACATGGCGTTATCCTGCTGGTGCGAGGTGGTCGAGACCACGAGCGGCACCAGAATGCTGGGCACGCCAGCCACTGCCAGCTCACTGACGGTAATCGCACCGGCACGGCAAACCAGCAAGTCAGCCTGGGCATAGGCAGCCGCCATATCATCAATGAAAGGCTGCACCACGGCTTCTATGCCGGCCTGGTGGTATGCATGCTGCAAAGCTTCGACATGCTGTGCGCCGGCCTGGTGTGTGACCACAGGGCGCGCATTTGCAGGCAACAAGGCCAGTGCGCGTGGCAAAACTTCATTCAGCGCTTTGGCCCCCAGGCTGCCGCCGATGACGAGCAGGCGCAGTGCTCCACTGCGTCCGGTAAATCGCTGTTCCGGTGGGACGATGGCGGCGATTTCGGCGCGTACCGGATTACCCGTCACACGGGCTTTTCCTGCCAAGTCACCCAGCTTGTCGGCACCGCCGTTAAAGCCGAACAGTACCCGCGAGGCTGAGGCCGCCAGCGCACGGTTCGACATCAGCAGGGCGGCATCAGCATTCACCACGGCCAGTGGCAACTTGCGCAGCCGTGCCGCCCAGCCACCGGGAACAGTTACATAGCCTCCCATACCCAGCACCACCTTGGGGTGTAACCGGCCCATGAGCCGCCATGCGCTGACCGTTGCCGCAGCCAGCTTGAAAATACCGCAGATGGTATGCAACAGCCCTTTGCCACGCAGGCCGGAGAAATCGAGCGTGGTCATGGCCAGGCCGCGCAGTGGCACCAGTTTGTTTTCCATGCCATGCCGCGTGCCGAGCCAGTGCACCGCCCAGCCGCGTGCACGCATGGCTTCGGCTACCGCCAGACCAGGCATGATGTGACCGCCAGTGCCGGCTGCCATGATGAGCAAGATTCTGGCTGTCGCGCTCATGCGGGCAAGCCTTTTTGCAAGCGCCTGTTTTGGCTCCGGCCGCTGCGCTTAACTTGCTGACGCAAGTTAGCCTTCACCGAAACCGCTGTCTTTACGTTCCAGGCAATCATTTGTAATGAATTGACCATCATGCGGGCAGTCCCTTTTGCAGGCGGCGGTTTTCCCAATCGATTCTCAGTAGAACCGCCAGCGCAACGCAATTTGCCAAGATGCCGCTGCCGCCAAATGAGAGCAGGGGTAGCGTCAAGCCCTTGGTCGGCAGGATACCCATATTCACGCCCATATTGATAATGCCCTGCACCCCAATCCAGATGCCGATACCCTGCGCCAACAGGGATGAAAAATAACGTTCGTTGGCAATTGCCTCTTTGCCGATACCGAAGGCTCGCAGCACCAACCAGGCAAACAAACCGACCACCGTCAGCACACCGACAAAACCCAGTTCTTCAGCAATCACGGCGAGCAGAAAATCGGTATGCGCTTCCGGCAGGTAAAGCAGCTTTTCCACGCTGGCGCCCAAGCCCACGCCAAACCACTCACCTCGTCCAAAGGCGATGAGCGCATGCGAAAGCTGATAACCTTTGCCAAACGGGTCAGCCCAGGGGTCCATAAAGCCGACGATGCGTTGCAACCGGTATGGTGAACTCCAGATCAGTAAAACAAAACCCACCACCAGCAGCAGCAACAGGCCAAGGAAGATACGGCCATTAATACCTCCCAGCCACAGGATGGAAATAGCGATGGCGGCAATTACGGCAAACGCGCCGAAATCCGGCTCGCGCAGTAGCAAGCCGCCGACCACCAGCATGACGATCAGCATGGGCAAAAAGCCACGGGTTAAGCTATTAAGCAGCGCCGCCTTGCGCATGGCGTAATCTGCCACGTACATGGTAACAAACAGTTTCATCAGCTCTGATGGCTGCAAATTGGCGACCAGCAAAGGTATCCAGCGGCGACTGCCGTTGACCTCGCGACCAATACCGGGAACCAGTACCAGCGCCAGCAAAGCCATCCCGGTAAGGAATAAGTAGGGGGCCATTTTCTGCCAGGTCTGTGTGGGAATTTGAAAGGCGACAAAGCCTGCACCCAAGCTAATTAGCAGATAGACCGCGTGGCGAATCAGATGGTAAGTGGGGAGGTGGCCGGTGGCTTGATCTGCCTCGGCTATTGCAATCGACGCGGAATACACCATCACCAGCCCCAAGCCCAGCAATATCAGGGTTACCCAGAGCAGACTCTGGTCGTAGGTCGGAGAGGTAATGCGGTCGTGGCTGCTGAGCATATACATCATCGCGCGGCCACCTTTGGAGATTGTCGCAGTGCCTTCACCGCGTTCACGAAAATTTCGGCGCGATGCAGGTAATTACGGAACATGTCGAAGCTGGCACAAGCCGGTGACAGCAGCACGGCATCGCCGTGCTGGGTAGCGCCGAAGGCGGTTGTTACCGCCTGCTGCAGACTAGTCGCATTTAGCAGCGGTATCCCTGTGTCCTTCAATACGGCTGCGATTTGCGGGCCATCGCGGCCAATCAGTACCACTGCCCGCGCATTCTGTATAACAGCTTCACGCAGAGGCGTAAAATCCTGGCCTTTGCCATCCCCGCCAGCAATGAGTACTACCTTTTGCGGTAACCCGGCCAAGGCGGCGCAAGTGGCGCCAACATTGGTGCCCTTGGAATCATCGTAGAAAGCCACGCCGGAAATTTCCGCTACCCATTCAACGCGGTGAGGTAAACCCTTGTAATTGCGCAGCACACTCAGCAAGGGCGCACAATCAAGACCAATGGCGCGGCACAAAGCCAGCGCTGCTAGGGCGTTGCAGGCATTGTGCAGCCCTGCAATGTGCATTTCACTGGTTTTGATCAGTTCGGTGCTGCCCTGCATCAACCAGACATTGCTGCCTTGATGCTTCAGGCCGAAATCGTTGCGGCCGTGCGGCAGGTCGCTACCGAAACTGATTTGCTTACGCCCGGGCAAGGCCATGCTACTGCTCCAGCTATCCTGACGATTCAGCACTTGCACGCCGCAACCTGCGAAAATACGCGCCTTGGCAGCAGCATATTCGGCCATGCCGGAGTAGCGATCCATGTGGTCTTCGGTGATGTTGAGCACGGTGGCAGCATCTGCAGCCAGTGAACTGGTAGTTTCGAGCTGAAAGCTGGAAAGCTCCAACACGTAAACATCCGGTGTTTCCATTGCCAAAGTCTCAAGTACCGGCAGGCCGATATTGCCTGCGACCATCGTTTTTAACCCGGCCGCCTTGCACATTTCACCGACCAGCATGGCCACCGTACTTTTGCCATTGGCTCCGGTAATGGCGATGACTTTGGCGTCAGGCGACTTATGCTGGGCGAATAGCTCGACATCGCCAACCACCGGGATACCACGCCGGATGGCGGCCAGAACCTGCGTTTCAGCCAGCGGGCCAGCCACAGCCACGCCGGGGCTGGCGACGATAATCTCGGCAGTGGCAAAAGCCTGGCTGTTGAATGCCCCCAGATGCACATTTACCCCAGGCATTTCACTTTGCAATGGAGCCAGATGGGGTGGCGCTTCACGCGTATCGGCCACAGCCAGCTTGGCCCTTTGCTGACCAAGCCAGCGCAATGCCGACAGGCCGGTATCACCCAGCCCCAGCACCAACACCCGTTTATCTTTTAGGGCTAATCTCATCTCAGCTTCAATGTAGAAAGTCCGACTAAAACCAGCATCATCGTGATGATCCAAAATCTCACGACCACTTGCGTTTCTTTCCAGCCCTTCAACTCATAGTGGTGATGCAACGGCGCCATACGAAAGATGCGCTTGCCGGTGAGCTTGAACGACGCTACTTGCAACATCACCGAAACGGTTTCCATGACGAACACGCCACCCATGATGAACAGCACGATTTCCTGCCTGACAATTACGGCGACTGTTCCCAGCGCCGCGCCCAGCGCCAATGCGCCGACATCGCCCATGAACACCTCAGCCGGGTAGGCGTTGAACCACAGGAAACCCAAACCCGCCCCCCCCATGGCAGCGCAGAACACCATCAGTTCACCTGCACCTGGCACGTAAGGAATGCCCAGGTATTTGGAAAAGTAGAGATGTCCGGCGACGTAGGCGAAAATCGCCAAAGCACTGCCAACCATGACGGTTGGCATGATGGCAAGGCCATCTAGGCCATCCGTCAGATTGACCGCGTTGCTGCTGCCGACAATAACCAGATAGGTCAATACGATGAAACCAGTAGCGCCCAACGGGATGACCAGATGCTTGAAAAACGGCATGATCAGCCCGGTTTCGGCAGGTGTTGTAGAGGTGTGGAACAGATACACCGCCACCACCAGCCCGATGAGCGATTGCCAGAGATACTTGGCGCGCGCCGATAAACCCTTGGGGTTGCGATGCACCACCTTGCGCCAGTCATCGATCCAGCCGATGATGCCGAAACCCAGCGTGGTGAACAGCACTACCCAGACGAAACGGTTATTAAGGTCAGCCCACAACAAGGTAGAAACCGCAATCGCCACCAGAATTAACGCGCCACCCATGGTCGGCGTGCCGGTCTTAACCAAGTGCGTTTGCGGGCCGTCATCGCGCACCGACTGGCCA
>Ga0315290_10004305_pt1 | contig 10245 bp, 8 predicted proteins | sample YL17G12_0_MG_FD_203627 | JGI IMG/M metagenome (GOLD analysis project Ga0315290, IMG submission 203627) | Sediment microbial communities from Yellowstone Lake, YNP, Wyoming, USA - YL17G12_0 | ecosystem: Environmental > Aquatic > Freshwater > Lake > Sediment | place: USA: Wyoming | collected...
ATCGCCCATGGGCATCACGTCATCGTTGTGGCCATCCAGTTGCAGCCGGTTGTAGTCGACGATGGCGCAGAGGTTGTCCAGCCCGTACTTCGCGGCCGACATCAGTGCCTCCCAGACCATCCCCTCTTGCATCTCGCCGCAGCCAAGCAGGACGTAGGTTCGGTAGCTCCTGCGGTCCAGCCTGGCGGCCAGCGCCATGCCCACGCCGATCGAGAGGCCATTGCCGAGCGATCCGGTCGTGTAGTCCACACCCGGCGTCTTCTTCATGTCGGGATGGCCCTGCAGGATGCCGCCGATCTGCCGCAGTCTGCCGAGGTGCTCCATCCCGAAGTAGCCCTTCATGGCCAGCGCGGCATAGACCACGGGGCAGGCATGCCCCTTCGAGAGCAGGAAGCGGTCTCGATCAGCCCAGGTCGGGTTCGCCGGGTCGATCGTCATCTCGTCGTGGTAGAGCACGGTCACCAGGTCGGCGCAGGACAGCGCGCTGCCGGGGTGCCCGGACCCCGCGGCATGGATCATCTGCAGGATGTTCCGCCGCAGGATGGTGGCGGTTCGTCTCAGCTCGGCATCCGGGGCCCGCATCACTCCGCCGACGGAGCCTCGTCCGTCGTCGGTCCCCTCGCAGGCAGCGGGATCACGGCTCGCCCGGGTAGCGGGCGCGATGAGGATGCCCATCGCACGGTCAGTGCTCGAGGCGGGATCGAGGTCATCGGCACAACGATACCCACTTCACCCACGAGCGTTCCGTGGCGCCGCCTAGTTGAGGCGCTCCTTGCGCTCGTCCGCCGGCTCGGTCGGGGGCAGGTCCATGAGGCTCGGCCGCAGCCCGGCGCCGACTGCCGGGCCGGCGCCCCGCGGGTCGCGCCGCTCGCTGGGCCCGCTGACCATGGTCTCGCCGGCCGAGCCTGTGCAGACGATGGTGCCGCTGACAGGGTCGGCGTCGGCCGTGATCGTGCTGCCGGGCTTGAAGCGGCCCTCCAGGAGGGCGCGGGCCAGGGGATTCTCCAGGAGGCGCTGCACGGCGCGCTTGAGCGGTCGTGCCCCGTACTGGGGGTCGTGGCCCTCCCGGCCGATGAGGGCCTTGGCCGCCGGCGTCAGCACCAACGTCAGGTCCTGCCCCGCGAGGCGATCCGCGAGGTCCGCCACGAGCAGGTCCACGATGGCGCCCAGGGCGGCCTCATCCAGGCTGTGGAAGACGATGATCTCGTCGATGCGGTTGAGGAACTCGGGCCGGAACGTGGCCCGCAGCGCATCAAGCAGGCTGCGCTCGAGCTGCTCCTCGGAGAGCCCGGCGGCGCGCTCGCCCCCTGTCAGCTGCGAGCCGACGTTGCTGGTCATGATGAGCACGCAGTCCTTGAAGGAGACCGTGCGGCCTTGGCCGTCCGTGAGGCGGCCATCGTCGAGGACCTGCAGGAGCACGTTGAAGACATCGGGGTGGGCCTTCTCGATCTCGTCGAGCAAGATCACCTGGTAGGGGCGGCGGCGGACCGCTTCCGTGAGCTGGCCGCCCTCCTCGTAGCCGACATAGCCGGGCGGTGCACCGATGAGGCGGCTGACCGCGTACTTCTCCATGTACTCGCTCATGTCGATGCGAGTCATGGCCGACTCGTCGTCGAAGAGGAACTGCGCCAGCGCCCGGGCCGTCTCCGTCTTGCCCACCCCGGTGGGGCCCAGGAAGATGAAGGAGCCGATCGGACGGCGCGGGTCCTTGAGGCCGGCCCGGGCGCGGCGCACGGCGTCGGAGACGGCCACGATGGCCTCGTCCTGCCCGATGACGCGCTCGTGCAGCCGCTCCTCCATGTGCATGAGCTTGGCCTGTTCGCCCTCCATGAGGCGGACCACGGGGATGCCGGTCCAGCTGGCCACGATGCGCGCGATGTCGTCGGCGTCGACCTCCTCCTTGAGCAGGCGGCGATGGCCTCCGGCGCCACCCGAGAGGGCGGCCTCCTCTGCCTTGAGTCGCTCCTGTAGCTCCGGGATGCGTCCGTAGCGCAGCTCGGCGGCCCGACCGTAGTCGGCGGCCCGCTCGGCCGTCTCGACGTCGTGCTGGGCCTGCTCGAGCTCCGTCTTGGTGGCGCGCAGGCCGGCGATGGCGTCCTTCTCCTGCTGCCACTGGCTCTTGAGGGCAGCGGCCCGCTCGGAGAGATCGGCCAGCTCGCGCTCGAGGACCTCCAGGCGGACCCTCGCGGCGTCGTCCTTCTCCTTGCGCAGGGCCTCGCGCTCGATCTCCAGCTGGATGCGGCGGCGCTCCAGCTCGTCGAGCTCGACGGGCATCGAGTCCATCTCCATGCGCAGCCGGCTGGCAGCCTCGTCGACGAGGTCGATGGCCTTGTCGGGCAGGAAGCGCTCGCTGATGTAGCGGTCGGAGAGGACGGCCGCAGCGACCATGGCCGAGTCGGTGATGCGCACGCCGTGGTGCACCTCGTAGCGCTCGCGCAGGCCGCGCAGGATGGAGATGGTCTCCTCCACGCTGGGCTGGTCCACGTAGACAGGCTGGAAGCGGCGCTCCAGGGCGGCGTCCTTCTCGACGTGCTTGCGGTACTCGTCGAGCGTGGTGGCACCGATGGTGTGCAGCTCGCCGCGGGCCAGCATGGGCTTGAGGAGGTTGGAGGCGTCCATGGCGCCCTCGGCCGCGCCGGCGCCGACCACGGTGTGGAGCTCGTCGATGAAGAGCACCACCTGCCCGTCGGAGTCCTTGATCTCCTTGAGGACGGCCTTGAGGCGCTCCTCGAACTCGCCACGGAACTTGGCGCCGGCGATGAGGGCGCCCAGGTCGAGGGCCACCACCCGCCGATCGCGCAGCCCGTCTGGGACGTCTCCGCGGACGATGCGCTGGGCGAGGCCCTCCACGATGGCGGTCTTGCCCACGCCGGGCTCGCCGATGAGCACCGGGTTGTTCTTGGTGCGGCGGCTGAGGACCTGGATCACGCGTCGGATCTCCTCGTCACGGCCGACGACCGGGTCGAGCTTGCCCGCGCGGGCGGCCGCGGTGAGATCCTGTCCGTACTTCTCGAGGGCCTGGTAGGTGGCCTCCGGAGTAGGCGAGGTGACGCGCTGGCTGCCGCGCACCGCCTCCAGCGCTCGCAGCAGGGCTTCGTGGCCGGCAGCGGCGCCTTCCAGCAGGCGCTGGGCGTCCCCTCCGGCCTCCGAGGCCGCCAGCAGGAGGTGCTCCGTGGAGACGTACTCGTCAGCCAGGCGCCGGGCCTCCTCCTCCGCCCGCTCGATGAGCACCCGTGCCCGAGGGTCAAGCGAGAGCTGCCCGCCCTGGATCCGGGCCCGGCGCGAGAGCACCGCCCCTAGCTCCACGGCCACGCGGGCCGGGTCCGCGCCCAGCTGGCGCAGCGTCACGGCCGGGATGCCCTCGGGGTCCTCGAGCAGGGCGGCCAGGATGTGCTCGACATCGAGCACGGGGCTGTCCGCTCGCGAGGCCAGCTGCTGTGCGGCCAGGATGGCCTCCTGGGCCTTCTGGGTGTAGCGGTCGAGTTTCATGGGCTTCCGTTCGCTGTCGTCGTGCTCTTGTTCAGCGCTTGGCGGCCGGGGCCGAGCGCGGGTCGGATTGGGCGATGTGGTCAACGAGGGCGCGCGCCCGGCGCACGCCCTCCTCGTCGAGCGTCTGCGGCAGGACGATGCTGGTGCGGACGCGCAGGTCGCCCGGGTTGCCGCCACCGAAGCGCGGCAGGCCCTGCCCGGCCAGTCGGAAGAGGCGCCCGTTCTGGGTGGTCGGCGGGATGGTGAGCAGCAGCTTGCGGCCACCGAGGGCCTCGATGGTGACCTGTGCACCGAGCAGGGCCTCGCCAAGCGTCAAGGGCAGGTCCATGCCCAGGTTGTCGCCATCGCGTGTGAAGCCCGGGTGTCCGGCGACGTGGACGGTGATGTAGAGGTGGCCTCCGCCCTCCGCCTTGCCGGAGAGGCGGATGCGCTGGCCATCGGTGACGCCCGGCGGGATGCGGACCTCCAGGCGCTTGCCGCCGATCTCGACGTGGCGCTCGGTGCCGCGCAGCACCTCTTCCAGGCTGATGGTCGTCTCTGCCGTGGCGTCGGCCGGTGCGCGGTAGGGTGGCCGGCGGGTGCCGCGCGGGCTGCCGGTGCCGAAGCCGGACGCGGCGTAGCCGGCACCACTGTCACCGCCCAGGCCGCCGAAGAGCGGCTCGTAGTCCAGGCCGCTCGCGGGGCCACTCGCGGGGCCGCCGGAGCTGCTGCCGGCCCTGGTGCCCCCTGCCGCCCCGCCCGGTGCCGAGGGCCTGCTGCCCCCGAAGAACGTGCGGAAGAAGTCGCTGAAGCCGGACAGGTCGGCGGCATCGCCGCGGAACTCGAAGCGCATCCCGCCCGAGCTGCGACCACCGGCCGCTCCGGCGAAGCCGGCGAACGGGTCGCCCCCGGCGGCGCCGGCTCGCTGGTAGGCCGCCCAGTCAGCGCCAAGCTCGTCGTAGGCCGTGCGCTTCTGCGGATCGGAGAGGACCTCGTTGGCCTCGCTGATCTCCTTGAAGCGCTGCTCGGCGGCCGCGTCACCCGTGTTGACGTCCGGATGGTGCTTGCGGGCAAGTCGACGGTAGGCCTTCTTGATGTCGGCCTTCGTGGCGCTCTTGTCGACGCCGAGGGTGGCGTAGTAGTCGCGATACTCCATCCGGTCTCCGAGGCTCGCTAGGCCACCGCCGGCGGCTGCTGGGGCGGGAAGAGCGGTGTCTTGGTGCCGCTGGCGGCATCCGTGCCGCCGCCGTCCCGGGCCAGCGGCTTGACCGGCGAGGCCTTCAGCGGGCGGGGCTTGCGGCGCAGCGCGGCGGCCAGCACCTGGTCCATGGACTCCACGAGGACCAGCTTCATCTGGGTGCGGACCTCGTCGGGGATGTCCCGCAGGTCCTTCTCGTTGCGCTTGGGGATGATGACGATCTTGGCGCCGGAGAGGTGGGCGGCCAGGATCTTGGACTTGAGGCCGCCGATGGGCAGGACGCGGCCGCGCAGGGTGATCTCGCCGGTCATGGCCACGTCCTTGCGCACCGGGATGCCCGTCAGGGAGCTGACCATGGCCGTGACCATGGTGATGCCGGCCGAGGGGCCGTCCTTGGGGATGGCCCCGGCGGGCACGTGGATGTGCGTCGTGTTCTTCTCGAAGAGCTCGCGCTCGATGCCCAGGCGCGAGGCGTTGGCGCGGATCCAGGAGAGCCCGGCACGAGCCGATTCGCGCATCACGTCGCCCAGCTGGCCGGTGAGGATGAAGTCCTCCTTGCCCTCCATGCGGGTGACCTCCACGGCCACCACGTCGCCGCCGACCTCGGTGACGACCAGTCCGGTAGCTGCCCCGACCTGGTCCTCGGGCTCCAGCTCACCGTACTCGAAGCGCGTGGGCCCCAGCAGCTCGCTGACCTTGCGCGTGGTGACGTTGGTCCGCGTGGTGCGGCCCTCGGCCACGGTGCGCGCGATCTTGCGCATGACGTTGGCGATCTCGCGCTCCAGGTTGCGCACGCCGGCCTCGTGTGTGTAGGACTGCACGAGGGTGGTCATGGCCTCGTCGGTGAACGCCACGTGCTTCGGCTTGAGACCGTGGTTGACCATCTGCTTGGGCACCAGGAAGCGCTTGCCGATCTCGGCCTTCTCGCGCTGCGTGTAGCCCGGCAGCCCGATGATCTCCATGCGATCGCGCAGCGCCATGGGGATGGGGTCGACGAGATTGCCCGTGGCGATGAAGAGCACCTTGGAGAGGTCGAAGGGCACCTCCAGGTAGTTGTCCGCGAAGGTGTTGTTCTGCTCGGGGTCCAGGACCTCCAGCAGGGCTGAGGATGGGTCGCCGCGGAAGTCCATGCCGATCTTGTCGATCTCGTCGAGCATGAAGACCGGGTTGTTGGAGCCGGCCGTCTTGATGTTCTGGATGATGCGGCCGGGTAGCGCGCCGATGTAGGTGCGGCGATGGCCGCGGATCTCGGCCTCGTCGTGGATGCCGCCCAGGCTCATGCGCACGAACTCGCGACCCATGGCCCGCGCCACGGACTTGCCCAGTGAGGTCTTGCCCACGCCGGGGGGGCCCACGAGGGCCAGGATGGGGCTGCGGATGGTATCTGCCAGGGAGCGCACGGAGAGGTACTCGAGGATGCGCTCCTTGACCTTCTCGAGTCCGGAGTGGTCCTCATCGAGGACGATGGCGGCCTGTTTGATGTCCAGGTTGTCCTGCGTGGACTTGCCCCAGGGCAGGCTGATCAGCCAGTCCACGTAGGTGCGGATGACACCCACCTCCGGCGAGGCCGTGGGGATGCGGCTCATGCGGTCGACTTCCTTGAGCGCGCGCTCCTTGACCTCCTCCGGCATGCCGGAGGCCTCCACCTTCTCGCGCAGCTCGGCGACCTCGGCCTGCTGCGGGTCGTCCTCGCCGAGCTCGCGCTGGATGGCCTTCAGTTGCTCGCGCAGGATGTACTCGCGCTGGCTCTTGTCCAGCTCCGACTTGACCTCGGACTGGATGCGCCCCTTGAGCTCGAGGATCTCGATCTGGCGGGACAGGAACGCGGAGACGGTCTTGAGGCGCTCGACGACGTCCAGCGTCTCGAGGAGCTCCTGGCGCTGCTCGGTGGTCATGTCCGGGCTGTAGGCGACCATGTCCGCCAGCAGGCCCGGCTCCGAGATGTTGCGCGCCGCCACGGCCGCCTCCGGTGGCACCGGAGCCCCCGACTGCACGTACTGCTCGATCTGGGCCTGCACGGTGCGCACGAGAGCCTCCACCTCGAGTTCGGTGGATGTCTCGTCCTGCAGCCCCTGGATGCGCGCCGAGATGTAGCCCTCCGTCGACTCGAAGCCCAGCAGGCGGACGCGCTGCTGGCCCTGGACGATGGCCCGCACGGTGCCATCCTGGGCCTGCACGATCTGGGCGATCTTGGCCAGGGTGCCGACCCCATACAGCTCGTCGACGTTCTCGATGTCCTCGCGCTCGGCCTGGCGTTGCGTGACCAGGGCGATCAGGGAATCCGCTGCCACGGCCTGGTCCAGGGCCTTGACCGACTTCTCGCGCCCGACCTGCAGCGGCACGATCATCTCCGGGAAGATGACGGTCTCGCGCAGGGCCACGAGCGGCAGGACCCGGGGCTCGTCGTCCGTACCGGGCGCGCGTGTCTCCGCAGGATCGGTGGCTGCCGCATCGGCGGCCTTGGCGCTTCTGGCAGCCTTCGTGTCGGCGGCCTTGGCGCTGCTGGCGGCCTTCGTGTCGGCGGGCTTCCTGGTTCGACTGGCCATCAGGTCTCCTTGGTCTGGTCGGGGGCTCTAGGGGAGCCGTTCGCCCACGGGCTGCTCACCCGCGGGTCGTGCGGCGGTTTCGTCGTCGTGGCGGTGGATGGCTGCGCGTTCGCTGTAGAGCTGCTCCAGGATGCGCATGCCGAGGCGTGCCTCGAGCTCGAAGAGGACGCGCACTCCGGCCAGGTTCACGCCCAGGTTCTGGGTCAGGTGCCGGATCCAGAGGATACGGCGCAGGTCATTCTCCGAGTAGAGGCGGATGTTGGTGGGGGTGCGGGCTGGACAGACCAGCCCCTCACCCTCGTAGATGCGCAATGTCCGCGGGTGGACGCTCACCAGCTCAGCGGCCACGCTGATGACGTAGACCGGCCGACTGGCGTCCCGCCCGGCTGGGCGCTCTCCGTCGCCCGCCCGTTGGCGCACCGGATCAGGCCTGTCCGGCCGTCACCGTGCCTGCGCCTACCTCTGCCGTGGGGGCCTCGGCAGGCTGGGCGTGCGACTCCGTGACCACCGTCACGGGGATCTGGCGTGGCTTTGCCTGCTCAGCGCGCGGGATGTCCAGGCGCAGCATGCCGTTCTCGAACGAAGCCGCCGCGCGGTCGATGTCCAGGCCGGACGGCAGCGTCAGCGTGCGGCTCCCGGCGCTGCGGCGGACCTCCCGGTAGACGCGCTCGCCCTCGCGTGTCTCGCGCTCGGCCTGCTCCTTGATGGCGATGGTCAGCGTGTCCTGGTGGACCGTGATCTCGACGTCCTCCGGCCGGATGCCCGGCAGCGCCGCCTCGATGGTGATGGCGTCTTCTGTGGACGTGACATCCAGGGGCAGTCGCGACTCCGCGAAGTTGCCCCACGTGGAAGGTCGGAAGATGGCTTCGTCGAAGAGGCGGTCGAACGCGCCGCGGAAGGTGGTGAGGTCGGCCCTGCTGGGGACCGTCCTGCGGATGATGGTCATGGTGTGGTTCCTCCGTCGTCTCGTGTCACCTGGCTCGGGGCACTGCACGCCAGTCCCGGCGGACGGTGACCTGTACGTGTCGGATGCTAGTACCATGACAATGTCATTGTCAAGTCTGATGGCCTGAGCGTATACAGACATCATGTCATCGTTTCGTCATGAGAGGGACCCACGGCCGGGCCTTTGGCGTGGCTGGACACGGTTCGCCTCGCGCGCTCGGAAGCGTCGTTCGAGTGTGCGAGGTTGCGGAGCGCTGGCTCAGGCGCCGAGCATCGGGGCGGCGCCGATGAGCTGGCGACGCAGGTCGGTCTCGCACTCCGTCCTGGAGATGGCGATGACCTTGTCACCCTCAGCGAAGACGGTGTCCGGCCGGATCGACTGGGCTTTGTCATCGCGGATGAGCACGAAGAGCGTGCAGCCATCAGGCAGGTCGATGTCCGACGGTCGCCGGCCGAGAGCCGGCGAATCGCCCGCGATCTGGGCCTCGATGAGATCCAGCTCGCCGCCCTCCAGCTGGGCCAGGTGAAGCAGCTCGTGGACGGGGATGTCCTGCTCGATGGCTGCCAGGACCATGCGTGTCGGGCTGATGATCTCGTCCACGCCGAGGTGCCGGAAGAGGGCTTCGTTGCGCGGGTTGTTGACGCGCGCGATGGTGCGCGGCACGTCGAAGTGGTGCTTGGCCATCTGGCAGACGACGAGGTTGTCGGCGTCATCGCCCGTCACCGCGGCCACGATGCTGGCCCTGTTGGCGCCCGCCTCGGCGAGGTGCGTGCCCTCGCAGCCGTCACGGTTGACGACCACCGCGCCGAGATCGTCACGGATGCGCTCCGCGCTCCGCGGATCTTTCTCCATGAGCACCAGCTCATGACCTTCGGCCAGCAGCTCCTTGGTCAGGTAGAAGCCGATGCGTCCGCCACCCACGACGATCACGAACACGTCAACGTCCTCCTGTCCTGTCGACCGCCAGGTCGTTCGGCATGTGGCCAGCATCCGCGACGCTCGCGGGGCGCGGTACCGCCCGCGTGACGTTCGTGGCGCCCGGCATGGCAGGCCGGCCCATGAACCGCCCGATGGAGTCGATCATCATCATCGTCCGGTCGACCGTGTTGACGCCGAGCGTGGCGTAGGCCTGCGCGCGGACGGGGTCGTTGATCTTGCACACGACGTGCGGGATGCTGAAGGTCTTGGCGGCCAGCTGCGCCGCGAGGATGTTGCGGTTGTCGCCGTTGGTGAGGGCCAGGAACCAGTCGGCCCCCTCGGCGCCCGCCCGGCGGAGGACGGATTCGTCCGTGCCATCGCCTCGCAGGGCCTGCCCGGGGAAGGAGGGCGAGAGACGCCGGAAGGCCTCATTCGACTGGTCCAGGATGACGACCTCGTGGCCGTCGTCAGCCAGCTGGGTGGCCAGCCCGGCGCCAACGCGCCCACAGCCGACGATGATCGTACGCATCGATCAGAACCTCATGGTCAGGGCTTCACGCGTCTCGCTCTTGGCCACCGGCTCGCGGATGACGAAGACGCGACAGGGCGCGTTCTTGAAGACGTAGGGGATGGTCAGCCCCATGGCGAAGTCACCGCCGAAGCGGACCTTGTAGGGCAGGCCCAGGACGATAGCATCCGCACCCAGGGAGACAGCCTCGTCGACAAGGGCGGCGCCAACATCGCGAGCCTGCAGGAGCTGCGTGTCCAGACGGACCTTGGCCCCTTCGGCGAGACCTTCGGCCAGATCCAGTGCCCGCGAGGCGGCTTCACGCTCGACCTCGAGGTCGTCGTCGAGGTCGTGGCGCCAGTCCACTTCCACGACGTAGACCGCCACCAGCTCCGTGCGATCGGCCCGGGCCAGCTTGCAGCCGAGCTCGATGACGTCACGGTCGACCGGGCTGCCGTTGAGATGCAGGACGGCGCGCTTGATCGAGTCAGATTGGGCACCGGTGGACACGGCCGAAGCCTAACACCGCCGCTCCGCCGATGGCTTGGGCGGTCGGTCGTCCCGCCGCCACTCCGTGGGTCGCTGCGGCGGTGGCCCCTGCACCGCCTCGGTCCTGCAGGCATCGCGGTGGCTCCTGCAACGCCCTGGGCGGTGGGCATCG
>Ga0315290_10004312_pt1 | contig 10240 bp, 10 predicted proteins | sample YL17G12_0_MG_FD_203627 | JGI IMG/M metagenome (GOLD analysis project Ga0315290, IMG submission 203627) | Sediment microbial communities from Yellowstone Lake, YNP, Wyoming, USA - YL17G12_0 | ecosystem: Environmental > Aquatic > Freshwater > Lake > Sediment | place: USA: Wyoming | collected...
AACGGCTGGGGGTTTAAAAAATTCCAAGGGTAGTGAACAAATATGTCCGCGCCAGGTTTGCATGGGCTGGATCGATCATGACACAAGGACCCATGCGCTATTTCCATGGAACCATTAGTTCTGACCAACCCTGGCTGCAACAAATTCCCCAACGCGTTCATTTTCGCACGTGCTGAGTTCGCCTGGTTGAAGGTCCAGGGCAAGGGTGGTACGGAAGCCGGCGGTCAGAGCTTGGGCAGCCTCGTTCCAGGAAACATTTCGCCCCAATGCTTCTTCCATAGTGATAGCTCGCGCCTGAAGTTCACCGGCGGCACGCAAGCGGGATTCCTCATCAGGGAATGTCAGGACCTGTAGAATGCGCAGCAGGTCGCCGGTAAGTGGCAGGGAGCCGTGCTGGAGCACCCCCTGCTTGCGGCGAGCCTGTGCCGAACCGACCAGTTTCCTGCCAGCGAAAGTGATCTCGTATGCGGATGGGACTTCAAAGCAGACCGGATTGGGATTTCGACCCGTTTTCCCGATATGCGCCTGGACTTCCGCCTCCAATCCAAGCAGATTCAAGGCTTCCACCAATGCCGCCGAGAGGTGGTGGTAGGATTCGAGCACGGTCCCTGCCACATGCGGTTCGCTTTGTGGAGCGATGACGGCATAAGTGATCTCATCGGTGTGGAGCACAGCCCGCCCGCCTGTAGGGCGACGCACCAGATCCCAACCATGCTCCTGCAGGCGGGGGATATCCACATCCGCAACAGGCTGGGCGCGACCAAGTGACAGGCAAGCTGGCTCCCATGCGTACAGTCGCAAAGTGGGGGGTGAAACACCCTTGCCCACGCATTCCAGTATCGCTTCGTCAACTGCCATGTTCCAGACGCCGCGGGCGGGTTTGGAGAGGAGCAAACGCCAGGGATTGTTCATCTCATCGCTGCCAGGAATTCCTTCGATATCTCTATTGCTTGATCAGGAGCGAGTGCTTCGAGAGGGGGTCGCACCGGCCAGTGAGGGAAGAAGTGCAGGTTGGTCAACAAGGCTTTAAGCACGGGCGGAAACGGTGGAATCTTCTCGAGCAGGCTGCGGATCCTGGCAACGCGAACCTGGATTAGCGACACATCCTCCGCGCGTTGAAAGGCATCCCAGATCTTGCGCAGGTCGGGTGATATGAGATTTGCTGGAGCGGTGATGCAGCCTCCAGCCCTCGCCTCCAGGGCAAGCTGCAAATATGAATCGGTGCCGTTCAACACCAGCAGGTCGGACCCGAATCTTTCTCCCAGCCTGCCAGCAAATTCGGCATCGTGGGAGGAATCTTTGATACCTGCAAATTGGTTCGGAAAGGCATCCTTGAGCCGGGCCAGCAGGTCGGGAGAGAAGCCAATCCCTGCCAGACCCGGGATGTGGTAACCAAGCAGGAATCCATCGGTGGGGACCGCCTTGTTGATGAGCGTTTGGAAGTATTGGAATAAGCCAGTATCGGATGCCTTGCGATAGTAATAGGGAGGCAGAACGACCACTCCGTCGAAACCCAGGTCATAAGCAGAGCGCGTCAGGGAGATGGTTTCTGTAAGACTGGGAGTTCCGGTTCCAGCGAGGAGTTTAAGGGCTGCATCGTGGTTGTTGCGATGAATCGCCCGCACCTGCAACGCGGCACGCATAATCTCGAGGCGTTCATCATGGGAAAAAGACGGTCCCTCGCCGGTGGTACCCAATAACAGAACTCCATGGCAACCACGTCCGGCGAGGAAGGCGAGCAGTGCGGGAATGGCATTCAGATCGGGCGCTAGGTCCGTCTGTAATGGAGTCACTGCTGCTGCATACACGCCAGCCAAAGGATGCATTGAGGTTCTCCTCTTTGATGGCAGTTCAACCCTGCATACCTTCGACCAATGCTTTTCCCTTTACAGGTGGAATTTACTGAGGATTCAACCTGGTCCATCCAGGGTCGATGCATGCAGGTATAATGTCCCCTTTACGGAGACTCTTTGCTGACTGACCGAATAAGTATCTGTAATTTGTTGTTTATTTGAGATAATTCTTTTGAATACTTCAATTCAATATTCATTATTGTGCCCTAAAGTAGATTTCCCTGCAAGGGCGGGTATTTCGAAGGATCTACTTTCAGATGGGCATGTGGGAAGGAATATCACCTGCGGGTGACCTGAACATCCTGCCATCGACATGCTGGTACCCATTTAAGCAGGTCATATAGGTTGCCAATCCGGATGGGGATGGCTATAATTCACCCAGTTAGATAATTATCAGGAGGTTGCTCTGGATACCAACAGAATCACAAAGTCAATGGGGGATGAGCCGCGCGAAAGCGAAATGAATATCCAGCTAACTGCTGGAGCAACCCTTGTCAACCGCTATGTGATCCAGGATGTGATCGGCGTGGGAGGCATGGGCTCGGTATATCTCGCCCGTGACCTGCATTTCCCGAGCGTGGTCAAACTGGTTGCGGTGAAAGAGATGATCAACCGTGCCTCGGATGCATTGGTTAGAAAAACCATTGTCCAGAACTTTGAGCGAGAAGCCAATATCCTGGCCACTTTAAATCACCTGTCAATTCCCCGCATCTATGATTATTTCAGCCAGGACAATCGTTCCTACCTTGTAGAGGAATTCATCCACGGTAAGGATCTGGAAGCGATCATCAATGAGACAAGCGGCTTCCTGACCGAGGAACGCGTCCTTGGATGGGGTATTGAACTTTGCGACGTTCTTTCTTTCCTCCATGGACACAAGCCCGATCCAATCATTTTCCGGGATATGAAGCCGTCCAATATCATGGTGAATCCCAGTGACCACATCATCCTGGTGGATTTCGGGATTGCCAAGCCCTTCCAGTTGGGGCAAAAAGGGACCATGATCGGCACGGAAGGTTATTCTCCTCCCGAGCAATACAGGGGTGAGGCCGGACCTCTGGCAGACATCTATGCCCTGGGTGCGGCGCTTCACCATGCCCTCTCCCGCCGCGACCCTCGCCTGGAACCGCCATTTTCCTTTGGCGAACGCCCGTTGCGGAAGATCAACCCTGCCGTCTCGGTGGAATTGGAAGCCGTCATCAATACCGCCCTCCAGTACAGCCCTGATGACCGCTTCCACAGTGCGGAGGCGATGAAAGAAGCGCTGGTGGCTGCCGGGCGTAAAACCGGTCTCCTGAATCGCACCAGCGCGGCAACCACCAACATCCAGTCCACGGGTGGGATCAAACCCTTGTGGGTTTTTCAATGCGAGGATGAGATCCGGGGAGCCCCATTGTATTACGAAGGATCCATCTACATAGGTTCTTATGACAATAACCTTTATTCTGTGAACGCGGCTGATGGAAAATTGAACTGGAAATATGCCACTGAAGGCGGGGTGGTGACGCGACCAGCGGCTTTTGAGGGCGATATCTTCTTCGGCTCTGAGGACAAACGCCTGCATGTGGTCAATGCCCGCACCGGCAAAGTGAATTGGACTTATTACACAGAAGGACGGGTGCATTCTTCCCCGCGAATCGCAGAGGGGCATGTAATCTTCGGTTCGGATGACCAACACATCCACGCGGTCAATCTGAGCAGCGGACGGGCTGCATGGCGTTTTGAAACCGCAGCTCCGATACGGTCAACTCCGTACGTAGCTCATGAGACAGTCTTTGTCGGCTGCGAGAATGGCGACTTTTACTGCGTGGATTTCCGCGGGGAGATGAAATGGCATTACAAGGCCAAGATGGCGATCACCTCTTCACCCACTGAAGCAGACGGAGTGGTCTATTTCGGCTCGCTCGATAGTAGTTTTTATGCTCTGGATGCGAAGGCGGGCTGGGTCATCTGGCGGTTCCGCATGGGGAAAGGTTCCGTTGCCTCCCCCTACGTTGCTGAAGGACTTGTTTTTATTGGCTCGGCTGACGGTAATATTTATGCAGTGGACGCGCACACCTCCAAGGAAGCCTGGCGTTATAAGACGGAGCACCAGGTAAGCAGTTCGCCTGTTGTTTACAAGGATGCCCTTTACTGCGGATCCGCAGACGGGAACATCTATTGCCTCGAAGCGCGTACCGGACGATTGCGCTGGAAGTTTTTAACCAAGGGTCCGATCACAGGTTCACCCCTGGTTTTTGACGAAATCGTTTATATCGGATCAACGGACCACTTTCTTTATACTTTATTAGCATAAAGTCATTCGTCCAAGGAGAAAATCGTGAAAGCCTTTTTTGATAGATTGCGCGGCAAGAAAACCAATCCCCTGCCTCCACCGGCGAATGTAAATACATACCCCCTTTCAGGCGAACAACTGGCAATCGAAACCGCGATGAGTTCGCGAATTGAACCTCAACAGTTGATCCATTGCTGCGGGCAATCCGTGGGCAAGCAACGTGAACATAATGAAGATTGCCTTTTTGCTTTTTCCGCCACAATGGGTGGTGAAACGAACAGCGCACCTCTGGGACTTTATATTGTGGCTGACGGCATGGGCGGGCATCAATACGGTGAAGTAGCCAGTTCCTCAGCCATTCGAACCATGGTCAGTTATCTGCTAAAGCGTTTCCATCCTTATTTTGTTAATCCATCAGAAGGTATGGAAGAACCCCTGCAGGAACTGATGCGCGCTGCGATCACGGAGGCGCAGAAAGCGGTAACCCTGGCTGCTCCCGGCAGCGGCACCACGTTAACCGCTGCGCTGGTGCTTGGTCAACAGATGACCATCGGGCACGTTGGCGACAGCCGTGCTTACACGCTCCGCATCGACAGGCGGGTGGAGGTGCTGACCCGTGATCACTCCCTGGTCAAACGCCTGGAGGAACTGGGCCAGATCTCGTCAGATGAACTCGCGTCTCACCCGCAGCGAAACGTCCTGTATCGCGCCCTTGGACAGGGCGAGATTCTTGAACCTGATATCTTTACCACCCCCTTTCCGCAACCGGGATATTTGCTCCTCTGCAGTGATGGGTTGTGGAGCGTGCTGCCGGATGAAACGATCTGCAATCAGGTGATCTCTGCTCCAAATCTCAACAATGCCTGCCAGAATCTGGTTACAACCGCGAACAATTCAGGCGGGCCGGATAACATCAGTGCCGTATTGGTTCAATTGATCGGTTAATGTCAAGAAAACAAGATTATTATTCGCTGCTCGGATTAAGGCGCACCGCATCAGCAGAAGAGATCCGGCAGGCATATTTTGAGGCCGCGCGGCGTCTTCACCCCGATAAAAATGTTGCCCCAGGCGAGACGGAAATCTTCCTCGAGAGCCAGGAAGCCTACGAGGTCCTTTCGAATCCCAAGAGCCGCGCCAAGTATGATGCCACGCTGCTTCCTGAGGAACAGTCTGAGGACCCGCTGGAGCAGCGGATAATTTTCAGCCGCCAGAGCCTGATCCGGATGTCGGAATCGCAATTATTGTATGTATTGCTGGAATTATCCCACCCGCCCAATCTCAAACTCCCCCCTACACCAACCATGAACCTCTGCCTGGTGCTGGATCGCTCCACCTCCATGCAGGGTCCCAATATCGATGTGGTCAAGTCGACCGCCATCCAGATCATGCGCAAGATCAGGAGCGAGGATATCTTCTCGGTAATCACCTTCAGCGACCGGGCAGAGGAAATAATTCCAGCCAGCCGCAGCTCAGACCTGAGCAAACTGGAAGCCCGCATCCACATGGTGCAGACCTCGGGAGGTACGGAGATATTTTCCGGTCTTGAAATGGGGTACAATGGAATTCTCCGCAACCTGCACCATGCCCAGGTGAATCATATCATCCTGCTGACCGACGGGCGCACATACGGGGACGAGGAAAAATGCATGAACCTTGCCCGCCGCGCTGCTGAGCAAGGCATCGGGATCAGCGGCCTGGGCATCGGCACCGAATGGAATGACGGCTTCCTGGATGACCTGGCTAAATGTACCGGCGGCAGCAGCATGTATGTCTCGCGACCGAAGGACATCCAGAAAATGCTGATGGAAAAATTCACCAGTCTTGGCAATACCTACGCTGAAGAAAACCGACTTGATTTTGCCATCCCGGAAGGGATTGAACTGAGGTATGCCTTTCGCCTTCAACCGGAGGCAGGGCTGCTCTCCTTTGCAAGCCCGATGATGCTGGGTCCCATTGTTCGTGATACCACTCTCAGGGTGCTGATGGAATTTGTGGTGCAACCGCAACCCCTGGAGAAAAATGAAATGACCTTATTGGATGGAAAATTGACGGTTACGCTCACTGACGAACACACTCCCAGGATGCCGATACCGATCAATCTGAACCGTCAGTATTCCAACGAAGCCAGCACCGACATTCCTTCAGCAGAGATCGTGGAAGCGCTTTCGAGATTGAAACTCTATCGTCTTCAGGAACAGGCGCGGCTGGAAGTGAACTCGGGAGATTTTGAACAGGCTTCCGAGCATCTGCACCGCCTTGCCACCCATCTCCTTGCGCAAGGCGAGCGCGGCCTGGCACGAACAGCATTGATCGAAGCAGAGCACATCATGCAAAATAAGTCCTTTTCACAGGAAGGCAAAAAAGAGATAAAATATGGAACACGCGCCCTGTTAACTTCAGGCAGGAGTTCTGAAGACCTATGATCATTTGTCCGAATTGTCAACACAAGGAGATGAGCGGCTCTGTCTATTGCAGCAAATGCGGAGGACAGCTGATCGATATTACTGTTGCCACACACAAGATCCACACTGCTGAAGCCCGTGAGGTGGCCCAGAGCGATACCAAGAGCACCCTGCCGCCGCCCCCTGCGCACCTGCAATCATGGATTTCATTGAATATGATCGAAAGCGGTCAGATCCTGCCATTGGCGGATCGCAATGAGTTTTCCCTGGGACGTTCCGCGGAAGGTCAGCCCATCGTCCCGGATGTGGACCTCTCACCTTATAACGCCTATGCCAACGGCGTGTCGCGTTTGCACGCGGTGCTAAAATTAATTAACGACCATATTGTCATCATGGACCTGGGCTCATCCAACGGCACATATTTGAATGGAAACCGGCTGTCGCCTTACGTCGAGAGCCCCATTGCCCACGGGGATGTGATCTCACTGGGCAAATTGAAAATCCAGGTACTGATAGAGTAGGACAGGTGGATTCGCATGGCTCATACGGTCATCATCCATATTACGAACGATGATCCCATCTGCGGCGAGGTGGAACAACTGCCGTCAGCAAGTGACACGGTTGTGACTGTGAACAACCCCCGCCGCCGTGACGGCAAGGATGTTCACTACCTGTCCAACGATGTCGTCACCGTCATCTGGCCGATCAGTCAGATTGCCTTCATTGAAGTAATGCCCAGCGAGGGCGAAGAACGGATTATTGGTTTCGTGAGGGAATAAGCATGCTAGAGGAATCCCTCAAGCATCGCAAGATATTGGTGGTGGATGATGAAGAACGCATCGTGCGCTTCATCCGCCTGAACCTGGAACACGACGGTTTTGTGGTTGTTGACGCTTTTAACGGAAAACAAGCCCTCCAGCGCTTGCGCGATGCAACCCCCGATCTGATCCTGCTTGACATAATGATGCCAGACCTGAATGGTTTCGAGGTGCTGGAGATGATTCGCGAGATCAGCAGCGTGCCGGTGATCATGGTCACTGCCAAGGGCGAAGAGGACGACCGCGTTCACGGCCTGGAGAAGGGCGCCGATGATTACATCACCAAACCTTTCAGCCCGCGCGAACTGGTCAGCCGCATCAAGGCGGTGCTGCGCCGCACGGAAGGGCTCAGCGGCGGGATGCACGGCCTGATCGTGATCGACGAACGCCTGAAGATCGATTTTGACCGGCGCGAGATCTGGCTGGAAGGAAAGCTGGTCAAACTGCGGCCGACGGAATACCGCCTGCTCTTCCACCTGGTTCAGAATGCCGGCTGGGTCATCTCTCATGACCAGCTGCTTTCCAAGGTGTGGGGATATGAATACCGGGACGAACCTCACTATGTGAGACTTTACATCAATTACCTGCGTCAGAAACTGGAGAAGGACCCCGCCGATCCCAAATACATCCTGACCGAACGCGGCGTGGGTTACCGTTTTGTGGACTTCAGGCGGGAGAAGAACGAGTAGGTTTCGAGAACACACCCATATCCAGTTGCAGCAAATCGGAGAGAAAGGCTTGTGGATTTTTAAGACAAGCCTTGGTTATTATTTATGAATGGTCCATCGATGCAATGACGATAGAACACCTTTGAGCGAACCAATAACCACCCTGAATGATCCTCGCATAGAAGGAGATTCCACATGGAACCTGGTACGCAAAATCCTCGCACTTCATGGCTCAGTATCGCCTCTTTCATCATCTGGCTTTTATCATCGATTTTCGTCTGCACCCTTTTTATCACCGCCTTTTTACCTTACATAACAAATTCCTCCTCACCCGTGTCTCTGCAATTGCAATCCACGCTTTTTTCAATTCTCTGGGCAGGCAGCTGCCTGCTGACCCCTCTGGCACTTATTCTGGGATTGATCGGGGTTTTCCAGAAGAACACAGGGAAAACCTTTGCTATCATCGGCACGCTGGGGGCAGGGCTGACGCTCCTATGCATCCTCCTCCCGCTCATGACCTGGGCGGTGTTGACCATTATGGTTTGACGGGATGATGATTTATCTCTCGCCTTGACAGGCGGTCACCCCTGCCGTATACTCGCTTTAACAAACCAACGGGGAGCGCGTGTTCCGCGCTGAGAGGAGGCCAGGAGCCTCGACCCGCAGAACCTGATCCGGATCATACCGGCGGAGGGATATGTGCATGCAACCGACCATCCTCCCCGGAGAGGATGGTTTTTTTATGAACCGTGCGGTCATTTTTGTAAATGGGCAGATCCCAGACCTCGATCGGGTTCCCCAGCTGCTCCGACCGGGGGATGTGCTGATCGCCGCGGATGGTGGCACCCGGCATCTCCTTGCCCTCGGGCTGGTTCCGGCTCTTGTCGTTGGCGACCTGGATTCGCTGAACGGCGACGACCGCAGCAAGCTGATTGCCGCCGGTACTGAGATCCGCAGTCATCCTGCCGATAAGAACGAGACCGATCTCGAACTGGCTTTGCGCCATGCGACCGATTCCGGGTTTGACGAGATCCTCATCATCGGCGCACTCGGCAACCGCCTGGACCAGACATTGGGAAACCTCGCCCTGCTTGCCAGCCCTTCATTGGTCGGACTGAATATCCGTATGGACGACGGGGACGAGCAGGTTTTTTTTGTCAGGGAGCGTGCGCAGGTGGACGGTGCCCCGGGCGACCTTGTGTCGCTGATCCCCTGGGGACGCAGAGTCAGCGGTGTGACCACCGAAGGATTGCAGTGGCCTCTGCAGAATGAGACTCTCCATCCTTATAAGACCCGCGGCATCAGCAATACCATGAATGGGGAAAAGGCTTTCATCTCGGTGAGGTCGGGTTTGCTGCTCATCGTTCACAGCCGGCAGAGGCGACCCTGAGCAGAAGGAGGAAACGATGAAACCAGCACGAATACTCCTGTTCCTGTCCATTCTAATAACCTTGCCGGCCTGTTCCCCGGCAGGACCTGTCACGCTCACGGTCATGACGCACGACTCGTTCTCAGCAAGCGAGCCGGTCATTCTTGATTTCGAGCGGGCGAACAACGTCAAAATAATATTCCTGAAGAGCGGCGATGCCGGGATGGCGTTAAATAAAGCCATCCTCACAAAGGATGCTCCACTGGCAGACGTTTTTTATGGGGTGGATAATACATTCCTCTCACGCGCCCTGGAAGCCGGCATTTATGAACCCTACGCCTCGCCGCTCCTGGCGGAGATCCCTGCCCAGTTCCAGCTCGATCCGGGGGATCGCGCCCTGCCCGTGGATTATGGGGATATCTGCATCAATTATGACAGGGCCTATTTCTCTGCGCACGCCCTCAGCCTCCCGGTCACGCTGGAAGACCTGGCAAAGCCCGAGTACAAAGGTCTGCTGGTGGTGGAAAATCCCGCCACCTCCTCACCGGGCCTCGCTTTCCTGCTTGCCACCGTGGCCCATTTTGGGGATGCGCATTATCTTGATTACTGGCGTTCCTTGCGCGCCAACAACGTGCAGGTGGTCGACGGCTGGGAGACCGCTTATTACACGAATTTCAGCGCCTCCTCCGGTCAAGGCCCGCAGCCAATGGTGGTCAGCTATGACACCAGCCCGGTTGCTGAAGTGGTCTATGCCGACCCTCCGGTCACCGATGCTCCCACCGCTTCACTGCTCGGACCGGGTACCTGCTTCCGGCAGATCGAATTTATCGGCATCCTGAAAGGGACCGGGAATCT
>Ga0315290_10004314_pt1 | contig 10239 bp, 9 predicted proteins | sample YL17G12_0_MG_FD_203627 | JGI IMG/M metagenome (GOLD analysis project Ga0315290, IMG submission 203627) | Sediment microbial communities from Yellowstone Lake, YNP, Wyoming, USA - YL17G12_0 | ecosystem: Environmental > Aquatic > Freshwater > Lake > Sediment | place: USA: Wyoming | collected...
CAGCGACGCGTCCCAGCCGATCTGCTGAAAATCCCTGTCCAAGTCGAGTCTCCGGTAGTGCCAAAACGAGACCGGGCCGTCCCTCCAGGATACCCGCCGATCGGCCTTCCCAAAACCCCTCCGGCCCTGCCCAAATTCCTCACCGGCCGGGGGAGCGGGGCACAGGATGTTCCTGTAGGACGGGTTGGCAACCCGTCCTACGGCGGTGAGCAATGCGGGTTAGCGCGCACGCCGAGGGGGGAAGCTGGCTATTCGGCACCCGTCAGAAGCCGTCAGAATCCGCTACGCACCTTGCAGCAGGCGCGTACGGCGCGAGCGACGCTCGGCCCGAAGATGGTCGCGACGTTTGACCTCGCTGGGCTTCTCATAATACTCGCGGCGGCGCATCTCTTTCTTGATCCCGCTCCGCTCCACCAGCTTGCGGAAGCGCCGCACCGCTTCATGAATCGACTCGTTGTCCCGCAACGTCAGTTTGACCACTCAGTCCTCCTTCTTCCTACGGAACGTCCCTGCCATTGGGGCAAGCCGGTAGTGTACACTGGCTCCGTTGCCTCTGTCTATCCATGATCGGAGCGAGGGGGCCCCTTTTCTTTGGCGGATCATGCCCCCCAACGCCCGTCGCCGCAGCCGGCATACTCCGGCCGCAGGAAGCCGTCTTTTCTGGGGATGTCGTCCCTCTCCCGATGGAGGTCTGCGCGAGGTGCGCAGACCTCCTTGGCAATGTAGTTGTAAAAGATTTCCCAGTTTGAATTTATGGCCGGAAACCAGGCCAACCCGACTGAACCCTCTGCGGCAACCCAGCCGATGCGATAGGCGTAGCCTTAGCCCGCGGAAGATGCCACATCAGGAGCTTGCCCGCATGGATGGTTCCGTGGAACAACTCCGGCTTGTGCTCGACTTGGAGGCCAGGCACGACGACTTGCTCGATCGGCTGGCCGATCTCGACAAGCGTGTGCTGCGGGTGCTCGAGGAGTGCCAACGGCTCGGAAAGGGGGCGCCCGAGCCGGTCAGTCCCCCCGGCCCGGGCATTCCCGCGATCCCGGCTCGCTCAAGGGCGGCGTAGGCCGCATTGCTCGCCGCCGTAGGACGGGTTGCCAACCCGTCCTACAGCCAAGGGACGGGTTGCCAACCCGTCCTACAGAAACAGCATGTGGCTCGCTGGCCGGGCCCAGGGCCCGTGTGGTGAAGAATCCGTCCTCCCCCCTCTTGACGGTCCTTGACGGACCGCTCATGCTTTCTTGTCGAGCGATCGCGCCTTGAGGACTGGCGTTGCGAGCCGGTCGCGCGCGGCCCGCGGGGCGCCGCGGCCCTCCGTCAGGAGGTTGACCATGTTTGTTCGGGCCAACAGGTCGATTCGGACCGGGGGCTACACCCTGGTTGAGCTGCTGGTGGTCATCGCGATCATCGGCATTCTGATGGCGCTTCTGCTCCCGGCGGTGCAGGCGGCACGGGAGTCGGGGCGGCGAAACCAGTGCAGGAACCACCTGAAGCAGCTCGGGTTGGCCGTGGAAGGGCACGTTACCGCCCTGCGGCGCTATCCTGCCAACGGCTGGGGGCACACCTGGATCGGCGATCCCGACCGGGGCACCGGCAAGGAACAGCCTGGCGGCTGGGTCTACAATCTCCTGGCCTACCTCGAGCAGAGCAGCCTTCGGGAGCTGGGCCGGGGGATGAGTCCGGCGGACAAGCGTCAGGCCGTCACCCGGCTCCTGCAAACGCCGCTGGCGGTCGCCTTGTGCCCCTCGCGCGCCACCGCCGCGCTCTCGCCCAGCGCGCCTCACGGCATCCTTCGCAACGCCGAGTGGCAGCCCCAGATCGCCAAGGGCCACTATGCCGTCAACGGGGGCGACTTCTTCGAAGAGGCGGCCATCTGGCAGGGGCCCGAGACGCTCCACCAGGGCGACGCCAACCTGTACGTCTGGGCCGATCTGACGAAGTTCACCGGCGTCATCTACCAGCGGAGCGAGATCCAGCCGGCCATGGTCCGCGACGGGCTGAGTCAGACCTACCTGATCGGCGAGAAGCACGTCAGCCGCTCCCACTACGACACCCACGAAGACGAGGGCTTCAACCAGAGCCTGTACGTGGGCGAGTGCCTCGACCTGGTCCGGTGGGTCCTCCAGCCGCCCCAGCAGGACGCCGAGAGTCCGGCGGTTCAGCGGTTTGGCAGTGCCCACGCCGGCGGCTGCCACTTCGTCTTCTGCGACGGCGCGGTCCGGACGATCGGCTACCAGATCGATCCGGAGGTTCACCGCCGGCTCGGCAACCGCAAGGACGGACTGCCCGTCGGCGAGAGCCAGTACTGAGCGTCGCACCTGGAGAAGTGGCTCGATTTCGGGTATACTGAAGGCGATGAACGGACCGGGTCGAGTCGCCGCCGCGTGGATCGGGGTGGGGCTGGTCATCAGCACCATGCTCCTGGCGGCGCCGATCTCGGAAGAGCCGGCCGGCAAGGAGGAGGCCGCCGGCCGCGTCGCCCGGCTGATCCGGCAGTTGGGCCACCCGGACTACGCACGGCGCCAGGAGGCCCAGGCCGCGCTGATGGAGCTGGGACCCGAGGCGATCGACGCGCTGGAGGCCGCCACCACCGACGCCGACCTGGAAATCGCCAGCCGGGCGCGCTACCTCGTGCAGGCCGTTCCGCAGCAGTGGATCGGCAGGGCGGGGCCGCCCGAGGTCACCGGCCTGCTGAAGGACTACCTCGAGCTTGACCCGGCCTCGCGCCGGGCGCGGATTACCCAGTTGGCTCGCCTGCCGGGCGGCGCCGGGACCGCGGCGTTGTGCCAGCTCATCCGGTTCGAGCCTTCGCAGCGACTGTCGAAGCACGCGGCCAGCGAGGTCGTCCAGCAGGCGGAGTCCGGGGAGCCGCCCGCGCCGTCGCTGGCCGCCACCGTGCGCGAGAGCCTGGGCCGGTGCGATCGCGCTGGGGCCCAGTGGCTGCACGCGTGGTTGCGGTTGGCCGAGCAGCCGGCCGCCGAGACCGCCCGCTGGGCCAAGCTGGTCGAGGAGGAACTCGCGCTGTTGCGCCGCGACCCGGACAAGACGGATTCTTCCGTCGTGTTTGGGCTGCTCTTGGTCCACGCCCAATGGCTCCAGCGTGCGGGTCGCGCGGAGGAGGCCCTGGCCCCCATCCGGCAAATGCTGTCGCTGGAGCGCCGCGACACGCAATCGCTGCTCGGGCTGATGCACCTGTTCCTGAGGAAGAAGATGTGGCCGGCCATCGAGGAGATGGGAGCCAGGTTCCCGGAGCAGGTCGGCATGCACCCGGTGCTCCTCTACGGTCTGGCCCAGGCCCAGGCCCGGCAGGCCAAGAACGCCCAGGCCGAAGCCACGGCCGAGCAGGCGCGGAAACTGTACCCCGGCACCAGCGGGCCCGTGCTGGAACAACACCTCCACGTGGCCGAGTACCTGGCCCAACGCGGGCTGTTCGCCTGGGCCGAGCTGGAATGCCGCTACGTGCTGTCCGTCGCCGAGAGCGCGCCGCCGACGCGGCGCCGTGCCCGGGCCGTCCTCTCGAACCTCTTTTACCAGCAGGGGCAGGACCTCAAGGCCGCCCGGGAGCTGGAGCAGGTCGTCCAGTCGTTGGAGAAGACGGGGCCAGGACCGAGCGGGCTGCGAGCCGACAACCTCGCGACGGCGGCCTCGCAGATGCACTTCCTGTATGCCCGGCACTGGCTGGCCCAGGGCGACGCGGCCAGGCACCGGGAGCACCTCGACAAGGCCCTGGCCGCCGACCCGGTGCACGTCGACGCGCTCATCGCCTGCTACCACGCGGCCGGCGTCGGCCCGGAGTACCGCCGAAAAGTGCAGGAGGCGATTCGGACGGCAGCGGCCGCCCGGCGGAGCAGGATCGCCGAGGCCCCGACCCTGCCGCCTCCCTACAACGACCTGGCCTGGCTCATCGGCAACACCGAGGGGGACCTGGACGAGGCCCTCCGGCTGTCGCAGAAGTCGTTGGAGCTGTCGCCCGGAAACGCCGCCTACTACGACACGCTCGCGAGAGTGTACTATGCCCGGGCCGACTTCCTTAGCGCGGTGACGTACCAGAGCCGCGCCCTGGAGATCAGCCCGAACTCCGTGCCGATGCTCCGGCAGATCGAGCTGTTCCGCAACGCGCAGGCGGCTGGAAAAACTCCTTCTGTGCGGAAACCCTAGCAGATCGATGGCCAGCGTGACCCTTCCCCTGCTGCTTAAGGAGTTCACCGGCGGCGCCCGGCGAGCCGACGTGCCCGGTGCGAGCGTGGCGGAGATCCTCGACGGCCTGGGGCGGCTTTACCCGGGCCTTGAAGCGCGGATCCATCGCGACGGCAAGCTCGACCCGAACCTCCTCGTGGCCGTCGACGGCGCCATCGCGACCGAGGGGCTTTCCACGCCGGTTCGCCCCGACAGCGAGGTGAGCATCCTGCCCACCTTCGGCGGCGGGTGAGTGGGGACGTCCGAGCCAACGACGCGCCTCGCGTGCGTGCAAGCACGCACCCTACGATTTCGCCGCGCCGGGAGAGCAGGAAACCAACGACACGCCTCCGCCGCTCAGCTCGAACGTCCGGTCGGCCAGGTACTCGGCCTCAAGGCGGTTGTGGGTGACGTGGAGCACGGTCACCGCAACCTGGCGGCGGATCGAGCGCAAGAGGTCGTACATTTCGTGCCGGGTCTGGTCGTCCAGGGCGCTTAAGGGCTCGTCGAACAGCAGCACGCCGGGGCGCATGGCCAGGGCGCGTCCGAGGGCCACGCGCTGCGACTCGCCCCCGCTCAGTCCCCGCGGCCTGCGGTCCAGCAGGTGCCCGATCCCGAGCATCGCGGCCAGCTCGTCGACCCGGGCGGCGATCGCCCGGCGGCTCCACCGCCGGACCACCAGGGCAAAGGCCAGGTGGTCGCGAACGGTCATGGTCGAGAACAGGGCAGTATCCTGGGGGACGTATCCGATGCCCCGGGCGGCGGGCTTCAGGCGGGTCACGTCGCGCCCCATCAGCCGGATGCTCCCCGCCGAGACCGGGCGCAGCCCGCAGATCGCCTCCAACAGCGTCGTCTTCCCGCTGCCGGTCCTGCCCATGAGCACCCCGTACCGGCACGCGGGGATCTCCAGCGACACGTCGTTGAGCACGAACGTTCCCTGACGCACGGCGACGTGGCTGAGTGAAATCATGACGGTCTGGGCTGCCAGCCTGGAGGGCTCCGGTGTTCAGATTAACCCCGTTCCGCGCAGCCCGAACATCCGCGCCACGAGAAGGACCACCAGCGCGGTGACCACCATCAGGAGCGCGACCGCGGCGGCGGCCTCGATGTTGCCCACGCTGAGCTCGAGGAACACGGTGGTGGGGAGCACTTCGGTGCGCATGCGGGTGGCGCCGGAGAAGACGAGGATGGGGCCGAACTCGCCCAGGGAGCGTGCCCAGGCCAGGGTTGCCGCGGTGAGCACGCCCCGACGCGCCTCCGGCAGCGCGACCATCCAGAAGGCCTGGCTCCGGCTGCACCCGAGGGTCCACGCCACCTGCTCGGTGCGGGGGTTGATCTGGTCGAAGGTCACGCGCATCGTCCGCACCGCAAACGCGCAGGCCACCGTGAACTGCGCCAGGACCACGCTGGGGACGGCAAACGTGACGGGCACCAGCCGCTCCACGGCCCGGCCCGGCAGCGTCTGAAAGAGGATCAACAGCGCCAGCCCGATCACCAGCGGCGGCAGCACGATGGGGACGTCGAGCATCGCGTCGATGAAGGCCCTCCCCCGAAACCGGTAGCGCGAGAGCACGTAGCCCCCGGGAATGGCCACCCACAGCGACAGGAACGTCGAAAGCGTGCACGACACCAGGCTCAACCGCAGCGCGTAGCGAATCTCCTCCGTGCCCATGGCGCGCAGGAGGTGTTCCGGGGACGTAAACCACGCCAAGGCCCCCAGGAGCGCGAAAATGAGCGCCACGTAGGAGCCCAGCAGCGTGTACTGGCCGAGGGCAAACAGCGGGTCCGAGCGGCCGGCGGACACGCGCGACGGCTCGTACGCCGAGGGTGCCGCCGGGGAATCGACCGCCTCGGCGGGACGGGAAGGGTACTCCGGGCTCATGGCAACGGACTCTCCGCAAGCCACTGGAAACCCGCACCACGGAACCGCTGCTGCGAGTCGGGCGAGAGGATCGCCTCCAGCAGCCGGCGCATCAGGTACTTGTGCTGGGAGTTCTTCGCCACCGCGTAAGGCTGTATCGCCATCGCCTCGGCCAGGTTCATCTCCACGATGTCCAGGTGCTTCTCGGCATTCTCCGGATTGCTCAGCACGTTGCTGCGGTAGACGACGACCAGGTCCAGGGCCCCGGTTCGCATCTGGTTGACCAGCATGTGCCCCGCGTCGGCGTGCAAAACCACCCGCCCGGGCGCGTAGACCTTCGCGTGGAGCTTGAGCTTCTTCAACAGATCGTCGGTCAGGGCCCCGAGCGCCGAATTGACCGGGTGGGCCAGGCCGATCCGCAGCTTGCGCTTCGCCGGGTCGTCCGTCGGCTTCGCCGGGTCTTCCTCCGGCCTCGCCAGGTCTTCAATCGACCGGACCCGGTTCGGGTTGCCCTTGGGCACGACCAGGACCATGTCGTTGCGGGTAATGATCGTCGAGGCCTCGAACCATGGCTGGACCATGTTCATGAACGAGACGTCGCAGGAGAAGTAGGCGTCGGGGAAGTGCCCGGCCACGGCCTCCCCCCTCTTCATGGCCTTCATCTGGGCCACGTGGATCCCGCAGCCGGCGTAGATCGTGTTGATCGAGACCCCCTCCCGTTGGCTGAACTCCTTGACCAGGTCGTCGACCCCCGGCTTGAGCATCGCCCCGGACATCAGCACCAGCGAAGGATAGTCTTCCCAAGGGTCGGCATCGTCGAGCGGCTGGAGGAAGTGCTGCTGGAAGACCGGCTGCCCGCGGTCGCGGGCGGTCAGGTAGCGGGCGAAGTGCAAGGCGGCGGTCGGATCGCCGGAGCCGGCCAGCACGCCCAGGGTGACCTGCTCGGCGGTCCGCGACCGGAAGACCGGCACTTCCACGGTCTCCAGGTCGAACTGCCGGGCCGTGGCGTCCCACACGAGGGTCGCATCGGCCGCGCCGATCTTCACTGCCTGCGCCGCCTCGGTGACCGTGCCCACCATGGAGACCCTGGCGTTGAGCTTGCGCGTCTCGGCCAACAGGGCCTCCCACTGGCCGGAGCCTTCCAGGGCCCGCCGGGCCGACTTGCCCACCGCCGCCAGCTCCGGATTCGGCAGCACCACCCGGATCACTTCGCCGTGCGGGTCCTTCTCACCGAGCAGGTCTTTCACCCCGGCGATCTTGTGCGGGTTGTCCGGCTCGACTGCCAGGACCACGTGCTGCCGCGCCACGGGAAGGATCTCGGCCACCAGGCCCAACTTGCGGGCGTCGCGGACGTACGACTCCTCGGCGGCCAGGAACAAGTCGCCCCGATCGGGCACGAGCCGGATCTTGCTCAGCAGCTTGCCCGAGCCGTCCGGCTCCAGTTGCACCTTGATGCCGTACTCGCGCTCGTAAGCGGCGCAAATCTCGCTGACGGGCTTCAGCAGCCCGGCCGCACAGTAGAGGACCAGCTCGCCCCGCTGCCCCTTGGCTTTCCTCGGGCCGGCCGCAGTCCACAACACCCAGGCCAGGCCGGCCATGACCGCCAGCGACCCCACGACGATCAGCCACGGCCCGCCGACCAGGCCCCCACGGGTCAACGGCCTTCTCATCCCCGGGCACCTCCCCCGAAAAGGTACGACTCATTTTGCATTTTGCACTTTGCATTCTTCATTTTGCACTCACTTGGCTGCGGCGTGCAAGGTTCGCAGGGCTTCGCCCCGAGCCCCCTTGCGGAGCCCCCTTGCCGATCCCCACGGCACGGCCTCATCGCGGCTCCTCGCCCGCAGGAGCGCGCGGGAGCTCCGCGGCCAGAAGGACCACGGAGCGGGGCTGGACGAGGTAGCTGGCGGCAGACACCGCCGGGGCGTCGGCGAAGGTCTGGCAGTCCATCGGCGAGGGGACGAAGGTGTCGATCAGCCGGCGCCAGCCGGAAGGCGAGCCGGCCGGCGGCGGCGGGAGCTCGAAATCCTGCGCCTCCCAATAGGCGTTGAGGATCAGGTGCGCCGCACGGGTCCCCGCAAGCCCCTCGACCGTCACCGCCAGGGCGTGTGAATCCGGGCCCCAGTCGGGCTGGTCCAGCTTCACCCCATGCCAGCGGATCTTCGCCCGGCGGAGGTACTCCGGCAGGGTCATCGCGTACTCGTCCCGGGTGATGTCGAACTTCATGCGAAAGCGGATCAGGTGCTGCACGAAGCGGAGCACGTCGGCGTGCCCGGCCGGCAGCGTCCAGTCGAACCAGCTCAGCGGGTTGTCCTGGCAGTACGCGTTGTTGTTGCCGCCCTGGGTGCGGCGGACCTCGTCGCCCATGGTGATCATCGGCACGCCGACGGCCAGGAGGTTGATCGCCAGGAAGTTCTTCACCTGGCGGTTGCGGAGTTCCTCGACGGCCGGGTCGCCGGCCGGCCCCTCGACGCCGCAGTTCCAGCTTGCGTTGTCGTTGGAGCCGTCGCGGTTCTCCTCGCCGTTGGCCTCGTTGTGCTTCTGGTTGTAGGACACCAGGTCGTTCAGGGTGAAGCCGTCGTGGCAGGTCACGAAGTTGACGCTCTGCTCCGGCTCGCGGTTCTCGTGGGCGAACAGGTCGGGGCTGCCCAGCAGGCGATTGGGCATCCGGGCCGCCGTGCCCGGGTCGCCCTTGACGAAGCTCCGCACGTCGTCGCGGAACCGCCCGTTCCACTCCTTCCAACTGTCGCCGATGAAATGGCCCACCTGGTACAGCCCGCCGGCGTCCCAGGCCTCGGCGATCAGCTTGGTGCCGGCCAGCACGGGATCGGACTCGATGTCCCAGAGCACGGGCGGGTTGGCCACCGGGGAGCCGCACTCGTCGCGCGACAACAGCGACGCCAGGTCGAAGCGGAAGCCGTCGACGTGCATCGCGGAGGCCCAGTGGCGCAGGCTGTCGAGGATCATCCGCCGCACGATGGGCTGGTTCGCGTTGAGCGAGTTCCCGCACCCGCTGTAGTTCCGGTACCGCGACTTGTCGTCCTCCAGCAGGTAGTAGACCTCGTTGGCCAGCCCGCGCCACGAGAGCGTCGGGCCGTTCTCGTTGCCCTCCGCCGTGTGGTTGTAGACTACGTCGAGGATCACCTCGATGCCGGCCCGGTGCAGGGCCTTGGCCATGTCGCGGAACTCGTCCAGGGCCCCCATCACGCCCTTGCGCGAGGCGTAGCCCGCGTGCGGGGCGAAGAACGACACCGGGCTGTAGCCCCAGTAGTTGGTGCGGCCCGGCGGGGCGTCCTCCGCATCGAACTGGTAGACCGGCAGCAGCTCCACCGCCGTGATGCCCAGCTCCACCAGGTAGGGGATCTTCTCGATCAGCCCGGCGTAGGTCCCGCGCTTCCCGGCCGGCACCCCGGAATTCGGATGGCGCGTGAATCCGGCCAGGTGCATCTCGTAGATCACCGTCCGGGCGAACGGCCGGTGCAGCGGGGCGTCTCCTTCCCAGTCGTACTTGTCCAGGTCGACCACGACGCTCTTCATCGCCGTGCCCGCGTTGTCGCCCGGCTGCGCGGCCGCGGCGCGGCTGTATCCGGTGCCCACCGCCACGCACTTGCCGTAAGGGTCCAAGAGCAGCTTCTGGGCATCGAAGCGGAGACCTCTGGCCGGATCGAGCGGACCGAGCACCCGGTAGCCGTACAACTGCCCGGCCCGAGCCCCGGGCACGAAGACGTGCCAGTAGTGATAGCTCCGGTTGGTGCGCGGATCGAGGGAGACGACCTTGGCCGGCCGGGCATCGTCCACGCCGTCGAACAGCAGCAGCTCCACGGCCGTGCTCCCCTTGGAGAAGACGCTGAAGTTCACCCCGCCCTGGGAAAGGGTCGCCCCGAGCGGATAGCTCTTGCCCTCGTTCATCGCAATGCTCCTTTTCCCCATTATACCGCGCCAACCCGTGGCGGGCCTGGGGTCAGAGCTGAATGGCACTGTTGAGCCTAACCGATTGGGGTGCAAGAGGAAAGGCGCGGGCGGGCGTGAGCGCGGTGAGAGGTGACCGGAGAATCCGGGGCAAGCCAGCGCGGCCCGCGGCCTGGTCGAATAGGATGGAGACATGAGAGGCCCTCCTTGATCCTTCGCGGAGGACCGCCAGGCAAGGAAGGCCTCGTCATGTTGTGGCAAGATAGGACAAGGAAGGTCCTCGCCACAACCCCAAT
>Ga0315290_10004318_pt1 | contig 10237 bp, 10 predicted proteins | sample YL17G12_0_MG_FD_203627 | JGI IMG/M metagenome (GOLD analysis project Ga0315290, IMG submission 203627) | Sediment microbial communities from Yellowstone Lake, YNP, Wyoming, USA - YL17G12_0 | ecosystem: Environmental > Aquatic > Freshwater > Lake > Sediment | place: USA: Wyoming | collected...
GCGGGCAAGCAGCAAGCAGGTCAGGGCGCAGCAGCGCCTGCGGTGGCCCATGCGAAGCGCGAAGGCGACTGAGATGCGAAGCGATCTCTTCTCGCGCCTGGCGCCTCGGGCCTCGTGCCTGATTCTTAGTGTCTCGTGTCTGGTCCTGCGCGCCGCCTGCCTCGTGGCGGCGATCGCTGTCGCTGGCTGCACCGTAGGTCCCAACTACACACGCCCCAAAATCGACAGCCCGGCTGCCTGGCGCGTCGAGTACCGGGAGGCCACCGAAGTGGCGAACGCGCGCTGGTGGCAGGCCTTCGGCGACCCTGCGCTCGACCAGCTGGTCGACTCCGCAGTGCGCGAGAACCTCGATGTGCAGATTGCCGCCGCGCGGGTCGACCAGTTCCTGGGGGCGCTGCGCACCACGCGCTCGCAGTTCTATCCGCAATTAGGCTACGGGGCGGAGGCGGGCACCAACCGCTCGAGCGCGGTGGGTCAGCCGCCGTTGCAGGCCGGAACCGACCGGGACTACAGTCTTTACACGGCGGCGCTGGGCGCCGCCTGGCAGATCGATCTGTTCGGCCGCGTGCGGCGGCAGTCCGAGGCCGCGCAGGCGCAGGTGTACGCGAGCGAGGAGGGCCGGCGTGGCGTGATCCTCTCGGTGGTCACCAGCGTCGCCACAAGTTACATCGGCCTGCGCGCATTCGACCGGCAACTGGCGATTGCGCGCGCCACGGCGGACAACTATGGGCAGACGCTGAAGCTGTTCGAACTGCGCTTCAAAGGCGGCGTGGTCTCGGAAGTGGAGCTGGCCCAGGTCCAGTCGCAGTACCAGCAGGCGCTCGCCGCTATTCCCGCCATCGAGCGCCAAGTCGCCGTGCAGGAGAACCTGCTGTCGATCCTGCTGGGACGCAACCCCGGGATGATTCCGCGCGGCAAGAGCATCGATCAGCTCTCCGAACCAGGCATTCCAGGTGCACTGCCTTCCACCCTGCTCGAGCGCCGGCCCGATGTTCTGCAGGCCGAGCAGCGGCTGCGCGCCAGCAATGCGCAGATCGGCGTGGCGAAGTCACTCTACTATCCGACTCTGTCGCTGACCGGTGTGCTGGGGCTGGCGAGCACCTCGCTCGGCGACTTCTTGTCCAGCGATGCCGCCACGGGGTCGCTCGTAGCGGGACTCGCCGGCCCGATCTTCACCTTCGGCAACATCGAGGGCCAGGTGAGTTCGGCGAACGCGGCGCAGCGCGAAAGCGTCGCCTTCTATCGACAGGTCGTACTCAACGCCTTCCGCGAGACCAACGACGCGCTGGTTGGCGTGCAGAAGAAGCGCGAGGAGTACGCGGCGCTCGCCAAGCGCGTCAATGCACTGCGCCACTACGCCGGATTGTCGCGCGTGCGGTTCGACAACGGGGCGGCCAGCTATCTCGAAGTCCTTTATGCCGAGAACGAGCTGTTCGGCGCCGAGCTCACCGCGGTGCGGGCGCTGTCCGAGCGCTATGGCGAAGTGATCAACGTCTACAAAGCCGTGGGTGGCGGGTGGGTGGATCTGGCCGATCCGCTCGCCCGCCCCACCGTGTCGCCGCCCGCGCCGGCGGCATCAGCTTCGCCTGTTGCCGACCGTAAGGCGGTGGTGAAGTAAGGCGCCGTCTGTGTGCTGAACGTCTTCCGCGTAACCGTGCAGCACGCCGGCGGTGATCTTGAAGTACAGCGGCTGAGTCGCCTGGAAGGGCCGCGCCAGCCAACCTCCATAGACATACTGCGACGGCTGGCCGAACGAGTTCTTGAACAGCGCGGCGCCGGCCAGCCATTGGCCAGCGGCCCAGAAGCGGTCAAAGCGCCAATCCAGGTTGAGCAGGTCCTGCGTGTTGACGTGATCGGGGCTCGGGTTGAAGTGCTCGGTCGCGATGCTCGTCTGAAAATAGAAGCGGTCGGTCCGCCACGGCTCGGGTGCCGACCAGGGTGAGGCATCGGCGGCCGGTGCGACCAGTTGCGCGGCTGCCGGTGCAGCAATGGCGGCCCCCAGCAGCAACGACGTTGCGCACAGAGCAAGCCGGCCTGTTTGCAACACTGTGCGCCGCGGCCAGCCAGAGTGGCTCGCTTGGGGCCGCCATCCCCGTGCGCCTCGGCGTTTCGACGCGCTTGAGAATGCCGTTCTACCTGATCCCGGGTGATCTGTTGCTTCTTTCGCCACTCTACTTCGCCTCACCCAAGACTTACGCCAACATGGCGATCACGGCAGGCATATGCACCGCTCTGCCGCCGTTGCAGCCGAATCATCCTAAGTCCGACAGGCTCCTAGCGCTTGCCACAGACGAATTCCCACAGAGCTCTGCTCACGGTGCCCGGCGGGACTGGCTCCCATTTGCCGGGATCGGAGTCTGTAGAAGCGACTTCGCCCTCGCCCATATTTTCGGAGTAACGAAGCAGATCTATTTTTCGCGTCCGCTGTTCCTTGCAGTCGTATTCCTGCAGCGTCTTCTGCGACAAATACGGCGCGCCGTAGGGGCGTGATTGGGCCGCCTTGAAGTCGAGCAGATCCCACATTTTCACTGGGTTGTCTGCGTTGCGAATGCCGGCGGGGTCGGCGTAGAAGGTACTGATCTCATTTGCGCCTACCTGAGCCCACTCTGCGGCCGCGCTACCGCTCACAACAACCAAAAACATCATCAAAATAGTTTTGGGCATTGCACGCCTCCGATAATTGCGACTGGTTTAAAAAGGGACAGGCCGCGATCTGCCGGCGCCGCGCTCGATTATGAGCCCTTCAGACTTTCAGGTCTTCCTGCTCGTAGCGCTTGCAGCAGGAAAGCGGGTCGGGGAAAGTGAGTCAAATTACTGCGTTATTGAACGACAACATCTCAAGCCCCGCGTCGCTGCTTCTCTTCCGGGCACGACCCTTTCATCGGCTATACTTTTTACCGTCGTCAAAGCGTCGGCGCTTGGTTCCACCCGACTTGGCGTTTATCGAGAAAGCACCAGGATCGAATCCGGATTGTCATTCGAGATGACTGAGGGAGGCGGAGTGAAGGCTTCAATGAAATTCGACATTATTGTGATAGTCGGGGCAGTGATGATCGGCTTGCCCGCCGTTGCGCTTGCCGCAACGGGACTCGACGATGCCAAACGCGACTACGAGGTGGCCTGCGCCTTCTGCCATGGTCTCACGGGAAAGGGCGAGGGACCATTGAATGATAAGTTGAAGAGCCGCGTGCCCGATCTGACGGTGCTGGCCAATAACAACAACGGCGTATTTCCCTTCAACCGGGTAGTTCAAGTCATCGACGGAAGGCAGCAAATCAAGGCGCACGGGCCTCGCGAGATGCCCGTGTGGGGCAACAGCTTGCGTCTGCATGACACCGGGCCAACCGCTGCCAGTCGCATCAAAAGGCTGGCCGAGTACCTCAAGCTTCTCCAAGAAAAGTAGGCGCGGCAATGGGGCTTGAGTAATCGTCCAGCTGTCGTTTCCCCTCGTTCGATCACTTGAAGCACGGGAAATCGGGTCGCTGAATTCCACCTCCACACTGGAAATCGGGACATCGCGGGAACTCGGGGGAACTCGGGTCAGGCATGTTATAGTGCGTCATTTATGCAACATACCAAGCCTGCCCTATAGCCACCCACCAATTGGTTTCGTCGCGGCGACGGTCAAAAGCGACTGGACAGGCCCAGCATCACTTCGCCCTGCGTGACGGTGTCGCCCTTGATGGAGATAACGCACCCGCCTGAGCAGAATACGCCGCCGCTGCTGTTTACGAGCGTGGCGTAACCGCGCGCCTCGACCCGCGCCGCAAGCTTGTCGCCCAGCGGCCACTGATAACCAAAACCGATGTTGATCGACGGGTAGAGCTCGCTGCTGTAACCCGACGCCGGATTGAACAGGGTCGCACCGAGGCCGCCTACGAAGTACGGTCCCCGGCCCACTGCGCCATCGTAGAAGTTGGTGCCACCGATGTGCAGGTAGGTAATGTCCATCGCCAGCCGATTGCCGCCTGCGAATGATGTGCTGTCCAGCGACAGGTGGGTCCGTTGATGGCTGACGAAGATCTGGTACTGCCGGGAAGCGTCGAGCGGCAGGTCCAGCGCAAACGAAACGGCGCCGCTGGCGTCGATTGTCAGGCTTTGTTGCGTATCGGCATCGGTGAAGCTGCCGCCGCCCCGATAACCCGCGTACACCGTCACGGCATAGTCCTTTTCGGTCATTTCGGCGGCGATGGCCGGTAGCGCCGTCAACAGGGCGAGCGCGATGATCTTGCGGGCCGGCCTGGTGCGCTTCCGGGTCTTGCGGATCATCTGCGGACTTTCGAAACGGTATCCCGGCATAGTGTCAAAATTCACCGAGTCGGTCTCGAACTCGCCGGCGATTCTCAAGCATGCCCATGCCAGCGGTGCAATTGCGCTTCCATGAAGAGCTGAACGACTTTCTGCCGCCGCAACGGCGCAAAGTCGCCTTCACGCATGAGCTCACGCGGCGCACCTCGGTCAAGGACCTGATCGAATCCTTCGGCGTGCCGCACACGGAATCGGCGCCGGCAAATCTCCGGGTCCGGTGTTCTTGAGTCTTCACCGCCTGTCCGGCACGCAGGCCAGTATGCCTGCGGGCGCGCGGCAAGTTCCGGCGATTGCGTCGCCGCGAGGGGAAGTGAATCGGCATTGCGCGCCCGACGCGGCTCCGGCGCAGGCGTCGGTGGCTTCGGCGGGTGGCCGACGCTGCCCGGCGGGAGGTTCTCCGCCCCCGGGGCCCTGTCGCGGCTCGCTTTCCGGCCGGCCTGGCGGGCCTCCTTGTGTCTGACCGGCGCCGCGCAGCGGCATCCGCACCGCGCTGCCGCGGAAGCAACCCAGCGTATACGGGTACTCGCGCGTGAGCACGTAGTGATACAGCGTCACGTCCCTGCCATCCCACATGATGCGGCTCACGCGTCCATGGCATTCGTCCAGGTCGGCGTTGGTCAGCTCGCGGCCGCGCTCGTCGTAGGCGCTGTAGATGCCGAATCCGTCGAGCGCGTAGCCGATCAGTTTGTTGCTCGCGGTCGCGCCGGGAATGCAGTCGCTCGGGCCATGGTAGTGGTATTGCCCTTGCATCTGCGGATGCCCGTTGCACCGGTCCTGCACTTCGTGCGCGACCGCGTCGCGCCCACCGGCATCGAGCGCATTGAAAATTGGCACGCCACTCAGGGCGACCCCGATCATTCCCATCGGCACGCAGCCCGGCACGGGGGCTGACGCCGGCGAGAGCGGCAGCGAAACGTCCATTGGTTGGGCCGATATCGAATTGGGATTGCGGTCGATCTGAAAGGCAGGGTCGTCCCGCCGCACCGGAAAGTTGCCGGTCGTATGGTTGACCGGCAGGCTATTGCCGGTGATGTGGCGCTCGCCGTTCCGGATTGCGACCGAGAAAGTCGCGCTCGGCCACGCGACCTCTCCTTGAACGGCGATCTTCCTCGTGGCATCCCATGTCGTCCCGTGGATCCAGTCGCCGGCGTGCTGCGCTCCCCCACCGCGGAATTGTGTCTGGCATGAATACACGTGGCCACGCTTGGGCTGCGTGCTCACTTTGCCGTCGCCGAGCGGGAGCGCGTGCGCATCGAGTACATCCGTTCGACCGGATTGCGCATAGCCGTCGCTGGCGCCGGCCCCTGCCGCGAAGAGAATTGCCAATATGAACGTCCGCATCGCAGCAGGCGCGGCAGCGGCATGAAACAGCATCATCCTCCACTCCATCTTTCGCGTGCGCGACGCCGCCGCACCCGGGGAGGGGCGGGTGCCTGCTTCATATCCGGCAGTCGCCCTTCCCGAACTCCATCGGCCGGCGTACAGTGCCGGCTCTCGCCTTTTCACCCGGGGAAGCAATCGGGTAACGCTCGGCATGTGGCGTTTTTTATGCAATATACCAAGCCTGACCTGGTCTGCGGGTAGCCCCGGTCTGCTGTATTATTGCGTGACTGACGCCACATGGCTGCGTTCTCGCAAGCGCCAAAGCACGCTCAATTCCCGATCAGCTCTCCGAACCTGACCCACTGCTTGCCGTCGAAGCGCTGCAATTGCACTTGCCTGATGACGCGATAGTCCGCCGGACTGGTGTTGATCCGTATGCCCGGCAACAGCAGCGGGAGCTCGACGTTCTTGAGGCTCGCTGCCTGCTTCATCACGTTCTCGCGGGTCAGATCGTCCGCGCACTGCGTGAACACCTGGACCAGGGTCTGGGCGACGGCGTAGGCATAGACGTTGTACCAGTCGGTGAGGTCGCCATCCGGATAGTACTTCTTCATGAAGGCGCGCCATGCTCTCATCGCGGGATCGGGGTCCCACTGCGGATCGGTTGGGTCCTTGACGAACCCCATGGTAATGATGCCCACGCCCTTCTCCGGACCCGCCGGCACCATCACCTGGCCAACCGACGAGCCCACGATCGAGACGAACTGAAGCGGCTTCCAGCCGATGTCGTAGGCCTTGCGGATGGCCTGGGCGGCAAACTTGGCTGTGCCGATGTTGAAGAAGGTATCTGCGCCGGAGGCCTTGAGCGTCACGATCTGGGAATCGACGGTGGGGTCACTCAACTCGAAGCTCACTTCGGCGACGATCATGCTCTTTGCCTTGCTCCCCAGTTCGTCATGCAGCCCATTCAGATAATCCTTGCCGAAGTCGTCGTTCTGGTAGAGCACGCCGATCCTGGCGTCGGGACGATGCTTGAGCAGGTAGTGGGCATAGGCCCTGGCCTCGCTGTAATAAGTCGGCAGCCAACCCATGGTCCAGCGGAAGTTCCTCGGATCGGAGAACTTGCTCGCCCCCGATGACACGAACAGCTGGGGCACCTTCCTGGCATTGAGATATTTCTGCACTGCCGAGTTCGCGGCCGTGCCGTTGGAATTGAAGACCACCAGGACTTCCTCCTGCTCGACGAGCTTGCGCGTCTGCTCCACCGTTTTGGGCGGCGTGAAGGCGTCGTCCAGGGAAATCAGTTTGATCTTGCGACCGTTGACGCCGCCTTCCGAGTTGAGCTTCTCGAAGTAGCCCAGCTGCACCCTGCCCGCGGAGCTGTAGGCGGAAGCCGGGCCGCTATAGGGCTTGGTCTGTCCGATCCTGATCTCGGTATCGCTCGCGCCGGGGTCGTATATCTTCTGCGCAAAGGCCGGGAACAGCGCCCCCGCCAGGGCGAGACCGACGGCAACCTGAAGCAGCGGGTTGTGCCCGCGCATGGGCTTCACCGGTGTCGAGCCGCTTTCAGCGGCGATTCGCCGTACGGCGGCGCATAGATCACGAGGACCTTGGCCGGCTCCTCGCTGGTCACCGTAAATAGGTGCGGCGCGCCAGCCGGAAAGAAGCAGCAGTCTCCGGGACCCAGTTCCATGGTTTGTCCGGCCACCTCCGCGCGTGCGCGACCCTCGAGCAGGTAGCACACCTGCTCGATACCCGGATGCGAATGGGGTTGCGCGCCGTGGCCCTTTTCCACCACGCCGAGCACGACTTCGAGTTGCTGTGCCCCGACCGTCTCCGGGCCGATCAAACGACGGTTCACGGTACCGGTATGGTTGGCTGGGAAATACGGCGCCACGCTATCTGCCTTGACAAGAAATTTTCTCGGGGCGCTCATGGGGCCTGCCTTTATCGTCTCGAAAGTAATGCAGAAAATGTGGTCAGAGCGGCTCCACCTTCGCAAGCCCAAACCCCTGTGCAAAATCGATCTCGCAGCGGCGAAGATGATCCAGCACCTGGTTGTCTTCCACGTGCTCGGCGATCGTTTGCGCTCCCAAGTCATGGCACATGCGGTTGATCTCGGGCATCTTTGCCGGATCGACGGCGGTGGCGCTGATCTTGACGAAATCCGGCTCGAAGGCCCTCAACGCCGCCAGCGAGGCAGCACTGCCGTCGAAATCGGCCACCGCCAGGCTGCAGCCGTGCGGCCGCAGTTCTCCCATGAGTCGCAGCAGCGATTCCCGGTTGGAAAGGGCGCTGTCGCGGGCGATGTCGAAGCCGAGCACCCCGCCGGACAGGTAGGAGGTGTCGACATACCGGAGCACGTACGTGCCGAATTCCTGGTCGGCGAGAGTCTCGTCCGACAGGTTGACGATATAGCGCGGGACGTTCCAGTCCGGGTTGATCTCCAACCCGGCGCGGACAAAGCGAGCCAGGCGGTCGACCACCCAGCGGTCGAGATCAGGCAGCATGCCGGCCTCTTCGAGGACGGGAAAAAACGCGCCCGGGGGCAACAGCCGGTCGTCCTCTTCCTGGAAGCGGACGAAGATCTCGTTGAATGCCCGCGCGTCGGGTTGCGGATTGAACGCGACGATGGGCTGGCAATAGAGGACGAATTCGTCCCCCTGCAGCGCCGACAAGAGGCGCTCCGCAATGTCCTTCCTGGGTTCGGGTTCGCTATTCATCTGGCGAGTAGTCCGGAAATTTTGGTTCCCCTGGCATGTACGCGAAGCTCGCCGAGAAAACGGGTTCAGAGTAAATTCAATGCTCGGTCACGCAGTATAGTTGACTCGCGCAGTGTTTGTTTTCCGGACGACCATTGATTCGCGTGGCATACCGACCCTGCCGCCTCGCGACAGTGTCGCCTGTATGATGCAACGCATGAAGGCTTGGCTGCGGCGCCTGAACCCATTCCAGACCCCCGAAGCCCGGCGCCTCGCCGTCCTGTTCGCCGTGGTCTACTTCGCCCAAGGCATGTACGCGCTGCCCAACCAGGCGATTTCCATCTGGTTCAAGGAACAGAGCCTCACGGCCGGTCTGGTCGCGAACTTCTTTTTGCTGACATCGATCCCCTGGTTCATCAAACCGCTGTACGCATTGATCTCGGACTTCCTGCCGCTGTTTGGCCGGCGGCGCAAGAGCTATCTGCTGCTGACCTCGGCCCTGGCCTGCACCGCCGGGCTGATCGCCGGGCTGTCGACGCAGCACGGCTACTGGTGGCTTGCCATCCTCTATACGACGATGGGGTTCGGTCTGGCCTTCAACGATGTGCTTACCGACGCGCTGATGGTAGAGAACGGCAAGCGTCACCGGCTCACCGGCGCCTTTCAATCCGTGCAATGGGCGGCGCTCACCGGCGCCTCAATCCTGGTGGGGCTGCTCGGCGGATACTTCGCCGAGCATCGCGATCTGCACGGCGCCTTCACGGTTGCGGGCTTGTTCCCTCTGCTGGTGCTGCTTATGGCGACCTTCTTCGTGCGCGAAGCGCGCGCCGGCGCCGAGGGCGCGCAGTTTTTGCGAACCTGGGCAGCGGTGCGCGCGGGGTTGGGAGAACGCTCGGTGTGGCTGGTGGCCGCCTTCGTGTTTCTGTTCAACTTCAGTCCCTCGTTCGGGCCGGCGTTCCTCTACTACCAGACCGACGTGCTCGGCTTCAGCCAGCAGTACATCGGCGCCCTCGACTCGATCAGTTCGGCGACCAGCGTGGCCGGCGCATTCATCTACGCGCCGCTCTCGCGCCTGATGCCCTTACGCCGCCTCATCAACATCGTGATTGGCTTGTCGGTGCTGGCCACGCTCGCCTACCTGCTCTATCGGGGCTCGGGCTCCGCGCTGGCGATCCACATCATCTGGGGCGCCACCGGGATGATCACCACACTCGCGTTTCTGGACCTTGCGGCAAGAGCCTGCCCCCAGCGGGCCGAAGCGACCTTCTTCGCGCTGCTGATGTCCATCTTCAACCTCGGCACGCAGGCCGCGCAGAACGCAGGCGCACATCTGTACACCGCGCTCGGCGAGGGATCGCCGGCATACACCTGGCTGGTGCTAATCTCCACGGCTGCGACGGCGGCGGTCTGGTTGCTGGTTCCTTTGGTACGCATCGAGCGCATCGAGGCGCATGCCGGTGAACAGGCTCCGCTGGCGATGAAATAGAGCTAACGCGAGAAAATGGTTGCAGCGGGTCGCGAAGCGACGCTCGCTCGATGGTCGCTCATCGGCCAGGGTCAGGAGTCGCGGCGGTACCTGTCATTGAAAACACCGAAATTACCTTGATCCAGTGGCGCTACCGGGATACGTCTCGCTGATCGGCAACTCAATGTGATGCCAGGCCAGCAGGAAATCGCACGCCGCCTGGATGTGAGACGATTTTTCGGTCAGTCCCGACCAGTTGCAACTGCGGAACCTCCACCCATTCGGCAATTGGCCGGAATTGCTCGCGCTCGGCTTCTGCTATCGTTGTCTCCATTTCGAAGAGCCCCAAACCCGTTTCGACGGCCTTCAGATAGACGTCCGAATCGCTGAGCCGAGCTATCAACGGCAAATCGAGGGATTTGAGAAAGCGCTCGAGCGG
>Ga0315290_10004319_pt1 | contig 10236 bp, 8 predicted proteins | sample YL17G12_0_MG_FD_203627 | JGI IMG/M metagenome (GOLD analysis project Ga0315290, IMG submission 203627) | Sediment microbial communities from Yellowstone Lake, YNP, Wyoming, USA - YL17G12_0 | ecosystem: Environmental > Aquatic > Freshwater > Lake > Sediment | place: USA: Wyoming | collected...
GCCTCGTCGTAGGTGGCCACGAGCTGGTCGAAGGTGATGTTGCGGAAACCGGGGTCGTTGACCTGAGGCGACAGCGACGCGGTCCGGTTCGTGGGACCGAGCGCACCGGCCACGAACCGCGCGCGCGCGGTGCGTGCCGCGACATCGTCGGCGGCACGGCGCGCTATCTGCGCGGCTGCCAGGTTCAGGTCCCGCACCAGCGACTCGGCACCGTAATCGGCCTGCGACGTGGCGTTCGAGTTGAACGTGTTGGTCTCGATGATGTCCGCGCCGGCCTCGAGATAGCGGCGATGAATCTCGCCGATCACCTCGGGACGCGTGAGCACCAGCATGTCGTTGTTGCCCTTCAGGTCCTTCGGCCAGTCTCGGAAGCGCTCGCCGCGGTAGTCGGCCTCGCCGAGCCTGTACGACTGGATGACGGTGCCCATGGCGCCGTCGAGGACGAGGACGCGCTCGCCCAGCAGGCGGCGGAACTCGCGGAGCCGCTCTTGTCGCAACATGGCTCAGGCTCCCGCCGCAGCGCGGGCCGCGGGAGCACGCACGCCGAGGGCGTGACAGATGGCGTAGGTGAGTTCGGCACGATTCAACGTGTAGAAGTGGAACTCCTGCACGCCGTGCTCCTGGAGGCGGCGGACCTGCTCGATGGCAATACTCGCCGCGATCAGGCGACGCGTTTCGGGGTCGTCCTCGAGACCGTCGAAGCGCTGCTGCAACGACTCGGGCACGCTCGCCCCGCAGCGCCGGGCAAAACGCAGCATCTGCGGGAAGCGCGTGATCGGCAGGATGCCGGGCACGATCGGTGCCCGGATGCCCGCTACGGCACACCGGTCGCGGAAGCGCAGGTAGGCGTCCGTGTCGAAGAAGAACTGCGTGATGGCACGGTTTGCGCCGGCATCCATCTTGGCGCGCAGGTTGTCGAGGTCGAACTGCGCGTTCGGTGCTTCCGGATGCACTTCCGGATAGGCCGCTACGGAGATGTCGAAATCGCCGACGCCCTTCAGTCCGCTCACGAGGTCGGCCGCATACGCGAATCCCTGCGGATGCGGGACGTACTTTGCCTGCCCGGCCGGCACGTCGCCCCGCAGGGCCACGATGTGGCGCACTCCGGTGTCCCAATACGCCCGCGCGATGTCGAGAATCTCACCCCGCGGCGCGCCGATGCAGGTCAGGTGCGGCGCCGGCGTGAGCGAAGTCTCGCGCAGGACGCGGGTCACGACGTTATGCGTCCGCTCGCGCGTGGAGCCGTCCGCCCCGTAGGTGACGGAGACGAAGTGCGGCTCGAGCGGCGCGAGGCGCTGGATCGACGCCCACAGCGTCTGCTCCATCTCCTCGTCGTTGGGAGGGAAGAACTCGAAGGACACGGCCACCGCTTGCATCGTCATGAGCCTCTCGTTCTCAGGTGGCCCGTTTCAGGCCGCGGCGGCAGCTCGATCCGTCGTCGCCACCGCCATTAGCAGGTGCGCGCCGCCGACATCCACCGGCCGCAGCCGCGCGCACACCAGGCCGCCTTCGGCGACCCACTCGCGCAGCAGCGCCAGCGGATTGCCGCCGCCGCTGCGCTGCTCGAGCACCTCATAGTCCTCGAGCACGATCAACCGGCCGCTGCCCTTCAGCACGCGCGCCGCTTCGCGCATGGCTTCGGCCGGCCGCGCCGCGCCGCTGAGCGCACAGTCGAGCACGACCGCGTCGAAGGTCGATGACGCCTGCGGCAATGCATTCAAGTCGCCTTGCTGCAACACGCAGTGACTCAGGCCCCGCGAGTGCAGCAGCGCGCGCGCCCGCTGCACTTCGAGGCGCGACGCGTTCATGCCGACGATGCGCCGGGCACGCCTGGCGATGCCGCCGATGACGCTCGCCGGGGCGATGCCGAAATAGAGCAACGCTTCGTGCCCCAGCTCGCCAAGTTCCGCCGCGATCTCGTGGGCGATGTCTTCATGCCGCCGGCGCTCGGATTCCGGCACATCCTTGCCGGGGCCGGCGCGACGCGTCCGCTCGTCGAGCACTGCGGCGACGCGCTGCCGATCTGCCGCAACCACCGGGTCGGCGGGGTCGAGCATGGCGAGCAACTCACGGGCAAACCGGCCACCCGGCGTCTCGGACGGCACACGGTAAAGAATCCAGTGCTGCTCGCGAAAACGCTCGAGCAGTCCGCAATCGCCGAGGAGCTTGAGGTGGCGCGACACGCGTGGCTGGCTGTGGCCCAGGATCTGTGTCAACTCGGTGACGGAGAACTCGCCGAGCGACAACACCGCAAGCATGCGCAGGCGGGTGGGCTCGGCCACCGAGCGCAGGTTGCGAAGCAGGCCCTCGAACGCGTCGACCATGGTTCGCAAATATAAGGATATTTGTATCTTAACGCCAAGGTGATTCTGAAATAAAGTAAAACTTATTTAATTCATGTGGTTACAGCCATCGAAGCGTGGGGCCCGCCGGGCACCCCGCCCGCGCGGACCGTCAGTGGACCCCGGGATGCCTCGTGCCGCCTGCCGTAAACAAGGCAGCGCAGTCGACAGCATCGAGCCGGTACGCGCGGCTGCAGAACTCGCAGCGCACCTCGACCTGGCCGAACTCGGCGACCACGGAGTCAACCTCCTTGCGCCCGAGCGCACGCAGCATGTTCTCGACCCGCTCGCGAGAGCAGCGGCACCGGAAGTAGGCCGGTGACGGCTCGAACATGCGCACGTCGTCCTCGGCAAACAGGCGCCGCAGCAGCTCGCGATCCTCGAGCTGACCAAGCTCCGCGTTCGTCACGGTCTCGGCGACCAATTGCACGCGGTGCCACGCGTCCTCGACTTCGTCTGCCGGCACGATACCCGCGCCGGACTCCGGCACGGCCGAGGGCTTCGATTGCATCGGCAGCCGCTGCAACAGCAGGCCGCTCACCCCTTCGCCGTCGGCGTGCAACCACAAGCGAGTCGGCAACTGCTCGGAACTCTCGAAATACTCCCGCAGGCAGTCGCTCATGGAATCGCCGCTGAGCGGCACGATGCCCTGGTAGCGATTGGCGGCGTTCTCGCTCTCGACCGTGACCGTGAGCGTGCCGTTGCCGGAGAGTTCGCGCAGGTCGCGGGTTTCGGGCGGATCGCGAAACCGCGCGACGGCCCGCATCGCGAGGCCGTCCGTGCACTCGACCAGCATCAGGTGCATCGGTCCCTCGCCGCGCAGCTGCAGCGACAACAGGCCGGAGAATTTCAGCGTGGACGACAGGAGCGCTGCCGCAGCCACCGCCTCGCCGAGCGTGTCGCGCACGTGGTCTGGATAATCGTGGTGTTCCATCATGGCCTTCCAGGCCGGACCAAGATGGACCAGCTGCCCGCGGAACGGGTAGCGCTCGAAAACGAAGCGCCGCAGCATGTCGACCGCGGCCACGCCGATCAGGCGACCCGCACCGGGATGCCAAGCGTGCGGATCCTTGCAGACCACTCGGCCGGCGCGGTGTTGTGCACGGACTTGCCCGCCGAGTCGACCGCCACCGTCACCGGCATGTCCTTCACGTCGAACTCGTAGATCGCTTCCATGCCGATGTCTTCGAACGCCACGACACGCGCGGCGCGAATCGCCTTCGACACCAGATACGCCGCGCCCCCCACCGCCACCAGGTAGGCCGCCTTGTGCTTGCGGATCGACTCGATCGCGGCCGGGCCGCGTTCGGCCTTGCCCACCATGGCGATCAGGCCGGTCCTCTCGAGCATCATGTCGGTGAACGTGTCCATGCGTGTGGCCGTGGTCGGCCCCGCCGGACCCACCACCTCGTCACGAACCGGATCGACCGGTCCGACGTAATAGATGACGCGGTTGGTGAAATCGACGTCGGGCGGCAGGCCCTGCCCGCTCGCGAAGAGATCGGCAATGCGCTGGTGTGCCGCATCGCGCCCGGTGAGCATCTTGCCGCTCAGGAGCAGTGTCTCCCCCGGCTTCCAGCTCTCGACCTCGGCGCGCGTCAGCGTGTCGAGATCTACACGCCGGGAGTTACCGCCGGCGCTCCACGTCACCTTCGGCCAATGCTCGAGCGAGGGCGGCTCGAGCACCGCGGGGCCGCTGCCGTCGAGCACGAAGTGCGCGTGACGCGTCGCGGCGCAGTTGGGGATCATCGCGACCGGCTTCGACGCGGCATGCGTCGGATACAACCGGAGCTTCACGTCGAGCACCGTAGTGAGGCCCCCGAGTCCCTGCGCGCCGATGCCGAGGGCATTCACCTTCTCGTACAGTTCGATGCGCAGCTCCTCGCCCTTGTCCCGCGGCCCGCGCCCGAGCAATTCGTGCATGTCGATCGGGTCCATCAGCGCTTCTTTCGCCATCAGCATGGCCTTCTCGGCCGTGCCGCCGACGCCGATGCCGAGCATGCCGGGCGGGCACCAGCCGGCACCCATCGTCGGCACCGTCTTCAGCACCCAGTCCACGATGGAATCGCTGGGATTCAGCATCACGAACTTCGACTTGTTCTCCGAACCGCCGCCCTTGGCCGCGACCGTGACTGCGACCTCCTCGCCCGGCACGAGTTCGACGTGGAATACGGCGGGCGAATTGTCCCTGGTGTTCCTGCGTGCAAAAAGCGGATCGTCCACCACCGAGGCGCGCAGGCGGTTGTCGGGATGGTTGTACGCACGGCGCACGCCCTCGTTGATCATGTCGGCGAGGCTGCGCCTGACGTCCCAGCGCACGTTCATGCCGACCTTGAGGAACAGGTTCACGATCCCGGTGTCCTGGCAGATCGGTCGGCGCCCTTCGGCGCACATGCGCGAGTTGGTGAGGATCTGCGCGATGGCGTCCTTCGCCGCCGGCGATTGCTCGCGCTCGTACGCACGCCCGAGGTGCTCGATGTAATCGAGAGGGTGATAATACGAGATGAATTGCAGGGCGTCGGCGACGCTCTGGATGAAATCGTCTTCGCGGATCGCAGCCATGATGGGAACCCTCAGCCAGCCAGCTTGCGCTTCAGCAACTCGTTCAGCTGGGCAGGATTCGCCTTGCCTTGGGTGGCCTTCATCACCTGCCCGACGAAGAAGCCGAACAGCTTGTCCTTGCCGGACCGGTACTCGGCGAGCTGGCCGGGGTTGTTCGCCATGACCTCGTCGATCGCCGTTTCGATCCTGGATGTGTCCGTGATCTGCTTGAGGCCCTTCGCCTCGATGATCGCGTCGGCGCTGGCGCCCTCCAGCCACATCGACTCGAAGACCTCCTTGGCGATCTTGCCGGAGATCGTATTGTCCACGATGCGCGTCAACAGGCCCGCGAGCGCATCCGCATCGATGCGGCTCTGCGCGGTCTCCAGGCTCTCCCTGTTGAGCGCGCCGGAGAACTCGCCCATCACCCAGTTGGCGGCGAGCTTCGGGTGTCCGCCCAGCTTCTTCACGACGGTCTCGTAGAAGTTGGCCATTTCGCGGCTGGCCGTCAGCACGCCGGCATCGTAATCGGACAGCTCGTGCTCGCGCATGAAGCGCGCGGCCTTCGCGTCCGGCAGCTCCGGCAGGGAGGCGCGCACGGACTCGATGACGGCTTCGTCGATCGCGAGCGGCAGCAGGTCCGGGTCCGGGAAGTAGCGGTAGTCGTTGGCCTCTTCCTTGGAGCGCATGGGGCGTGTCTCGCCTATATCCGGATCATAGAGGCGCGTTTCCTGCACGACCTTGCCACCGCCGGTGATCAGCTCGATCTGGCGATCCACCTCGTAGTTGATGGCGCGCTCGACGTAACGGAACGAATTTAGGTTCTTGATCTCGGCGCGCGTGCCGAACTCCGCCTGGCCCTTCGGCCGCACGGAGACGTTGGCATCGCAACGGAACGAGCCTTCCTGCATGTTGCCGTCGCAGATCTCGAGATACCGCACCAGGGTGTGGATCTTCTTCATGTACGCGACGGCTTCCCTGGCCGAGCGCATGTCGGGCTCCGACACGATTTCGAGCAGCGGCGTGCCGGCACGGTTCAGGTCGATGCCCGAAAGGCCGTGAAAATCTTCGTGCAGCGACTTGCCGGCATCCTCCTCCAGGTGCGCGCGGGTGATGCCGATGGTCTTGCGCGTGCCGTCCTCGAGCATGACGTCGAGCGAGCCGTCTTCCACCACTGGGCGCTCGTACTGGCTGATCTGATAGCCCTTCGGCAGGTCGGGGTAGAAATAGTTTTTGCGGGCGAAGATCGAGCGGCGTGCGATCTTGGCACCCGTGGCCAGCCCGAAGCGCACGGCCATGCGCACCGCCGCGCCGTTCAGCACGGGCAGGACGCCCGGGTACCCCAGGTCCACGAGGTTCGCCTGGGTGTTCGGATCGGCGCCGTACGCAGTGGCGGAGCCCGAGAAAATCTTGCTGCGGGTCGCGAGTTGCGCGTGGATTTCCAGCCCGATGACGGTTTCCCATTCCATGGCGATCACTCGTAGCCCGGCGGCACGCGGCGGTGCCACTCGGTCAGCAACTGGTACTGGTGCGACACGGACAGCAGCCGCGACTCGCCAAAATGCGGTCCGACGAGCTGCAGGCCCACCGGCAGCTCTTTGCCGCCCTCGCTCGCGAAGCCGCAGGGAATCGAGATGGCCGGCAGGCCCGCAAGGTTGGCGCCGATCGTGTAGATGTCGTTCAGGTACATCGTGATCGGGTCACTGGTCTTGGCGCCGAGCTCGAATGCCGCCGTCGGCGCAGTGGGACCGATCAGCACGTCCACCGCGCCGAACGCGCGCGCGAAATCGGCGGCGATCAGGGCACGGACCTTCTGCGCCTGGAGGTAGTAGGCGTCGTAGTAACCCGCGGACAGCACGTAAGTGCCCGTCATGATGCGGCGCTTGACCTCGGCGCCAAAGCCTTCGCCGCGCGAGCGCATGTACAGATCGAGCAGGTCGCGCGGGTTTTCGCAGCGGTGCCCGAAGCGCACGCCGTCGAAACGCGACAGGTTCGACGAGCATTCTGCAGGCGCCACTACGTAGTACGTGGGCACCGACAGCGGCAGGCTCGGCAGGCTGACTTCAGTGACGGTCGCGCCTTCCTGGCGCAACACGTCGATCGCGTCCCGCACGCGCTTCTCGACCTGGGGATCGAGCCCCTTGTCGAAGAACTCGCGCAGGAGACCGATGCGCAGTCCCTTGAGAGGGGTCGCGAGTTCGGCCACGTAATCGGGCACGGGCGCATCGACGCAGGTGGAATCGCGCAAGTCGTGGCCGGACATCGCCTGCAGCAGGAGTGCGGCATCCTCGGCCGACCGGGTGAGCACTCCCGCCTGATCGAGGCTCGAGGCGAACGCGATCATTCCGTAGCGCGACACGCGCCCGTAGGTGGGTTTGATCCCGGTCAGGCTGGTAAGCGCCGCCGGCTGGCGGATCGAGCCGCCCGTATCGGTGCCGCTGGCCGCCGGTGCGAGGCAGGCCGCCACGGCCGCCGCGGAGCCGCCAGAGGAGCCGCCCGGCACCCGCTGCAGGTCCCACGGGTTCTTGACCGGCCCGAAGAAGCTGGTCTCGTTGGAAGAGCCCATCGCGAACTCGTCCATGTTCGTCTTGCCGAGCAGCACGGTGCCGGCGGCGCGCCAGCGCTCGACCACGGTGGCGTCGTAGGGGGCCACGAAGTCAGCCAGCATCCGCGACGAACAGGTCGTACGGATGCCGTCGGTGCAGAAGATGTCCTTGTGGGCGATCGGCACGCCGGTCAAGGGCCCTGCGTCGCCCCGGGCGATTTTCTCGTCGGCCGCGCGGGCGTCCGCCAGGGCGCGATCGGCCGTGATGGTGACGAACGCATTCAGTTCCGGGGCCAGCCGCTCGATGCGACCGAGGAAATGGAGCGTCAGGTCAAGGCTCGAAAACCGGCGGGCCTTCAGGCCGGCCGCAAGTTCGGCGACGGTCAGGGTGTGCAGGGACATGCGCGGAAATCGGTTATTCGATGACCTTGGGCACGAGATAGAGGCCAGCGGCGACGCTCGGCGCGTTTCGCTGGTATTTCTCGCGCTGGTCGGTTTCGGTGACTGCGTCCAGGCGCAGACGCTGGGTCTGGTCCGCGAGCGGATGGGCCATGGGCTCGACGCCCGCCGTATCGGCGGCGGCCAGTTGCTCGACGAAGTCGATGATCCTCGACAGGCTGTCGACGTATACGGGCATTTGCGCCTCGGTGATCTCGAGGCGGGCGAGGTGCGCGATCCCCTCGACCTGGGAGCGAGTCAGACTCATGCGGGAGGCTCGATCGGGCAGAAAAACCCGTCACAAATCATACACGGCGCCTTGCCGAAAGTCCTGACAATGGTTAAATTGCCGCGATTCTGCGCAAGGCTGCGCTTCCCTCCTCCTGGCCGAATTTTTTACATGTTCAAGAAACTCCGGGGTTACTTCTCCAACGACCTCTCCATTGACCTTGGGACCGCGAACACGCTCATCTACGTGCGCGGCAAGGGCATCGTCCTCAACGAGCCGTCCGTCGTCGCCATCCGCGAGGAGCCGTCCCGCGGCGGCAAGAAGATCGAGGCGGTCGGCACCGAAGCCAAGAACATGCTCGGCCGCACGCCGGGCAACATCACGGCGATCCGGCCCATGAAAGACGGCGTGATCGCCGATTTCACCGTCACCGAGAAGATGCTGCAGTACTTCATCGACAAGGTGCACGGCAACCGCGTGGTGCGGCCGAGTCCTCGCGTGCTCGTCTGCGTGCCCTACGGCTCGACGCAGGTCGAACGTCGCGCGATCCAGGAATCCGCCGAAGGCGCCGGCGCACGCTGGGTGCGCCTGATCGAGGAACCCATGGCCGCGGCGGTCGGCGCCGGCATGCCGGTGCACGAGGCCCGCGGGTCAATGGTGCTCGACATCGGCGGCGGCACGTCCGAAGTGGCGGTCATCTCGCTGAACGGCATTGTCTATGCGGCTTCGGTCCGCATCGGTGGCGACCGGTTCGACGAAGCCATCATCAATTACGTGCGCCGCAACTACGGCATCCTGATCGGCGAAGCCACGGCCGAGCGCATCAAGATCGAGATCGGCTCGGCCTACCCCGGCCAGCACGTCAAGGAAATCTCGGTCAAGGGGCGCAACCTCTCCGAGGGCGTGCCGCGCAGCTTCACGCTGAACTCCAATGAAATCCTGGAGGCGCTGCAGGAACCGCTGCAGGGCATCGTGGGCGCCGTGAAGGCCGCCCTCGAGCAGACACCGCCGGAGCTGGGCTCCGACGTCGCCGATCGCGGCATCGTGCTCACCGGCGGCGGGGCGCTGCTGCGCGACATCGACAAGCTGCTGATGGAGGAGACGGGGCTCCCCGTGGTGGTCGCGGAAGACCCGCTCACCTGCGTGGCCCGTGGCGGCGGCAAGATGCTGGAGCTGATCGACGAGCACGGCCCGGGCCTCTTCGGCCTGGATTGAGCACGGGCGCAGCCCTCCACATCCGGCCGTGGTCGAACTGACGCACGACTCACGTCCCATCATCGGCCGCGGACCGCCGCTCGGCGCGACGTTCATCACGCTCGCGATCGCGTCGATCGCACTGATGGTTGCGGACCAGCGCTACGATCAGATCAGTCGGGTGCGGGCCTGGCTGACGGCAGCCGCGTACCCGGTCCAGGTCGGCGTCGACCTGCCGTTCCGCGCCTGGGACTGGTTGAGCGGCTCGATCGCCGACCGCAGCCGCCTGCGCCGGGACAACCTCGAACTCACCGCCCGCCTGCGGCTCGCCAACCTGCAGCTGCAGCGCTTCGCCGTGCTCGAAGACGAGAATCGGCGCCTGCGCGACATGCGCGAAAGAACCCAGGGCGTTGCGGAGCGCGTGCTCGTGGCGTCGATCCTCAATGTGGACCTCGATCCCTTCCGCCAACGCGTGCTGCTCGACAAGGGCGCCGTGGACGGCGTGTTCAAGGGCCAGGCCGTGCTCGACGGCGCAGGTATCTTCGGCCAGGTGACGAAGGTGAACGCCGGCACCGCGGAAGTCATCCTGATCAGCGATGCCGAGCATGCCATTCCGGTGCAGTCGAATCGCAGCGGCGTGCGCACCATCGCGGTGGGCATGGGTGATTCGAGCAAGCTGTCGTTGCCCTTCGTCACCGTCGAAAGCGACCTCAAGGTGGGTGATCTGCTGCTGTCCACCGGCCTGGGCGGCGTGTTTCCGCCGGGCTACCCGGTGGCCAAGATCTCCAAGGTGAAGCGCGCGGCGTCCGCGACGTTCGCGCTGGTCGAGGCGCGCCCGACGGCCGAGCTCGATCGCGATCGCGAAGTGCTGCTCGTCTGGTTCAAGCCGCCGGTGTTCGCGACCGCGGCGAGCGATGCGCCGGCTGCCGCTGCGCCCGCCGCTCAAA
>Ga0315290_10004320_pt1 | contig 10233 bp, 6 predicted proteins | sample YL17G12_0_MG_FD_203627 | JGI IMG/M metagenome (GOLD analysis project Ga0315290, IMG submission 203627) | Sediment microbial communities from Yellowstone Lake, YNP, Wyoming, USA - YL17G12_0 | ecosystem: Environmental > Aquatic > Freshwater > Lake > Sediment | place: USA: Wyoming | collected...
AAGCGCTCGTAGGGCGGCACATCGCTGGTCTGGTTGACATACGGGCTCAGGATGCCCCAGCGCACCCTCAACATCGTCGTCAAGCCCTTCATCAGCGACGGCAAGTAGAGGCGGCCTTCGAGGCGGTTCTTGTTGAAGTGCACGACACCCCCGAACGGCCCGCCCGCAAGCTCGGTTTCGAGAGTCAGGCGGGTGCCCCGGGATGGGTAGAACGGATTGTCGGTGTTGTTGCGGCTGAAGTTGAGCCCGACACTGCTGGTGAGCACGTCTTGACCGACCTTTACTCCGGCGAGCACCGTGGAATCCTGGGGCGACAGGGAATCGCCGAATTGCGTGATGCGTACGTTCTCGAGGCGGTAGCTGATCGAGCCGTGCGAGTAGTCGGGCCACGGCAGCGGACGGCCGATGCGGGCCGAGCCGCCAATGCGTCGCTCCACGTAGAGATCGCGCTGACTATAGGTGTCGAACAGCGAAAAGCCGAGCAAGGTCGGTGTGCCCCGGAACCATGGCTCGGTGAACGCGAGCGAGTAGTTCTCGCGGCGCCCGCCGCGTTCGAGGTGAAGGTTCAGGCTCTGGGCGTTACCGAGCACATTGTTGTGCCCGAGCTCGAGGAAGCCGGTGAGCCCACTCTCGCTCGTGTATCCCGCGCCCGCCGACGCGGTGCCGACCTGCTTCTCCTTCACCTTGAGGTTCAGATCGACGTCCGTGCTGTCGGCCGCCGAAAAGTCGATGCCGACGTCCTCGAACAGCCCGAGCCGGGAGATGTCACCCTGGGTGCGCTGGAGCGCCGAACGGCGGAACCTTTCGCCCTCGTGGATGTGGATCTCGCGCCGGATGACGTTCTCGCGCGTCCCCTTGTTGCCGACGATGTTGACGAGCCGGATCCGCGAAGGCTGCCCTTCGGTCACCACGAACGAAACGTCCACGATCGAGTCGCGCACCGTCTCCTGGGGCTCCACGTTCAGGTAGAGATAACCCTTTTCGGCGTACTCCCCGTACGCCGCACCCGCGGCGCGCTCGATGCGCGTGTGATCGTAAATCTTGCCGTTGCCCTTCTGGCGCCAGCCCCTCTCGAGCACCTCGGTCGGCAGCGCCACGTTGCCGCTCCACCCCACCGTCCCAAACTCGTAGAGACGGCCCTCTTCGAGGCGCACGTGGTATTTGAGCCGGTCGGGCCGCGAACCAGGCACGAGCTCGTGTCCGACCACGCGTATGTCGCGATAACCGTTGCTGCGATAGAACGTCTCGAGCTTCGCGACATCTTCGACGAGGTTCTCGTCTTTGACGTCGCCACCGCCGAACATTCCGCGCGCCTTGGTCTTCACGGTCTTGAGCAGCTTCTGATCGGTGAACGCGGTGTTGCCCTCGAACTCGACGCGCTCGATCTTGACCCTTTCCCCTTCCTGAACCTGAAACGTGAGCGCGACCTGCTGAGTCTCAATCACCGTGTCGGCGTGAGCCACGATCTCGGCGCGCACGAAACCCTCGCTGCGGTAGTAGCGAAGCAGCGAATCGACCTGCGTCTGCACCGCGGTGGGTTGAAACGCCTCGCCGGGGCGAAGAATGAGGCGCTTCTCGAGTTCACTTGTCTCGCGCTTCTTGTTGCCCGAGAACTCGATCTTGCCGATTCGCGGGCGCTCACGGACGTGAATCACGAGGTCGATCGCGTCGGGTCGACGCTTAGGGTCGACATAGACGTCGCTGAACAGGCCGAGCGCGAACAGCTTGCGGATGCCGCGCTTCACCATGTCCTCGGAGAATCGCGTGCCGAGGGGAACCTCGAACGTACGCAGCACCCGCGCGCTGTCGACGGCGACGTTGCCTTCGACCGAAACACGACCGACCCGGAGGTCGGCTGGGACCCGTGTCGAATCGCTCGGAACCGAGAGGCCACTCCCCGCCGGCGGGTCGGGCGTCTGAGCGCCCGACACCGCCGCAAGGAGCACGAATACCGCCGCGAAGCTAGCTCTGAGGAGTGGCTGGAGCAGGCGGTGCAGTTGGAGCCGGTAAGGCCGCCGGAACGGCAGCAATAGCGCTACCAGCTTCCGAGGCAGCGACGGGAGAGAACTCCAACTCGTCGTTCTTGCGCGTAACCTGGATATTCGCGCCGTTGGGGTATTTCCCTCGCAGGATGAACTCTGCAAACGGATCCTCGAGCAGGCGCTGGATGGCGCGCCGCAGGGGGCGGGCTCCGAGCGCCGCGTCGAATCCGCGATCGATGAGTAGATCCAACGACTCCGGTGAGATTTCCAGCTGAATGTTTTGGACACGTAGACGTCCCTTCAACTGGCCCAGAAGAATGTCCACGATCATGCGCATGTCTTCGCGCGTGAGTGAGTGGAACACGATGACATCGTCGATGCGGTTGAGGAACTCGGGGTTGAATGCACGCTTCAGTTCGTCCTGAACCGTGCTCTTGATCGCGGCGAACTGCTGTGCGCCGCCCACCGCCTGCTTGAACCCCAGGTTCCGGCCACCCGACACGATCTGACGGCCCCCGAGATTGGAAGTCATGATGATGACCGTGTTCTTGAAATCGACACGGCGGCGGGAGCTGTCGGTCAAGATTCCGTCATCGAGGACCTGCAGCAGCACATTGAACACATCCGGGTGTGCTTTTTCAATCTCGTCGAGCAGCACCACCGAGTAGGGCTTGCGCCGGACCTTCTCGGTGAGCTGACCGCCTTCCTCGTACCCCACATACCCTGGAGGTGCTCCCACGAGTCGCGAGACCGAGAATTTCTCCATGTATTCCGACATGTCGATGCGGATCAGCGCATCGTCGTCGTCGAACAGGAACGCGGCCAGCGCACGCGCCAGCTCGGTCTTTCCGACGCCGGTCGGGCCCAGAAAAATAAATGAGCCGATCGGCCGCTTCGGGTCGCGCAGCCCCACGCGATTGCGCCGCACCGCGCGCGACACCACCGCCACCGCCTCGTCCTGGCCGACGACCCGCTTGCGCAGCTCGTCCTCCATGCGCAGCAGCTTCTGCGTCTCCTCCTCGGCAAGCTTCACCATCGGAATTCCGGTCATCGTCGACAATACCGACGCGATCAGGTCTTCGTTGACCTCGACGTCCTTGTCGCGCTTCGATTCGGTCCATGACTTCTTGAACTCGTTGCGCTTGGCGCGCAAATCCTTTTCCTTGTCCCTCAGCCGCGCTGCCTTTTCGTACTCCTGGCCGCGGATCGCCGCCTCCTTCTCCTTCACGACGTCCTCGAGTTTTTTCTCCAACTCGTGAATCTCGGCGGGCACCGTGCTCACCGACAGGCGGGCGCGGGCGCACGATTCGTCGATCACATCGATCGCCTTGTCGGGGAAGAAGCGGTCGTTCATGTAGCGGTCTGCCAGCTTCACTGCCTGGATCACCGCCTCGTCCGTGATCTTGACCCCGTGATGCGCTTCGTACTTGTCACGCAGGCCCATCAGGATCTGGATGGTGTCGTCGATGCTCGGCTGGTCGACCATCACCGGCTGGAACCGCCGCTCGAGCGCGCCGTCCTTCTCAATGTACTTGCGGTACTCGTCGAGCGTCGTGGCACCGATGCATTGCAGCTCGCCGCGCGCGAGCGCGGGCTTCAGCATGTTCGAGGCATCGATCGCGCCCTCGGCGCCGCCGGCACCGACGATCGTGTGCAGCTCGTCGATGAAGATCACCGTTTCCTTGGACTCGCGGATTTCGTTCATAACCGTCTTCAACCGCTCCTCGAACTGACCGCGGTACTTGGTGCCCGCGACCACAGCAGCCAGGTCGAGCGTGACGATCCGCTTGTTCTTGAGACTCTCCGGCACCTGAGCCGACACGATGCGCTGAGCGAGGCCCTCGGCGATCGCGGTCTTGCCCACGCCCGGCTCGCCGATCAGGACCGGATTGTTCTTCTTGCGACGCGACAAGACCTGAATGACGCGCTCGATCTCCTTTTCGCGCCCGATCACCGGGTCGAGCTTGCCCTCGCGCGCGAGCTGCGTGAGGTCGCGCCCGAACTGATTGAGCGCCGGAGTCTCGGGACGCTCTTCACGCTCCGTGCCGGTCGAGGACGATGGCGTGCCGCCCAGCAGCTTGAGAGTTTCCTCACGCACGCGCTTGCGGTCGACGCCCAGTTCGAGCAGGACCTTCGCGGCGACACCCTCGCCTTCGCGAATCAGACCGAGCAACAGATGCTCCGTACCCACGTAGTTGTGCCCGAGCGAGCGAGCTTCCTCGACCGCCAGCTCCAGGACGCGCTTGGCGCGCGGCGTGAACGGGATCTCGCCGATCGTCATCGTGCCGCCGGCGGCACTCACCATGTTCTCGACTTCCTGCCGGATGCGGTCGAGGTCGAGCCCGAGGTTGTTGAGCACGGTGGCTGCGATGCCCTCACCTTCGCGAATGACGCCGAGCAGCAGGTGTTCGGTGCCGATGTAATCGTGCTGCAGGCGCGCAGCTTCCTCGCGCGCGAGGTAGATCACCTTGCGGACTCGCTCCGTGAACTTGTCGTGCATTGCCTTTGTGCGCGGGCAAATCGACGAATCTGCTTCGAATGCCCTGCGCCTCCTTTATGGGTGGACGTAATGTCGTTCCCGATATTCTAGAGACGTTCGATGTTCCGTGTTACCGATGTGTCAGTTCTTCATGTGCCGGCACCGGTCCCGTCGCCCACGGCCAGACGTTCCCGCACCAGTTGGGCCCGGTAGACGTTACGCTCCGCCGGGGTCAACTCGGTGCCGAACCGCCGCTGCAAATGCGCGGGCTGGGTGATGACGAGCAGTTCATTCAGGATATTGAGCGGACACAGACCGGTCAGGCCGAGCGCCGCCCCGAGCCGCACCGCCGAGCACAGATTGATGACCTCGCGAGCATGGATCGAGCGGCAGAATCGGAGCGTGCCGTAGGCGCGCCACACCTTGTCCTCGATTTGCACCCGGGCGTCGCGCATCATGCGTTCACGCGCGCGTTCCTCGGTCTCGATGATCTGGCGGGTCACCCGTTCCAGACTCTCGATCGAATCGTGTTCGCTGCGCCCGAGCGTGGTCTGGTTCGAAATCTGGAATAGATTGCCCATCACTTCGCTGTGCTCGCCGTACAGACCGCGCACGTTGAGGCCGACCGACATGATGCTCTTGAGCACCTTCTGGATTTCGTCGAGCAAGACCAGCGCCGGCAAGTGGATCAGCACCGAGGCACGCAGCCCGGTGCCGGCGTTGGTGGGACACGAAGTCAGATAGCCGATTTCGTCCGAGAACGCGAAGTCGAGTGCGGGATCGAGCTCGTCGTCGGCGGCGTCGGCGCGCGCCCACGCCTCTGCAAGCTGGAAACCCGGCGTCATCGCCTGGAGGCGCAGGTGATCTTCTTCGTTGATCATCAGCGACAGGCGTTCTTGGTCGGCGATCACGATGCCGCGCGGTTTCGAACCATCGCCCAGCTCGTGACTCACCAGCCGGCGCTCGACCAGGATCTGCCGCTCGACGGCGGAGATCTCGTTCATGCGCAGAAATGCGCCGCCCTCGAACGATGCCGACTGCTTCGCAGCTTTGGAGACGCTGACCAGCACGCCCTGGAGTTGCTCCTCACGGGCCCGATGGGTGAATGGAACGCTCTGGAGATTGCGTGCGAGCCGGATGCGAGTACTGAGCACCAGATCCGCATGCGGGCCCTCCCCCAGCAGCCACGGACTCGGGCTCGCGAGCAGATGGTCGATCGGGTGCTCCAGGGGATGACCGTTCGGATCGCTCACGTCTTGGCCTCTGGGTTCGCGGGGGTCTCGATCAGCTCGGATTCGAGCCGCTTGATCTCGTCGCGTATCGATGCGGCGTGCTCGAACTCCTCGCGCTCGACCGCACGCTGCAGTTCGTCGTGCAACCGGTGGATCTGTCGCGAGCGATTCGCTCCCACCCCGTCACGCGTCGGGGCCTTGCCTCGATGGCGCGTGTCACCGTGAATCCGGCGCAACAACGGACGCAGCTGGAACTGGAAGGCGGTGTAGCATTCGGCGCAGCCAAGTCGGCCAGTTTCCTTGAATGCCGAATAGAGCAGCCCGCAACGCGGGCACTGCACGCTGCCAACACGCTCTTCCTCGGTGGAGGTCATCCCATCCACCATGCCTGCGAGCAGGTCGGCGATGTCGAACTTGCCTTTCTTCGAAGCCGCCTGGAGTCCGCGCTCCTCGGCACACCGGTCGCACACGTGAATCTCCGACATCTTGTTGTCGTGGATCTCGGTGAAATGCACCGTCGCCGGGTTCTTGCCGCATACTTGACACACCATACGCGCGATGTCTCCTCACGCCGGCACGAGACGGCCGGCCTCCAGAACGAGTACGCGATCCGCTAGCGCCGCAAGCCTATCATTGTGCGTCACGACGACAAACGTTTGATGCCGTTCATGCGCGAGAGTCGCCAGCGTTTCGTGGAGCGCGGCCGCCGAACGCATGTCGAGGTTGCCGGTTGGCTCGTCGGCGAGCACGAGTTCGGGCTCCGCCACCAACGCGCGCGCAACCGCAACCCGCTGCGCCTCCCCACCCGACAGTTCCGCCGGCAGGTGCTCCCAGCGCTGCGAAAGACCCGCTGCCACGAGCGTGGCCCGGGCGCGCGAGCGCGCATCCTCCATTTCCGCGCCAGCGATCAGGAGCGGCATCATCACGTTCTCCTCCGCTGTGAACTCCGGAAGCAGATGATGGAACTGAAACACGAATCCCAGGCTCCGCGCCCGGAACGCGGCGAGGGTGCGCTCGTCCATTCGGTCCACGCGCTGACCACGAACCGTCACCGTGCCCACATCCGGCGTATCCAATGTTCCGAGAATGTTCAGCAACGTGCTCTTGCCCGAGCCCGAGGTTCCGAGCACGGCGACCATCGTGCCACGCACGACCTCGAGATCAACGCCGCTCAGCACGTCCAGCATGCCGGTCGGTGAACGGTAGGCTTTGCCGATCCCGGCCGCCTGGAGCACGATCTCTGAAGTCGTTATCGGCCCATGGCCGTCATCGGATGAGCCCATCGTGCGCGACGCACTCATGATTGCCGCCGGATGGCGTCGACCGGGTCGAGCCGCGAGGCCCGCCACGCCGGGTACAGCGCCGCGGCGATGCACAGGATCAGCGCCGCCACGATCACCGCGACAAAATCCCCGGCCTCCGGCCGCAACGGGAGCCGCTCGATGAAGTAGACATCGCCCGGCAACCGGACGAACGGATAGCGCTGGAGCACGGCGATCAGCACGGCGGCGAGCCCCGCGCCGAGCGCCACGCCTGACCCGCCGATCAGGAGCCCCTCGAGTAGAAACACGCGCCGCACCATCGCGGGCGAGGCCCCCATGCTCTTCAGCACGCCAATGTCGCGGCGCTTCTCGAGCACCACCATGAACAATGTTGAGACGATGCTGAACGCGGCGACGAGGATGATGAGCGCGAGGATCACGAACATGACGGCCTTCTCGAGCTTCATCCAGGTAAACAGGTTCCGGTTGAGTTCGATCCAATTGTTCGACCTGAGATCTGTGCGCCCGGAGGCACGCAGCAGTTCACCAGCGATGCGCGGTGCCGCGAACATGTCAGCGAGCTTGATCTCGATGCCGGTGACCGCCGTACCGAGCTGGAAGAATTCCTGTGAGGCGCCGATCGAGGTGAATCCGAAGCTCGAATCGTACGTGTAGAGCCCCGACGTGAAGATGCCCACCAGCCGGAACTGGCGGATCCGCGGCGCGTAGCCGAACGCAGATTGCGTGCTACCGCTCAGCGTGACGAGCGCCACCGGCTCGCCGATGCGCGCGCTGAGCCGGGCGGCGAGCTCCGAGCCCAGCACGATGCCGGGCATCCCGTCCGCGGTCATGCGTGGAATCGAATCGAGCGGCGGGTCAATGTGCGTGCCGACCGTGGTCACCAAGCGCTCGCTCGCGAGGTCGACGCCCTTGACGACCATGCCCTCGGTCTGCCCCTCGCGGAACACCATCGCCTTGACGTAGGTGAACGGCGCCACGCCGATCACCCCTGGCTGCGCACGCACGCGGTCGAGGATCGCGCTGGCATCCTCGATCCCCGCAGCACTCTGCCCGAGCAGGATCACGTGCGCGTCGGTGCCCGCGATGCGCGACTGGATCTCGTTCTCGAAACCATTCATGACCGCAAGCACGGTGAGCAGCGCGGTGACGCCGAGCGCTACTCCGCCGATCGAGATTCCGGTGAGAAGCGTGATGAAGCCACTGTGCCGGTGCGTGCGCAGGTAGCGGGCGGCGATCCAGAGCGGAAGATTCATCGAGCCGGTGAGCGGCCTTTCGCTGCGGCGTCGGCCGGCGACGCGACGCGCGCGGGCACAACGGCGTCCTTCCCGGGTGCGGCCGCGGCCTCCACCACGTCTTCGTCTTCGAGCTCGCGAGCGCCCTCTTCAGGGCGCAGAGCGGGGAACAGCAGCACGTCGCGGATCGAGCGCGAATCGGTGAGGATCATGGCGAACCGGTCAATGCCGATGCCGCAGCCGCCGGTGGGTGGCATGCCGTACTCGAGTGCCCGCACGTAATCGAGATCCATCGGCTGCGTCTCTTCGTCGCCCTGGTCGCGCCGACTGACCTGGGCCTCGAAGGCGTGGCGCTGAGCATCGGGGTCATTCTGCTCCGAGAACGCATTCGCGAGCTCCATGCCCGCGACGAACAACTCGAAGCGCTCGACCACGTTCGGGTTGGTGCGACTCACACGCGCGAGCGGAGAGGACTCCGCCGGATAGTCCACGACGAACGTCGGGCTCATCAGGTCGGGCTGCACCAGCTCGCTGAACAGCGCATCCAGCAGACCGCCGGCGCCGGTCCCCGGGCGAACCGCGATGTTGCGCGCCGTCGCGAGCCGTGCGAGTTGATCGCGGTCCAAGGCGTGCACGCTCTCGCCGACCTTTGCGCTCACCGAGTCCAGCATCGACACGCGCGGAAACGGCGGTGTGAAATCCAGCGCCATGCCCTGAAACGTCGTCGTGGCGCCTCCGCAGACGCGCTCGGCAGCCGCAACGAACAACTCCTCGGTCAGGGCCATCATGTCGTTCACGTCGGCGAACGCCTGGTAGAACTCGAGCATCGTAAATTCAGGGTTGTGTGTGCGGTCCATGCCCTCGTTGCGAAAATCACGAGCGAACTCGTAGACCCGCTCGAGTCCGCCGACGATCAGGCGTTTGAGATAGAGCTCGTTCGAGATCCTGAGATACAGCTCGATGTCGAGTGCGTTGTGGCGTGTCACAAACGGGCGCGCGAACGCGCCGCCGTAGAGTGGCTGGAGCACCGGCGTCTCGACCTCGAGAAAGTCCTTCGCATCGAGCACCGCGCGCAGTGCCGCGATCAATCGCGCGCGCTTGCGAAACACCTCGCGTACTTCGAGATTCATGAACAGGTCGGCGTAGCGCTGGCGAAACCGGGTCTCGGGGTCCTTCAAACCGTGCCATTTCTCGGGCAGCGGACGCAGTGACTTCGCGAGCAGATCGAATCGGTCCACACGAATCGTGATCTCGCCGGTGCGGGTGCGAAATAGCGCCCCCTCCACTCCGATCCAGTCGCCAACGTCGAGCAGCTCGTATGCGCGAAACTGCTCCACCAGATGATCGCTCCTGAAGTAGAGCTGAATCTTCCCCGATCCGTCGAGCAGATGCGCGAAACCGGCCTTGCCATGGCCGCGCATCGTGAGAATTCGCCCCGCGACCCGCACCACCTCGCCCGGCTCCTGCGTCACCTGATCGCCGCGTGCGATCACGTCCTGTGCATGGTGGGTAACTGCCCACGAGTAGGCATACGGAGCGATGTCGAGCTCACGCCACTTGAGAATCTTCTCGCGGCGCTGGCGGATCAGGTCTTCGAGTGCCATGGAATTCCTTAGGGATGACCAGCGTGGCAGGTACGAGCGAGGCACACTAGGAACCACGCGTTCCAGGTGTCAAGCACCGGCAATCGGGTCGGAGCCGCGCACCGCTGATTACACGCCGAGTGCGGTTCCCTTGCGGTGCAGATGCTCGATCGAGAGTTTGCTCGCGGCCGGATCCACCGCGACCGGATAGCTGCCGGTGAAGCATGCCGTGCAGTACTGGCGGCCATCCTGCTCGCATGCGAGCAGGCCCTCGAGCGACAGGTAGCCGATCGAATCTGCTCCGAGATACTCGCGTATCTCCTCGGGACTCTTGAGCGCTCCGATCAACTCCCCGCGGCTCGGAGTGTCGATGCCGTAGAAGCACGGATGCGTGACCGGCGGCGAACCGATGCGGAAGTGCACCTCGCGCGCCCCGTTCTTC
>Ga0315290_10004321_pt1 | contig 10232 bp, 9 predicted proteins | sample YL17G12_0_MG_FD_203627 | JGI IMG/M metagenome (GOLD analysis project Ga0315290, IMG submission 203627) | Sediment microbial communities from Yellowstone Lake, YNP, Wyoming, USA - YL17G12_0 | ecosystem: Environmental > Aquatic > Freshwater > Lake > Sediment | place: USA: Wyoming | collected...
CCAGAGACGAGGAAGCTGTCGGCAGGGCCGGTGGCCCACGGAAGTGGGAAATAGGACGTAGCCGCTTCCCCAGCGGCCATCTCCTGGAAGGCGTACCGGCCGCCCGGCTTGAGGACCCGGCAGATCTCCCCGTAGAGCTTCTGCTTGTCCGCGATGTTCATGCCGACATTTTGCATCCACACGACATCAAACGAATCGTCGGGAAAGGGCAGGTCGAGACCGCTGCCCATGTGCACTTCGATTCGGTCGTCAAGGCCGGTCAGCCGATTCAGCAGTACTGCGCCGGCGCAGTAATCGGGCGATAACTCGATGCAGTCGACGCGGCAGCCGAGCGCGTGAGCGAGCAGCCGGGCGGGACCTGCCAGCCCGGCTCCAATATCGAGAACGCGATCCTCGGCCCGAATCTGCGCCAGCTCCATCAACTCGCGTGAAGCGCGGAGTCCGCCCGTGTGGAAATGGTCAAGCGCCCCCAGTTCCTCGGGCGACAGGCGTTGCTCGGGATTCAATCCGGCTGCGCGAACGGCCGCCAGGATTCGCGCCTCGATGTCGCGGGCCGAATAGTGTGCTTCCAGACCAGCCATGAGCAACTCCTCCTCAAGATCCGCCGTGGTCGGCACGCGCCGATTGCCTTTGAACGAAACCTTCGGCCCAAGACCGGCCGGATTTCCACGCTCACAAATATCACGCGAACACCTTGCGCGGAAAGTAGAGCGATACGACCCAGTTCGGCTGGTCGACGATCTCGCTGCTGCGCAAATCGGCGCGGACGCTGCACAGCATGCAGGCGTCGACGGGATTCATGTGATGGCACGCCGCCGGCAGATCGAGTCAGAGGCTGAGAGTTTTTCGAGCGTGCCCGAGCAGCCCGCCAGAAGGCGGCCGATCGAGGCGCAAAGCGCAGCCATGGCTCGGGCTATGGCGAGCATTGGCAACGACGAGCGGGCGTCTTCTGGCGTGATGAGCGGGCATGATCGAAAGACTCTCAGCCTCTCAGATCAACGCTTCGAGCCCCTTCCGGTCCAGCAGATCGAGGTGCTTCCGCGACGGGCCGCCTGGATGCTTCTCGCCGAGCTCCCACTGGCGCACCGTCGACAGGCCGGTGCCGGAATATGTGGCGCGGGAGAGTACATTGATGCCGGAATCGGGAGAGGTATACACTGCCCGCGGTGCCTCGCGCCTGCCGGTCGAAAAATCGCGCGAGGGATCGGCGGAAAATTCCGCGCAGGGCGCGCCACGCATCACGCAGACGATCAGGCGCCAATGACCCAACCCGCGCCGCCGCGGCACGACCGGCGGCTTCGCCTCCACCCCATCCGAATGGACCCCCGATGAGACCTATCCTTGTTCCCGTCACGCGCCGATGGCTCGGAACCGCCGCGATTTCGCTGCTGCTCGCGACCCAGGGCATCCTGCCTCTCCAGGCGGCCACGCCCAAGGACACGCTGGTGGTCGCGTTCGCCTTCGACGACATCATCACGATGGACCCGGCCGAGGCGTTCGAGATCTCGGCGGGCGAAATCATGGGCAACACCTATGACCGACTCGTCCGGTTCGATGTGAGCGACCCGTCCCGGCTCTATGGCGATCTGGCCAAAGCCTGGACCGTCTCGTCCGACGGCAAGACCTTCAGTTTCGAGTTGAAGCCGGGCTTGAAGTTCGCGTCGGGCAACGCCCTGACCGCCGAGGACGTCGTTTTCTCGCTGCAGCGTGCCGTCCTGCTGGACAAGACGCCTGCCTTCATCCTGACCCAGTTCGGGTTCAGCAAGGACAACGTGAAGGACCGGATCAAGCAGACGGGTCCGTTGACGCTGACGATCGAGACCGACAAGTCCTTCGCCCCGTCTTTCGTGCTGAACTGCCTGACGGCGAATATTGCCGCCATCGTCGACAAGAAACTGGTGCTGTCCAAGGAGCAGAACAACGACCTCGGTTACGCCTGGCTCAAGACCAATTACGCCGGCTCGGGCCCGCTCAAGCTGCGGGAATGGCGCGCCAACGAAATCGTGGCGCTCGAGCGCAACGACAACTACAACGGCGAAAAGGCCAGGCTGGCGCGCGTCATCTACCGGCACGTGAAGGAAGCGGCAACGCAGCGCCTGCTGCTCGAAAAGGGCGATGCCGACATCGCGCGCAATCTCACGCCGCAGGATCTCGCCGCGTTGTCCGCCCGCAAGGACATCAGGACCACGTCCACGCCCAAAGGCACCGTCTATTATTTCAGCCTCAACCAGAAGAACCCGACGCTCGCCAAGGCCGAGGTCCGCGAGGCCTTCAAGTGGCTGGTCGATTACGCTGCGATCGGCGACACGCTGATCAAGAACATCGGCGTCGTGCACCAGAACTTCCTGCCCGTCGGCCTGCTCGGCGCCAGCACGGAGAATCCCTACAAGCTCGACGTCGACAAGGCCAAGACACTGCTCGCCAAGGCGGGCGTGCCCAACGGCTTCAAGGTCACCGTCGACATGCGCACCGTGCAGCCGGTGCAGGGCATTACGGAAGCGTTTCAGCAGACGGCCAAGCGCGCCGGGATCGACGTCGAAATCCTGCCGGGCGATGGCAAGCAGACGCTGACGAAGTACCGCGCCCGCACCCACGACATCTACATCGGCCAGTGGGGCGCCGACTATTGGGACCCGCACACCAACGCCGACACCTTCGCGCGCAACCCCGACAACGCCGACGACGCCAAGTCGAAGCCGCTCGCATGGCGCAATTCGTGGGCCATCCCCGAGCTGACGAAGAAGGCCGATGCCGCCGTGCTCGAGCGCGACCCGGCCAAGCGGAAGGCGATGTACGAGGAAATGCAGGCCGACTTCCGGAAGAACAGCCCCTTCGTCATGCTCTACCAGCAGACCGAGGTGGCGGCGTTCCGCAGCGACGTGGAAGGCCTGAAGCTGGGACCGACTTCGGATTCCACGTACATGTTCCTGGTCTCGAAGCGGTGACCCCGCCGTAAGCTGGGCTTGAACGCCGTGGATCCTGGCCCGCCGCCGGGCCGTCCCAAGGCGGGCGCCCCCTTGGGGGGAGGACGCCGCAGGCGTCTTCGGGGGGGTGCCCGCCGCCGGGCCGTCCCAAGGCGGGCGCCCCCTTGGGGGGAGGACGCCGCAGGCGTCTTCGGGGGGGGTCTAATGCCGGCAGGCGAACGCGGCGACGTCCGTCTGCTTCGGGCCTCCAACCTCCTGGGACGTTTCCTTGTCGTCATCCTGCTGACCTACCTCGGTCTGCTGGCGGTGACGTTTTTCATCGGCCGCGTCATCCCGGTCGACCCCGTCCTCGCCATCGTCGGCGACCACGCCCCGGAGCACGTCATCGCCCGCGTGCGCGAGGAGCTCGGCCTCAACAAGCCGCTGTGGGAACAGTTTTTCATCTACGTCGGCAAGATCCTGCAGGGTGATTTCGGCACCTCGGTGCTGACGTCGAACCCGGTGATGCAGGACATCCGGCGCACGTTTCCGGCGACGTTCGAGCTGGCCACGCTCGGCATCGTCATCGGGGCCGGGATCGGCGTTCCGCTCGGCGTCTGGGCGGCGGTCCGGCGCGGCGGGGTGGTCGACCAGCTCGTTCGCGTGATGGGGCTGATCGGCTATTCGATCCCGATCTTCTGGCTCGGGCTCATGGCCCTCGTGGTGTTCTATGCGCGGCTCGGGTGGGTCGCCGGGCCGGGTCGCATCGATGTCGTCTATGAGTACACGCTGGTGCCCGTGACCGGGCTCCTGCTGCTCGATACCGCGCGCGCCGGCGAATGGCAGGCCTTCGGCAACGCGCTGTCGCACCTCATCCTGCCGGCCTGCCTGCTCGGCTATTTCTCGCTCGCCTACATCAGCCGCATGACCCGGTCGTTCATGCTGAACGAGCTCGGGCAGGAGTACGTGGTCGCGGCGCGCGCCAAGGGCCTATCCGAGACCCGGATCATCTGGCGGCACGCGCTGCGCAACGCAATGGTGCCGCTGGTCACCGTGATCGCCCTGTCCTACGCCGGGCTGCTGGAAGGCTCGGTGCTCACCGAGACGGTCTTCGCGTGGCCGGGACTGGGGCTCTACCTCACCAACTCGCTGCAAAATGCCGACATGAATGCGGTGCTCGGCGCCACCATCGTCGTCGGCTCGATCTTCATCGGCCTCAACCTGCTCTCGGACCTGCTGTACCAGATGCTCGACCCGAGAACGCGCACGATGACGCGGGCGCGATGACCGGCGACGGCGCGGGCAACGGCGCGAATTCCGGCGCGAGCCTGCGCGACTGGCTGCTGTCCGACCGGCCGCGCTCGCGCCGGCAGGCCTCCTTCGGGCGCGCGTACGGCGCGTGGCGCACGTTCGCGCGCAACCGGCTGGCGATGCTGGGCCTGCTGATCGTGATCGGCCTGGTGCTGACGGCCGCGTTCGCCGACGGGCTGAGCCCGTACTCGCCTTACATCGGCGACCTGCGCACCACGCGCCTGTTGCCGCCGTCGGCCGCGCACTGGTTCGGCACCGACGACCAGGGCCGCGACATCCTCTCGCGCATCATCTTCGGCTCGCGCATCACGCTCTTCGTCGTCGTTCTCGTCGCCGTATTGGCCGCACCCATCGGGCTCGCCGTGGGCACCGTCGCGGGCTACGCGGGAGGGCTCGTCGACGCCACGTTGATGCGCATCACCGACATCTTCCTCGCCTTCCCGCGCCTCATCCTGGCGCTCGCCTTCGTCGCGGCGCTCGGTCCCGGCATCGAGAACGCGGTGCTGGCCATCGCCATCACCTCGTGGCCGCCGTACGCGCGGATCGCGCGCGCCGAGACGCTCACCATCCGGCAGGCGGACTACATCGCGGCGGTGCAGCTGATCGGCGCGTCGCCCTGGCGGATCGTGCTGCGCCACATCATGCCGCTGTGCGTGTCTTCGGTGATCGTCCGCGTCACTCTGGACATGGCGGGCATCATCCTCACCGCCGCGGGGCTGGGCTTCCTCGGCCTCGGCGCACAGCCGCCGATGCCCGAGTGGGGCGCCATGATCGCCAACGGGCGGCTGTATGTGCTCGATCAATGGTGGGTCGCGGCGGCGCCGGGCGCGGCTATTTTCGTGGTCAGCCTCGCCTTCAACCTGCTGGGCGACGGCCTGCGCGACACGCTCGATCCGAAGGCGGCGAAATGAGCTCGCCGTCGAGTCCGCCGCTCGATCCGATGCTGGTGGTCGAAGACCTCCGGGTGTCGTTTCCCAACCGCGACGGCGGCCGAACCGAAGCCGTGCGCGGCGTGTCGTTCACGCTGGGCCGCGAGCGATTGGGCATCGTCGGCGAATCGGGATCCGGCAAATCGCAAACGGGGCGCGCGATCCTCGGGCTCACCGCGCCGGAAGGCCGCGTCTCCGCCCGGCGGCTGGCGTTCAACGGCGTGGATCTCCTGCACTGCACGCCGCGGCAGAGGCGCGAGCTGCGCGGCGGGCGCATCGCCATGGTGCTGCAGGACCCGAAATTCTCGCTGAACCCGGTGATGACCATCGGCGACCAGGTCGTCGAGACGCTGCGCGCGCACACGCGGGTCGCCGCGCGCGAGGCGAGAGCGCGAGCCATCGCCGCGCTCCTGTCCGTGCAGATCGACGACCCGGAACGCGTGTACCGGCTCTACCCGCACGAGGTCTCCGGCGGCATGGGGCAGCGGGCGATGATCGCGATGATGCTGATCGCCAATCCGGATCTGCTGATCGCGGACGAGCCCACGTCGGCGCTGGACGTGACGGTCCAGCTGCAGGTTCTTGCCGTGCTCGACGCGTTGGTCGTCCGGCGCGGCATGGGGCTCATCTTCGTGTCGCACGACCTGCGGCTCGTCTCGACGTTCTGCGACCGCATCCTGGTCATGTACGCCGGTCAGGTGGTGGAGGAGGTGTCCGCCGGCGGCCTGGCCGATGCCAGGCACCCGTACACGCGCGGGCTCCTCAACTGCCTGCCGCGGCTGGGCGAGGACCGGCATCCGTTGCCGACCCTCGATCGCCGGCCGGAGTGGGCACTGTGAGCCCGCGCGGCGCCGGCATCGAGGCGCAGCACCTGCGCGTGACCTACGACCGATTCGTCGCCGTCGCCGACACCTCGCTGCGCGTCGAGGCGGGGGAGAGCTTCGGCATCGTCGGTGAATCCGGCTCCGGCAAGTCGACCGTGCTGCGCGCCCTGTGCGGGCTGGCGCGCATCGGGGCCGGGACCGTGCGCCTGGTGGAAAAATCCGCGGGCGAGTCCATGGGCACGTACGGCGCGTCCCTGCCGCTGCCCTTGCCGGGCACCAAGCCGTTTCGCCGGCTGGTGCAGATGGTGTTTCAGGATCCGTACGGGTCGCTGCATCCGCGGCAGACGGTGGACCGGATCCTGGCCGAGCCGCTGGCGATTCACGACATCCACGATGCAGAGACCCGAATCGAGCGCGCGCTCGACGAGGTCGGCCTCGGCTCCGGCTTTCGCTTCCGCTACCCGCACCAGCTCTCCGGCGGGCAGCGCCAGCGCATCGCCGTTGCCCGCGCGCTGATTCTCGAGCCGCAGATCCTGCTGCTCGACGAACCCACGTCGTCGCTCGATGCTTCGGTGCAGGCGGAGGTGCTGAACCTGCTGGAAGCCCTGCGCCGGCGCCGCGGCCTTACCTTTATCATGGTGAGCCATGACCTGGCGGTGGTCACCCACATGTGCGAACGACTGATGGTGATGCAGCGCGGCGAGACGGTCGAGCTCGTTGCGTCCGCCGACCTCGCCTCGAGCCGCGTGACCCACGAATACACGCGCAGCCTGATGGAGGCCTCGGCGGGCTTTCGTCGCGGGAAATCGGGGTCAGACCCCATGGAGCACCGATGATCCGTTGGGAAGCCCACGCCTGCCTGCCGCTGCACCCGCACGCCGATTTTGCGCCGCTGGACCGTCTGCGCGCGGCGGGAGTCGACTACGTCTCGATCAATATCGGGATGGACATGAATCCGCTGTCACAGGTGATGTCGGTGATCGGCGGATTCCGCACCACGATCGCCGCGCACCCCGACCGCTACGTGCTGGCGTCGAGCGGCGACGACATCGAGCGCGCGGCGGCGGCCGGCATCCTCGCCGTCGGCTTCGACCTCGAAGGCGCGATGCCGCTGCTGGAACAGCCGGCGATGGTCGCGCTCTACCGCGATCTCGGCGTGCGCCAGATGCATTTCGCCTACAACCGCAACAACAGCGTGGCGGGCGGCTGCCACGACGACGAGCGCGGGCTGACCGCGCTCGGGCGGCGCATGGTCGCGGCGGTCAACGCGGCCGGCGTGCTCATGGATTGCTCGCATACGGCCCGACGCTGCAGCCTCGAGATCATGGCCGCTTCCGTGCAGCCGGTGATCTTCAGCCATTCGAATCCGCTGGCGCTGGTCGAGCACGGGCGCAACGTCACCGACGAACAGATTCGCGCCTGCGCCGCCACCGGCGGCGTGGTGTGCGTGTCGGGCGTCTCGGGCTTTCTCGGAACCCGGTCGCCCACCGCGGACGACGTCGCCCGGCACGCTGCCCACGTGGCGACGCTCGTGGGCGTCGAGCATGCCGGTGTCGGCCTGGACATCAGCTTCCACCAGGACGGGCTCGACGACACTCCCCCGGGCAATTTCGACGCGACCTGGTGGTGGCCCCGGAGCGCGGGTTACGACCGCGCCGTTGCGCCGATGACCTACACGCCGGTCGACACCTGGCGGGCGCTCGCATCGGCGTTGCAACGCACCGGAATGACCGGCGACGAAGCGGCGCAAGTCATGGGTGGCAACATGCTGCGGGTGGCGCGCCAGGTCTGGCGATAGCACTGCGCGCGCGGCATCGACGCGCCGCGCCCGATGCCTCCAGCCATCGGCACAGGCGCGCGCCGAGCGGGTCGGGCGTTCCGTGTCGACGGGCAAGTCTGGTCGCATGGCAAGGCGGTGAACGGACCGAGCTAAGGGCCTGCGGGCGTCGGTCCGTGGCGGGTGGTTTTCAATTGGGCAAGGTCGAAGCCCTGTGCCGCAGCGGCTTGCAAGGCGCGGTCGAGTTGCTCCGCCGGCAACCGGGGCGTACGCGATAGCACCCACAGGTACTTCCGGTTCGGATTGCCGACCACCGCCCAGCGATAGTCGTCGTCAAGCCCGATCACCCAATAGTCGGCGCGAAACGGCCAGAAGAAGGACACCTTGAGCTGCGCGCTGCCGCTGCCGGCCACAGTCCAGGCCTTGCCGAGGGCGTCGTCGAACCCGCTGTCCGTCCGGCACCGATTGTAGACGTCGATGTCGCCGTCGGACCGCAGCGTGTACCGCGCCGTGGTGTCGCCGATGCACTGGCGCTGGAAGAACATCGGAAAGGCGGCGATCTCGTACCAGGTGCCGGCGTAGCGGGCGAGATCGACGCCGGCAACGCTGCGCACCGCCGCGGGTTGCGCGTGCGCAACGGCGCTGATGAGCGCGAAGGCAAAGAAAAGGAGCCGGAAGCGGTCGGACATGGTCGCGTTCCCTGTGCGCCAGCGCAGCGCGGTTGAAATTCGTCGCTATGGTTCGGCGCCCGCGAACTTCTGCCACATCCATCCGGACGGCAGGTTGCGGCCGGTGAGCACGTAGTTGCACGTCAGTTCGCGATGGAGCGTGGCGTACAGGTGACGGCGCGCGTAGCCGCGACCCGCCATCAGGATATGGTCACCAGCGGCGAGAACGAAATCGTCGGCGGGCGCGGCGATGATCGCGTCGTCACGGACGACCATCAGCGCCACGGCCGGCAGCACTTGCTCGCGCGCCGCCGGATTGCGCAGCAGGTCGGCGAGCGCGAGGGTGCGGCCGGGCTGCGCGAGCCAGCGGGCGATCGCCGGTGCGCCGCGGTGGTTGAGATGCACGGCCCACACCACCGGCACGCGCCGGCCGAAACGGGCCTCGAGATTCGCGATCAGCGGCAGCGCGAACGCATCGCCGCGCGACTGCGCAAGTTCGAGGAAGCGGATGAAAAGAGGGGTGGTGACCCGCGCCAGGCACTCGTGCGCGACCACCTCGGACGGCACGGCGATGAACTCGGGCGCGATCGCCTGGTACAGCGGCGCGTTCGCCTGCCGGTTCTGTCGCGCGACCACGTACAGGTCCGGGTTCTGTCGGCGCGCAGCCGCGACGATCGACAGATTGGTCGTGTCGTTGCCGGTGCCGGCCACGAGCCCCTGCGCGCGCGCAATGCCGGCCCGTTCGAGGGCGTCGCGCTCGCTGCCGACCCCGGCGATGATCCGCGGGTCGGCGGCATCGCGCTGCCCGGGATCGATGATGGCGACCTCGATGCCTTCGTGCTCGAGATCGCGCACCACTTCGCGGCCGAACCGGCCGTAGCCGCAGACGATCCAGCGGCCGCGCGGCGGCGCGCGCCGCGGCGGCAGTTCGCTGTCCGGAAAACCCGCGATCCACTCCATCAGCCGGAACGTCGCCGGAGCGCGCATCGCAAGCGCCAGGTAGTCGCCGAAGCGATCGAACGGATTGACGATGAACGTCGCCTCGATCGCCGTCAGTTGCTCGCCGATCAGCTGCGATTGGCAGCGCGCGAGCACCGGCAGATCGGGGCGCAGAAGCCGCGTGGCCGTGGCGACGGCGAGATTCGACTGATCGTTGTCGGTCAGCGCGAACACGCCGGCGCAGTGCCGCGTCAGCAGGCCGGCGAGGCGGAGGTGCGCCGGGTTGCCGCCGTCGGCGGCGAGCGCGGGAACGTCGGCGCGGTAGTTCGCGAGTTGCGTTTCGTCGATCCGCTGCTCGTCGATGTCGAGCACGACGAAGCGCTTGCCGCGAGCGTCGAGCGCGTGGCCGAGCAGCCGGCCGGTCTGGCCGTAGCCCGCGATCAGATAGTAGGGCTCGCGGATCCGCCGCACGTGGCGGGCGAAGCGTTGCACTGCCATCGCCTGGCGGAACCCGCGATCCTGCAGCAGGCCGAGCAACGTCCCGACCGCGTAGGCCCAGCCGATCACCGTCAGGTAGATGCACAGCGTCACCCACAGCCGCTGCGCGTCGGTGAAGGCGTACGGAATCTCGCCGAACCCGATCGTCGTCGCCGTGTAGCTCATGAAATAGAACGCGTGGAAGAAGCCCATCCGCCACGGGGCGCCTTGCCCATCCGCGCCCGGGATCAGCGTAAGCCCGAGGACGCTGACGGCGTAGATGACGATCAGCACGATGAGCGACGCGCGCATTCGACGCAGCAGCAGGAACATCGTGCTGCTCGCGGCCTCCTCGTCGGGCAGCGAGATGGCATCCGCCGGCATTGCCGGCTGGGGTTGCGGGG
>Ga0315290_10004322_pt1 | contig 10232 bp, 6 predicted proteins | sample YL17G12_0_MG_FD_203627 | JGI IMG/M metagenome (GOLD analysis project Ga0315290, IMG submission 203627) | Sediment microbial communities from Yellowstone Lake, YNP, Wyoming, USA - YL17G12_0 | ecosystem: Environmental > Aquatic > Freshwater > Lake > Sediment | place: USA: Wyoming | collected...
CTGCTGGGAGCAGATATAATCTTTGCTCCTCATGTAACAATGTGTACTCCTTCGCCCCGTCCGGGTGCAGGTTTTTGCGATCCGGAACTGTGGAAGAACAGGGAGTCGGATCCTACATCTCTGAGACTTGAGTTTGACGGGATGAAGGGGCGGGGCTGGCTTATGAAGTGGCTGCCATCAAGAGCTTATGACAATGGTATTTATGTAGTCTTTTCCAATCCTATTGGAATGGATGATGACCAGCTCAAGAATGGATGTTCCATGATAATCGATCCTTTTGGAGACATAATATCAGAGTGCCGTACACTGGGCGATGATTTTATAACGGCTGTGATAACCCCTGAGAAGCTTACACAGGCTGGCGGATACAGGTATTTACAGGCCAGAAGACCAGATCTTTACAGAGATATTATAGGGCAACCTCATACTCCCGAACAGAACGTGGCATGGCTGAATAAATAGAATCAGGCTAAATATCTAATAAATCGATCAGATAGATAAGCGATGCAATTGCAGCGCTTCCCATCTGCAGCTCCCGGAAATTTACCTGTTCAAATGTATCATTTGCAGAATGGTGATAATAGAAATACCTCTGAATATCTGGAATATATCCTATCAGTAAAGTCCCCATAGGTTTAAGGGGACCGATATCTGATCCCCCACCTCCTTTGTCAAAATCGCGTATATTATAAGGTGCAAACCACGACGAAAGAGATTTAAGTTTCTCAAGCTTTTCTCCCACGGCTTCAAAACCAAATCCCCTCGGACTCATCACTCCTCGGTCTGATTCCAGAGCTGCATAATGTATTTCACCATTTAAAGCCGCTTCAGATGCATAGGTTCTTCCTCCTGTGCCCGACATCTCCTCATTCATGAACATTACTGCCCTGACAGAGCGTTTTGGCTTAACATTCAATGATTTGAACAGCCTGATCATCTCAATAGCCTGTACACATCCACCGGCATCATCATGGGCACCTTCGGTTATATCCCAGGCATCCAGATGACCACCGACTGTTATATACTCATTGGGTTTTTCATATCCTCTTATCTCTCCAATCACGTTATATGACCAGGTATCGGGGTAGTTCATGCAGGTTGATACCAGACGGATTCTTGCTGAGGTATCTGTTCCCGAGTTTGACAGTTGATAAGTGTTAAAAGCCACAGATACAATAATATAACCTATCAAAAAAAAGTTGGTGCCACTACATTTCCGTTTTTTGTAATATTTTTGGTGGTATTCTCATTCCGATTGCTTTCATCAGATTTTGGGCATTTGGAGGTATGTCTGTTCTGACCCAGATAGTTTGTTTCCTTACTTTTACAGGGATAGCCATAACACGGTTTAATTCGTCCATTGCCTGAACTACTGTCAATTCTCTTGATTCGATAATTTTCTTTTTAATTGATTTTTTTTCAAGTGACTCATGATTTTTTCTCAGCGATTCTGTCAAATGGGCTTCACACAGGTATGCCAAAAAACACAACACCAGGTGTCCGATAATTCTCTTATCATTCCAATGGAACATGGGACGGGTTTTGAGTGTTCCCTTAATCTCCCCGAATGCATCCTCGATTTTCCATAATTGTTTATAATGAGTAACAATGTCTGAAGCTTTCATGGAAGCCACATTAGTAATGATACCAAAAAAACCGTCTTTTTTTGCTTCTTCAGCAATGGCACTATGGTTCAGCTCACAATGATCTTTCCCCTGTGTCTTCAGGTATTTCTTGTAATTGCGGTTAGTGATAAAGTTTTTAGCCAACTTTTTTTCAGCAGCCAGTTTCAGGCGGATTTTTTCCAGTATGTCTTCTCTGGCCTTGCGATCTCGTTCAGCCCTGGACTTGGACCATGTAATAATGCATCGATCCCCATTTAAATCGATTTCATAAAATGCCAGTTCTTCGTTTATCCAGTTAAACTTCGATATATCATAAAAATCTTTCTGCCGTTGTTTGGCCATAGAACCCATTTTTAACCCAACGATAAACTCACCACCATCATTACGGATATGATCAAGGTTCTCAAAGGAGAACAACCCCCTATCAGCAATAAAAATGAACCTGCGGATTGAAAATTTTCCGCGCATCTTTTCTACTATGCCTTGCAGTGTTTTCCCTTCAAACGTATTACCGGGATATACCTCAAAACACAGGGGAACACCCTCTGTATCGGTAAGCAACCCTAATACAACCTGTGTACAATCGGTACGCATTTCCTTGCTGTACCCAAATTTTCTTAGTTCTCCCAGATCCTCTCGGGTACTCTCAAAGCGTAAGGTTGTCAAATCATACAGCACTACATCAACGTTAATAGTGAACAAATCCTTCTTCCACTGATAAAGGAATTTCTCGATATCTTCTTTATGATCAGCCAAAATATCCAGACTACGATAGATATGTTGCAAGTTGACCTGATGGTCTATCAGTTCCGGGTACATCCGGCTGACCCAGTTATCGTAAAGTGCAAGTTTTGACACCGGTTTGATAAACCGTGAACACAGTTGTGTGAAGACTACCTTCTCAAAATCAAACAGAAGCCTCTTGTGTTGTGATTCAATACTTTGCAAAACAGCTTTTATACCCAGAGTTTCTAACATCCTCTCTAAAACCAGCAGTGGACCAAGAATATACGTATCAGATATGTCAATCTCCTTTGAAAGATTAAAGATATTGATTGTCTCAAGATGCTTACTGATTGCAGAGGCGAGTTCCTCTATTCTATTGTCTTCAACCCTGCCCAGGGACATCAGCGTGCGCTGTTTTACTTTACCATCATGCCTGTATGCCTCTACCAGATGATAATAGGAATGGCCTCGTTGATTTTTTGTCGTCCTGATATACATAGCTGTGTTTTAACAACACAAATCTATCCATATTATCAGTTAATAAGCAACTTACTATAAATATTGTTCACTACACTTTTGAATTTTAGAGATAGCTTTCACGATTCTATGCGGGTTTCAGAAAGTCAAATACCAATTAACTGTCAAACTCGGGAGTTATTGTCGGAGATATGGCATCTGCCTGTTGCTGAACAGAAAACCAGGCTGGAAAAGGAGATTATGGATTGGAAAGGAGACCTGGAGCAGATAGATGACATTATGTTTATAGGTACAAAAATATCTGAGAATTAGATCTTTGCGATACTTCTGGGATCGTGGATCCAGACCTCATTTTTTGCAAGATATTCCATGACTTCTTCAGGTGTGGAAGCTATCTGCCACATTCCTTTGTGTTCATACCTCAGGAACTGACCTTCAATCATGTGATCAAGAAATTCAATAAGTGACTTGTAGAAGTTAAGGGTGTTCAATATTATGATAGAACCCCTGAAAAGTCCAAGCTGTTTCAGGGTTATAGCTTCAGTCAGTTCCTCCAGGGTACCTACCCCACCTGGTAATGCAACAACTGCATCAGCCCGGGTAAACATCTGCTTTTTCCTTTCACCCATATCAGGTGTGGTTATCATCTCTTTGACCTCCGGATGATCCCAGCCCTCTTCTTTCATAAAAGCAGGTATGACTCCTGTGATCCTGCCGCCGGTTTTTATTACAGAATCGGCAAGCTTACCCATAAGTCCGATCCCTCCTCCTCCATATACAATATCCATTTTAGCTCTGGCAAGAAGAATACCAAGCTCTGATGCAGCCACAGCATACTCACTGTTTATGTGACTGCTGGATGAAGCAAAAATACATACGGTCATAACTTTTTCAGGGGTGGATTTATAAAAGGGGCCCCAAAGCAGCTCCTTATGAATGAATATCAATAAAATCTACAAAAGGGTGTTAAGCTTTGATACAAAGTTGTTTTTTGGTACTGCTCCAACCTGTTTATCTGCAACTTTGCCATCCTTGAAGTAAAGTATTGTAGGAATATTCCTTATGCCATATTTGGCAGCCACTCCGGGACTGTTATCCACATCGCATTTTACAACGAGGGCTCTCTCCGAATACTCTTTTGAAATCTCTTCAATTATTGGAGCGATCATTCTACACGGGCCGCACCATTCTGCCCAGAAATCAACAAGAACAGGTTTGTCGGATTTAATTACCACTTCATCAAAGTTGCTGTCATTTACTGCTAATGCCATAATATTTGTGTTTAATATGTTTTATTATGCCCGGGAACAAAGATAGCTAATTAACTTTAAATTCAATGCCGGGAAAGTCCTCCAGGAATGATATTAATTCGTTATTAAGCCTGACTCTGAAGGTTCTTGAAAACATAGGTAATGCGACCTTATCATCGGGATCAGTGAAAAGAAAACGCAATTCTGTTTCTCCTTTGTTCTCTCCAACCAGTTCCTTTAGCTCATTGATCATTTCGTGGCTGATATCAGCAGGATCAATTTTAAGGGTTACTGATTTAATAAGCTCATCTTTAACGCTCGAAAGAAGATTTATCGTTTTAATCTTAAATTCAAGCTCATTATCTTTATACCTTCTCATCTGAACCCTGCCTTTGATAAGAAGGTAATAACCAATGATGCAGAACTTGCTGTTATCTAAATAGTCTTTGTCAAAGAGTATGAATCTGAAAGAATCTGAGTAGTCCTGAATAGTGAAGGAGCCAAAGGGTTTTCCGTTTTTTCCGATTCCGTTTTTTGTATCAGTTACCATCCCAGCTACAACGACATCCCTGTCGAGGTAATCGCGAAGGTTCTGAAGGTCGGCAAGAGTTACTGTTGCGAAGGTGCTTATTTCAAGCTTGAAATCATCAAGGGGGTGAGAGGAGAGATATATTCCTATTACTTCCTTCTCCCTGTTGAGTTTTTCAAGTTTAGGCCAGTCAGGACATTGAGCAGGTTCAGGTCTGACCATGTCGAATCCGCCGGTATCCCCGAACAGTGAGTGCTGGCTCGAATTTTTAATTGTCTTTGCAGTATTACCGTACCTGATCAGGCTCTCTATAAAACTGGATCCTTTGGTATCGAGTGAAAAATACTGTGCCCTGATAATTGAGTGAAAACAATCGAAAGCTCCGGCAACTGCCATCGCTTCAAGGTTTTTCTTGTTGAGTGAATTAAGGTTGACTCTCTCAACGAGGTCATAAATGTCCTTATAAAGTCCGTTTATTTCCCTTTCTTCAATCAGTAATAGGACAGCAGCTTCACCCACACCTTTTATAGCACCCAGCCCGAACCTTATGTTTCCGTCCTTATTAACAGTGAATTTTACATTACTCTCATTAACATCCGGACCAAGAACATCCATACCCATCCTGCGGGTCTCATCCATAAATGTGGTGATCTTCTTAATGTCACTGATATTGCGACTGAGCACAGCAGCCATGTATTCTGCAGGATAATTCGCCTTCAGGTAACCTGTCTGGAAAGCAACCAGAGCATAGCAGGTCGAATGCGATTTATTGAAAGCATATTGAGCAAAAGACTCCCAGTCGGACCATATTTTATTGACAGTAAGTACATCATATCCGTTCTTTGCGCAACCTTCCTGGAACATCAGCTTCATCTCATCCATTATGGAACGTTTCTTTTTGCCCATGGCTTTCCTGAGGGAATCAGCCTGTCCTTTGGTAAAGCCTCCGAGCTGCTGCGATAAAAGCATGACCTGTTCCTGATATACAGTAATGCCGTAAGTGTCATCGAGATATTTCTCCATAACGGGCAGAGGGTAATCAATCTTCTCTTGTCCGTGTTTCCTCCTGATGAACTTTGGGATGTATTCCATTGGCCCGGGACGATAGAGGGCATTCATTGCAATAAGGTCCTCAAAACGGTTTGGTTTGAGATCTCTCAGGTATCTCTTCATCCCGGCAGATTCGAACTGGAAGATGCCTGTTGTGTCACCATTACTGAACAGCTCGAATGTCTTCTTATCATCAAGGGGAAGTGTTTCAATATTTATCTCTATCCTTTTTGATTTTTTGATATTTTCAACAGCATCCTTTATTATGGAGAGAGTTTTCAAACCCAGGAAGTCCATCTTAAGAAGCCCAACCGATTCTACGTGGCTTCCATCGTACTGTGTGGCATAAAGATCGGTATCTTTAGCAGTGCAGAGGGGTATGTAGTTGTCAAGAGAGTCTTTTCCTATAATAATGCCGCAGGCATGTACTCCAGTCTGTCGTACTGAACCTTCAAGAACCTGAGCATATTTAAGTGTCTGTGCAATCAGTTTATTTGATGATTCCTTTTCCTTTGCAAGTTCGGGTACCTCAGCATACGCATCAGCCAGGGTGACTCCAGGTCTATCGGGGACAAGCTTTGCAAGTCTGTCTGCATCAGGCAGAGGAAGTTTCTGTACCCTTGCGACATCCCTGATAGCCATTTTTGCGGCCATTGACCCGAATGTGATTATATGAGCAACCTTATCATGACCATATTTATTGACCACATATTTCAGAACAGAATCGCGTCCGTCTTCATCAAAATCTATATCAATATCAGGCATCGAAATACGGTCGAGGTTAAGAAAACGTTCGAAAAGCAAACCATACCTGATGGGGTCTATATCGGTAATTCTCAGTGAAAAAGCAACTGCAGAACCGGCAGCAGAACCTCGTCCCGGGCCGACTGATACTCCCATCTCCCTGGCTGCACGAAGAAAATCCTGCACAATAAGGAAATACCCCGGGAAGCCCATTTTAGCTATCATTTCAAGTTCGAAATCAAGCCTGTCGGTTTGTTCTTTTGTAAGATCGCCCCATCTCTCCTTCGCCCCATTGTAAGTAAGGAACTGCAGATACTCATCCTTATCGGTATAACCTTCAGGCAGCTCAAATTCGGGCATTATAGGGTCGTGGTCAAGCTTATATTTCTCAATCTTCTCAACCAGGCCGGCAACATTGTCGATCGCTTCAGGAATATCACTGAATATTACCCGCATCTCATCTTCGCTCTTGACATATTCCTGTTTGGAATATCTCAGTCTGTTCGGATCATCAATATCTTTTGCAGTATTGATGCAGATGAGCCTGTCATGCGCCTCAGCATCATCGGCATTTACAAAGTGAACATCATTTGATGCTATAACCTTTACATTGTACTTTGCTGATAGCTTTTTAAATGCCTCAATTACTTTTTGCTGAAGCGGAAAAGCTGATCTGTCTGCATCCGGGTCATATGATTCATGACGTTGGATCTCAAGGTAAAAATCATCACCGAACATATCAAGATAACCTTTCAGTACTGTTTCCGCACCTGATAAGGTTCCGTTGAGTATTTCATCCTGGATCTCACCTGCCAGGCAGGCTGACGAGGCGATAAGCCCTTCACTGTATTTCGCCAGAAGTTCCTTGTCAATCCTTGGCTTGTAATAAAAACCTTTTATCCATGCGATTGAAACGAGTTTGATCAGGTTTTTGTATCCTGTAAGATTTTTTGCCAGAAGGATCATATGATCTCCTGATCGGTCCTCCTTGCCACTTACATCGCTTATCGATCTTTTAGCGACATATATCTCGCAACCAATGATTGGTTTTATCCCTTTTTTAACAGCCGCATTATGGAATTCCTTGACCCCAAACATATTGCCATGATCAGTAATTGCCACAGCTTCCATTCCCAGGGTTTTTACCCTGTCGATCAATAATGGTATGCTTGATGCTCCATCGAGGATAGAGTATTGAGTATGAACATGTAAGTGAGCGAAGCCAGCCATAAAAGGGATTGTAAATTTACAAGTTGATCATTCACAAAAGTATGCAAAATTGGATTATTATTTCTGAACTGTACCGGGGATTAAGAAAAATAAATCTGTTGGATGTAACACGGCAAATGTGAACCCATATCTGCTTTCCGTTGAGTGTGCCAATCTGAACTTAAATTCAGAGCTTATCTTGTTATTGGTATGATGAGATCGCCATTTGCGAAAGCTAAAAGGAATCCTTTGATACCTCTGATATTAATTTGTTAACCTAAAATTAAAGCTATGAGAAGAATTCTCTTGATTTTTTTTGTTTTTTGCGGTGCTCTGCTATCGGCAGCTGCTCAGCAAAAGACTGTATCCGGAACTGTAACCTCCTCAGTACCCGGGGAAGGAGTAATGCCGGGTGTTGCAGTATCTGTTCCGGGTACGACTACTGGTACCACAACAGATATTAACGGAAAGTATTCCCTTCTGGTTCCAGAGAATACTGCTACCCTCTTGTTCACCTACATCGGGATGAAAAAACAGGAGGTTTCTATCAGCGGTAAAAACCTGTTAGAAGTGCTGATGGAGCCGGATGTTCTGGGACTGGATGAAGTAGTAGTGACAGCTCTTGGAATTTCACGCGAAAAGAAAAGTCTCGGTTACTCTGTTCAACAGATAGGAGGTGAAGAACTTACTATGGCACGTGAGACAAATTTTGTTTCGTCGATGTCAGGGAAGGTATCCGGAGTATCAGTAATACAACCAAATACCATGGGTGGTTCTGCAAACATTGTAATCCGTGGTAATGCCTCATTATTAGGAAACAACCAGGCTCTGTTCGTTGTGGATGGCATACCAGTCGATAACAGTATTACAAATACTGAAAATCAAAAAGACGGTTGGGGAGGATATGACTATGGTAATGCGGCAATGGATATTAATCCTGACGATATTGAATCAATTTCGGTCCTAAAAGGAGCAGCAGCCAGTGCACTTTATGGATCGCGTGCGGCAAATGGTGTTGTTTTGGTTACAACTAAAAAAGGTTCCAGACAAAAAGGCCTTGGAATTACTTTTAACTCCAGTTTAATAATAAGCAAGGCCGATAAAGCAACTTTGCCTAAATACCAGAAAGAATATGGAGGAACGTATGGTCCATATTATGATGGCCCGGGAGGACATTTTCTGCTGTATGATTTTAACAATGATGGAATAGATGAGCTTGTTGTTCCAACATATGATGATGCTTCATGGGGTGAGAAATTTGATCCAAACCTGATGGTCGTTCAGTGGGAAGCATTGGATCCGTTGGCTCCGAATTATGGTGTTGCAACCCCGTGGGTGTTTCCTGAGCACAGTATTGAAGCCCTGTTCGAAACCGGGAGAAAGATCACTAATAACATTGCTTTCGATGCCGGTAATGATCTGGGCTCTTTCAGATTGTCGTATACCAATGTTGATGAAACAGGTATTTTGGAAAACAGTTCAATCAAAAGAAATACAGTGAACCTGACCGGCACCTATGATTTTACAAAAAAATTGACCGTTGAAGCAAATGCTAATTATATTAACCTTAGTGCAGTAGGGAGATACGGGACAGGGTATGACGACTCGAATCCGATGATGGTATTTGCCCAATGGTTCCAGACCAATGTGGACATTCAGCATTTAAAGGATAATTATAAATCACCTCTTGATGGTACTCAAAGAACATGGAATTATACCGGAATACCTACACTCGATTCGCCACCCAGGGCTTTTTATGCTAATAATCCAGGCTGGGTACGTAATGAAAGCTGGAATAATGATGGACGTGACAGATTCTACGGGTACGGCAAATTATCCTATAAGCTGGCCAGCTGGGTTAACGTAGAAGGCAGAATAGCAAATGATTTCTACTCAGAATACCAGGAGAGGAGAATTGCAATATCCAGCGCCCAGGCAGGCACTTTGCCGGATTACACAAAATACGTCCGAACATTTAATGAGTTTAATGCTGACGTAATGTTGAAGTTTAAGAAAGATTACTCATCTGTATCATTAGATGGAATGGCAGGCAGCAGTACCAGGACAAATAAGGTAAAGTCCACACTTGCCAGCACTGTAGGAGGTCTTTTAATCCCTAATTTCTTTGCACTTGATAACTCAATAGCTCCGTTATTTAATGAAGAGTCTGAAATTCTTCAGAAAATAAACAGTGCATATGGTAGTTTATCTATAGGCTATAGGAGGTTTATATATTTGGATGTTACGGCAAGGTATGATATATCATCAACGTTACCCGATGGTAACAATTCATATTTTTACCCTTCAGTATCAACAAGTTTTATTCTCTCCGAACTGAAGAATTTAAAGGGTCTCAGCTTTCTTTCGTTTCTCAAGCTACGCGTGAATTATGCAGAGGTTGGTGCTGATGCTCCCGCATATAATACAAAACCTGCATATATCACCGGAAAACCATGGGGAAACCAGGGTCTGTTCTCACTCCAGAATAATTTCTATAATATAAATCTTAATCCGGCATTGTATAACCCCGACCTAATGCCGGAAAGGACAAAAAGTATTGAGGCAGGTTTGGAAACCCGTTTAATGAATGACAGGTTCGGACTGGATTTTTCATTCTACAAG
>Ga0315290_10004324_pt1 | contig 10230 bp, 9 predicted proteins | sample YL17G12_0_MG_FD_203627 | JGI IMG/M metagenome (GOLD analysis project Ga0315290, IMG submission 203627) | Sediment microbial communities from Yellowstone Lake, YNP, Wyoming, USA - YL17G12_0 | ecosystem: Environmental > Aquatic > Freshwater > Lake > Sediment | place: USA: Wyoming | collected...
CGAGCCGGACTACCAGCTCGGCCAGGGATGCCTCGTCGACCAGCTCGTCGGCCAGTTCATGGCCCACGTCTGCGGGCTGGGCTATCTCGTCGACGCCGCCCACGTCAAGACGACTCTCCGAAGCATCGTCAAGTACAACACGCAGGACGGTTTCGCCGACCACTTCAACTGCCTGCGGTCGTTCGTCCTGGGCGACGAGACGGCCCTCCTCATGGCCAGCTACCCGAAGGGACGCCCGAAGAACCCGTTCCCGTATTTCACCGAGGTCATGACCGGTTTCGAATACACGGCCGCCGTCGGGTTGCTCTACGAGGGGGATGAAGAAAACGGGCTGAAGGTCATCCGGGACGTCCGGGCCCGCTACGACGGGAAGAAGCGCAGCCCCTTCGACGAGGCCGAGTGCGGCCACCACTACGCCCGGGCCATGGCCAGCTGGGCGGCCGTGCTGGCCCTCTCGGGCTTCGAGTGGAACGGCGTGGAGAAGGCGATGACCTTCGGCGCGGACGAAGGGACGTTCTTCTGGTCGAACGGCGACGCATGGGGGACCTGCCGGGTCGGGAGCGACGGCAAGACGGCCGAGCTCACCGTCCTCCACGGCGATCTTTCCCTCAAGTCGTTCAAGCTGGGGAACGCCCGGCCACGGACTTTCAAACAGCCGAAAATCATCAATGCGAGTGAGACGGTTCGGCTCGACTTTTAAATGTTCATCTGCCGATTCCGGGTGTTTTGGGACGGTGATGATGGTCGCCCTGAAGACCCCCGTAGCGGAGGGGCGGCAGGGAGCGGATTCTGAGAAGCGACCGATAGAAGTGCGGTGGAGTGACTCGGAACCGCACTTCTAGGAAATTTCTGGAGCGAGTCTTGGATATCAGGCCTCAGAAGATTTCTAATATTGAAGATTCCCTGGCCGACCGCCGGGACTGGTTCCCGGGGGGCCGGGGGGAAAAGGGCGACCTTCATCGCCGGCACGGGAAATAGCCGGGAATCGGCAGATGTACCTTATTAAATGGGCCGGGAGTGAAACATCGGGGTTCCCGCGGCGTATTACAGGTCGTAGGAATCACGCGCAAAGGAGTCACGGATGTTCAAGAAAAGCATTCTCATGATCGCGGCCCTGGCCCTGGCGGCCCTCGTCCTCATCGTCCCCGCCTGGCCCGGGACCCTGCCCACGTCGGTCATCCCCGACGGCGCCCGCTGGGTGGCCCACCTGGACATGGAAAAATTCGTCGCCTCCTCGCTCTACCAGTACCTGGAGAAAGACGGCAAGTTCGAGATCAAGAGCCGGGACCTCGACCGATGGTTCAAGATCGACGTGCCCAGGGACATCACCGGAGTGACCGTCTTCGGGCTTGACCCTGGCGAAAAGCAAGCCGTCTTCGCCGTCGCGGGGAAGTTCGACAAGGCTGGCCTCCTGGCCCTCATCGCCCTCGATAAGGAGCATCAGGAAACGCTCTACGGCGCCTACACGCTCTATTCGACGGGCAGCGACGAGTACGGCGCCTTCATCAACGACGGCCTCATCGTCTTCTCAGAGAACCGGAAAGCCATCGAGAAGGTCCTGGACACGGCGGCGGGGAAAACGAAAAACTTCGCCTCTTCCAAGCTGAACGCGTCCTTCAAGGACGTCTCCTCGGGCGCCTTCCTCAGCGGAGTCGTCGGGGACCTGTCCGGCCTGGGCAAGGAGATCAACCAGTCCAAGTTCGTCGAGAAGGCCGGCATGATGTTCTTCCTGGCCCAGGAAAAACAGGACAACCTCCAGGTCCGGGTCCAGGTCACGGCCGATTCCCCGGACAGCGCCAAGAACATGGCCGATATGGCCCAGGGTCTCATCGCCCTGGTCCGGCTCGGACAGGGGGAAGGCCACGGGGACATCCCGGCCTCCCTTGTTGAGGGCCTCAAGGTTAAATTGGATGGGAAGACCGTCCGCCTGGAACTCGACATGCCTTCGCGGGAAGTCGCTAACCTGGCGTCGCGCGGACGGGGACTGGATTTCTTCGACTGAGCCCCGGTCTCCTGGAGCCTCAGTTCCGGAGGAACGGGATCTCGGGGAGAATATGATCGACCCCGACCGGATAGAACAGAAGACCGACGAGGAGCTGGCCCGCGAGGCGCGGGCCGGCTCACGCCGGTCTTTCGAGGAGCTGGCGCTCCGCTACAAGCGCCGGCTTTTTGTTTATTTTCGGCCGCGCCTGGGGAGCGACCAGGACGCCGAAGACTTGGTCCAGGAGACGTTCCTCAAACTCTACAGGAACATCCGCAATTATGACCCGGCTCACCGGTTTTCCACCTGGCTCTATACGTCGGCCAACCGGCTGGCCATCAGCTCCTACCGCAGAAAAAAAACCGCGGCGGGGAGGCTCGGCCCCGAGGTCGCGGATGATTCGGTGGACCCCGCTGTCCGGGTAGCCCTGGAGACGAGGTCGACGGGCCTCTGGGACGCGGCCGGGGCTCTCGGCGGGAACCAGTATCGCGTCCTTTGGCTGCGTTACGGAGAGGACCTGAGCATCGAGGAGATCGCCGCGTCCATCGGCAAGAGCCGGCTGGCCGTACGCCTGCTCCTCCATCGCGCCCGGACGAACCTGATGAAGCAGGTGGGGCCCGCGCCGGGACGGGCGGAGGCGAGGACGAAGACCGCGGCTGTCAGGGAAACGCTGCTCGGATGAAGCGAAGGAGAAAGACGATGTTTTGCAACCTGACCCGCCGGCTGATATCGAGAGCGGAAGACCGGGGAAAAGAAATGCCTCGTTTCGCCGAACGCCACGCGGCGCGGTGCGGAGCCTGCCGCGAATACGCCCTGTTCGCCGCGTCCCTGTCCTCGCGGCTCGCCGGGGAAACTCCCTCTTTCCTCGCCGCGGCACCGGACTCTCCTTTGGACCCGGCCGCTTGGGTGCCCGAAGAGGGCGCCGGACGCGGGACGCGCGCCGACTTCCGCCGCCGGTTCGTACTGCGTCCTTTTCCCTCAGCCGCGACAGTCCTGGTGGTCGCCGCCTCCGCGCTGGTTATCTTCCTGGTCGTCCGTCGTGAACCCACGCTGACTTCCGCCGAGAAAGGGGCGGTCATCGCGAGCCTCAAGTCTATCGCCGCCGCACCGGGCGAGTTCCGCCTGGCCGCTGCGGAAGCGGAATCGTCGCTGGCTAGGGAGCGCCAGATCCTGGAAAGATCCGTCCTCTCGGCGGTCGAGTATCTTCAAGCCCGCCTCAATATTAAGATCGAGAAGAAGAATACGCCAAAATCGCTTTAACCGGCCTGGATTCCGCCGGGGTTACTTTTCCAGGCTCAGCTTCTTGATCTGGTCGATCTTCTTCTGCAACGACTCTTTCATCCGGCCCGGAGCGGCGATTTCGTAGGCCTTCTCCGCGGCTTTGAGGGCCTCGGCAAAATTCTTCGCGGTGAGATGGAGGTCGCTGAGGGCGCTCCAGGCCGGTACGAGGTCAGGCTGGAGCTCGGTCGCCCTCTTGGCCGCCTGCAAGGCGCTTTCCTGGTTCACGCCCTTCTGGGCCGACCAGAAAGAAGCATACCGGACGAGGAGGCTGGCGCTGTCCCAGGCCTCTTTGGCATAGGCCGGGCCGTAGGCGGCGAGCGCCTTATCCTTGGCATCCGCCCTCCAATATAACGTTGCGGCCGTGGGGGCGATACCTTCTGCGGCCTCGGTTCCCGCCGCCTGTGTCAGGGCCAGGTCGGCCGTTTCGATGGCTTTGGCTCGATTTCCGCTGGTCAGGTAGATCTGAGCGAGGTTCAGCGTGACCCTGGGCCGAGGTGTTCCGGCCATGAGACCGATCGCTTTCCGTCCGAGTTCGATGCCGAGCTCATAGGGGCCTTGGTCGGCGATGATCCGGCTCATCCAGGCGTCGAGGGCCAGCGGGTCTTTCGGGAAGCGGCCAGTGAACTCGGCAAAGAATTTGGCCGCATCGTCCTTGGGGGCCTGTCTCAGGTAATAGTAGTTGCTCAACCGATCGTAGGCTTCCCGGACCATCAGGCCGTCCGGATATTTTTTAACAAACTCATGGAACGGCGCCGGGGACTGGGGCCGGCCTATAAGGGCCAAGTAGGCCATGCTGAACTCGGCGTACTGGGTAAACGATACTTTCTCACCTTCGAAATCTGTCGTGCCTCTCTTCCCCTCGGGGTCGAGCGCGAGGACCATGTTGTAGAACTCGGCAGCCTTCGCCTGGTCGTAACGGCGGCTTTGTTTTCGGCCCAGGCCGAAGATGGTGGCGACGTCGTTCGGATCCTTGGCGTATTTCGCGGCCAACGACTTGTACGTGTCCACACCTCTCAGCGCCAGGTCGATCTGGTCCTTGTATTTTTCGGGCGGCGGGCCGTAGCCGACGAACCAGTCGACCTCCGAGCCGTCGGGATCGAGCATGAGAACGGTCGGCGTCGCGGTGATGCCGAATTTATTGAATATGTCGTCCCCCTGGGGTTCCTGGGAGATGGCCCGGAAGAGGACGAAGTTGGCTTTGAGGAAATCCTGGAACTTGGCGTTCTCGAAAAACTGCTGACCCAGCAGTTTACAGCTCCCTCACGTGTAGGAGTAAAAATCGACGAGAACTTTTTTGTTTTCGATTTTTGCCTTGGCCAGGGCCTCGTCGAAGGTCCCGGTGAAGAAGACCTGGGCCGAAGCCGCGGAGGCGAGGACGAGGATGAGAGAAGCGGTAAGGAGTTTTTTCATGGCCACCTCTTTTCTGTCCCCGGAACTATAGCGTTTCCCCGTGCGGGAGTCAACGGAGAGCCCGGGTTGTCATTGCGGCCCGGCTCTTTAAGGACTTTCTTCTCGGATTTGGTCAGCCGTTCCAGAGCGGCCCCAAGATCCCGTATCACGTGCCCCTCCCCTCTGGGCACGAATTCTCATGGCATTTCAAGCGGGAGAGGCGATCTTATTAATTCGAGTTCAGCAGTTTGAAGGCATGGACCCAATCGTTCCGGAGGAATCCGGGGATGCACCAAAGCATGCACAGCGGTTCGATCGCCCGGGCCGCCTCGGCCTGCCCCATGTCCGCGATCTCCCAGCCGAATTGACCGAGGATCTTGCCGACCGTCCCCTTCGCCTCCTCGTCGTTGCCGCAGATGAACATCGTGGGCTGGCCGCCTTTGAACTGCGGATCCACCATGCACGCGCTGCCGACGGAATTGAAGGCCTTGACAAAGCGGATCCCGGTGAATTCGCGCTGCAGCCGCTCCATCAACGACTCGTCGAGGTTGGTGAAGAACTTCAACACGCCGTTGACGGGTGGGGCATCGGCAATGGGGTTGGTTGTGTCGATGACGAGTTTTCCCGCCAGGTTGGTCGCGCCCGCCGCCCTTAGCGCGTCCGCCGCATTGGCGCCTTTGACCGCCAGGACGGCCAGTTCCGCGAACTTCGCCGCGTCCGCGAAACTGCCGACACGGCCCTTGGGGTTCTGAGCGGCCCACTCCGCCAGCTGGGCGGCCGTTCGCGTGCCCAGCATGACCTCGTGGCCATGCTTGATAAAACCGCTCCCCAAGGCCTTCGCTACATTACCCGATCCGAGGATTCCGACTTTCATTTGTTCCCTCCTCTCCAACGGAACTATAGCTTTTCGCCGGAGGGAACGTCAAATGTGAGGAAGCGCAGTTTTTAACGGAACTTTGCAGCGGCCCGACCCGGAGGGCCGGCCGCCGGCGCGGGCCTGGGAACGAAAGGACCTACAGACGCCGGCGCGACGGCCGGAATTCCCAGGTCATCTGGAACATCATCTCCCGCAGCAGATTGTTCATGGTTTCGTTCTTGTCCTGCATGCCGAAGGTCGGGACGCCGTCCGAGCCCATGCCGATCGCGCCGACCGTCCCCTCGCGGACGCTGGATTGGGTCCAGATCGTCGCGCCGTTCGCGGCGGAGATGAGCCGGGCGGTCACGGCGATGTCGAATTTGGCACGGACGAAAAGAGCCTTGCTCAACGGCGCGAGCAGGTCCACCTGGGGTTTGACCTTGGATATTTTTATCTCGCCCAGGAAAAAGGCCTCGACTCCGTGTTTCTCGCCGATGGCCAGTGCGGCTTCGCGGTTGAAGGCCGTCTTCCCGATCCCGGCGAGGATCTCGCCGGCAGGCCCGAGTTCGACGACCGGCACGCGCTGGGCCGCGGTGACCTCCTGGAGAAAGAACTGCGTCGCCAGGGCGTCGAGCTCGCCCTTGGCGTTTTCCACCTTGAAGGTGACGAGGCCGACCGTAGCATAGCCTGTAAGGTCGACGGCGGGCGGGACGATCGTGTATTTTGTGGTGCAGCCCGCGACGGCGGCGAGGGCTATAAGCCAGATCAAATGCCTTCTTTTCATTATGTATCTCCTTCCGAAACTAAGGACGGTGTCGGGTCCTCTCTCCAAGTTTAGTCGGGTGAGCCAGGGCAAATGCCGGGGGGTCCTGATCATTTAATAAGATGGAACGATGTCTGCCGGCCGGCCAAGAAGAAGGCCCGCTCGCCGTCAAAGAGGATGTCCTGCTCGAGCGGCACGCGGAAATCGACGTCCCATTCCGGGGCGGGCCCGGTGACGCTCATCTCGGCCGTGAAGGCGCTCATGGGGACGAGCTTGACGTCGCCGCGGCCGACGTTGTTGACCTGCTCCCAGGGCAGGCCGATGAGCGGTCCGGGCTCGTGGAGGAAATAGCCGAGGGAGTGCGAGTAAACCTTCGGGCCCGGGATGCCCAGTTCGCGGGCCTTCTTAAGGATATTCCCGAGGAGTTCGTTGCCGGTCAGGCCGACCTTGAACTCCCCGCAATAGACGTCTTGAAGGCGATTGGCCTCGGCCATGAGCTTCTTGAACGTCTCCGGCGCGTCCGTCTCGCCGGGGCGCAGAACGTAGGCCATCTCCTGGTGGTCGCTGTTCCACCTCATGTACTTGAGCCCGACGTCGCAGTGGAGGATGTCACCGGGCCGGATGACCTTGTCATCCTTGCCCCATTTCTCGACGTTCTTCGAGGAGCGGCCCCGGATCGAGACGAAAGGGGAGAAAGACACACGGAGGCCGAGGTCGTGGACGCGCTGCCAGTAGTACCAGCGGAGGTCGTCGGCCGTCGTCTGCCCGACCGTGATCACTTTCGCTGAAAACAGGTCCGCGATGATGGACCGGGACAGGGCCGCTGCCCGCTCCATAAGTTCGACCTCTTCGTCGAGGAGGGTTTCGGCCCAAAGCGTGACCAGCGGCTCGGCCGACTGGAGGCGGGCTGCGTACTTCGGGCCGACGGCCTCGACGATCCTTTTCTTCAGGACCGAGGTCAGCCCTCCGGCCGCCCACTGGACCTCGCCCTCGTTGAGGCCGATCCGCTTCGGGTCGCGCTCGCGGACGACCCGGCTAAGCGCATCCCACTGGCTCTCACCTTTTTTCGTATCCCAGGCCGCCGCATCCCAAGCGTTCTTGAACAGGCCTTGCGTGTCGGTCCGGGCGACGTTCAGCCGCTCGACGCCCTTCTCCTGACCCTGGTCGTAGAGAACGAGGATCTGGGTGATCGGATTCCAGTTCCCGAGGGGGACCATGGTCTCGAAGATGGGGTCGAGGTTGTCCTCACTGCATGAGATGATCCACATGTCGAGGCCGGTCTCGCGCATCATCCGCGGCAGCAGCGTATCGAGCCGCTTGGCGGTGATCTTGTGGACGAGATCCGCCTGCTGGCGGACGGCGAGGACCGACGGTGTGCCGCCGTGCTGCGCCGCCGCCGGGATCTCAAGCCCCGCCAGAACGATGACCCCGAGGATGACGACCGCGAAGAACGCTTTCTTGAACATGTTCGCCCTCCGTATAATGGAACTACTGTTTTTCTATCACCGCGGCAACCCGAGGTCAAGGCTAAACGGGCATCGCTCCCAAGGAACCTTCTCGGTTGACGCTTCGTTTATTAGGAAAGCAAGCCGTGCGCATTGCTTTCGTGCTCTTATTTTGCGAGAATGTCAGACTCCGGGCCATTATCCGACCCGCGCCGGGTACGGCCCGGTCTTAACTTATCTGAGTGGAGGTACCGTTACGTGACCCTTCGCCGATCCGCAAGCTTCCTCATCCCCTTCCTCTTATGTCTCGCGCTGGGCCCCCTGGCCGCAGCCGACCTGACCTTCGACCGCTACCATAAGCCCGAAGAACTGACCGCGGCGGTCCAGGACCTGGCCCGGGCCAACCCCGGCTTCGCCAAGGTCCACGTCCTGGCCAAGAGCCCCGGCGGACGCGAGCTCGTCCTGCTCGAGCTCGGCCCCGAGACCGCGAAAGCCGCCAAGAGCCTTCCCGCCGTATTCATCGCGGCCAACATGGAAGGGACCGTGCCCATCTCCGGCGAAGCGGCCCTCTACCTGGCCAAGCTCGTCTGCGAGAAAGCCGACATGCGTTCCGACCGGACCTGGTACATCCTGCCCTGCGGCAATCCGGACGCCGCGGCTGTCTACTTCGGCCAGCCCCTGCGCCTCGACCCGCGGAACGCCCGGCCCCGCAACGACGACCAGGATGATCAGGTCGACGAGGACGGACCGGACGACCTCGACGGTGACGGCCTCATCACCCAGATGCGGGTCAAGGACCCCGAGGGCGCCTGGATCCCCGTCCCCGTCGATCCGCGCCTCATGAAGAAGGCCGACTGGGCCAAGGGCGAGAAGGGCGTCTGGAAGCTCTATCCCGAGGGCCTCGACAACGACGGCGACGGCCAGTACAACGAGGACGGGCCCGGCGGGGTCAATCTCGGCACCGCCTTTCCCCACCTCTTCAATTTCCACGCCCCCACCTCCGGCTCATGGTCGGGAAGCGAGGCGGAGACCTTCGCCCTGCTCAAGTTCTTCGACCTCCATCGGGAGGTCGGTTTGACCTTCATCTTCGGCGAAACGAACTTCTGCCTGGCCCCGCCCCGCGGCGGCCGGAAAGGGGAGGCGGACCTCAACCAGATCAAGGTCCCGGAAAATATCGCCGGCTTCATCAATGCCGACCCGAACAGGACCTACACCATCACCGAGGTCATGGACATGGTCCGGCCGCTCGTCCCTCCCGGAATGGAGGTGACCGAGGCCCTGATCGCCGGGTTCCTCGGTCTCGGAGCGGTGGTGAATCCCCTCGACGACGACGTCAAGTTCTACAAGGAGCTTTCCGATAAATACAAGGAATTCCTGAAAGCCGCGAAGCTCGACGGCAAGCGCCTCGACCCGGCGCCCGACAAGGACGGCTCGCTCGAGCTCTATGCCTACTACCAACTCGGCCTGCCCTCCTTCGCCCTGGACTTCTGGACATTGCCTGAGGTCAAGGAGGAGAAGGCGGCCGACGAGATCACGCCCGAAAAGCTCGAGAAGATGACCAACGACGAATTCATCGCCCTGGGCGAGGAGAAGATCGACGCCTTCCTCAAGGCCTCCGGCGCGCCCGACCAGTTCAAGGCCAAGCAGGTCATCGAAGGGCTCAAGGGCGGCATGATGGACACCAAGAAAATGGCCGAGATGATGAAACAGATGCCCAAGAAGCCGAGCGCGGAGGGGACGGACCCCAAGGAGAAGGCCCTCCTCGCCTGGAGCGACAAGGAGCTCGGCGGAAAAGGGTTCGTCGCCTGGAAGCCGTTCAAGCACCCGACCCTCGGCGACGTCGAGATCGGCGGCGCCGTGCCCTTCACCGACAACACGCCTCCGGCCAAGATGGTCGACGGCCTGCTCAAGGGCCAGGTCCCGTGGGTGGCCGAGATCGCCAAGAAGATGGCCAGGATCAAGATCGCCGACACCGCGGTCAAGCGGCTGGGCGGCGGCGTCTACGAAGTCAAGGTCTGGGTCGAAAACACGGGCGACCTGCCCTATCCGACGGCGATGGGCCGTCGCAACGGGCGCGTCCTGCCCGTCATCGTCACCCTCGGCGGTCAGGGCTTCGAGATCGTTCAAGGTAAGAAGAGGAGCCTCGTCCCGGCTGTGCCGGCCCACGGCTCCCAGCCGGTGACCTGGATCGTCCGGGCCGCGAAACCCGTCAAGCTCGAGGTCAAGGCGGAGACGAGAATCGCCTGGGGCGATTCCCGCACGGTCGACCTGGGAGGTGCAAAATGAAGAAACTCGCCTGTTTCGCCCTGTTGATCATTCTTTTCGCGTCGACCCTGCCGGCGCAGAAATCCGAGATCACGGTTCCCCTGAGGTTCGATCAATATTACACGCTGGACCAGGTTTACGAAGCCCTCCGGGCGCTCAACAAGGCCTACCCCCAGCTGACGACGCTCGAAACGGTCGGCAAGACCGAGGAAGGCCGGCCCATCATGGCCATGACCGTCAACAACCCCAA
>Ga0315290_10004325_pt1 | contig 10230 bp, 9 predicted proteins | sample YL17G12_0_MG_FD_203627 | JGI IMG/M metagenome (GOLD analysis project Ga0315290, IMG submission 203627) | Sediment microbial communities from Yellowstone Lake, YNP, Wyoming, USA - YL17G12_0 | ecosystem: Environmental > Aquatic > Freshwater > Lake > Sediment | place: USA: Wyoming | collected...
GTAATTAAAACTAGTCGGAGATCCTGTAAAATTAAAAACTTGGTTTGTGGTTCTATCAATCAAACTATTTAAAGCCGTGACAAGAGGCGTCCCTGTTTGTCCACTACCGATAATATCGCCCCATAAACTAATTGATTGAGTTGGTGCAATGATTGAGTCTACGTATTGTTTATTTGCTCCATCTGTAGGGTTAACAGGATTAGCTAATCCTGTTATACTATTATTACCCATAACCAATGAATTTAAAACGTTAATTGTTCCAGCGTTAATATTACCTGTTGTTGTTAAACTATTGGTAAGTAAATCTAACGTGCCATTATTAAGAAGCTGCATTCTTGTTGTTGCATTTGTACCAAATTTTAAAAGTGCATTACCATACGCCCACACATAAGCTTCATTAGTGCTATTATTAAAGCCAAACCCAACAGCATTAATACCATTATTTTTTACTAATAAACCAGTATCAGTGCTACTTGCATTAGTATTATTTATTGTTAGCTCATAACTAAGGCTATTTGTAGTTATTAAATTAGAAAAACTAGGGGCAGTCCATGATCCCGCACCGTTCAAAAATAAAGATGAATTTGATGGGTAGCCAATTATGCGTGACGGCGCAATAGTTGATGTATCAACATAATTTTTAGTAGCCCCATCCTGTGGGTTTATCGGATCTAAAACATTGTTTAACAAAAAATCTGCAATATTAACATTACCTGCGTTTGTAATTTCATTTAATGTTTTAGTAAGAGTGGTAATAACAGGAACATTTAAAGGTCCTGAACCAGTAACATCACCTTGCAACGTTAAACTTGCTAAAGGAACATTGCCGATAGCAGTATCAACGTACCCTTTTGTCGCTCCATCAGTAGGATTAATGGGTGTTCCTAAGTTAATAAGAGTATATCCCTGAAACGATACGTTACCAGTGCAAGGCAGAGCATTCAAGCCAGTACTCAAGAGAGTGTTAAGGTAATCTTGTGCTTCTGACGCAGAAGATGATGCATCGACAGCAGAAGCCGCGGCTCCAGATGCACTTGCAGCAGCCGCAACAGAATAACCACTTGCAGCACCAGCTGATCCTGATGCGTCTGTTGCAGATGCTGCCGCAGCTGTAGCAGAAGTTTCAGCTGCCGTAGCAGATGTTGCAGCCGCTGTAGCAGATGTTGCCGCTTCTGTGGCTGATAAAGCAGCTGCTGTCGCAGATCCTGCTGCTTCTGTTGCCGATATTGCTGCCGCTGCTGCTGATGCAGTTGCTTCTGCTGCTGCTGCCGAGGCTTCTGTTGCGGATAAACCCGCTTCTATTGCTGACAATGAAGCTTCAAGTGCTGAAAAACTAGCCTCTGCTGCTGCCCCTGTAGCCTCTGCTGCTGATGCCGAGGCTTCTGCGGCTGATGCGGCTGCTTCTGTTGCTGATGCTGCTGCTGCTTCTGCTGAAGCTTCTGCTTCTGCTGCAAGCTCTTCTAGAGTAGCAACTGTTGCGTAATCAACATCAGGTATAGCAATGCTCACAACCCCAGTTAAAGGTGCGCTTTGTAATATACCACCCAATAATAACCCCAAAGCTTGTGAGTTAGGTAAATTAGGATTAGGTGTTTGTAATATAAAAGAACTATTGTTCTGCGATGCAACATATGGTGTTGGCACTACCACATTGTTTATATTACCAACCCAAATATTGTTATATGGTAAACTAGGTAAAGGTAAATTATTGGTTGTGCTAATTGTACCAGCTGTATTGAACATAAACCCATTGTCAAGAGAACTTAAATCTTGACTCAAAGGTAGTTTTGGATTTGGTGCGCCCAAAATAAACGCAGATGCACTTAAATCCCCTAAAATATGGTTTATATTAATAAGCTCTAATTCAATATCAATAAGTTTAGGTGACATTACTGAAAAACCTTGTCTGCCACCAAGGAGGATGTAATTTTCTGTTAACGGTAATCTTCCTGTAACAGGTGATATAAAATTATACAGAACATCATTCATGCGTTTAAATGACCTATAAAAGTTGTAATATTTGAAATATCGCTATTAAAATAATCGGTCACTGAACTTTTATAATATGCTAAAATAGCAGGTGTAGAGTCATCAAGCTCTGTGTCTAAATCAGGTTGTAAGTAATATTGCATTCTATAATTATATAAATTTGATAACGTATAATTAGCTGCAATATTTAATTCTAGTGCAGCAATTTCTTGTGGACCAGTACTCATTGCACCAAGTAGATACATAATCAAATTAGCACCTTCTAGTGCACCTAGATTATTTGCAAGCGTTTGTAAATTTTTAACTTGTTTTGAAGATAATCTCCATTTTTCACCATAAGCTTTTGGATCAAGGTTTAAATCTATTATTTCTTTTTTAGCCTTAGCTAGTGTAGTTGTAGCTGGAAAACCAACATCACCTAAACCAGTTCCTATTGATAAAACACAAAATCTATTAGCAACTGGTTTTATTGCTCTTGCTACTGCTAAGCCAAAAGATGCTGGATTGTTTTGTGTTACCCCACCATCAATATATGAATCTGCTCCTATATTCCATGGTGCAAAATACAATGGCGCAGCACTTGTTGCCATCCCCACATCTGTCATTAAGGAATTTTGACCGCTGAGAAAAGGAACAATGTTGCTGTTGGAAAAATAAACAGGTGTGTTTGTTGTTTGTGCATAATCAGGATTGGCATCATTTTTTTCAAAAGAAGTAACAATTACATTTGTTAAAGCGTTTTGTAAAGTGTTTGATCCGAATGTACTAACTAAACCTGATTTTAACCGCATAGTACCTATTCCAGGTGTAGTACTCGGGTAAAAAGTAGGGTCACTAAAAGGTCCACCAACAATAGTATTTATTTTAGTTAATGTTGATGGTTGGCTTGACGGAGTAGAAGTGCTTGTTGTAAATATCCATTGTCCATCATTTGTAAAAAACCCACTTATATCCGATGGTGAAAGACCTATTGAATATGCCAACGCTTGAATACCACCAATAGAACTACCCGTTATAACATCAAAGTACTTCCATATTTCATTAGGATTTATACCCCACTGTTGGACAAATAAGTCCATGAAAACACAAGATATATAACCTCGCATTCCACCACCATCAAGAGATAACACTCTTATTGTATTTGGATCTGACATTTTAAACCAATTATTTATAAGTTAATCAACAGGTTCCCAAGTGGTTGTAGGAGCGTTAGGATCTACCATAACACCAGGTTGAGGGGGTCTTGGGTTTGGTAGTGGAAACGGATCAGCTTTTATTATAGGGGTTCTCAATTGTTCTTGTGGCACATCTAACCACTTTTGACCTACCCATAAACCAGTCCATATTTTACCATCCCCCGCCCATTCATATTGTTTGTATAATTTCTCAAACATTTCACTTGAGTAATCACACTGATATCTACGCTTTTCAATTTTCATAATAACTACCTATATCATAGTTTATAGTCAAATCAACGTTTTCACTATCATTAGCTGTCGCAACGTTAAATGCTTGTTCATATTCATTTTTCATTTCAGCAGCAACAGCAGGATTGTACTTAATGGCAAGCATCCATGTTAAACCCCATGTAAGAGCGGGTAACATACGAGAAGGTATGTCGGCAATATTATAAAAACCGCCTGCATCTTGCATTATATTAACATATGAGTATTGAAGAACCTGATAAGAACTTGTTGGTGGATACCACATGTTTAATATTGGATTAATCTGTTTGTTAAAATAATAACAACTCGGTTTACCTTGTGCAAATTTTTGTGAAAATGACAAATAAGTATCTCGGCTAACAGGACTCAATTTTAAATCAGTTATATTATTAGTAAAATAAATTTCCTGAATACTTAACGTTTCCCCACCTGTTTCTCTAATTCTATAATATCTAGCTGCAACAGGTACTATGACATCAAACCAAACAGTAACGTCAGTTTTAAATACTTGTTGGGGGATATCTAATAATGGTAACCAATTAACACTATCATTAGAAACTTCTACTATTAATGTGTACGATGTTTCTGTGTTAGAGCATATTCCAACAAAGTTTATTTGTTGAGTGACATTTGCACCATTACTAACCCCATAATCATATGAAATGTTTCCATTTATAACAGTTTGGATACAACCATCAGATAACACACCGTCAAAAGCTTGTTCAGGATCACCACCACCTAACCCATCATAACTTGCACCTTGATTTGATTGTGGTGTTCCGTTTAACTGACGTGTAAATTGTCTTAAATTTACTTGTAAAATATCCGTTATTGTAGGGCTCATCGGATATTGTGACTGCCCTGTATTTAAAGATAAATAGGCAGTATTTAATGTCCACAAATTTATAGATTTGCTTATCCAATCTAATAATAAAAGGTTTAAACTTCTTCTAGCTGAATTTAATTTTACAGGAACTAATTGCTCTGGGGATACCCCAAGACGTTCAAAACATTCCGTAATTAACTCATCGTTTTCTAAAGATTGAAAATTGTATGTAGAAGAAGTAACTAGGGGCATTATACACCTCTAGTATTAGATCGTTTTAGTATTGTATTAATTTTTGTAGAATTCTTTGGGATTTTAGGTAAAATAGATTTAATTTTTTCTAAAGAAGGAAATGTTTTTTTATTTCCCACAAAAGATTTTCCTAATTCACCTTTAATTTTTTTTACCATATTAACCTTGTGACACCTCAATAAAAACAGGCACTAATGCTGGTGCAACACCAGCTAAAGTTGTTAAATATACAATAACTGCGCTAAAAGGAGACGTCACTTGTTCTCTAAACCCATTTGATAGTTGTGCAGCAGTATAAACTGGTTGTGCTGCCCCTGTTGTGGGTATGGCTATATAGTTGTTGTTTCTTGTAGCATATGTTAACGATGTATTTGTCAACGGACCTATAACACCTTTACCACCAACCCCATAGATATTTAATTGACCTGCTGCCCACCCAGCAGCTGCCCCTACAGCATTTACAAACACATTGTACAATGTATTTGGTTGTCCATTATCAGCTAAGTTATTTGCATTTTGTAAAACAATAGCAATGGAAGATCCTGAGCCTATTGTTACCGCTTGCGCAAGATTAATGTTATTAGTAGAACGTACGCTTGTAACAATATCAAACAAAGTGTTGGTAGAAACCGTATTGGCGTTTGGACCTACTATTGTTTCACTAACAACAGTCCCATTGCTAACCCCACTTATAATATATGAATAAGCAGAATTGTTTGCGGCACTAGTTATGCTAATATTGGAAGAATAACCCATGCTAATAAACGACACTTGTCCATTGGGTGAAACTAAAGGTCCGTTTAAAACATAACTATTATAATTTTCTATTTGTGGCTGTGTTCCAATGCTTAAACTCGCAATTGAAGCGGCTGTTGAAGCAGTTGTAGGAATATTAATAGATTTTTTAAAAACAGTCATTTATTTCTTTCCAGTTGGTTTGACAGGTTCTTTTTTTACATCGACAGTCTTAACGCCCTTTTTAGGGGCGTTTTTTAAAAGAATGTCGGCTAACGCTCTGCTGTGACTAGCCATTTATACCTCTATACACCAGTTAATGCAAAAGCACAACGCCAGTTAGTTACACCAAAAGAATATCTTTCTTTTGCTGCAAACCACATATCCCGTGTTGTATTATCCATCCAGTTCCAAGGTTCTAGTTTATCACGCTCATAATGAATTAAACCCCTCTCAGCATCAGTGATAATAATTGCCAAATTAGGATTTGTTAAATAGTTATTAACAACATAGCCTTTTGGTAAAAATCCACCACTAACAATAGAGTTAACATCGTTAACACCTGCAAATGCGTTATTATTCGCTGTACCAACAGAAGTTTTATATGTGCTACCAATAAGAACTTCGGCTGCAAATTGATTTGCAGAACCAACCATAAGTTTTTGACCCATAGTGTTAGTTAAAATCCCACTTAACTGCTTGAAGTTTTGAATACCAACAATAGCTGTTTGTAAACCCACTTCACTAAGCGCAACAGCAGCTACGTTACTATTTGTCTCACCATTATCTAGTGGGTGAGCAGCGTTAAAGAACGAAACACCATCAGCGGTTAGCTGAGTAGTTGTGCCGAAATTAAACACGTTAGCAGCAACTTGAGATTTAGCTGCTCTAAGTGAATTTCTAAGAGCAATTAAATGTTGTGGGAACTGACTTGCATACAAGTTGTCTTTCATTGCTTCCTCAGTAATTGAGAATGAAAGACCATATGTCGTGTGCATATACGTAGTTTGATATCTCACGCTCATTGTATCTTGAGCAACTGACATTCCTTCAGCTTTTACTTGCGCAATACCTAGTGATTTGAATTCATCTTCAAATTCCATTTTTTTATCAGAAGTATATGTTGTATATACAGCTTTCCATTGATCAGGATAAGTGTCATAGTTACCGATTACGGCTTTGACACCAGGTCTAAGCAATGGGTAAATCGATGCGGTGCTTATTGCCATTTTATATTACCTTTTTATTATATTTTTATATTACGCTACAGTTACACCAACATTTCCTGGTTTATTAGCGTGATTATTAATCGTCACTAATACATTTAAGAATGGGGTGTTAAAATAATTACCAGCAGTAGCTACGTTAGTAGGTTGACCATAAGTCGCAGGAACATTTTTAGGATCAGGTGTAAAACCTAACACCCTTAAGTTACCTGCTGCCGCTGGTAATTGTGAATAATCATTCGACCCATTTGTTACAAGTGGGTTAGCGTTTGTAAACGCTAATGATGGGCATGCATAAAATGTAGATACTCCCCATGGATTACCACCTAACGCTGCGTTTCCTTGATTAGCTAAAAGAGGATTGTTTTTATAACCAGCCACAGCGGCTGCACCATTTTGCCAACTTGTAATACCTGTCATTGTTGCAGTAGTATTAACACCTGCCGCTGCCCCAACGTTACTACCAGTCATTAAAGTTATATTACTACCTATAACACGACTATTAACTATCGTAGGTGTGTTATTAGGTCCACCTGTATCTGGCCAAGTCCCATCTTGTATTTGTAAACAAGGTAAAAGCACAAACTGAGTTAGTGCACCAAACAGTGCCCCAGTATAGCAACTTAGCTGAATATCATAAACAACGTAAGGATCGTCACAAATAAGAGCTGTTACAGGCTTACCATTTGTTGCTGTACCAGCTTGCCAATATTCTTGAGATACCCACGTGCCATTAGGGGTGTAATATTCACATCCTTGGAAAACACCTACTATAGGTTGCCCAGCTGCTGCGTTTGCACCAACAACAGTAGTTGCGTTACCCGCCGCTGCTGAGGTAACAACAGGGTTATATAACATAATCTCAGATTGTTTACCTTGATAACCGTTGGCAACAACGCCATATTGGGCGTTTTGTGGTACGTATATTACAGGATCACCTTTATTTAAACTAAAGCTGTTCCCAGATATAGTATAGTTACTGTTTATTTTAATGTCATCAACACCACTGATTAGATGACCATATGTTCTTAAGCCAAACGGGCTATTTATGCCGTACGCCATATTTTTTTTACCATAAGTATAATTGTTAAGAAAATTTTGTAAATTATCTATTAAAGGTTAGATCTACCCATGAAGTTTTTAACTTCCCGTATTGTAACGGCATTTAGCTTTTTGCAGAGGAAAAGCCTAACTCAAAGACACCCTTAACGTTATGGTAAAACGAAACTCAAAGACACCCTTGTGAACTACTTTTCAGTTTCTTACTTCATAGCTTCTTATTACCACAGACAGCTCCATAAGCTTTACACGATAGTCCCTATCGCATCTAATCTTTTACAGATTATCAAACATAATTAATAATGTCAATACATTATTAATTTAAAGAAAATATCATTACTGACACACCTTCTGGGATATCCTCTAAAATCTCACCTGATGCGTCAGATAACACAATAACAACTGACTCTAACTGCCTAACAACATCATAACCAATTCTTGTTTGTAATGGCGGGGTGCTATTATTATTCGAACAAGTGATAAGTACAACGTAGTTTTCATTCCCCATTTGGTTTGTAAAACTTATTGTATATTGATTATTAGTATTATTATATGTAACACCTGATACATTGAAACCTGATGTTAAATTTATTAACCCAGAAGTATTGGTAAACCTACACCAAGCTTTAGCCATGTTAGGGGAGCTAAAACTACCTTCAACTGCTAAATTATTAACAGTTAAATTACCTAATACATCAATTATTGCGCTATTTAAATTGATAACCGAAGCACTCCCATTTGAAGTAATACTAAGCACACCATTTTCATCAACATTTGAGATCAAATCATTATTGATAATAATATTCCCAATTGTTGCCTGTGCAATGGAAATATTGTCATTTAGATCAATAATAGGATCTCCATTTTCTCCGTTTGGATTTGCTATAACAATGTTTGTACCATTGTTAAGTGAAACAACCCCCCACGGTAAACCGTTAGATTGGTTTATTACAACAATCCCAGGAATATAGTTACCTAATGCCTGTATTGTTGAAACAATTGTAGGCAATGAAATATCAACTACACCACCAGGGGGAGTAATCTGACCATTTGATACGACAATAGAAGCATCGTCACTTGTAATATCTAAATTAGAAATACCATTTACCCCACCACCAAAAGGTATTATTCGCCAAAGTCCATTAGGATTACTGTTACCATATAAATAAATTGTTATAATTTGCCCTGCGTTTATAGTGAGTAACGTTGTTACAGTATCGTTTAACACAACATTAAACGCATTTAAACCAACATTATTAAACGTTATTGAAAACCCAGGGCTAGTTAATGTGCTATTAGGTAAAAAAACATTTAAATTAATAACAGTTGCTGATACATCAATCATATCAGTAACTATTATATTGTTAACATTTGAAGAATACGGATAATCTAATTGAACATTTGTTGTCAGTATCAATTCTTGACAAGTTCCTGATGGTGGGTAAAATGCCATTATCTAACTGTACCTATTGTATGGTTTTTTGGATCACGATAATTATAAGCAGGGTGAGTAGCAACCCTATCCCAAGCCATTTTATCGTTTTTTTCTTTTTCTTCAATACTTATCTCACTCTCTCTTTCTAAAAGTATAACATCCCCTTGACAAATATATTTACTGGATAATGGATTTCTTCCCAGAATATCACATATGCGAGTTGGATCTCTATCAATAGTAACGGGCTTCCAACCTCTAACTAATGCGCTATCTAATGAACTATCATGCTGACCCCTAAGACTGGTTCTTTCCCAATAATAGTCAAAACCTTCTTTTTTAATATGCTCAGGTATATCAGTTGGGCTAGTATAATTCATTTTATACGATTTTGACGGTCTTCCTAGTTCTGCTTCAACTGATCTTTTTTCAAAAGCTCTTGATTCTTTTTCATTTTTCATAATTACCTTCTATTTTTAGATTCTTTTATATCTTCAATCTTATATCTCAGATATTCTTTTTCACTTATACCAAGATTTTTAGCATAGTTCTTATCAAAGTCAGTTAATGTTACTTTAATTGTACCGCTTGAAGCATTTGAAAAACTATTGCGAACTCCACCAACATTAGAAGTTGTGTAACCGTCTTTGGGCTTAGTCATTTTAACACTATCTACAAATTCTTCAAGAACGTCAAGATAAGCTTGACTTAAAATCTCATCTTCCCTACCTTCTTTTCGCAATTCTCTATCAAATTTATTTATAAATGCACCTAATTCTTTTTGAATTTTAGGGTTAAAACTATCTGAATCGGGGATTAATTCTGGGTGTTCTTCTAACCAATCTTGAGCGTTTGTTAATTTTATTTGCTCATCATAGTCTTCTGTTGGAACAGTAGGTTTTTCACCATCATTTTCATTTTCAGAAGGAGAATTTTTAGAAACATAACTCTCAAACTCATTAACCTTGTGTAAAAGTTTTTGGTGTATTTCATCTGCTTCAATTAATAGATCAGGATCATCACCAAGTAACGCTTGTTTTTTTAAACTTTTAGCTTTTTCTAAATCATTATACAAATCACGTGCATACAATTTAGTATTATTATCTATTGTTCCATCAAGAGCGTTTTTTAACTCATAATTTTCTTGTTCTAACTTTTGACGATCAGCTAAAACACTTTTACGTTTTTTCTTTTCTAAATAATATTTTTCTCTATATAGATCTGCTTCATTGACAGGTTCTTCTTCAATATGCCTTTCTACATTCT
>Ga0315290_10004332_pt1 | contig 10224 bp, 10 predicted proteins | sample YL17G12_0_MG_FD_203627 | JGI IMG/M metagenome (GOLD analysis project Ga0315290, IMG submission 203627) | Sediment microbial communities from Yellowstone Lake, YNP, Wyoming, USA - YL17G12_0 | ecosystem: Environmental > Aquatic > Freshwater > Lake > Sediment | place: USA: Wyoming | collected...
CGACAACACGCCGGCCCACGAGATCCGTGCCCGCACGGCGGAGGGCATCCTGCAATCCATGTTGCGACACCGGCTCGTATCGCAGATAGACCATGCAGGCTATCTCGGCATCGAACTCGCCAAGGCTGAAACATCCCTGCGCTTTGGCCTGCGCTACGAGCAGGATCAGCCCTTGCGCGGCGAGCCGCGCTCAACGCGTTGACGCCGGGACCGCAAGGCCTAGGCTGCCGGTTTTGCCGGAGCTGCTGCCTCGCCCGTGGCCCAGTCTCCCGATCTTGCAGCAGTCCCGGTGGCCGGGCTCACCAACTTCCGGAACGTGGGACCGTACTTCGACTGCATCATCGCATTGAGCAGGAGGCTGCCAACGGAGGCAACCGCGGGGTTCTCGTTGAGGAACTCCTGGAGATCGCGGGTCGTCCTCACGGCACCGCGCAGATATCTCTTGCCGGTTCGACGCAGAGACATGGCATTTCTCCTTGGTTTTCTGGTGGGTATCAGGTGACCGAACTTGAGCCAACTGCGAATAAACTATCCTCCCGGTTACGGTCCTGCGCGTATACGTAATTGGTCTTAAAAAAGGGCACTGTTACCCCAGCCTGGTCGGGGTCGTGGGAGTAGTCTGGCTGCATGGTGACGGTGGCATTAGGGCGCGCGAGCTGGATGTCCCGGGCATTGGGATGCATAGAATGTCTTCATTTCATACCAGCAACGGAGGATAGAGTATGGCAATTCGTGTCGGCATCAACGGCTTCGGACGCATCGGAAGGATGGTACTTCGCGCCGCGGTGAGGGACTTCCCCGACGTCCAGGTGGTCGGCATCAACGACCTGCTCGAGCCGGATTATCTGGCCTACATGCTCGCCTACGATTCGGTGCACGGCCGCTTCAAGGGCACCATCTCGATTGAGGGCAGTACGATGGTGGTCAACGGCAGGAAAATTCGCCTGACCGCGGTCAAGGATCCCGCCGAGCTCCAGTGGGGTGAGGTCGGCGCCGACATCGTCGTCGAATCCACTGGTCTGTTCCTCACCAAGGAGACCGCGCAGAAGCACCTGACGGCCGGGGCGAAGAAGGTGATCATGTCGGCGCCTTCCAAGGACGACACCCCCATGTTCGTCTACGGCGTGAACGACAGGACTTACGCCGGGCAGCCCATCATCTCGTGCGCGTCGTGCACGACCAACTGCCTCGCGCCGGTGGCCAAGGTGCTGAACGACACGTGGGGCATCAAGCGCGGCCTAATGACCACGGTGCATGCGGCCACGGCCACCCAGAAGACCGTCGACGGCCCCTCCAACAAGGACTGGCGCGGTGGCCGGGGCATACTCGAGAACATCATCCCCTCCTCAACCGGTGCCGCTAAGGCAGTCGGCAAGGTGATCCCCGAACTCAACAAGAAGCTCACCGGCATGGCCTTCCGCGTGCCGACCTCGGACGTCTCCGTGGTTGACCTCACGGTGGAGCTCAACAAGGAAGCCACCTACGAGCAGATCTGCGCGGCGATGAAGGCCGCGTCGGAGGGCGCCATGAAGGGCGTGCTGGGTTACACCGAAGACAAGGTGGTCGCCTCGGACTTCCGTGGTGAGAGCTGCACGTCCGTGTTCGATGCGGACGCCGGTATCGCCCTGGACAGCACTTTCGTCAAGGTCGTGGCCTGGTACGACAACGAATGGGGCTACTCCTGCAAGGTCCTCGAAATGGCACGCGCTATTAGCAAGTAAAGGTGAACCCTGACGGGCCGCAAAATGAACGTTCTGAAGATGGCTGATCTCGACCTCGCTGGTAAGCGCGTTTTCATTCGCGCCGATCTCAACGTCCCCCAGGACGACGCCGGAAACATCACGGAAGACACGCGCATACGTGCCTCCGTGCCCGGCATCAAGCTGGCGCTCGACAAGGGCGCGGCCGTCATGGTTACCTCCCACCTCGGCCGACCGAAGGAGGGCGAGTTCAGGCCGGAGGACACGCTGGCGCCGGTTGCGCGGCGCCTGTCCGAGCTGCTCGGTCGCGAAGTGCGGCTGGTGCAGAATTGGGTCGACGGAGGTTTCCAGGTCAAGCCCGGTGAAGTGGTGATGCTGGAGAACTGCCGCAACAACAAGGGTGAAAAGAAGAACTCCGACGACCTGGCCCGGAAGATGGCCAGGCTCTGCGACGTTTTCGTGATGGATGCTTTCGCCACCTCGCACCGGGCCGAGGCAACCACGCAGGGGATCGCCAGATTCGCCCCGGTGGCCTGCGCCGGACCCCTCCTCACCCAGGAACTCGAAGCGCTGACGAGGGCGCTGGCCAACCCGAAACGGCCGCTGGTCGCGATCGTTGCCGGGGCGAAGGTGTCGACCAAGCTCACAGTCCTGAAGAACCTGTCGTCGAAGGTCGACCAGCTCGTCGTGGGGGGAGGCATCGCCAATACCTTCCTGGCGGCGCAGGGCAGGAAGATCGGCAAGTCACTATCGGAGGCGGATCTGGTCGGCGAGGCAAGGGCGGTAATCGAGGCCTGCCACGCCCGCGGCGCGGATGTGCCACTGCCCACGGACGTGGTCTGTGCGAAGGAGCTCTCGCAGGCCGCCGGCGCCACCCTCAAGACCCTGGATCAGGTCGGGGACGACGACATGATCCTCGACATCGGGCCGCAGTCCGCGCAGAAGCTGGCCAACGTCATCAGCCGTGCCGGGACGGTGGTGTGGAACGGCCCCTTGGGAGTCTTCGAGTACGACCAGTTCGGCAAGGGGACGGAAACCGTGGCCCGCGCCATCGCCTCCTCGCCGGCATTCTCGCTTGCCGGCGGGGGTGACACGCTGGCCGCGATCGCGAAGTACGGCATCGGTCCCAAGATCGGTTACATCTCGACTGCCGGCGGCGCCTTTCTCGAATTCCTGGAGGGTAAGGCACTCCCGGCCGTGGCGATCCTTGAGGAGAGGGCGGCACGAGGCGGCGGCACTCCCGAAGCTGATCGAGGCCGCGAACCGGGTGTGTGAGCGGGTTGGCCGGATGGCGCTGATCGATCCCGACTCTATAACACACTGTTTATATTAGGACTTACCTGCCGGGACGGCACCACCCACGAGGTCTTCGCGCCGCTGGAATTCATGGCGCGCCCGGCCGCGCTGGTGTCGAAACCACGCGTGCACCTGACCCGCTATCACGGGGTGTTCGCGCCCCACAGCCGGTGGCGGGCGCAGATCACGCCGGCGGGGCGGGGGAGCGGTGCTCAGGCGGTGGACACCCGGACGCCCGCGGAGCGCCACCGGGCGATGAGCTGGGCACAACGGCTGAAGCGGGTGTTCAAGCTCGACCTGCAGAGTTGCGAAGGCTGCGGCGGCCAGGTGCGGGTGATCGCGTGTATCGAGGACCCGGCCCCCTCACGCCTGTAGGATAAAGCGATGGCCCGGCGATCAAAGACGTTCTATGTCCTCTCGATCCTGACCGGCCTTTTTGCCCTGGCGCTACTGATCGGGTTTTTACAATCTGGCGGCCTGACGACAGCCCTGCAGGCGGCGCCGGGAACCCGGCTGGCGACAGCAGCAGAAATGGCCGGCGTCCGCTGTCAACGGCAAGTCATCCCGGTGCAGCTGGCACCCGGCAGCTGGCTGAGCTTTGACCTGGTGGGTGAGTTGTGCAGCACCGGCGAACTGGATGGTAAGGTGTTGCAGGTGCTGGTATCCGGCTCTGGTTATGGGTCAATTTACTGGGACTTTCCTTACCAGCCGGATACTTATTCTTATACGCGAGCGGCGCTGCGGGCCGGCTACGCGACGTTTAATTTCTACCGCCTGGGCATGGGCGAGAGTGATCGTCCACTGGGCCTGCTGCTCGGCGTCGACAAACAGGCTCACGTACTTGGTCAGATCATCACGGCTCTCCGCTCGACCCACGACTATTCCGCGGTGCTGACTGTCGGGCATTCCTTTGGCTCCGTCATCGCCATTGCCCATGGCCTGACTCATCCGGACCAGGTGGCTGGTATCGTGCTGACAGGTTTTGCCCACAATACCAACCCCACTTTTATCACGGCCATGCGTACCGGCGTCGATGTTGCTGCGTTCAAGGGGCCTTTTGCCGGGCGGCTTGTCGATCCCACTTACTTGATCTCGAAGCCCGGCACCCGGGGCGCTACGTTCTACACCCGGGCCAATGCGGATCCCCGCGTGATCGAGACCGACGAACTCAACCGGCAGACGACGGCCGTCGCCGAGGCGATTTCAGCCAGCAAGTATTTCGGGCCGCAGTCCCGGGGCCTGCAGGTGCCCATTTTCCTGTTGCTGGGTGAGGACGATTTCGTGGTCTGCGGTGGCCAGTTGAACTGCCGTGAGCATGCCGTGGCTATTGCCCATGAGCAGACCTTCTTCTCCCCGGCTGCCTGCCTGGAGATGATCGTTCTGGATGACACCAGCCACGATAGCGCGTTGCATCTCAACGCCCCGCAGAACTTCGCGCTGATGCTGGAGTGGGCTGCCCGGCGCGTGGGCGCCGGCGATGGCGCGGCGCCGACTGCGCCATGCCGGACGCACTCACCTGATCTGCATCAGCGCAATCAGCGGTAACACCACCGCCTTGAGTTTTATTTCTGCGCCGGCAGGGGCGTGTTCTCGCGGGCGTAGACGCTGAAGCTCGAATCGTTCTTGCTGCCCCAGGTGTCCGGGGACGGCGCCCGAAAATACTCAGGAAGACGCTCCTTGATGATTGCCCTGAGATCTGGCGGCAGCTGATCCGCCGACTCCAGTTTCGTCATGAAGGTGCGGAACAGCAGGCCGCCGTCGGTCTGGCCCTGACGCATCCATGGCAACCAGGGGCCGATGCGCGTCCACGTACCGGAGAAATCCGCGCTCGTGGTGTCCGGGTTCTCCAGGTCAGCGAGGCTGGCGATACGCTGGAAGATTTCCGCAATGCGCAACACCTTGCCCGCAGATTCACGCGGCCACTTTTCCGGGGTAAGTTCGCTTGGAAACGAGGTGTGCACCTCGAAGGTCGAAAACAATTTGTCGTCGAAGACATTCCAGCCCAGCGGCAAAGGCACCTGCATGAGCTTGCCGTCGAAATCCATCTCGATGGCGGTGCCGAATTTTGGGCTCAAGATCAGGTGCGCATTGACCGTCATGTTGTGGATGGGTTTGACGTCACACATCTCGCTGGTGTACGGGTTTTTCCACTGGTCAATGAATTGTCCCGTCTTGATATCTGTATAAAACGCGCATTCCCGATTGAAAACACGAAATGAGCCGTCCGGTTGCGCTTCGGTGCGCACAACCCCGAAACCCTGCACGCCAAACAGCGGCTTCAACGGTCGATCACGCTGCGTATCGCCGAATACGGTGCCACCAAACCAGCCGGGCGTTTCCTTGCTGGGGTCGAGATTCCCGGTTAGCTTGATGAATGACCGCAGGCTCTGCGCCGGATCGGCGAAATCCACCGGCACACGCTTTGCGCCGGCCGCCTGCGGCCGGCTGGTAGAAGCACAGGCGCCCAATAACAGGCCGCCTGCGGCGAGGCCGCCAATGCCGAGGGCTGACTGCAGGGCCGCGCGCCGGCTGCGCGGTTCGTTCATCCAGTTACTGTCCATTATTTCTCTCCATCCGGGCTCCCGTCAGCGCAGTACTACAGTCTTCGCGCCGTTCACAAACACCCGATGCTCCAGCTGGAGCTTGACGGCCCGGGCCAGGGTCAGTGCTTCGACATCGCGGCCAATTGCCGCGAGATCGTCGGGGGACATGGTGTGGTCCGCGCGCTCAACGGCCTGCTCGATGATCGGACCCTCATCCAGATCGGCAGTGACGTAATGGGCCGTCGCCCCGATCAGCTTCACGCCCCGCCGGTGCGCCTCGTGGTAGGGCCTGGCACCTTTGAATCCCGGCAGGAACGAGTGGTGGATGTTGATAATCCGTCCGGGATACTTCGTGCACAGCGCGGGGGAGAGGATCTGCATGTAGCGGGCCAGCACGATGAGATCGGCCCGGCAGTCTTCTGCGATTTCCAGCAGTCGCGTCTCCGCCGCAAGCTTGCTCTCGGGCGTTACCGGCACGTGGAAGTAGGGCACCTTGTGCCAGCCGGCCAGTCCGGAGAGATCCATGTGATTGGAGACAATCGCCGGGATGGTCATCCTGAGCGCGCCTGTCCGGTACCGGTACAGCAGGTCGTTGAGGCAGTGGTCGACCTTCGAGACCAGGATCAGCACGCGGGGCAGGATGCGCGTGTCGTGCACCTGCCAGTCCATGCTGAAATGGGTGGCGATCTCGCCGAAGCCGGCCGTAAATCCAGCCCGCGAATACGCCTGCTCGCGGGGAATGAACCGGGTTCGCATGAAGAACGTGCCCGTGTCCGCATCGCCGAAGTGGGTGGATTCCTCGATGAAGTACTGCTGGCTGGAGAGGTAACCCGCCACGGCCGCCACGATCCCGACGGTGTCGGGGCAGACCACGGTCAAAATGAAGGATTGCGCGTCGGACATGCGGCTCGAATGGTAGCAGGATCGACGCGGCGACCGGGATTGGTCAGAATCCCAACCAGGAGAGCGACGTATGGCCACCAAACCTAAAGACGTGCCAACCGAGGCAGCGGACTTTCTGGCAGCCAATCCCGATGTTCGCGCTGTCGAACTGCTGCTGCCCGATCTCAACGCCATCCTGCGCGGCAAGCGTGTCAGCCGGCGTGAGGTGGTCGGGCTCTTCCGCGAAGGCATCTCGTTTCCGGCCACCGGCATCCTGATGGACAGCCGGGGCTCCCTCATCGACGGCCTGGCCCACGGCAGCGACGACGGCGATCCCGACTACGTCTGCCTGCCGGTTGCGGGGTCGCTCGCCCGGGTGCCCTGGTCCAGGACGCCCCTCGGCCAGTGCCTCATCTCGATGTACGAGCGCGATGGCCGGCCCTATTTTGCGGACGCGCGTCACGTGCTGGCGGGTGTGCTGGCGCGGTTCGCCGGGCTGGGCCTGACGCCTGTGGTGGCTGTCGAGTACGAGTTCTACCTGCTCGACGATACCAGTGGTGAAGTGCCACGTACGCGGACCGGTCGCGTGCCCGGCACTGCGCGCCGCCCGGCAGGGCCGCGGGCCTACAGTCTCGAGGACCTGCATGACCTGGACCGCTTTTTTGCCCAGGTCGCGGCCGCAGCCGAGCAGCAACACGTGCCTGCAGGGGCCATCGTGTCCGAGTACGGCGCCGGCCAGTTCGAGGTGAACCTGCATCACGTGAACGACGCCCTGGCCGCCTGCGACCACGCGATCCTGCTCCGCCGCCTGGTGCGTGGCTGCGCCCGGCAGGAAGGCCTGGCAGCCACCTTCATGGCGAAGCCCTTCATGAATCTGGACGGCTCCGGAATGCACGTGCACTTCAGCCTGCTGGACCGGTCGGGTCGCAATGTTTTCGCGCCGGCGCCAGCCGAGGCGACTCCTGACGCCTACCCCGACACGCTGCGGCACGCCGTGGGCGGCATGCTGTCGGCCTTGTCCGAGTCGCTCGCGATTTTCGCGCCCAACGCAAATTCCTACCGCCGGTTCCGCCCCGGGTTCTTCGTGCCGATCGCACCGAACTGGGGCCCGAACCACCGGCAGGTGGCGCTGCGCATCCCATGCTCGGACGAGGCCAACGTGCGCCTGGAGCATCGCGTGGCGGGCGCCGACTGCAATCCGTACCTGGCGATGGCCGCCATACTGGCCGCCGCCCACGCAGGGATCACCGGCCGCGTCGAACCGCCCCCCATGGTCCGGGAGGGCGAATCGGTGAGCCTGCCAACGGGTGCCTCACCCCGGTGGGAGACGGCTCTGGCTGCCTTCGATGCAAGTTCCCTGTGGCCCGACTACTTCGGGGCCGAGTTCTGCCGCGTTTTCAGCGCCGCTCGTCATTACGAGGCGGAGGCCTACCACGCGGAGGTGCCGGGGCTGGACTACGAGTGGTATCTCGGGGCCGTTTAGCCCGGCAAATGGGGGCAAAAACCCCGGTTCGCCGTCCCGGCCTTTTCCACCGCCAGAAGGCGGCGTACCCTTCCGGTCTCCCCACCATAAACAGAACTTGAGGGGAGCGCCCGATCTTCATCGACCTGCCGAGGCTCTACCCATGACCGATGCCTTCATCTTTGATCACGTCCGCACCCCCCGCGGCCGCGGCAAGCCCTCTGGCTCGCTCCACGAGGTCACGCCGGTCGAGCTGCTCACGCAGGTGCTCCGCGCCCTGCGCGACCGGAATCAGCTCGACACGAGTCGCCTGGACGACGTAATCATGGGCTGCGTGGCCCCGGTGGGCGAGCAGGGTGCCGACATTGCGCGCGTTGCTGTGCTGAACGCCGACTACGCCGAGACTGTGCCCGGCAAGCAGTTGAATCGCTTCTGCGCCTCGGGCCTGGAGGCGGTGAACACAGCGGCCGCCCAGGTGATGTCCGGCCAGTCGGACCTGTGCATCGGCGGTGGTGTCGAGTCCATGTCCCGCGTGCCCATGGGCTCGGACGGTGGCGCCATGGCGAGCGATCCCCACGTGGCCTACAAGACCTACTTCGCACCGCAAGGCATTGGCGCGGATCTCATTGCCACCAAGTACGGCATCAGCCGGCAGGAATGCGACAACTACGCGGCGGAAAGCCAGCAGCGCGCCGGGCGCGCCTGGGCCGCCGGCTACTTTCGAAACTCCGTACTGACCATTCGCGACATCCTCGGACTCACCCTGCTGGACCACGACGAGCACATGCGTCCGGAGACCACGGCGGCGGGACTTGCCGAACTCAAGCCTGCGTTTACCACCATGGGCGAGCAGTTCGGCTTCGACTCGGTCGCGCTGCAGCGCTACCCGGAAGTGGAGCGCATTAACCACGTTCACACTGGTGGTAATTCCTCCGGCATCGTCGACGGCGCCGCCGCGGTGCTGGTCGGCACCCGGAAGATGGGCAAGGCGCTGGGCCTCAAGCCCCGGGCCCGCATCGTCGGCTTTGCCTCCATTGGCTCCGAGCCCACCATCATGCTGACCGGGCCGGGGCCCTCCGCGGAAAAGGTGCTGAAGCGCTGTCGCATGCAGGCCCGGGACATCGATCTCTTTGAGCTCAATGAAGCCTTTGCGTCAGTGGTGCTGCGCTTCATGCAGGTCCTCGACATTCCCCACGACCGGATCAACGTGAATGGCGGCGCGATCGCCATGGGGCACCCGCTCGGGGCAACGGGCGCCATGATCCTGGGGACCGTCCTGGATGAACTGGAGCGCCGGCAACTCAATACGGCACTGATCAACCTCTGTATCGGTGCCGGCATGGGTACCGCCACGATCATCGAGCGGGTCTGAACATGAACCAAAGCAACAACCAGAGCATTCATATAGTTGTCGATGCCCAGGGCATTGCCACGCTGACGATCGATATGCCGGACCGGTCGATGAATGTCATCACAACCGCATTCACGGCCGAGTTGGCCGGCGCCGTGGACCGGATCCTGGGGGATGCCGCGATCAAGGCCGTGCTCATCACATCCGGCAAGCCGGCGTTCATCGCCGGCGCCGACCTGATGGACATCGTGAATATCTATGGCAACGGCGTCAGCGGCCCTGACCTGATGCGGGAGATCAGCCGTTACTCGGGCGTCCTCCGGAAGCTGGAGACCGGTGGCAAGCCGATTGCCGCTGCCATCAACGGCACGGCGCTCGGCGGCGGCCTGGAGCTGTGCCTGGCCTGCCACTTTCGCGTGCTGAGCAACGATCCCAAGGCTGTCGTGGGTCTGCCGGAAGTGCAGGTCGGCCTCTTGCCGGGAGCCGGCGGCACCCAGCGCCTGCCAAGGCTCATTGGCATCCAGCCTGCACTGGAGCTGATGACCCAGGGCACCCACCTGGAGCCGGAGAAGGCGAAGGCGCTTGGCATCGTGCACGCGCTGGCCGCGCCGGCCGAGCTGCTGAATGTGGCACGACGCTGGCTGCTCGAGGTGGCGGATCCCGTGCAACCCTGGGACAAGAAGGGCTTCCGCTGGCCGGGCGGGGCGGGCGCGTTGAACTCGGGCGCCCAGCAGACCTTCATGGCCGGCTCCGCGCTCATCGCCGACAAGACCCAGCACAACTATCCGGCGCCGATTGCGATCCTGTCTGCCGTCTACGAAGGCAGCATCGTGCCCTTCGACACCGGCCTGAAGATCGAGGCGCGCTACTTCGTAAGCCTGCTGCTGAGTCCGGTGTACCGGAACATGACGCGCACGCTGTTCATCAACAAGGGCGCCGCGGACAAGCTGGCGCGGCGTCCAGCGGGCGTCGCGAAGTCAAAGGTCACGC